>OKZI01000842.1_pt1 | contig 7329 bp, 5 predicted proteins | sample 1608621 | NCBI WGS metagenome assembly OKZI01 (sample SAMN02674964, study PRJEB24791) | human gut metagenome, SKBSTL008 | isolation source: stool | host: Homo sapiens | place: USA | reverse complement strand
TGGAATACTGACATTTCATAAATCAATTAACTATGGATCAGTACTTCAGGCTTTTGCGCTGAGCGATTTGTTGAGCAAAAGAGGCTATGCTGTTGAAATTATAGATTATGAGCCGGCATCATATAGTATACAGTATCGGATCTTTGAAAAAAATACGAGTGTTCATAATGTTGCTGCTAATATTCGCAGATTGTCTGTTTTTGATATTCTGTGGAAGCAGAAAAAAGGATTCGAGAAATTTCGAGAGGAACATCTCCCATTGAGTGCCTGCAAGTTTACACGGGCTTCATCTCCACAAGAGTTTTCAAAATACTATGGTGCTGTGATATGTGGTAGTGATCAAATTTGGAATGTGACGGCCAAAGATTGCGACCCAATTTTCTTTTTGCCGGGAAAACAATCGTATAAGAAAATTGCATATGCTGCAAGCGTGAATACTGCGACATATAACGAAGATGTATGTGATGATCAACTCCGTAAAAACATACTGGATTTTGATTATATATCGATTCGGGAACACAGCGGAGCAAAAAAGATTTCACACTTTCTGAACACAGACAAGCAAGTTAAAGTGCAGCCGGATCCCAGTTTGCTCCAAACGAAAGAAGTATTTGCTGCGATTGCCTCTAAGCGTATTGTAGAAAAGCCATATATTTTTATGTACTGCGCAAATTATCAGGAGTCTACAATTCGAACAGCACAAAAGGTGTCGAAGTTGTTAGAGAAGCCGGTTTATACGGTTCTTGTGTGTAGATCAGCGACTCAGATTGCAAAATTAAAGGAATCGGGCATTAGAATTATCCGGGATAAGAATCGTCCGGAAGATTTTCTGAGTTTTGTCATGAATTCGGATCTTGTCCTTTCAGATTCTTTTCATGGTACAGCTTTTTCTATAATTTTCGAGAAAAAATTCTTTTCTGTTAATGACTATATTAACGGAGAATATGTAGATGATGAACGTATTCGTAACATATTAGGTGAGCTTGGAATTCTTGAAAGATATATTAAAGAGGAAGACATACAAAATCTTGATTTTCAGAAAGAGATTGATTATACGGTTGTAACTGGCAAAAGACTGGAACTTGCAGAAAATGCGATAAAGGACATAACGAAAGCGATTGAAGACTAATCGTTTGGGAGACTAGAGAGAATGGAAATGAACCGAAGCAGAAATGCTACACGCAACATAATATTTGGAGTTATCTTGAAAATATATCAACTTGTGCTGCCATTTGCCATGCGCACAATTATTATGTATGAATTAGGGGTAAAATATCTTGGACTAAATAGCTTGTTTACCTCAATTCTTCAGGTATTAAATTTGGCGGAGTTAGGTGTAGGAAGCGCAATGGTGTTTTCTATGTATAAGCCTATTGCACAAGAAGATTCAAAAACGATTTGTGCGTTAATGAGGCTGTATAAAGTTTATTATCGCGCAATCGGATTGGTTGTGTTTGCCGCAGGCATGGTGCTGCTTCCGTTTATTCCGAAACTGATTGCTGGCGATGTTCCGGATGGCATTAATATTTATGTACTGTATCTGTTGAACTTAATGGCAACAGTATTCACATACTGGCTCTTTGCGTACAAGAATAGTATCTTACAGGCTCATCAGCGTCAGGATGTTGTCAGCAAGGTGACGATTGTTACAGATACATGCAAGTATATTCTGCAGATTGGAACGCTTTTTGCATTTCATAATTATTATTACTATGTGTGTGTGCTGTTGCTGTCACAGATATTCAATAATATTTTGACTGCAATCGTGTCAAATAAGCTGTATCCACAATATCAGGCAGAAGGAAAACTTCCGAAAGAAAGCGTAAAAGAAATCAACCAGAAAATCAAAGATTTGTTTACTTCAAAATTGGGCTTCACGATTGTAAGTTCGGCAGATACAGTGGTTATTTCAGCTTTTCTGGGGTTGGAAGCACTTGCAATATATCAGAATTACTATTATATCATTAATGCGGTCATGGGTTTTGTTGCAATTATTTATTCGTCTATTACCGCAGGCGTTGGAAATAGTATGATCGTGTATGATACTGAAAAGAACTATCACGATTACCGAATTTTTACGTTTTTAGCATGTTGGATTACAGCATTTTGTGTCAGTTGTTTCTCTGGATTGTTTCAGCCTTTCATGAAACTTTGGATGGGAAAAGACTTACTACTGCCGTATCCATTAGTAATTCTTTTGTGTGTTTATTTTTGGGTATATGAGTATATTATGATGGCTAGTGTCTATAAGGATGCAGGCGGTATTTGGCATGAAGATAGATTCAGGCCGCTTCTTTCTGGAATAACAAATTTAGGCCTGAATCTATTGATAGTAAAATTTCTTGGACTTTATGGAATCGTTCTTTCAACAATTGTTAGTATGGTTATTATTAGTGCTCCGTGGATCACATCGAATATCTTTAAACTGATTTTTAAAAGAAGTGCTAAAGATTATATTGTAAGACTTGGTTATTATTTGTTGACGGCAGTAATAGCAACACTGATCACAAATCTGGTGATTGGCCTCATCCCGGGAGAAGGCTGGGTAGGTTTTATTGTAAAAGCAGCGGTGTGTGTATTGATATCAAATGCTGTAATTGTTTTAATGTTGTTTAAAATACCAGAATTCTCAGATGCAGTTTCTTTAATTGCAAGAATGTTCCATATTGAGAAACTTGTTCAAAGGATTCAGCAGAAATAAGGATATAAAAAATGATAGAATTATTTGCGGAAAAGAAGGATTGTTGTGGCTGTGGGGCGTGTATGAATATATGTCCGAAGACTGCAATCCACATGGAAAAAGATGAATACGGATTTGTATACCCTAAAATTGATACAGAAAAATGTGTCGAGTGCGGTGCCTGTAAAAAGGTATGTGCATTTCAAAATGAACCAACCAGAAAACAGCCACAGAGAGTATATGCGATTGCAAGTAAGAATAATGACCTTGTAAAAAAATCTGCTTCGGGTGGTTTGTTTGCAACAATGGCAGTGCAGGTGCTGGAACAAGGTGGATGTGTATATGGAGCGGTTATGCAGCATGAAGAACATGAACTGCATATTCGACATGTCTGCTGCGAGACAAAAAAGGAACTCTACCATTTGCAAGGTTCAAAGTATGTACAGAGTTCTTTAGGAAATATTTTTAAAGATGTCCAGAAGAAATTAAAGAATGATATTTTCGTTCTATTTTCAGGCACTCCTTGTCAGGTGGATGCTTTAAAATCGTATCTTAGGAAAGATTACCCGAATCTGCTGACGGTAGATGTTATTTGTCATGGCGTTCCAAGTGAACAATTTTTTAATGATTACATCCACTACACACAGAAAAAAATTGGTGGAGAGATCAGTGAATTTAAATTTCGGGATAAATCTTCGGGTTGGGGATACAATTTAACCGCAAAGTACATTCAAGTGGATGGAAGTACTGAATATTATAGGACTGCTAGTTCAGATTCGTCTTATTTTGATATGTTTATTAATTCTATTGCGTTGAGAGAAAATTGTTATCATTGTAAATACACAAATGGAAAACGAACGGGCGACATTACGATTGGTGATTACTGGGGAATTGAAGAGGAACATCCAGAGACATTAGAACAGAATGGAGGCCGGCTGAGCGAAAAAAATGGTATTTCCGTTAGCTTAATTAATAGCGATAAGGGAATTGTTTTTTTTGATGAAATAAAAGAGCAATTTGATTATTACGAATCAACCTTTGAAAAAGCAGCAAAGCGAAATACGCAGCTGGTACATCCGGTGAAACTTACGAAAGCAAGAAAAAATGTACTGGATATGTATAGAAAATGGGGATATGGTGCGGTTGAATTTTACTTTTGGTGCCGTATTCCGAAACAGAAAGCGAAAAGTATTGTTAGAAGAGTTTTGCCAAAAGAAACCAGACAGAAAATCAAACAATTGCTGCATAAGTAAAGTGCTGGAGGAAGTAGATGTTAGAGAAAGGTGATTTGGTATCCATTGTAATACCAGCGTATAATACAGAAAAATATATAAAACCAATGATTGAATCATTAAAGGCACAAACGTATCGAAATCTGCAGGTTATCTTTGTTGATGATGGCTCATGCGATGGTACGGCAGAGATAATTAAAGAGTATCAGAGAGAAGATCATCGCGTAGAGTACTATTATCAAAAGAACCAAGGTGTTTCTATAGCCAGAAACAATGGCCTTAAAAGGGTTAAAGGAAAAAAACTATTTTTCTTTGACTCGGATGATACATTTGAAAATGATTTGATCGAGAGCTGTGTGAATTTTGCAATTGCTCAGAGCGTGGATGCTGTACTGTATGGATATGCAGATAAAGTGTTAGGAAAAAAGGAAAATGAACATGTCTTTGAGTTACATGGAAGTTTCCGGGACGATCAGATTGCAAAAGAGGTGATTCCTTCTTTTCTGGGACATTCATACGAGGATGTAAATGAGTGGTTAAAAGGAAAAAGAGGTTTGCGCGCTGGAAAAGAGCATACGGCACTTTGGAGAATCATGTTGGATGTTGAAACGATAAAAAAGAACAACCTTCAATTTGATGCTTCTCTCTCTTTGGGAGAAGATACTAAATTTATCAATACCTATTTGCTCTTTGCTGAATCAATTGGAGTTCAGGAACGTACCCTTTATTATCTGACGATTCGAGAAGGAAGTGCTAATGTTACGAGTAATGGAAATCCGATTTTAATGACAAGAAATAAAATCAAATTAATTGATGCTCGTAAACAAATTGATTCGATGGCAATAAAAGGCGGAGTCAATACAAATGAATTTTGGCAGGGAACTTTGATTTTCTCAGCGGTTCAGCTTGCCTTGAGGCTTTCCCATAATTCAAAAGCATCTTCAAAAGAAAATTATGCTGTTTATGTCGAGTATCTTAATAATCCTGATGTCCAGAAGGCGGTAAAAAACTATCCGCCGGTTGTAGCAGTGAAAGCACTCCCATTCTATATGCTGAAATGGCATATGGGGAAATTGTTATTTCATCTGTGTAAATTGTTGCCTGAAAGTGTAATGAATCGGTTTTAATAAAATGAAAGGAGAGAATGCCATAGTTAATGGCGTTAAATAATATGAAAACAGCAACTATAACATTTCATGCGCCTAATAATAACGGCTCATTTCTTCAAGCCTATGCACTACAAAAATATATAACAACTCATTTTGATAACGTTGAAAATGAGATTATTGATTTTCAACCAGAATCACAGCAACAGCAATATGCTATTTTTAGAAAAATTCATTCTAAAAAGGATATATTAAGAAATTTAATATCGTTCTGGCATTATAAAGCGTTATCTAAGAGATTTTTGGCTTTCTCAGAAATGCGTGAAAAATATTTAAAAATGACGAAGCGTTGTACTACAACAGAGGAAGCGATAAAAATTGCTGGTAACTATGATTTAGTTATAGCTGGAAGTGATCAGATTTGGAACACGACTGCAAGAGATTTTTCAGAGGCATTTTTTCTTCCGGGTATTTCCAAGAAGTCTACATATGCTGTAAGCTGTGGTTCACATTTAAATGAAGTTGATTGTGATAGAATTTGTAGTGCTATGGAGACATTTGAGAATGTTTCAGTAAGAGAAATTGATACAAGAGAATTTCTTGAAAAGCATACAAAAAGAAGCATTGAGACCGTTTTGGATCCTGCATTTTTACTTACAAAAGAAGATTATTCGGGACTATACGATAAAGAGCGTATCTTAAAAGAAAAGTATATATTCCTTTATACGATCAACTATGATGAAGATGCGTTAAAACAGACAGTAAGAGTAGCTGAGAGGTTGGGAGGGTGCAAAATTGTAACTCCCTTTACGGGATATAGTGCAATAAAGGCTAAAAAATATGGAATAAAAGTCATGTGGGATGTGGCACCAGACGCTTTTTTAAATCTGATTGAAAATGCAGAATGTGTATGTTCCAATTCTTTTCATGGGATTGCGTTTTCCATTATTTTTAAAAAAGAGTTTTATCGAGTAGGAGCAATGGATCAAACTGGTAAAATAAAAAAAGACGATAGAATTGATAATATTTTAAATTGGTGTGGTTTGAGCAATAGGAATTATGGAGAAACCAATGGTAACAGAAAAATTGATTATATACAGGTGGAACACACATTAAATACATTGAGAAATCGTTCTAATCAGTATATATATAATATGTTAGTTAATTAAAAAAATAGGAAAGAAAAAATATGAACACAACATTACTTATCATGGCCGCCGGAATCGGTAGCCGATTTGGAACAGGAATAAAACAGTTGGAGCCAGTCGATGATGCAAACCATATCATCATGGACTACTCGATCCATGATGCGATTGAGGCTGGTTTCAATCATGTGGTATTTATCATCCGTAAGGATATCGAAAAGGAGTTCAAAGAGGTTATTGGTGATCGCATTGCCTTCATTTGTTCTTCCCATAACGTAACCGTGGACTACGCATTTCAGGATATCAACGATATTCCGGGAGAACTTCCGGAAGGCCGTACAAAGCCGTGGGGAACCGGTCAGGCTGTACTTGCAGCGAAAAATGTGATTGATACCCCGTTCATAGTGATTAATGCAGATGACTACTATGGCAAGGAAGGTTTCAAGGCCGTCCACGAATATTTGGTAAACGGCGGAAAGTCCTGTATGGCAGGATTTGTGCTGAAGAACACACTGTCTGATAACGGCGGCGTGACTCGAGGTATTTGCAAGATGGACGAGAATGGAAACTTGACTGAGGTTGTGGAGACTAAGAACATCGTAAAGACTGTAGCTGGAGCAGAGGCAGACGGTGTGAGCGTTGATGTGAATTCTCTGGTGTCTATGAACATGTGGGGCTTTACAGAAAGTATTTTACAGGAAATAAAAAAAGGATTTCCTGCTTTTCTGGAAAAAGGTCTTCAAGAAAATCCTATGAAATGTGAATATTTTCTTCCATCAGTTGTAAGTGAACTGATCGAATCTGAAAAGGCCATAGTTACAGTACTGGAATCAGAAGATAAATGGTATGGCGTGACTTACAGAGAAGATAAACCACTGGTAATGAATGCAATTGAGAAATTGAAAGATGAAGGTATATATCCTCAGCACTTATGGAGGGACTAAAAATGAATAAAATTTCCAAAGAAGAGTTAGAAGAAGTTATTAATGAATTTCAATATGAAGGAAAATTGGTCTTTATAAAACCATATGGGAGTGGCCATATTAATGACACATTTTTACTGAAATATGAAATCGGATACATGGGTTCATTAAATGTGATTTTACAGAGGATGAACAGGGAAATTTTTGAAAAACCTGTTGAACTAATGGAAAATGTCATAGGAG
>OKZI01000818.1_pt1 | contig 7429 bp, 5 predicted proteins | sample 1608621 | NCBI WGS metagenome assembly OKZI01 (sample SAMN02674964, study PRJEB24791) | human gut metagenome, SKBSTL008 | isolation source: stool | host: Homo sapiens | place: USA | reverse complement strand
TGCTCTTCCGATCTTCCCCCGGAAGAGCTGGCCAAGCTGCGCAAGATCACCCCTGTGGAGGAGCCCCACCGCCTGTCCGGCAGTGTGGACGCCGCCCTCAGCGGCCTGGGCGTCGCCCCCGCCGAGCCGGAGAAGCCCGCCGAGGGAGGGGAGCGCCGCTCCCGCGGCCGGGGCCGCCGGGGCCGGGGCGGGAGCAGGCCGTCCGCCGAGTCCGCCGCCAAAAAGCCCGCCGAGGAGGGCAGGCAGGCTCAGCCCCCCAGGCAGAAGCAAAAGGGGGAGCAGCAGCGTCCGCCTCGGCCGGAAAAGCAGCCCAAGGCGCCCGCCGCACCATCCCCGGCCTCCGATGGGACAGCGGCCCTTCCCACCGGTGAGAAAAAGCGCCCCCACCGCCGCCGCTACCGGGGCAAGCCCAAGGGCGACAGGCCCCAGGGCCCGAAACCGGAATCCTGACCGGCATGAGACGGGCGGGCGCTGTATGCGCCCGCCCGTTTGTTTGAGGTGATTTGCTATGACGGAATATCAGAAAATGCTGGGCGGCCAGCTCTACAACGCCCAGGACGGCGAGCTCCAGGCCATGCACCGGACGGCCATGGAGCTCTGCCACGCCCTCAACCAGCTCAACCCCAATCAGAAGGAGGAGGCCCGCGCCCTGCTGCAGCAGCTTCTGGGCCGGACCGGCGAACACTTCACCATCAAATCCACCTTCTGGTGCGACTACGGCCGGCACATCACCATCGGCGAGAACTTCTTCTGCAACTACAACTGCGTGATGCTGGACTGCGCCCCCATCACCTTCGGTAACAACGTCATGGTCGCCCCCAACTGCGGCTTCTACACCGCCGCCCACCCCGTATTCGGCGACTGGCTGAAGCAGGACATTGCACGCTACAGCTTGCGCCTGCAACCGGACTACCGCGCCTGGGACCGCCCCACGGGAGGAAGTGACAATGCTTCTTTTGCCCTGTGCAACATCCCCATCATCTGGTACCACACAGACGGACATCCCGATTACCACCAGCCTTCGGACCACACCGACCGGCTGAACTGGGAGAAAATGATAGAAATAACCAAAGCAGCTTTCCTCAACGCCTGGAATCTTGCCAACGAAAACAAATATTAATCCACTAGAAACAAAGTAACGATACATGGTTTTAAATTACATCTGGGTAGCTTTCTTCGTCATCGCATTCATCGTAGCCCTCTGCAAACTCATCTTTATGGGTGATGTGGAGATATTCACAGAACTCGTCAACTCCACCTTCTCCTCTTCCAAGACAGCTTTTGAAATATCCCTGGGACTGACGGGAATACTTGCCCTCTGGCTCGGGGTGATGAAGATAGGCGAAAACAGCGGCATGATCAACGCCCTCTCCCGTTGGCTGAGTCCGGTATTCTGCCGCCTTTTCCCCGAAATACCAAAAGGACATCCTGCCATGGGATCCATTTTCATGAATCTCTCTGCCAACATGCTGGGGCTGGACAATGCCGCTACTCCGATGGGACTGAAAGCCATGAAGGAACTCCAGGAACTGAACCCTAAAAAGGACACCGCCACCAATCCGATGGTCATGTTCCTTGTACTCAACACTTCGGGACTGATACTTATCCCCGTCAGCATCATGATGTACCGCTCGCAGATGGGTGCCGCCCAACCCACGGACATCTTTATCCCCACACTGATAACGACCGCCATCTCGACCATTATCGGTGTCATTGCCGTCAGCATTGCACAACGCATCAACCTGTTGAACAAGCCCATACTTATCCTGATTGGCTGCATCAGCCTTTTCTTTGCCGCACTCATTTATCTGTTTACACAGATTAGTCGCGATGAAATGGGCGTATATTCCACTTTGATTGCCAACATACTGCTGTTTTCCATCATCCTGCTGTTCATCCTCTGGGGGTTATGGAAGAAAATCAACGTATACGATGCTTTCATCGAAGGGGCCAAAGAAGGCTTCACCACCGCTGTACGCATCATTCCCTATCTGGTTGCCTTCCTCGTTGGAATCGCCGTTTTCCGTACTTCCGGCGCCATGGATATACTGGTGAACGGTATCGGTTATGTAGTAGGACTATTCGGTGTAGATACCAGCTTTGTAGGTGCCCTGCCCACTGCCCTGATGAAGTCACTGAGCGGCAGCGGTGCCAACGGACTGATGATTGACACCATGAAACAGTATGGCGCCGATTCATTTGTAGGACGCATGAGTTGCGTGGCACGTGGCGCTTCGGACACCACATTCTATATTCTTGCTGTGTATTTCGGCAGCGTAGGTATCACCAAAACGAGGAATGCCGTGACGTGTGGGCTGATTACCGATTTCTCCGGCATCATTGCAGCGATTATTATCAGTTATATGTTCTTCTTCTAAAGAAACTGTCTTAATCACAGGAATGTAATTTCAATCGTAAATCGTAAAATTGTAAATAAAATGATTAGTTATCAGACAGACGGCGTGGAAATGCCATCCATCAAGAAGCGTGAAACCACGGAATGGATAAAATCCGTAGCCGCCACTTACGGAAAAAGAGTCGGTGAAATCGCCTATATCTTCTGTTCAGACGAGAAGATACTCGAAGTGAACCGCCAATATCTGCAACATGATTATTATACAGATATCATTACCTTCGACTATTGCGAAGGAAACCGTCTCAGCGGTGACCTCTTCATCAGTCTTGATACCGTACGCACCAATGCGGAACAGTTCGGCGATAACAACTACGAACGTGAACTGTACCGTGTCATCATCCACGGCATCCTCCACCTTTGCGGCATCAATGACAAAGGGCCGGGAGAACGGGAGATTATGGAGGAGGCGGAGAATAAGGCGCTGGCGATGCGGTAATTCCAAAGAATAAAAACTCTGTCTTGATAAAGTGCTGATTTTACCAAGACAGAGTATTTAAGAAAAACAAGTTACTTTGCCAACACAACGACAACTAACGGGTGATATTTGTCTGTTCCTGATTCGATGCGGGCATCCACACCATCTATAGTTACTCTAATAAGTTCAACACTGCCATAACCATCATTATACTTCCAATGGGAAATGATGGAATGTTCCTCTCCGTCACCAAAGATATAGGGACAAACAAACGTACGCCTCAATACTTCAGGCTTCTTGTCATATTTATATCCATCCCATAAAGGCAGGCTATGCCTGCCTTATATTTATTTCTTCACCGAGAAGCGATAAATGCAATGGCTGTCATACTTCTCTCCCGGCTTCAGCAATGCAGAAGGCCATTCCGGCTTGTTGGGCGTATCGGGATACTTTTGAGTCTCCAGACAGACAGAAGCACGATGACCGTACACAATACCTTTCTTTCCGGTCAGTGTGCCATCCAGGAAGTTACCGGCATAAATCTGAATGCCCGGTTCGTTGGTATAGACATCAAGCACAATACCCGTTGAGGGAGATTCGAGGGTGGCACACGGGCGGGTGACATCGCCCTTCGTATTGAGTACCCAGTTGTGGTCATAGCCCTTGCCGTTCTTCAACTGCTCAAAGTCATTGTCGATACGGGCGCCAACAGCAGTAGGAGTGCGGAAATCCATATCCGTACCTTCTACGGAAACAATCTCACCGGTAGTCATGAAGGTACTGTCCACGGGGGTATAAGCATCTGCATCGATAGTGAGCAGATAATCCGAATTGGACTTGGAGGGGTCACCGTCCAGGTTAAAGTAAGAATGGTTCGTCATATTGACAACAGTGGTACGGTCTGTTTCGGCACTGTAACGAATGTCGATGGCATCGTCATCTGTCAGCGAGAAAGTGACCTTGCAGGTCAGGTTACCCGGGAAGCCCTCCTCTCCGTCTTTCGACAGATAAGTCAGTTCCAAAACCTGATTACTCAACTGGCGGGCATCGAACACTTGATATTGGTATCCCTTGGGACCTCCATGCAGGCAATGACCGTAATTGTTGCGCGGCAGCTGATACTCTACCCCATCCACTGTAATCTTACCCTGGTTGATACGGTTGGCATAACGTCCGATGGTAGCGCCGAAATCCGAAGGGAACTTGATGTAGTCCTGAATGGAATCGAAGCCCAGCACCACATCACGCATAACGCCATCCTTGTCTGGCACCATCACTGATACAATACGTCCGCCGAAATTCGTAATACAAACTTCCATACCATTCTTATTCTTCAAAACAAACAAGTCTGTCTGCTTGCCATCCACTTCCGTACGGAAGTTGGCAGGTTCCAGTCCAGAAGCAGTCTTTTCACTCGCCTGCTTGCCCGTGCAAGCCGATGCCAATAGCATCACGCCTGCCAACAAAGTCATTATCTTATTCATAAATACAATATTGGTTACTGTTTAGACTATCATTTTTTCAACAAGAACTGCTCCGCACGTCCCGGAGTGAACAGCTCCCACAAAGAAGCAACCGTCCAGCCCGGAGCGAAGATATTGTTGTAATACCCCTTTCCGTTGCGTCCGTAATCCCAATTGGTATGCTGTACCACTTCCGGGTAATAGCCAACTTTGGCAATACCGCACATATGCCCTTCATACGGCAACAACTGGCGCATGGAAGTGGAAATCACTTCTGCAAAGTCAGAGAAACGCGGCTCGTTGTACTCCTTGGAGAGCCAATGCAGCACATCGGCAAATTCGAAGATAAATACATCGATATGGTTATTCTCTACCGACACATTTCCCCAACCACGGGTTTTCAAGCCGATATCTCCCAGCATCTGACCTTCGGCAAAAGGAACATCCCAAGTATAATACCACGACAAAGCAAAATAAGCGGCTTTCTTTGCCAGACCGGCATAGTGTGCACGCTCTTCTCCTTTGGTAACCAAAGCCAGATAATAAGCAGCCGTAGCAGCATACAAGGAGGCTTCCTTGTCCTCGCAGTTGGCATCCAGCGTAGAAGAGAAATAATCGGCTTTGGATATCAGTTCCTTCTCCAGATAGTCTACCGTACGCTTGGCGCTTGCCAGATAACGCTTGTCCTTGAAATACTTGGACGCCATCACCAAAGGCAATGTTGCCGAAGGCGTGCTACCGCCGCTGGCATCCACGATAGAGAAATCATCCTTGAACTTGCGCGGGAAGCTGCCGTCCTCGTTCTGCAACTTGAGGAAGCTGTCCAGCATGCCCTTGATGCGTTTCTCCCATTCGGGGTGTTTACGCTTCTGCTGTTTCTCGTAGTTCAAATAGTTCAAGATGGCATACACTCCCTCGGACTGACGGCGGATGCTATGTCTGGTTTCCTTGAAGCCGCGGTTGTAGTGTACCACTTCGTTGAAGAAACCGGCAGGCGAAAAACCGTTCTGGAGATAAGTGTCAAAGATATGGTTGGCATTGTCCACCAGGTCTTGGCGGTTCTGCTGTTTGCCATACTCCAAAGCATTGAAAGCGTTCAGCAATGTACGTCCCACAAAGCCCACTTCGGCAACATCGGTATTGGCACAAGTAGCAGTCTCCAACTCTACACCGGAATAATAATGAGTGGGGGTATTGCCAACATAGCTTTCCACGAAGAAGTTGCTCATCACCTCCTTCATGCGGTCTACCGTGTAAGGTGTGTCAACCGGTTTCGGACGGTTAGTGTCATAACAATACTCCCAGGTGCGCTGTACGCATTCCGAAAAATCGGCAGCATTCCTTTCGGACACCTCCCAAGTCATGGAGATGCTGTCACCCTTACGAAGCAACTGGAAAGCCTCAACGGCAGGAGCCAGCGTCAATTTGCGGATATATGTCTTCGGTGCTTCCTTATAGGGGAAACCGTATGCCAAGACAGTCATACCATCCACATTGCAGAAACCGGTATATCCGATGGAAGTCTCACCGGACAAGATTACCTCTCCCTCCTTATGAGTGGTCAAAGCTTCCTTATCGAACTTGTCAATACGGATAACCGACATGGACGTACCACTTGCCGGATTGAAAGCTGCCGTCAGCGGAGTGCTCAAACGGTCCTCACGCACCAGCCAACTGTCCGATGTGTGGAAAGAAGGAGCTTCCTTCGGCGAACGCAGGTTGCGGCGATACCAGAAGCCCGGCATGTAGAACTGGCAGTCCGAATGCTTGTAACCGGTCTTTATCTGTTCCCCGTAGTTGAAATACACATTTTCCAGTGCCTTGAGTGTGACGGTAATGCGCAGTTTGCCATCCTTGTCCACCACCTGGCGGATGATGTCCAATGGCAACGTTTCCGAAGCCCGGCAGCTGTACATACCATCCTGCATCTTCTGCAAGGCCAGCGGATATTGCTTGGCATCATTCCCCGGCACTTTCAAGGAAATAGAAGCAGAGATGTCTTCCGGAGCAGCATTTGCCGCTCCTGCACCCGTAATGCCCGTAAAGAGCATTATCCCCAAAAACAATCTTTTTAGTCTCATAGTTACATCTGTTTTATTGTTGTTAGAAAATATCATTCAGACATGAATACATACTTGCCGGAGCCCAATTCGACTACCAGCTTACCGTCAGCCTCCTCCACGGAATGAATCCCCGCCTGACCGGCATCTACCTGTACATGGAAGTCAAGCGGCAGCTTGATCGTAGCGGTTGTATTGGCGGGAATCTCAACGTTCCACTCCAGCTTATTGCCGTCACGTTTCCAGGAACTCCCTATCCTGCCATAAGGCGATACATGCGAAGCATTCACATAATTCAGTTTTTCCGGGAATACCGGTTCCATCAGAATCTGCTTGAACCCGACGGAAGCGGGAGCATTTTTTATACCGGCAAGATCCTCATAGAACCATATCAGCAGGTCTCCCAAAAGCATCACATGGTTTCTTGAATTCATCGCCGGATTTGCCGTGTCACCATTCCATAATTCCCAAATGGTGGTTGCACCCTTCTTAATCATGTAACCCCATGAGGGATAAGTGTCATTGGTCACTATCTTATAGGCAAGTTCCAGTCCGCCGTACTCGGTAAGTCCGCGCATCAGATGCTGGATGCCAAGCACACCGGCACTGACATGTCCCTTACAGTCTTTTTCCGTCTTCTCCACGACATTGGCAAATACTTTATCTTCATATCCGTCGGGAACCAGACCCAGTCTGAGGGAAAGCAGGTTTGCCGTCACCGTATTGTTGTCATACTGTGCAGTCTCAGTATTGAAGAATTTCTTGTTATAAGCGTCCTTGACCTTAATGGCAAGTGCTGCATACTCTTCAGCATCTGCCGGAAGTCCGTTCATTTGCGCGAACTTCTCCATCAGTTGCAGAATACTGTAAAACACCGTTGTACTCAACACTTCACCGTTCGTCTTACGGGCAGGGTCCTCCGAATGAATCAGCTCCGGCGACTCGGGAGGCATGCACCAATCCCCGTATTCATCCTTCACCAGAATATAGTCCTTCATTTTGGTCTCCGTCATGTGGTTTACCCAGCGCTTCATGGACGGATAGCGCTCTTTGATGGAGCTATCATCGCCAAACT
>OKZI01000783.1_pt1 | contig 7783 bp, 7 predicted proteins | sample 1608621 | NCBI WGS metagenome assembly OKZI01 (sample SAMN02674964, study PRJEB24791) | human gut metagenome, SKBSTL008 | isolation source: stool | host: Homo sapiens | place: USA | reverse complement strand
TACGTATCATATCGATGATGTACATGATGCAGTTGAATGGAATGAATTTTCTATTCGAAATATGGAAGCAAACGGAATTCAAATCGTTGCTGGATTTAAAGGAGAAAATTGTTAATGGAAAGTTTGGATTATAAATTTGATTTTCGAGATGAAAGAAATCTAAGTCTTGTCATGGACTTTTATGAGCTGACGATGAGCCAGTGCTATTTTAACAGTGATCACAAGGATCGCATTGTTACTTTTGACTTGTTTTATCGTAAAAATCCAGATAATGGAGGCTATGCAGTTTTTGCAGGTTTAGAGGAAATTATCGGCTATATTCAAAATCTGCACTTTGAAGATGAAGATATCGACTATCTTCGCTCTTTGCATAAGTTTTCAGAAGAATTCTTAGATTATCTTCGTCATTTCATTTTTACAGGAGATATTTATGCGATCGCAGAAGGAACTGTTGTATTTCCAAGAGAACCTCTTCTGAAAGTGAAAGCACCTATCATGGAGGCACAGCTTGTAGAAACTGCGCTCCTTAATATCATCAATCATCAAAGTCTAATCGCTACGAAAGCTTCTCGTGTAGTTTATGCTGCTGGTGGAAGTGGTGTTATGGAATTCGGGCTTCGACGTGCTCAGGGACCTGACGCTGGTACTTATGGTGCCCGTGCTGCCGTGATCGGTGGTTGTGATGGTACTTCGAATGTACTTGCTGGTAAGTGTTTTGATATTCCGATCCTTGGAACTCATGCACACAGCTGGATCATGAGTTTTGATGACGAATATCATGCTTTCCGTGCTTATGCAGATCTTTATCCAGATTCCTGCACTTTACTTGTTGACACTTATGACACTCTTCGTTCTGGTGTTCCAAATGCGATCCGTGTATTTGAAGAATTAAGAGCAGAAGGTCATATGCCAAAGCACTATGGAATCCGTTTAGACAGTGGGGATCTTGCTTATCTTACAAAGAAAGCCCGTATCATGCTTGATGAAGCAGGTTTTCCTGATGCAGTGATCGCTGCTTCTGGAGACCTTGATGAGAATCTGATCACAAGCTTAAAATCTCAGGGTGCACCGATCACTTCATGGGGTGTTGGTACAAAACTGATCACTTCTGCAGATTGTCCTGCATTTGGAGGTGTCTATAAACTTGCTGCCTCTAAACCAAAAGGTGCTGATGAATTTACTGCTAAGATCAAGATTTCTGAGAATCCTGCAAAGATCACAAATCCTGGAAATAAAACGATTTATCGTATCTACGGAAAGGAAGATGGAAAGATCCGTGGTGATCTGATCTGTCTTGTCGGGGAACATTATGATGAATCTGACGATCTGACAATCTTTGATCCTCAGGCTACTTGGAAGAAGTCTACACTTGCTGGTGGTACTTATACAATGCGTGAACTTTTAGTTCCAATCTTTATCAAAGGTCAATGTGTTTACAAGAGTCCTTCTGTTATGGACATCCGTTCCTATTGTAAGGATGAATTGAACACGTTATGGGATGAAAGCAGACGTCTTGTGAATCCACAGGAAGTCTATGTCGATCTTTCCATGCCTCTTTACAAATTAAAGAATGAATTGCTTGATGCAAATCACAAAAAATAAAATCATTTATAGAAGGGAGAACGATCATGATTCGTTTTTTTGCAGATATTATTTATCTGTTCTTTTTCCTGACATTAACCGCACCGCTTTATCCATTGTTTGATCATTGGAACAAAACTGGAAAAGCTCATAAACGTTCATCCATAGCACAGCGCATGATCTTACGATCTTTTAAGATCTGTCTTGCTATGGCTGGTACAAAATTAATTGTTGATGGCCAGGAAAACATACCAGAAGATGGTGCTGTTTTATATGTTGGAAATCATAGCAGTTATTATGATATTTTATGCAGCTACGTTGCTACTGAACGTGGAATGGGATTTTTTGCCAAGAAAGAAATGGAAAAGATTCCTTGTCTATCCCACTGGATGCGTTTTATCAACTGCCTGTTTTTAGATCGTAAGAATATCAAAGCTGGACTTGCTACCATGAATGAAGGTACAAAACTTTTGAAAGATGGTTTTTCCATTGCAATCTTCCCAGAAGGTACCAGAAGTCAGGATGAAGATCCTCATGAGTTCAAAGAAGGAAGTTTACGTCCTGCTCTGAAAGCTGGTGTTCCTGTAATTCCGATGGCAATTTCAGGTACTGCTGATATCTTAGAGAATAACAGACGTTTTCAGGTAAAACCAACGACTGTTCATATTACTTTTGGACAGCCAATCTATCCTGATCAGCTTGAAAGAGCTGAGAAAAAGCATCTCGGTGCTACAATTCGTGAAGAAATTATCGAAATGCGAAAAAAACATAAGACAAGTTAAGGAAAAAATGCTATAATAGTTAAGATATTCAAATGTATATATTAGGAGGAGAAGATAATATGAGTGTATGGACAGTTATCCTTATTATTGCGGTAATTGCTGCGATCATTCTTGGTGTTCTGTATTTTGTTGGTAGAAAGATGCAGGCAAAACAGGAAGATCAGCGTGCGCAGTTAGATCAGATGGCACAGACAGTGAATATGCTTGTCATAGATAAGAAGCGAATGAAGATCATGGAAGCTGGATTTCCTAAGATGGTAACTGATAACATTCCAAAACGTGCTAAGATGTCTAAGGTACCAGTTGTTAAAGCAAAGATTGGACCAAAGATCACTCCATTATTATGTGATGAGGCAATCTTCGATGACGTTCCTGTAAAGGCTGAGATCAAAGCTGTTGTCAGTGGTATTTATATCACATCCATCAAGAATCTTCGTAATGTTGCACCACCTGAACCTGAAAAACGTGGTCTGCGTGCAAAACTTACTAAGAAGAGTGCTGAATTTATGCGTAAGAATTAATTTCTTATTATTGTATAAGAATCTAAAATGCAAAATACCGGAAACTTATCATGTGAAAGTTTCCGGTATTTTTTGTTGTAAAATATTCTTTTATTTTCTTTCCTGAATCTTAACGATGACATATCCTTTTTCCGTTGAAATATAACCGATCTTGAGATACTGACCGTCTTTCTTGATATATCCACCCTGTGTCGATGGTCTGTGGTAACCAAACTTCTTAATAAATTTATCACCATAGGAAAAATGAACACCCTTAATATCAAAGCTTTCTTCTTCCATATCTTCCTGATCTTCTCCACCGCTGGATACTGGTACAAAATTCTCTACATATCCTTCAACACTCTTGTAATTTCCTTGCTTATATGCTTGGATCACCTGCACATATCCAAAACAGAATCTAAGTGCTGCGATCGCACAGATTACAAGACACACTGCAGCTAACAACTTAAAAAATGGTTTCCGTGAACATAAGAGCAGTAATACTCCTATAATTCCTAAAATAGCAAATGGAATGACCCATCTTGCTTGTATCGTAAAATTGCTGGCTTCATATAATAGTTTCATATATTCAAGCCTCCCTTCCATACTCTTTCCACTACATGTGAAAGTATTACTTAATTCAGATTTGTTATCGTTGCATCGCAATATTCTAAGACTTTCGAAAATTCCATATCTCCACCAAATAAGTCTAAGGCACTTCCGATCGTCACATCAATCTTATCATTTCCATAGTTTTTCAGCAATTCCAGATCGTCAAAATTCTTAACTCCACCTGCATATGTGACTTTATTGCCATTATATCGAGCTAATAATTGCACAAGTTCCTGATCAATCCCCTGTGCTTTTCCTTCTACATCAACTCCATGAATCAGATATTCATCACACCATGATTCCAGTTTGTGCAGAAGTTCTATGGTTAATTCTTCTTCCGTAAACTTCTGCCAGCGGTCTGTTGTGATATAGTATTTGTCATTTCTCTTTCGACAACTAAGGTCAAGTACCAGATGTTCTCTTCCTACCTGTTCTTTTAGAGCATCCAGTCTGTCATAATGAACCTTTCCACCTGCAAATACAAAAGATGTTACGATCACATGTGATGCGCCAGATTCAATGAATTCTTTGGCATTCTCATCTGTGATCCCTCCACCGATCTGAAGACCCCCTTCAAATGCTTTCAACGCCTTTAATGCCTGTACCTTATCTTCTTCGTAGTACTTCGAATCTCTGGCATTCAGCATGATGATATGTCCACCATTCAAATGATTCTCTTTATATAATTTTCCATAAAATGTACCATCTTTTTCGGATACAAAATTCTCTGTTGCAAAATCTCCCTGATCAAGAAGACTTCCTCCTACAATCTGTTTAATCTTGCCATTGTGAATGTCAATGCATGGCCTAAATCTCATCTTTTCTTACCATCTCCTGTTTATTCTGTCATCTCTAATAAGTCAAATGCTTCTCCACTTGGATCTGCTTTAAATACCATTCTCTCACCTGTTGTTGGATGTTCAAATGCGATCCGTGCTGCAAATAGACCGATCTCTTTGTATTTCTTCTTTGTCTTTTGATAGATCGGATTATACTTTGTATCTCCCCAGATTCCAAATCCTCTGCTTGATGTCTGAACACGGATCTGATGGTGACGGCCTGTCTCTAAATGGATCAGACAATACGTGTATTTCATCTTGGAATCTTCCATCATATCAATAACTTCATAGTCAAGGATCGCTTCTTTGGCTCCTGGCGTTCCTTCTTTGACAATTTTGGATACATTATTCTTCGGATCTTTTAATAAATAATCCCTGAATGTCCCTTCGTCGTCAGGCAGCCATCCGGTCAATACTGCCTGATAGTCTTTCTCAAAAGTATGATCTTTGATCTGTTCTGTCAGAGATGCAGCTGCCTTCTTGGTTCTTGCAAATACCATTACCCCACCAACTGGACGGTCTAAGCGGTGAACTAAATAAAGCTGTGGCTCCCCATCTGTATTTTCCTCAAAAAACAGTTGATTTTTAAGCTGATGCAAAAGATCCATGTCGCCCGTCTTGTCACTGGAAACGGGGATTCCTTTTGGCTTCTCACAGATAACGATCTGGTCATCTTTATATATGATATTTATCTTTTTATTCTTTCTCATAAAAATCTCCTACATCTTGAAACGATATCCAACACCCCATATTGTCTCGATATATTGAGGTTTTGCTGTGTTAACTTCGATCTTCTCCCTGATCTTCTTGATATGAACCGTAACGGTTGCGATATCTCCTAAAGATTCCATATCCCAGATCTTATTAAATAATTCTTCCTTGGTAAAGACTCTGTTTGGATGTCCTGCAAGGAATGTTAAAAGATCAAATTCTTTCGTTGTAAAGACTTTTTCCTCTCCATTTAAGTATACACGTCTTGCAGTCTTATCAATCTTCAATCCACGGATCTCAATGATATCATTAACTTCCATCTGATTATTTACAAGGCGCTGATAACGATTCAGATGTGCCTTCACTCTTGCTACAAGTTCACTTGGACTAAATGGCTTTGTGATATAATCATCTGCACCAAGTCCTAACCCTCGGATCTTATCGATATCTTCTTTTCTTGCAGATACCATAAGGATCGGAATTTCTTTTGCTTCTCGAATCTGCTTACAGATCTCAAATCCATCAACTCCAGGTAACATGATATCTAAAATGATCATATCAAAATCATTTTTTAGAGCCTTCTCAAGTCCCTGTTGTCCATCTGTTTCGATTTCTACTTCAAAAGAACTTAATTCCAGATAATCTTTCTCTAATTCTGCAATTGAAAGTTCGTCTTCTACGATTAATACTTTGCTCATGTTATTTCTCCTTTGACTGATCGATTACTTTATTTAGTGTAAAGAATATTGTCGTTCCAGCACGCAGCTTACTCTCTGCCCAGATCTCACCGCCATGTTCTTCGATGATCTTCTTACAAATAGATAATCCAAGACCACTTCCACCTGCTGAATTTCTCGACATATCTGCACGATAGGTTCTTCTAAAAATATGTGGAAGATCTTCTTTGGAAATTCCGATTCCATTGTCCTTGATCGCTACCTGTACCTTTCGGTCATATTCTGTTAACGTAATTCCTACTTTTCCTTTTGCTTTGTTATTGTATTTGCATGCATTATTGATAATATTGTTTATCACTCTCTTAAGCTGTTCCGGATCTGCTGTTACCATGACATTGGCTGCACAGTAATTGCGATAAGAGAACATCATGCCTCTTTGCTCAAGGTCTGCTCCGATCTCATCGACACAGTCTTTAAAATACGAATTGATGTTGATCTTCTCAAAATTATACGGAATGATATTCGAATCAATCTTAGAGTATAATGATAATTCATTGATCAATACATTCATATCATTTGCCTTGTTATAGACCGTCTTAATGTAACGATCCATCTTCTCAGGTGTATCGGCTACACCATCCATGATCCCTTCTACATATCCTTTGATCGCTGTGATCGGCGTCTTCAGGTCATGGGAAATGTTACTGATCAAATCTCTGTTTTGCTTCTCATAAACAATTCTTGCATCGATCGAGTCTTTCAATTCTGCCCTCATCTCATTAAATGCATTGCACAATTCCCTGATCTCTTCTCCACCACTGTTGATCACTACATCGTTGTCAAGATTTCCTTCCTTGATACGTTCTGCACCTGCTTTTAATTCACGGATCGGACCGACGAATTCACGATACATAAACCATGATAAAAAGGTACTTGTTAAGATCAGTACCCCTATCACAGCGCAGGATACCTGAATAATAATATTGCGGTAATGTGGAAGTACTGTTCCAAGATCTGTCATGATAAAAACAGATCCTTGTCCGCCATCATTGTATTTAAAGTCCTGCTGTTTTACAAGATAGTTTCCTGGTCTGCTGACAAAAAAGCCACGGTCTGCATCACTGTCTTTATTCCCATAGGATGGAAGTTTATGAATTAATTTATCAGATACTTTTTTCTTCCCTATATATTGGATCTGACCATTTTTACGGACGATCAGATAGGAATCCTTCGCTTTTAAACGTTCATTGAGATCATTTAAATACTGTTCATTGTCAAAGATTTGTGGATCTTTCTTTACGTGATCTTCTAATTCAAAGAAATTTCCCTGTGTCTCGGTATTCATCGTCTTTAATGGATTCACAAATCGTTCAAAAGACCCTGCTGAGAGGTCTGCCTTGTTGATTCTTGAATACCCTATACTCAAACCAGCGATCGATACTATCATCACAAAGATTGGTAGCACGATCGCTGGTAAATAGATCAACCGAACTTTATTTACTGCTTTCATCCCATTAACTCTCCTTTGGTATTAATATCTATTATTATACCATAGTCATACGAAGAAACCAGAATTTGATCGATTATTTTATTTAATTTTTAGAAACGATAAAATCAAGAAGTGCATCTGCAACTTCTTCTTTTGTCATCTTTGGAAGCTGCTTTTCTTCATCCTTTGTGATTAGTGTGATCACGTTTGTATCTGTGTTGAATCCAGCTCCCTGTTCCTTTAAGTTATTGGCTGCGATCATGTCGATCTTTTTCTTCTCTAGTTTAGCTCTAGAATTTTCTAACATGTTCTGTGTTTCCATGGAAAAACCACATAAGAACTGACCTTCTTTTTTATTCTCTCCAAGTGTCTTTAAAATATCTTTTGTCCTTACCAGTTCAATCGCCATATCTCCGTCTTTTTTCTTGACTTTCTGATCGCTGACATTCGCTGGTGTATAATCTGCAACAGCTGCAGATTTGATGATGATATCTTGTTCATCGCTTCTGCTTATCACTGCATCGTACATATCCTGTGCACTCACGATCGGAACAACATCTACAAACATCGGGGGTTCGATCGCTGTCTTTCC
>OKZI01000756.1_pt1 | contig 7951 bp, 9 predicted proteins | sample 1608621 | NCBI WGS metagenome assembly OKZI01 (sample SAMN02674964, study PRJEB24791) | human gut metagenome, SKBSTL008 | isolation source: stool | host: Homo sapiens | place: USA | reverse complement strand
TAAATTCAGTTTTTTAAATGGTTGTCATGTCCGCAAATATAGTTAAAATACTAATATACTAAAATACTAAAAGTAGTAAATACCCTTAATTCCGCAACACTATTACAAATTAAACTTTTAAAGTACCTGAGCAACAAAAAGTTGCCCATGATTTTGCCATGTCAGAATTTTTACTTATCCTAGTGTTGCAAAAAAACAAGCAAAACTCTGATATGACATGGTGAAGATACAAATTAAACGAGATATACTCCCTATATTCGCGTAGTAATCCCCTGTTGTCCCTGTCGCAAGACAAACTCCAGGGTTTTGTTTTTATATACTCCCCCCTATACGGTAGCGTATGGATCTTTTTCCTGAATCACCTTTTTAATCTTGAACAGCCGTTCTTTGGTTAGCGGCTTTATAGTTTCCGGATCCTCACCGTCGAATGTTTCCCCGAAGATCAGATCGTCCACCTCCAGGCCATGATTAAAATTCTCCCTGATACAGTCCCTTAGCAACCAAAGGTTTTTGAGGTTCACCCAATCGGCCGTTATGTTCCTGATCCTTCTAAACATGATTATCGCAGTACGAAAATAATGCCCCACATGATCGTAATCATGGCAAACCCGTTTATCCAGATAATAAACATCTATTTCCTGGTTTTCTTCATCCTCCGCGATCCGGCAAAGGCAGAACGGGATCTGCTCCAGTTTATCCCATTCGATATATTCCGTTGATTTCATATTGTCATTATTATAAATATCATTACTTGACCAGCGAGGCTATCACTTTGGCAAATTCGGAAATATCCCCCTCCACGCTGGCCTTTTCCAACGCTTTCATATATTCTTTTCTACGCTCCACCGGAACAACCGTCCAGTTATAGCCTCCAGACGCAAGCATGGCGTTCAAGACGAACCGTCCCATTCTCCCGTTCCTGTCCATATAGGGGTGAATATACACGAAAAAGAAGTGTCCCAGGACAGCCCTTACCGCCGGGTGCGGCTCATTCTTCAAGAGATCGAAAAGGACGGGCATAGCGTCCCTGACCGCTTTCGGGTTCAACGGGATATGTTGCGATCCCCGTATATAGACCTGCCCGGTACGATAACCCACAATATCCTCCCTTTGCAAGATCCCCACCGTAACGAACGGCATCCACATCTGCATATACCAGACCAGATGATCCGCCCTTACCGCTTCCCCTGCGTTCTTTCCTTTCAGTATATCGGAGATCGTCCCCCTGACAGCCTGGAACGCCTGGTAATACCCACGTGCCACCAGTGCGTTTTTATGCTCCTTATCTTCTTTCTCCGGCTTCCAGTTCCCGACACGCACTTTCTCGATCAGTTCCGGGGAAACCCTATATCCCTCGATCGAGAGAGAATGATAAGCGTCCTCCGAATACTTTTCATCGACGGATCTCAAATACCCCTCCACGTCATCAATCTTTCCAGGGGCTTCGGGAAACAGTTCTACAACCTTATCCCTCATGTTCTCCCACATCAGGCGCAAGCGTGTGACGTAAGGCGACACTTCATAAACAAGGGGCGTTCGTGGCTGATCCTCGAACGGATCTTCTTCTCTCACGTCATACCCGAACCCCCGCATCGTGGAAACGATGCTGTCGGCGATTTCGCTGTTCCCGATGTTCCGGAACGCCCCGGCTATTCTTCCGGCACGGAGCGAAGCCCCGTTTCTCGCCAGTACCTTTAATATATCGGCAGCGTCCCGTATCATGGCCAGGCAGGTGCGGGCTGCGATCTTCTCCACTTGGAAATATCTCGGCGTGGCATATACCAGGGCTTCGGCAAGCGGATAGAGATTAAGGCCGTATTCCGGCTCTTTATATACCTGATCCGGAATCTCGCTTTGAAACACCAAAAGCGAGGTGTCATACATCAGCTTTTGCGTGTTGTTATGGCCTTTCGGCGACTTGATAATCACCTGCACGGGCACGGTCGTTTTCCCCGAATACAGATCCAGCGACTGGTCGGCCGTCAAGCACCATTGTTCCCCCAGCCGGACGGCCGCGTATTTCGCGATAAAATACCAGAATGAGGTGTACCAGACCGTCGTGTCCCCCTCTGTTCCCGGCCTGGCCGCAATATACCAGCCTTTCATTACTTCCTGCAACCAGCCGTTATCCAACAGCCGGGTTAAATGCGTCCTCCCTATCTCGGCCGTCCCTTGCAGGACGACACAGCGGTCTTTCTCCTGGAGCTTTCTTAATTCCTCCAGTGAAGCCGCCATTTTCTCCGCCATTGTTGCCATAACCGTTTTTATTTAGATTCTGATTATTTTCGTGCAAATACTCGTTTTTAGACACGTGTAAATACTCGTTTTTAATTATGTGCATTTACTCGTATTTGTTGCAAAAATACAATATTTGTTCCGATAATCAGCTACTAATGAAGTCTTTTTTTACTTGTTGTATCGTTGAAACGGCCTTTCCCGTGAGCTTCGCCACGTTCCGGATCGAGTAGCCTTTCTTTAACAAGGCGATCGCCTCCCGGTATTCCTCTTTCCTCTGTTCGGCCGTTTTCCGACTTCCCGGCTTCCGTCCCAGCCTGCCCCCTTTCTGGATGTACAACTCCCGTCCGCTATTAAGGCGGTCAATGATCCCCTGGCGTTCGATTGCGGCCAGTTCCCCCAATAGGGTAGTAATCAGAGAGGACAAGGGGTTTACCGTCTTGTCCGGCCGTAATGTTTCCAGGTTCAGGTTTTGAATATACACGCATATTTTATGCGTGTGCAGCGTATCGAGTGACTTTAGGATCTCCAGGGTTGAACGCCCCAGGCGTGAGATCTCGGTCAGCAACAACATATCCACCCGGTTCTGCGGATCTGTGCAGTATTCCAGGCAACGGCTTAAAATCGGGCGTTCGATATTGGCCTTTCGTCCGCTTATCTTTTCCTCAAAGACCGCCGTCACCTCGTACCCCCGTCCGGCTGCGAACCTCTCCAGATCGACAACCTGCCGTTCGGTCGATTGCCTGGCCGACTGCGAGCTTACACGTGAATAAATAACCACATTCATCCCTTTTGCTTTTGTTCTTCCTTATCTATTGTTTTAATCACCTTATCCACCTCTTTCAAGGAGGCATTATTTCCGGATCTATCCAAAAAAGAAATTCGCTAATTAACCTATAATTACTATCTTTGCATTGTAATGCTTGGTAAAGCCTCTGTTATCAAAACACGTAACCAAGTCAAGGATATACCCGTTCATCAAGAACGGGTTTTTCTTTTGCGACAGCCCATTCATAAGACAAAGGATATTATAACAGGTCAGTAATCACAGCCGCCGGAATATCCAGCTTTGAGAAAGCGAACATCTTTTTCCCCAGATCCTTTAACGAGGCTCCGATATGGTACACGTCCGTTTCATCAACGATCAGGAAACGGTCGTGACTGTCCCGGTACGTCCTGATGTCGATAGGTGTGTACTGGCTGTTATGCCTGTCAAGATCAAGTTGGAGTTGCTGCGTGATACGCTGGGTGTAAATGGTGGCCGAGACACCGACGCTGCGTTTACTCAACATGAGCAAGACCGTTTCGTCCACATAGTTGTCGATAAGCACGATCGAACGCCTGGCCGACTTTACCAGATCGGTAGCGAACTTGTACGCATCGAAAATCTGGCCGTTATAAAAAATGCCTTCGACCGGGGGCAAGGCAGTACGCACAAAAAAATCTATCTTCTCGGTATGTTGAGCGACAGTCCTTTCAAGTTCTGACAAACGTTTATTAATGGAATACCCTTTTAAAAGATAGTCCTTTAAAACCTTATTCGCCCATTGCCTAAATAAAATACCTCTTTTACTATTGACACGAAACCCAATGGATATGATCGCATCCAAATTGTAATAAGTCAGATTGCGCATCACTTGCCGTTTGCCTTCCTGTCGAACTGTTCGGAAATCCCGAACAGTTGAACTTTCCTCTAATTCTTTCTGATCATATATGTTTTTTATATGCTCGCTTATATTTGCTTTGCTGGATTGAAAAAGATCCACAATTTGCGCCTGTGTCAGCCAAACGGTTTCATCTTCCAGCCTCACTTCCAACTTGACCGCTTCATCCGGCTGGTATAATATGATTTCTCCCTGTTCCATTACTTATTTACCTTTTCTTAATTCATCAAGCCTCTGCATCGCACCGCTGAACTTCTCACTAAACATCATATCATCGGGCAAAACAAACCAGGTGGGAATACCTCTCGACTGTGGATTACCTATACATTCATCTTGCCCGTTCTGTTTGCGGTAATCGTCCCATTCACTATAAGCGATGTTCCAACGAATACCTAATTTATAGGTATTTTCCCATTTAATAATAGCCAGTGAATAGGCCGGATCATCTTTGCCGTCATAAATCACTTCTACAACTTCAACCATCCCTTTAGGGGAATTTATAAACTTCGGATTTTTATACGAATAAGTGCTCATGTCTTTTATTTTTTATTTATAGCACACAAAGATACTCAAAAACAAATATATACATATATACATACGTATGATTAACGTATAAAAACATTTATGGTTATTCTAATCTTTGATTAATTCCGGTACAGAAACAAAACGTACCGAAAGACGGAAACAGGATTTATTTCGGTACGCTTCCCCGATCGGTACAAAAAACACGCAAAAAACGAAAATACTACTTTTAGTCTTTTAGTATATTAGTATTTTGACTATATTTGCGGACATGACAACCATTTAAAAAACTGAATTTATGAGCAAAGCAAAAGTAATCTCCGTATTGAATCACAAGGGGGGAGTAGGAAAGACCACAACCACGATCAACCTGGGCGGTGCGTTACGTCAAAAAGGGTACAAGGTTCTTTTGATCGACCTTGACGGGCAGGCCAACCTGACCGAATCGCTGGGCTTCTCTGCGGAGCTTCCCCAAACGATCTACGGTGCGATGAAAGGCGAATACGACCTGCCGATCTACGAGCATAAGGACGGCCTTAGCGTCGTTCCCTCCTGCCTGGATCTCTCGGCCGTTGAAACGGAGTTAATCAACGAGGCCGGACGGGAGCTTATCTTAGCCCACCTTATCAAGGGCCAAAAGGAGAAATTCGATTATATCCTGATCGACTGTCCCCCCTCGCTGTCGCTGCTCACGCTTAACGCACTGACGGCCTCGGATCGGTTGATTATCCCGGTTCAGGCTCAATTCCTGGCAATGCGTGGAATGGCCAAACTTATGCAGGTCGTCCACAAGGTGCAGCAACGTTTGAACTCGGATCTTTCGATAGCCGGGGTTCTGATAACCCAGTACGACGGAAGAAAGAACCTGAACAAGAGCGTTTCGGAACTGGTACAGGAAACATTCCAGGGCAAAGTGTTCAGCACCCATATACGCAACGCCATTACGCTGGCCGAAGCCCCGACACAAGGGCAGGATATTTTTCACTATGCCCCCAAATCTGCCGGGGCAGAGGACTACGAAAAGGTATGTAACGAACTGCTAACAGAAATAAAGTAACCATATGGCAAAGAAGAACGATTTAAAAAACAGTATGTCGGCCGGGCTGACCGGGGGATTAGACAGCCTGATCCAATCCACGGCCGGGCAAAAAGAGGCTCAAAAGCCGAAGAAAGCGAAAACCGTGCATTGTAATTTTGTCATGGACGAAACCTATCACCAGAACTTAAAGCTGATCGCGATCCGCAAAGGCGATTCGCTAAAATCGGTATTGCAAGAGGCTATATCTGACTACTTGGATAAAAACAGTTCCCTGCTATAACAGCGTATCGGGAATATACAGGGCAAACACTCCACAAAAGAAATTCTCCAGGAAAAAGGTACGCAAAAAGCACCCCTACACATCAAAAAGTATATTGAAAATGCGATTCCCTATAAAGAACCCGTTGGCGGGATTAATCTTGCGTATGTTTAACCTGCCAACGGGTACGATATTGATAAACTTTTTGTTTAAGGTTTAACGTTTACGTTGCTATTTGCATCAACCCATTCTGTTGTCTCTGCATTAAACTGGATCGGATTCAACACAGCCTCTCCCTGATCATCATAACCACCACCGAAAATCAACGTGTAGATATGACGCTTGCCCGCTACCCATGTATCTCCGAACGGAACATAAATTGTTTTGTATTCGCTTGCTGAACCCAACAGATAAGCTCCGGACTGCCGGATTTTGCAGGCGATCTCCAGATAACATTGCTTCGCATTATCGGCCTGCTCCTTGGTTTTGGTGCCTGTTTCGGAAACTTTCCAAGCAGTCAGCTTCTGTGGTATATTCAGCATAGGAGTATTTGTGGAAATATCAATAGCTGCGGTATTGCTATTGACCGTGATGTTTGCGTTTTTCACTACGGTAAATGCGTTCTGACCTAATAAATCAGACGGAGTCCAACTTCCCGTTCCATCGGCTGCCGCAGGCAATGTGAAGACGCCGCCCATTTTGATATTATGAATCTTGATCTCCTTGATGTTCACCTGCATGTTATCGTATTGGGTCTTTGCTTTGAATACGACCTGTGACAGAATATGTTTGAAGGTAAATTTCACTACTCCGTTGTTCTTGTCTTTTTCCTGGCCTTTGGCTATGGCATACATCACGTCGTGGTTTTCATGACCATGGGTGCCTTCATACTCATCGATGCAGGAATAATATATCTTTTGTTCATTCTTGGTGGCTTCCCACATATAATGAATGCCCTTGTCGCCTTCAATCGCTGTGGGATTGAACGCGTAAAAGTCCAAAGCCTCGTTAGGCCAATAACGAAGGTCGTTCGGATCGTCATAATCCCACTTACCATTTTTGTACACGATCTTCACTCCGGCATGTCCAAAATCCTCGCTGCTCGTTCCCATGAAGGCAGTACCATTCCCCGTAAAAGCGAACACGTCGAAATCGGTGCTCGTCAAGTTGCTGTTGGTAATAGGGGTAGCCCTCGTTTCCGCCGCATTACTTAACACGTTAAAACCAATCGCATTCCGTGAGGAGGTTTCCACATTCGCAATCTCCTCGTCTGAGCAACCCATCAACAATGTTCCAAAGATTGCCCCAAGCATTACTGTACTTTTTTTCATAAATAAAAATAAATCAAATTGATACATATAATTAATAAACTCATATTACAACACTATATCCATATTCACATCATCCCAATCATCAACGTCCACATCAAATCCCGCACCGTCACTTCCCGGCTCGGATGGAACCTCATAATCAAAATTCAACACCAGATGCACATCACCGACATGCCCCACTACCGGGACATCATGCACTTGGCCGCTCACGTCCTGTTCCAATACAGACATGCTGCCGGAACGGTTCTTGAGATACAACCGGAAAACATTGGGCTCTCCTTCAAGTGCGGAATGTCCAAACGTATAGAATCCGCCTATAATCTGATTCCGTGAAACCATTCCATCAAAGAGCAGGCTCTCCGAAAGACCGGCGGGCAAACTGTCGGCGGACATGTTAAGCGAGCCGGACATGCCGGAAAGAGCAGCCCGCAAATCCGCCACCCTATCCAGTCCCCGAAGACCGTTCACCTCATACGTGTAGTGACATACCATGTTTACGGGAGTCAGCCGTACTATCTCCGCGCTTCCTCCCGGAATGTCCTTGAGGATAACTTCGTCTATATGGTCGCCACACAGCCAAGGTGGGGTGACAGCCATTGTCCGGTTATCCGGCGACCGAACATCACGCGTATCGGCAGTAAAAAGCGTGTAACTGCCGTTTTCTTTCCAAACCATCCCGTCGGTATCGTAGTTGAAGCAAATTACCCGGTAATCATTCTCGGGAAGCTCCACTTCCCCATCCTCTCCTCCGGGGAAATCAAATATCCACGTGTTGCTTTCATCATCGGTCGGATAAAATACGACCCTCATGCCTTCAGGCTTGTCATGATTGGAAATCTTGGTCCAGTCGAATATTACCCGCACCGTGGCAAAGTGCGGATGATCGTAACATAAATCCTTA
>OKZI01000697.1_pt1 | contig 8535 bp, 7 predicted proteins | sample 1608621 | NCBI WGS metagenome assembly OKZI01 (sample SAMN02674964, study PRJEB24791) | human gut metagenome, SKBSTL008 | isolation source: stool | host: Homo sapiens | place: USA | reverse complement strand
GAAAACCCGAGATATACCGCGCGAATTTATGCGATTAGCATAAATTCTGTGCATCTGAGAACGGAGTGAACAGTAACATTCTCTGTGGAGGTTGCGGAAGGGGAAGTCAGTTTTCGTTGTAAATAACAGTGAGTTATGATAAAATACAGATATTGAAAGCTCAGAGCGTGTTTGAAAAAATAAAAAATCTTTCGCCGCAGGGCGGGGGATTTTTGGCAGAAGGTATTAAGGGTGGCTTGAGGATATGACAGTACTGGAACAGTTAAGAAAAACAATTGAAGACGGACATCCGGGGGAGACAGAGAAGCTGGTGAGGGAGGCATTGAAGCAGCATATTCCTGCAGGGCGGATTGTGGAAGAGGCCATGACTCCGGCTATGCGAACAGTGGGGGAGAATTACAAATCCAATGGTGCGGATATTATTAAAATTCTGGCAGCAGCCCGAAGTGTGCGCAAGGGTTTTGAATTGTTGGAGGAACAGGACTCGCAGTTTGGCAGGAGGAATATCGGAACTGTGATCCTTGGAACGGTGGAAGGTGATCTGCATGATGTAGGTAAGAATCTGGTTGCGATCATGTTTCGTAGTGCCGGATTTAAGGTGATCGATCTGGGAGTGGATATTTCTGAGAAGCAGTTTCTGCGTGCAGTGAAGCAGAATCCTGATGTGTCGATCGTGTGTATCTCCTCGCTTCTGAGTACTTCAATCCCGGAGATGGAGCAGGTGGTGAAGTCTCTGAAACGAAGCAGCAATAAGCATAAATTTAAGATTATGGTTGGTGGAGGTGCAGTAACGGAGCAGCTGGCGAAGAATATGGGAGCAGATGCCTATACGGAGAACTGTATTGAGGCTGTGGAAGTTGCGAAGACGTTTATTGTGTGAGAACCGGGCTGACAGGTGCGTATAAGAAAGACATAATGTGAGTTAAATTGCTATAGAATTGACTGGTAAAATAGGTGCTTCAATTATGTGACAGGAGGATTGTAGACTTGCAGCTGTCATCAGTTTATTTATATGAAAAAATAAAAGAGAAATATGAAATTACGGAAAGGGGAACTTTATCCGGTTCAGACGGATATCTGCGCCCCTTTTTGTGTTATGAAAAAAAAGAAACATTTCGGCAGGGGCATGTTTATGTGGTACAGAGATATGACAAAGAGTGGGAATCGGCAGTTCTGACTGCTGAAAATATACTCTGGGTATTTTGTGGGAGAGAGGAACTTGATGCTGCATCAGAAGAGCTTCAGCAGATTCCGTATATTCATATTGCACTTGATAGTCTGGAAGAAATAGCAGAATTTATGAATGATGTGCAGGAGATTTTTGATGCGGCTGATGAATGGGAACGGAAGATTCATGATCTGATGTTAGAACATGCCGGAATGGACAGGCTTTTGCAGGTGACATCGGAATTTCTGCAGAATCCGATGACTGTAACAGGACTGGATTTTACCTTTGTGGCGGAAGCGGGAAGCGAGTATCTGCCGCCGAGGGCGCGGCTGTATACAGATGACGGGTTGAATATGGAATATGTAAATGCACTTTTGCAGAATGAGACTTATCGAGATATGGCAGATACGCATGAATATGTGATGTTTCCGGCTTACATCAGTGGATGTCGTTCGATGAACAGAAATCTGTTTGTGGATGGGAAAGCAACTCACAGGCTGGTTTTGACTGAGTGCAGATCAGAGATTACACTGAGAGTTATCTGTGTACTGGATATTCTGGTGGAGAAACTGGAGTATTTGCTTGCGCATGAAGCGGAGGAAGAAGATCCGGACAGGGATATGGAGCAGATTTTTGTGAGAATTCTGTCGGACAGGACTGCGGATTATATGCAGGTGAGCAGAGAACTGAGTGAACTGGGATGGAGCGGAAATCATGAATATATGTGCCTGATTCTGCAGATTACCTATCTGAATCAGCAGAATCTTTCCACAAAGGCAATCTGCCGATATATTAAGAAGAAATTTGAGGATTCTGTGAGTTTTCTTTATCAGGATGAAATTGTGGCATTTTTTGACCTTACCAGACTTGGAAAAAGCCAGGAGGAAGTAGCCGGAAAACTGGTTTATTTTATCAGGGATACTTATCTGAAAGCCGGATACAGCAGAGTGATGACAGGACATATGAATCTGAGACGGCAGTATGTGCAGGCGAAGACGGCTCTGGATGTAGGAAGCCGTAAGAAGCCTTATCTGTGGATTCATTATTTCGGTCAGGTGGCATTGACTTATATTCTGGAACAGGCAACAAGAAGATTGCCGGGAACAATGATCTGTCATGAAGGGCTGCTGGAATTGAAGAAGCATGATGAGGAGAATCAGACTCAGTATATGGAGACATTGAGAGTGTATCTGGAGCAGCATCTCAGTGCAACCCAGGCGGCAAGGGAATTGTTTATCCACCGCAGTACGTTTCTTTACAGGCTGGACAGGATTAAGGAAATCCTGCAGTCTGAGCTGGATGATCCGGAGGAAATTTTTTATCTGGAATTGTCATTCAGGCTGCTGGAGCAGGAGCAAGAGAAAGAATAGTACGGGAACAGAATAGTGCAGATATCTGGAAAGGTCAATTATTTGTAGAGGGAGATGTTTTGATAAAAAAATTCAGGTACGCTTAAGCGTACCTGAATAAATGTTAAAAGAGATATTATGTTATTTAGCTTCTTCTTCGGCAGCAGCCTCTTCTTCAGCTTCCAGAGCCGGGTCTACGTGAACGGCGGCTACGGATACAACTGCAGCTTCAAGGTCTGTCTTTAAGTCTACATCTTTGTCCTGGGCGATGGCGAGGTCTTTGACTTTGATTACGTCGCCGACTTTCATGTCACCGACATCTACCATAATTTTGTCTACCAGTGCTGATGGGAGAGCTCTGAAGGAGATTTCTTCCAGATGCTGCTGTAATACACCGGCTTCCAGTTTGTCGTGGTTTACAAGTACGATCTCTGCTACGGAATGTACTTTCTCGTTGCTTACCAGTGCCTGGAAATCTATTTCATCCACCTGTCCTTTTAACGGATTGAACTGGATTTCTTTGATCAGTACGTCATATGACTGACCATCTACATCCAGCATAATCTGGCTTCCTTTGTTATTTGTCTTGAGAAGTTTCTCGACAGCAGATTTCTCGATTTTAACAGGAAGAGAACCTTCCATCTCTCTGCCAAATACGTTACCTGTAACGTAGCCTTCTCTTCTTAATCTTTTGGCCTTTGTGTCCATTGTTCTTTTTTCAGCTTTTAAAGTATTCATTTGACTTTTCCTCCATTTTACAGCTGAGGTGACACGCTTGACACTATCTTTAATTTATGAGCATCCGAAATGCTCCAGGTGGTGTTAAGTATTTTTGAGTATTCAGTTGTTTGTTCTTTATCTTTGTTACAGCTGTATTATAACACGCTAGAAATAAAATGCAAGAGGAAAATGTGAAGAATTTGTGAAATCTTATAAATTTGGATGAGACAAATTGTGTATATCTACCTGAAATGTTATATATAGCAATTCCACAAAATAATGCAATCAAGACAGATCATCAGAGTATGGAATTTAAATAAATACAAACAAAGCCCCCGGAAGTGACTACTTTCGGAGAGCTTTGCATTTAATCTAATTAATCATTAATTACAGAGTATCATTTCTTCTGATATAACCAGGCTGTTCAGCCGGGGAAACGATTTCTTTTTTATGAACGAGTTTCGCCCATTTGTCGACTACTTCATTCTCTACGTGAACACCCTCACCTACAGTAGCTTCAGCGAGAACAACACTGTTTCTTACAACAGCACCTTTTTTAATGACGCATCCACGACCGATTACGGAATTCTCAACAGTACCTTCAATCTGGCAGCCGTTGGAGATTACGGAATTCTTCACATCTGCAGTATTGAAATACTGAGTCGGGCAGGAATCATTGGTACGTGTATAGATTGGCCAGTTATCATGGAAAAGTTCCTGAGCTGACTTGTAATTAAGGAGAGCCATGTTTGCAGCATAGTAACTTGGGAAGTCTGTAATGCTTGCAAAGAATCCCTTGTGTGCAACGCCGCGGATATCCAGAGTTTCACATTTATCATTCAGGATGTCTGTCAGTGTGTACATGGAAGAAAGATTCTTGGCTTCTTTGATCAGGCTGATGAAAAGCTCTGTTTTCATAACACAGGTATCCATATAAACATACTGATTCTTTTTATTACCATGATTCGGTTCGATGGATTCCACACCTTTCTGGCGGTTCAGTCCCAGAACATTACAGGTAAGATAAGCCTCTTTTGCATTATCAACAGCGTGATAAAGCAGGGTAACATCTGCACCGGACTCAATGTGTGTATGTAAAAACTGGTCAAAATCAATTGAATAAACCATATAGCTCGGGGCAATGACAACATACGGATGATACATTCTGCTGAGTGATTCCATGTTATCCAGATAGCAGGAGATATCGGTGTTATAGATATCATTGTCATTATTGTGCTCTGAGAAGAGAAGCTGAAGTTTGCCGCTCTTGGAGTTGATATTGTAATGACGTCCTGTTCCAAGATGTTCTACAACAGAACGGGGTTTATTATTGATATAGACCTGAATACGGTCAATGTCGCTATTGGTCATATTGGAGATAGGGAAGTCAATGACTCTGTATCTGCCAAGGAAAGAAAACGCACCGATTGGGCGATAATCCTGCATACCATCTACATAAATATTTCTCCCGGAAGAGCTTACGATTCCAAATGCCTTATACATATTATTCTGCCCCCTTTACGCGTTTCGCTACAAGCTCAATGTGCTCACTGTCTGCGGCACCGACAACTGCACCTTTACCGATGCGGACACCGTCAGCTACAAGTGCACGCTGAACAACGGCACCTTCTTCTACAACAACACCCGGCATCAGTACACTGTCGATAATTCTGGCACCTGCACCAATCTTAACACCTGTAAAGAGAACGGAATGCTTAACTTCGCCCTGAACAACACAGCCCTGTGTGATATATGCATCTTTAATATCTGCTTCTGCGCTGATGTATTGTGGAAGTGCGGTAACATCTTCTGTATAAATCTTCCATGACGGATCACCCAGATCCAGTTCATTCTTGGAACTTAACAGATCCATGTTTGCTTCCCAGAGAGAGTCGATGGTACCAACATCTTTCCAGTATCCTTCAAATTTATATGCATAAAGAGTTCTGTTATCGTTAAGCATAGTAGGGATGATATCCTTACCGAAGTCATGGCTGGAATCCGGATTCTTGATATCAGCCATCAGCATCTTGCGGAGGAGTTTCCAGGTGAAGATATAGATACCCATGGATGCAAGGTTGCTCTTCGGATGCTCAGGTTTCTCTTCGAATTCTACGATACGTCCGGATTCATCAGTATTCATGATACCAAAACGGCTTGCCTCTTTCATCGGAACTCCGATAACTGCGATGGTTGCATCTGCCTTTGCTTCTTTGTGGGCTGCAAGCATCTTGTCATAGTTCATTTTATAAATATGGTCACCGGAAAGAACAAGAACGTATTCAGGATCAAATTTATCAATGAAATCAATATTCTGGGAGATTGCATCTGCAGTTCCGCGATATACATTCAGATTCTCATCTGCTTTCTCACGTGGAGGAAGAACGTAAACACCGCTGTTTTTAGCATCAAGACCCCAGCGTCCGCCGGCTGCCACATAACTGTTCAGCTGGATTGATTCATACTGTGTAAGTACACCTACAACATCAACGCCACTGTTGGCGCAGTTGCTTAAAGGAAAGTCTACGATACGATATTTACCGCCGTATGAAACGGCCGGCTTTGCCACTTTATTGGTAAGATCATGCAGACGGCTGCCACGACCGCCGGCCAGGATCATGGCCAACATACTATTTTGTTTCATAATAGTGAACCCTCGCTTTCATTTGTTAGGTAATATTATACATTTTTTCCTGACATTTTTCCATAGGTTTCTGAAAAAAATATGTAAAAACTTTGCTACAAACTAAGTAAAATCGACGAAAAATTATACATTATATACAAATATCGAGACGAATCGCATGACAGGGGATTAAAGATATTTGTAAATTATGCTCATAACGTAGCCAAAATTCATTCCAGATTGCCTGCGGCAATGGAATTTTGGCCTGTATGTCTCGGGATTTTGGCATATTCATGCCAAAACACCTCGCGGAATAATGCTGTGTGAACAGTAACATTTGTTCACAAATTTAAGTGAAACGGGTGGACGTATAATAGTTCTTACGCTATAATAGGTAGGAATTTATAGAAGAAATGCGTAACTGTGAAAATACTGAACAGTTACAGAGAAACAGAGGTTATCACGTGAGTAAAAGAGAAGATTATAAACGATTTATCGTATTTTGTCTGGCGAGTCTGGTGGTTCTGGCACAGGCGGCGGTCTTTGCATGGGTGTGGTATTCCGTTTACAGAGGACAGATCGACGAGCCTTTCTGGCGCAAAGGTAACTGGGTACTGATCGCAATCTACGGTCTGATGTTTGCCCTGTTTGCCAAATTGTACGGAGGACTTAAGGTTGGATATCTTAAGAGGATTGATGTATTTTATTCGCTGACACTGGCACTTTTGTGTACCAATGTGGTGGAATATCTGGAGATCACCCTGATCAACAGATGGTTCCTGAGCGTATGGCCTATGATCGAGATGACAGGAATACAGCTGGTTCTGATCATTATCTGGATATTTGGTTCAAGGTATATCTATTCCGGACTTTACCGCGCACGCCGGCTTCTGGTCATTTACGGTGACCGGGATCCGGGGGACGACCTGATCCATAAGATGAATTCCCGAAAGGACAAATATGACATCAGCGGCAAGGTACACATCAGTGTGGGAGAAGAAAAAATCCATCAGATGATGCAGGATTATGACGGCGTGATCATCTGGGATCTGCATTCAACAGAGAGAAACCGTTATCTGAAATACTGTTTTGCACATTCTGTCCGATGCTATGTGAGTCCGAAGATTTCGGACATCATTCTTATGGGAAGTGAACGCATCCATCTTTTTGACACACCGCTTCTGGTATCCAGAAATATGGGACTGGCAGTAGACCAGCGTGCTGCAAAGAGAGTTATGGATATTCTGATCTCAGGGATCGGCATTATAATCACTTCACCGATCATGCTGATCATAGCGATTGCGGTAAAAGCATACGACAGAGGTCCGGTGTTTTATTTTCAGGACCGTCTGACATTGGGTGGAAAGCCCTTTAAGATCTGTAAATTCCGCAGTATGTGCGTAGATTCGGAGAAAAACGGTGCAAGACTGGCATCCAAGCATGATTCCCGTATCACACCGGTAGGTCATGTGCTGAGAAATCTTCATCTGGACGAGCTTCCTCAGCTTTTCAATGTATTTAAGGGAGATATGTCTCTGGTAGGTCCGCGTCCGGAACGTGAAAGTATCATGCTTGAGTATGAGAAAGAGCTTCCGGAATTTTATTATCGTCTGAAAGTTAAAGCAGGTCTTACCGGATATGCGCAGGTCTACGGTAAGTATAATACAACTCCTTATGACAAATTAAAGCTGGATCTGTTTTATATTGAGAATTATTCCTTCCTGCTGGATATCAAGCTGATCTTTATGACAGTTAAAATCTTTTTCCAGAAAGAAGTATCTGAGGGAGTAGATGACAGACAGGTAAATGCGTTGAAGGATTCCGGGAAAAACGCCGGAGTGTCAGAGAATAAAACGGAGGAATGACAATGAATAAACCGCTGGTATCTGTGATCATGCCGGTTTACAACGGAGAAAAATATATTAGAAAGGCTGTGGAATCCGTCTATGAACAGGGAGTTTCGCTGGAACTTCTGGTGATCGATGACGGTTCTACAGACCACACAGAGGAAGTCCTGTCTGCCTATGAGGGCAGAGAGGACTTTCGGTATATTAAGAATGAACAGAATATGGGAGCTGCAGGCTCCAGAAACAGAGGAGTCGGGCTGGCACAGGGAACCTACATTGCTTTTCTGGATGCAGATGACTGGTGGGAGTCAGGCAAGCTGAAAGAACAGCTGAAACGTCTGGAAGAGACAGGATACGTGCTGTGTTCTACAGGGCGGGAACTGATGAAAGCGGACGGAAGCAGTACAGGACGGACAATCCCTGTAAAAGAGAAGATCACCTACAGAGAACTTCTGAAACATAACAGCATCAACTGTTCTTCGGTAATACTCAGAAGGGATGTGGCGCGTGAATTTCCCATGGAGCATGACGACAGCCATGAGGATTATATCACCTGGCTGAAAATCCTGAGAAAATACGGCTGTGCTGCCGGAATCAACAAACCCTATCTGAAATATCGTCTCAGCGAAGGCGGCAAATCCAGAAACAAACTGAAATCAGCAGCCATGACTTACAATGTCTACAGATACGCCGGTTACGGCAGGATCAGAAGCTGTATTTTTTTCTGTTCTTATGCTGTACATGGAATATGGAAATATTGCTACTGTTCACTTCGTTCACAGTAACGTAGCCAAAATTCATTCCAGATTGCCTGCGGCAATGGAATTT
>OKZI01000682.1_pt1 | contig 8751 bp, 6 predicted proteins | sample 1608621 | NCBI WGS metagenome assembly OKZI01 (sample SAMN02674964, study PRJEB24791) | human gut metagenome, SKBSTL008 | isolation source: stool | host: Homo sapiens | place: USA | reverse complement strand
CTGGATCTCCCGGTCCTGCACCAATTAAATATACGATTCCTGCCAGCTGTTTTTTGATATTTTTTACTGCCGTTTGTGCTAAGATCTCAGGGCATGTTCCATAAACTTTCGTATATGCCTGTTTACTTCCATCTTCATTTCCAAACATAGCATATAGTTCGTACCCTTGATCTGTCTTTTGACATCTGGCACCTGCCGGAGTATGACAACTGCCTCCCATTTGTTCTAAAAAATTTCGTTCTGCACATACTTCGTTCATTGTTTCTTCATCACAAAATACATCCAACATCTTTTGCAATTCTTTCTGATCTTCTCTTACTTCCAAAGCCAGAGCACCCTGTGCTGGTGCTGAGATCATGTCTTCTGGCGCCAGATATTGCGTGATCACATCTTCCATTCCTAGTCTTTTAAGACCTGCTGCCGCAAGAACGATTCCATCTAATTGTTGTTCCTCCATTTTTCGAAGTCTCGTATCAACATTCCCTCGAATATTTATAATCTGAAGGTCTGGTCTTAACTTTAATAACTGAAATGCTCTTCTTTTGCTTCCTGTTGCTATCACAGCATCTTCTCGTAATTCAGACAGATGTTTCGCTGTTCGAAGGATCAACACATCTCTTGGATCTTCCCTTTTCCATACTTTTGTAAAAACAAGGCCTTTTGCCGAGGTTGACGGCATGTCTTTCATGCTGTGAACTCCCATATGGATTTCCCCAGAAATGATCTTTTCTTCAATCTCTTTGACAAACAGACCTTTTCCACCAATTTTATCTAATGGTTTATTCTGAATCTTATCACCTTTTGTTTTAATGATCTGGATTTCAAAAGTGTGTTCTGGATAAGCTTTCGCTAATTTTTCCTGAACATATTTTGTCTGGATCAGTGCAAGGCGTGATCCTCTTGATCCGATGATATATTTCATAGGTCATTTTCCTTTCTTTGTCTCTATCCCAAAAAGCTGTTCTACCATCTTCTTATAATCTGCTTGTTCCTGTCTTGTTTCTAAATGTTTTAATTCCTGAATCGGTTCTTTGATCATGCGCTGCAAGGATGCATTCAACACCTTCTTTAGAAGTTTCTGCTCTCTTGTTCCAAAATCTATTTTTCTTGATAAATATGAATAACTATCTTCCACGATCTCTGTACATTTTTCCTGCAAGGAGCGAATTGTTTCTTCCATTGGTGCCTGAAACAGCCACTGCATCGTTTCTTCTTTTGCTTTGCTGATCATCGTATTGCTTTGTCTGCAAAGTTCTTCACGTTCTGACTGATTTGCTTTAGAAATCTCTTTGATCGTATCTAAATTGATCAGATTTACCTTTGAGTCATCTGAAAGTTTTGGATCAATATCTCTTGGTGTTGCAAGATCTAAAAATGTAACTTGTTTTTCTGGCGTATAATATTCTTGTTTTACAACCACATGTGGTGCTGATGTTGCAGATACCACAATATCACATTGTTTCATGATCTCATATCTTTGTTCGTAAGAAATGATCTCAATCTCTTGAAACTCTTTCTGAACATTTCCTGCATGTGCCAGTGTTCTGCTGCATAAATAAATCTTGCCTGCTTCATATTCCTGCAGATAACGAAGTGCAAGAACTGCAGTATCTCCGCTTCCGATCACCAAGACCATTTTGTCTTTGATATCACATATTTTCTGTAATTCACAGATTCCGATATATCCAACAGATACTGGTTTCTCACTTATTCTAAACGTTGTTTTTACCTTTTTTGCACAAGTAATAGCATCTCTTACGACTTTATTTAGTTCTTTCTTGCTAAATCCCATGGTTCTTGAAAAATCCAAGGCATCTTTTACCTGTCCAAGAATCTGATCTTCTCCTAGTACCATAGATTCTAATCCTGCGGTTACTTGAAACAGATAAGAAACTGCTTTGTCTTCTTCGCAATGTCTGATATATTGCTCGATCTCTGCTTTATCGAACATATCACAGTATATATTTTGTATTTTTTTGATCTGTTGTTCATCATCAAAAAAATAATAAATCTCACTGCGGTTACAGGTCGATAAGATCATCACCTGTTCAACCCCGATTTTCTCTGCTTTATGAAAAAATTCAAGCTTCTTCTGATCCGTAAATGAAATTTCATCACGAATGGTAAGATCTGCATTTTTATAATCAATTCCTAGAAATCCAAACTGCATAGAGCCTCTCCTGCAAGTTTACATGTTTTCTCAATATCTTCTTCTGTATGTGCGTTAGAAATAAACATTGTCTCAAACTGAGATGGTGCAATATAAATTCCGCGATCTAGTAAATATCCAAAATAATCTGCATACTGTTCTGTATTGGATGTCACAGCACTTTCAAAATCTCTGACTTTCTGGTCTGTAAAGAATACACTCATTAAAGATCCAATCTGATTAACACAAATATGTCCTTTTCCTGCTTCTCTTGCTGCATCAGCAAGTTTTCTTGTTTTTTGCTCTAGTCTTTCGTAAATCTGCGGATCATTTTTTAAGATGTTTAATGTCTCAATTCCTGCCGTTGTTGCAACTGGGTTTCCTGACAATGTTCCTGCCTGATAAACTGGCCCATCTGGAGAGATCATCTGCATGATTTCTCTTCTTCCGCCATACGCACCGATCGGCATTCCTCCACCAACAATTTTTCCAAGTGTTGTGATATCCGGCTTGATATTATAATACTGCTGTGCTCCTCCTAGAGATAGCCTAAAACCTGTAATAACCTCATCAAAGATCAATAATGATCCGTGATCTTTTGTGATCTCTCTTAAAAATTCGAGAAATCCTTCTTCTGGAAGTACTAATCCCATATTAGCTGCCACCGGTTCTACGATCACTGCTGCGATTTGATCTTTATTTTCATCAAATAGTTTTTGTACAGAATCTTTGTCATTGTATTCTGCAACTAATGTATTCTTCGTATCATCTTTTGGAACTCCGGCACTGTCTGGAACGGATGTTGTAAGTGCTCCCGATCCTGCTTTTACTAACAAACTGTCGGAATGTCCATGATAGCATCCGCGAAATTTAACGATCTTATCTCTCCCTGTAAATCCTCTGGCTGCACGGATCGCACTCATAACAGCTTCTGTTCCAGAACTTACCAGACGGCTTACTTCCATAGACGGGATCAATTCACTGATCAATTCTGCAAGGATCACTTCCTTCTCTGTTGGTGCTCCGAAAGTCAAACCGTTTTCACAAGAGTCCATGACTTTTTTGATGACTTGAGGATGAGCATGTCCTAAGATTCCAGGTCCCCATGAACATACATAATCGATATATTCATTTCCATCGGCGTCAATAATACGGTCGCCTTTTGCAGATTCCATGAATCTTGGAGTACGATTTACCGCACGGAATGCACGAACTGGACTGTTTACCCCTCCCGGAATATGTACTTTTGCTCGTTCATATAATTCTTTTGATCTTGTATCTTTCATTTTATCTTTCCTCTTCTTTCAGCCATTTTGCAACATCAAGTGCATGATATGTAATGATCATCTTTGCACCAGCACGTTTTAATCCGACCATATTTTCCATAACGATCTTTTTCTCATCGATCCATCCATTGGCCGCAGCTGCTTTTACCATGGCATATTCTCCGCTTACATTGTATGCAACGATCGGAATATTGTATTTCATAGATGCTTCTTTCATAATATCCATATAAGCAAGTGCTGGTTTTGCAATGATCAAGTCTGCTCCTTCTTCGATGTCTTCCCCGATTTCTCTTAGAGCTTCCTGTCCATTTGCCGGATCCATCTGGTATGTTTTTCTATCTCCAAATCCTGGTGCAGAATGTGCTGCATCACGAAATGGTCCATAGTATCCTGACGCAAACTTGGCACTATAAGACATGATCGGTGTGTATACAAATCCTGCTTCATCTAAAGCTTCACGAATAGCTTTCACTCGAAGATCCATCATATCACTTGGCGCAATGATATCTGCCCCTGCTTTTGCATAACTTACAGATGCCTTTGCAAGAAGCGGAAGTGTTTCATCATTTAAGATCACTCCGTCTTTCACAAGACCACAGTGTCCATGAGATGTGTATTCACAAAGACATACATCCGCAATGATCAAAAGTTCTTCATACTCTTTTTTGATCTGGCGGATCGCCTTTGGCACAATTCCATCTTCAGCATATGCACCGCTTCCAACTTCATCTTTATGATCTGGGATTCCAAAGATTAAAATTGCTTTGATCCCCGCTTCTTTGATCCTGTTAATTTCCTCTGATAAACGATCCAGCGAATACTGATAAATCCCTGGCATAGATTCTACAGGATGTTTGATATTTTCTCCTTCTGTAACAAAGATTGGATAGATCAATTCGTCAATTCTCACATGATTTTCTCTTACCATATCTCTCATATAGTTGCTTGTTCTTAATCTTCTTGTACGTTCCATTTTTACTGTTCCTCGATTTCACTCTGATATATATTTTTGAATGATTTCATTGATTCGTTGTTCTTCCAATGAATCAATATCCCCTAATCCGATTTGTAATAATTCTTTATAAAATGCCTTTCGTTCCTGTTCTGTGGCAATGCATGATTTTGCAAACTTTCTCAGACTTCCCAAGATCTGTGCGAGTTGTCCTAATTCTTTATTCAAATCTGGTTTGATCTTTTCTTTTAAATACTGTGTGATCAACGGACTCTGCCCGCCACTTGAAAATGCAGCGACAACTTCTCCTTCTTTTACATAAGATGGAAAAATAAAGCTGCAATCTTCTTTCTGATCGACCGCATTGACAGGAATCTTCTTTCGTCTGCAGATCTGGCTGATCTCATGATTTATTTTTTGATCATCGGTTGCTGCGATCACAAAATCTGCCTCATTAAAATCTTTCTCCATAAACGTTCGAAAGATTCGGCAAATCTGATCGATCTGCCGAATCTGTGTTATCATCTCTGGTGCGATCACGGTAATATCTGCTTCAAAATCTTTTAAAACTTCAATCTTACGAAGTGCGATCTTACCACCGCCGATCACTAGACATTTTTTCTTCTTTAGTTGTACAAACATTGGAAAATATGCCATTATCTCTGTGTCCTATTTTATATATTCTTTTGCGATTTCCTTGATTCCTTCTGGATGTTTTAAATTCCACTGTGAAAAGTCAAGTTCTTCACTCTCAACTGCCTGTCCTAATTTTACCAAGAACTGTGGAATATCTTCTTCTAAAATGATCCCAACTTCTTCTCCCATCTTCTCTTTTCCCTGAAGATCAGATCCATTGATATGAAGTACAAATGCAGAATGAGCAACTTTATCAATTACTTTCATACTTCCGTGGAATCCGATCTCTCCGATCTGATGTGTTCCGCAAGAAGACATACATCCAGAAATATGAATCTTAGGCAGTGAACCATCCTTTAATCCAGCTTCTCTTTCTGCTTCGATCACTTTGTGTAATAATCCTTGAGAATCTCTTAATCCAACCTGACAGATCGTTGCTCCGATACAAGATACAGATGTCTCAAACAACGTTTCTGCACCATCATCTGTCGCATCTAAAACTTTCTTTGCTTCATCTCCTGTCAGATTGATGATGTACATTGTCTCATCTGGTGAAATTCTTGCTTCCACTTCATCCATATCTTTGATCACATCATAGATCTCTCCTAATTTCTCAGGTTTTGGACAGCCACCGAATGGGTGATAAGAAACTGCATATAATCCTTCCTGTTTCTGATCGATCACTCGTTTACCAGATACTTTACTTCCATCTCCCTGTTTCTTCACTTCAGAAATTTCTACATGAAGATCAAGATCCTGTCCGGATGCGAAAACTTCATCTAATTTCTCATGGAAAGCTTTGATATATCCTTCTTCACCTAAAGTCTCCTGCATATAACGCGTTCTTGCTCTTCCACGTTGTTTATAATTTCCATGTGCGATGAATGTTTCTCTCATTGCACAAATATAATAAAGAATCTTCTCTGGTTGTACATTCTCAGCAACTTTCAGTCCAAATCTCGCATTGTTACCAAGTCCTCCAGCACTGTAAACATCAAAGTTTCCATCTTCCCTTGCCACAAATCCAAGATCACGGAATGTTGCATGTGTCTCATTAGCTGGCCCGTTTGAAAATCCAACTTTTAATTTTCTTGGCATAACTTCTTTTTTGATAAATGTCATCAAATATTCTCCAGCTGCTTCGGCATATGGAAGAACGTTAAAATATTCTCCTTTTTCAACACCTGACAATGGAGATACGGTTACATTACGTGGAAAATCTCCACCTCCACCCATTGTGACAATACCATGATCTAATCCACCTTCCATGATTCCATAAATTGCTTCTGGCTGTAAGTTATGTAACTGAATCGTCTGACATGTCGTCAGGTGAACTTTATCTACATTATATGTTTTAATACTGTCTGCGATAAATTTTAATTTATCTTTTGTTAAATGGCCACCTGACATACGAAGACGGATCATACTTGCTTTTCCATCTTTCTGTGCATAACTTCCGTAACCACCGGAAAATCCTTTGTAATCTGCTTTACTTAGTTCTCCTGCATAAAACTGGTCTGTCTTTTCTTTAAATGCTGGCAGGTCTTGTTTCCATTCCTGTGGATTGATCGTTTCCATATGTAAAATTCCTTTCTGAACATTTTGTTTCTTTTATTATGTGAATCCTTATAAAATACTACATTTGTCTTATCATACCACATTTACATAATTGTTTGAATGATTTCTTTCCTTTTCTACAAGAAATGATTCGATTGCTTTTGCAAGGTTTTTATGTCCTTTTTCATTCATATGTTCCATATCTGCCTTACTTGGCTTGGCTACATCACTTGCTGCAAGGAAATCACATCCGTACTTCCATGCAATCTTTAAATAAGTCTGTTTTAATTGCTTGGATACTTTCACAGAACGCTGGTCAAATTCAAGATCAAATCCTGGTTTCCATACATCTTCTCCTAATTCGATCGGAGATACTAATAAAATATCGATCGCTGGATCAGCTTTTCTGATCTGCTGGATCAGTTTTTCGATTCCTTTTCCGATGCGATCTGCACTTGCATGGTTATATGTTTTGCAGTCATTGGTTCCAAGCATTAAAACAACCTGGTCAAGTGGTGCGTGTGTCTCTAAGAGCATTGGAAGTACTTTCGCTCCATTTCTTCCATCTCTTGTCGCATCGTCAAATACACTGGTTCTTCCACATAATCCTTCTTCTATAATTCGATATCCTTTATCGTAAAGCTTCTCTGCTAAAATTCCTGTCCATCTTGTTTCTCTATCATATCTTCTTGTTGTACCTGGGATCAGTCCATATGTATTGGAATCTCCAAAGCATAATATCTCTTTCATATCTGTCACCTTCTTCGTTATATTTCATATAATTCTAATAGGAATAATATGATTATAAGAAATATGAGTTTGATTGTCAATAGGTTTTAAATAGAAAAATACCCTATAGGATATAGATTTTTCCTATAAGGTATTATACGTTATTATTATATGAGATTAATTTATAAAGGTCTTAATCATTCTTCTTCCCAAACAATAAACTTACGATCACACTTAAAATGATCGTAATCACCATATCAGGAAGTGTATTTCCAAGGATCGTATCAACCCCCATTAACCAGCGATATGCAATAAATCCAACAACCCATACAAGCATGTTCTGGATACATACAGATTTTCTTGAGAAATCCTGATGAAGGATAAAGAAATCTGCGATCTGTACAGCGATCATTGGTGCAAAGACTGATCCGATCAGATATAAGAAATCTGTGATATCGTCCATCGGATAAACAATTGCCCCAATCATTCCGATCACTGTTGCCGCGATTGCGATCCATTTTCCATTGATATTCTTAGATAGGGATTCACTGGAAATTCCAGCAGACCAAGCATCTAAGAATGTTGTTGTTACAGTTGAGAATACGATAATTAATAATCCTGCAATTCCAAGTCCTGCTTTTACCATGATCTGTGCGATATCACTTTCTCCTGTAAACAATGCAGCACCCATTCCGACCAGATACATAAAACAGCTTACAACTCCATAAACAACTGTACTGACTGCGGTTGCCTTCACAGGTTCTTTCGCCTCTCTTGTATAATCACTGATCAACGGAAGCCAGGACAATGGCATTGCAACCGCAAGTTCTACTGCTGCTCCAAAGGAAAATGTCTCATCGGTAATGGATGTAACTACAGTTCCATCAAAGAAAATAATCTTAAAAAGAATCAATGTAAGAATAAAAAGTGCTGCCATCGCAACTGTATTTACCTTTCCAAGATTCGTAATTCCGATCAGAATCCATACAATGATCAATGCACCTATTACCAGACACCATACCCAGTGTCCCACTGTAAAGATGCCTCCTGCTGCCAGTGCTCCATCATAGATCATAATTGCAGTCCATCCGACAAGCTGAAGCACATTCAGGATTGCGAAAAGCTGTCCTCCATGACTTCCAAAGCTGTCTTTTACTGTCTCCATGGCACTTTTTCTTGTCTTACCGCCAATCACTCCAGCCAGAAACAACATGATACATCCAATCACATGTCCTACCAGAATGGCTGCCAGCCCTCTGCCAAATCCAAGAGCTGCAAAATATGTCCCTGTAAGAATTTCAGCAATGGAGACTCCTGCTCCAAACCAGATTAATCCGTTCTCAAATAATGATGTTCTTTTTTCCATAGTTTATGCCTCTGCTTCTTTTGTATATTCATTCTGGATAGCAAATCCATGATCCATTGGACCAGATCGGAAGAGC
>OKZI01000681.1_pt1 | contig 8762 bp, 5 predicted proteins | sample 1608621 | NCBI WGS metagenome assembly OKZI01 (sample SAMN02674964, study PRJEB24791) | human gut metagenome, SKBSTL008 | isolation source: stool | host: Homo sapiens | place: USA | reverse complement strand
ACCCACCATCTCGGATGACTGTGAAAGGAACCGCTTCAGCGCCCGACTTCTGAAGAAGTGGCACGCCTGAAGGGACTCGAACCCCTGACCCACTGCTTAGAAGGCAGTTGCTCTATCCACCTGAGCTACAGGCGCTTATGGAGCGGGTGATGGGAATCGAACCCACGCGACCAGCTTGGAAGGCTGGGATTCTACCATTGAACTACACCCGCATGGGCGCTGATCTCTTTGGCATGTCAGCCAGAAAATAATAGCATATCTCCGCATTCTTGTCAATGCTTTTTTCGAAAGATCTCGCACTTTTTCCACCGCCATCGGCCTACTCCCGTCGCAGCCGGGGATACATGGCCCCGCTGCCGCAGACACGGAAAAAATGCCGCCTTTGGGCGGCATTTTTCTAGTCGTTGGAGAGCAAAATGCGGTCGTTGTCCAGGTTCTTCCCCGCGCCGGCACGGAAGCGCTCCAGCAGATCGTCCACGGTGAGGCCCTTACGCTCCTCTCCGCCGATGTCCAGCACCACCCGTCCGGCATCCATCATGAAGGTTCGGCTGCCCAGCTCCAGGGCGTTTTTCATGTTGTGGGTGATCATGAGGCAGGTAATGCGCTCCCCCTCCACGATTTCCCGGGTGAGGCGGAGCACCTTCTCCGCCGTGGCAGGGTCCAGTGCGGCGGTGTGCTCGTCCAGCAGGAGCAGCTTGGGGGGCACCATGGTGGCCATGAGCAATGTCAGGGCCTGCCGCTGACCGCCGGAGAGGAGGCCCACCGGCTGGCGCATCCGGTCCTCCAGGCCCATGTCCAGCCGGGCGAGCTGCTCCCGGAAGAACGCCTTGTCGGCCTTGGAGACCCGGCTGAAGAAGGCACGCTGGTGCTTGGCGGTGCGGAGATAGGCCAGGGCCAGGTTCTCCTCGATCTGCATGGTGGCGGCGGTGCCGGTCATGGGGTCCTGGAACACGCGGCCGATGTAGGCGGCGCGCTGGTGCTCCCCCAGTTTGGTCACGTCGGTGCCGTCAATGATGATCTTGCCGCTGTCCACAGGCCACACACCGGCCACAGCGTTCAGCATGGTGGATTTGCCCGCACCGTTGCCGCCGATGACGGTGACAAAATCACCTTCGTTCAATTTCAGGTTCAGACCGTTCAGGGCCGTTTTCTCGTTGACGGTACCGGCGTTGAAGGTCTTGGAAACATTCTGGATCTCAAGCATTTTTTGCATCCTCCTTCTGTGCCTTCTTTGCCGCAGGCTTTGCGAAATACTTGCTCTTCCAATAGGGCACGGCCAGGAACACGGCCACCACGGAGGCGCTCAGCAGCTTGAGCAGGTTTGCATCAAAGCCGAGGGTCAGCACCAGCTGGATGACGATGTAGTAGATGATAGCACCCAGCGAGACGGACACCAGCTTGAGGGCAAAATTGTGGAAGATGCGGCTGAACAGGGCCTCGCCGATGATGACAGCGGCCAGGCCGATGACGATGGCACCACGGCCCATACTGACATCGGCAAAGCCCTGATACTGGCTCAGCAATGCGCCGGACAGGGCCACCAGACCGTTGGAGACCGCCAGACCCAGCACTACATTGAAGCTGGTGTTGATGCCCTGGGCACGGCTCATGGCAGGGTTGGAACCGGTGGCGCGGATGCCGCAGCCCAGCTCGGTGCCAAAGAACCAATACAGCACACCGATGACCACGGCGCTGACCAGAATGACCATGATGATGGGGTTGTGCAGGGCAAGCTCCTTGACCCAGCGCAGGGAGATCAGCAGGTCGTACTTGTCCACGTTGATGGACTGGTTGGCCTTGCCCATGATCTTCAGGTTGATGGAGTAGAGGGCCAGCTGGGTCAGGATGCCAGCCAGAATGGCCGGGATGCCCATAAAGGTGTGGAGCAGGCCGGTGACAAGGCCGGTGGCCAGACCGGCCAGCAGGGCGATGAAAAGCGCTGCCCAGACGTTCATGCCGGAGAGCAGGCACATAACGCAGACCGCGCCGCCGGTGCCAAAGGAACCGTCTACGGTCAGGTCAGCCACATCCAGGATGCGGTAGGTCAGGTACACACCAATGGCCATGATGCCCCAGATGAGGCCCTGCGCACAGGCACCGGGCAAGGCACCGGGCAGGTTGGCAAGTCTTGCAAGAATATCCAAAACGTTTTCCTCCTGTAACTACACTTTTTTCTGATACGGGAAAGCGGAGAAGAACCAAAATTCGCTCTTCTCCGCTGATTTTATTGTAAAGCCTCTCCGTCACCGCAGCGTGAACTCTGCGCTCCTATCAGGGGAGCTTTCTGCGAAACAGACAGAGCGCTTGTTATTCCTCAATGGCCTCATAACCCTCGGGAACGGTCATGCCCAGATCATCGCAGATGGTCTTGTTGTACTTCTTGGTCACGTTGGTGTACTCAACGGGCATGGTGGAGATATCGGCCTCACCGGTCAGGATCTTGGCGGCCATCTCACCGGTGGTGTAGCCCAGATCATAGTAGCTGATGGACAGGGTCGCCACACCGCAGCCGGAGCAGATGCCCTCCTCACCGGCGAACACGGGCTTCTTGGCCGGGCGGCAGATGCCGTCGATGATGCCGGTGTTGGCAGCGCAGGTGTTGTCGGTGGGGACATACACTGCGTCGTTCTCGTCGGCAGCCTTCTGGCAGACAGAAGCCAGATCGTTGGAATCAGAGAAAGCGTACTGGGTGGCGGTAACGCCCTTGGCCTCCAGGTACTTCTGGACCTCGTCTACCTGATACTGACTGTTTGCCTCGGCAGAGCAGTAGAGCAGGCCCACCTTGGTGGCCTCGGGCAGCCACTCGGTGATCATATCTGCCTGCTGATCCAGCGGAGCCAGATCGGAGGTGCCGGAGACATTGCCGCCCACGGTGCCATCGAAATCGGTCAGGCCCAGAGCAACACCGTACTCGGTGACGGAGGTGCCCAGAATGGGGATGCTGTCGGTGGCAGCCTGTGCGGCCTGCAGGGCGGGGGTAGCGTTTGCCATGATCAGGTCAACGCCTGCGGAAACAAAGCCGTTGGCGATGGTGGCGCAGGTTGCGGAATCGTTCTGGGCGTTCTGGAAGTCAAAGGTGACATTCTCGCCGAACTGTGCGGTCAGGGCATCCTCAAAGCCCTGGGTGGCAGCGTCCAGAGCGGCGTGCTCCACCAGCTGGCAGATGCCAACGGTATACTTCTGGCCGTCAGCCGCTGCGGAAGAGGCCGCAGCAGAGGAAGCGGTGGAAGAAGCAGCCGTGGAGCCGGAGGAACCGCCGCAGGCAGTCAGGGCAGCAGCTGCGCCGCAGACAGCGGCGGCAGACAGGAACGAACGACGAGAAATTTTACGCATGATATTACTCCCTCAATTCTACTTTCGCGGCAACAGGACACCGCATGAAAGTCAGTATTCAAGCGGCCTGTCGCATCGCGCTGCCGCTTTACACTCGTGAAGTATATCACACTTTTCTCCTCAAAACAACCGGGGAACAGCCCGAATTATCAATCAAGGTAATTTTATCTATCACTTTTTTCGATGGTTCTGTGCCGCATCTGCATCCCTTCGAGCTTTTTCAGCTCCCCGTCCAGCCAGAGCAGATTTTCTTCCAGCTGGGGGCGGTACTCTTTTGCAAAGTCGTACCGGTAATACAGCGCCTGCCACAGCTTTTCCTGCATCCGCCGGGCAAACACCGGTTCAAACAGAGCGTCCAGCCGCTCCACGGTATCTTCCAGCGCCATGCACACCTGCGCCCAGCGCACATCGGTGGCCTCTCGGGCGGGCACATCGTACCGAGCCAGATAATCCCCCACCCTTGCCGCAATGACCTGCCCGCCGCACTGGGTGGGCTGCAAAAAGTAGGATACCTGCCCGTCCTTCGTGATCTCCTGCGCCAGCGGGTAAAGGGCGCAGACCAGCGGCTCGGCATCGTGGATGGCGCAGTGGTTCCCGGTGAGAAAGGGGCAGTTACTGCGTTCCTCCTTCAGCGGAGCCAGCCGCAGCACCGGCAGGTGGCTGACCCGCCCGATGCTCCCCCGACAGAACGCCCGGGCCACGGTGCGGGGCGGCAGGCGCAGGCGGGCCGCAATGCGCCACAGGTCAAAGCCCGACAGCACGATATCCTCCCGCCCCCGGCAGCAGCCGCCGCAGCCCGCGCAGGCAAACGAAAACGCCTCGTCCCGGGCAAGCAGGGGCGCGGTGCGGGTAAAATCGGTGCGGCCGCAAAGATCGACCTGTGAATCCTTGAGCATGATGGTTCTCCTGTTCTGTGAATGGTTTTGTTCCATTGTACCACAAAGCCGGGCACAGAAAAAGGGAGCGCATCCGCTCCCCTGTTCAGGACCCCCGGCTCACACGGCGGTAGACCGTTACAGCATCCTCGATGTGGTAGGGCGCGGTGCTGTGGTCTCCCCCTGCCCCGGCCGTGACCAGAATGTATTCCCTGTCCTTCACCTCAGCCAGACTGGCAAGGCAGAGCCCTGCCTCCCCGGTGTAGCCGGTCTTACCGCCCAGAATCCGGCCACGGTGCAGCTCTGTGCCGTCCAGCTGGCTCAGCAGGGTGCTGTGCATCGTGAACCCCTGCGGGTGGCAGTTGGTGGCCGGAACGGTATACCGCTCCGTGGTAAACAGCTTGCGGAAGGTCTCGTTCTGCAGGGCTGCTTCCGTTAGCCGGGCCATGTCCCGCACGGTGGAAACATGTTCCGGGTCGTGCAGACCGGTGGGGTTGCAGAAATGCGTGGCGGTCATCCCCAGCTCTGCCGCTTTCTGGTTCATCCGGGCCACAAAGGCTTCCTCGCTGCCGCTCACCTCCCGGGCCAGTGCTTCGCAGCACTCGGCCCCCGAGGGCAGCATGGCTCCGTACAGCAGATCCCGCACCGTGGCCGTTTCCCCGGCCTGAAACCCCGCCAGCGAGGCATTCTGGGCCTGCAGAGCCGGAAAGATCTCCTCGGGCAGGGTCACGGGCGTGTCGAGGTCCGGGTTTGCTTCTATGGCCAGCAGCGCCGTCATCATCTTGGTCATGGAAGCCGGATAGATCGTGCTGTCGGCATCCTTTTCGGCCAGCACCTCTCCGCTGTTGGCCCGCAGTAAAATGGCATGGGGACTGTTCAGCCCATCCAGCGTGACCCGCCGGGGCCACAACAGCAGAAGCAGGGTCGCCAGCACCAGCAGCCAGAACAGCCGCCGGAAGGCTCTGCGCCGGTGCTTCCGGCGGCGCGGTGAAGTTTTCATTCTCGTTCTCATCCTTTTTGCAAAATCAAAAGCGCTTTCATCCCCTAATACGAGACGAGAGCGCCTTTTTCTGCAAAAAGTGGTGCCGCCCCACAAAAATTTGTGCAGCGGCCCCAAGCCAGTTTAATATTTTACCTTTTTACGTCATCTACAAGAACGTGTTCAGTGCTGTGCCTTATGGAACATGCTCTTGCGCTTACGCTCCAGCAGATAGCCGGCAGCCAGCAGAACACCGCCTGCACGCACCAGAACATCTGCCACCCAGTTGGTGGTACCGGTCTGGATCAGCTTGCCGCTCTCCGGGGCGGGCGTGGTCTTAGCGACTGCCTGCTCCACGGTGGGAGTGGTGGGCCGTGTATTCTGCACAGCCGGGGTAGTCGGCGTAGTGGAAGCCGGGGTAGTCGGCGTAGTGGAAGCCGGAGGAGTAGGAGCGGAGTCCTCGGGCGTTTCCGGAGCCGGAGGAGTAGGATCGGAGTCCTTGGGCGTTTCCGGAGCCGGAGGAGTAGGATCGGAGTCCTTGGGCGTTTCCGGTTTCGGGTTCGTGGGGATCACAGGGTCGGTCACTTCCCGCAGAGCGCCGTAAATGGTCACGGTGTACTGTGCGGAGTCGGTGCCGTCGACGGTTTCACCGGTGACCTTCACGTTGGAATCCGGGCCAAAGGCATCCAGCACGCCCGCTGCTGCGGTGGTGTTGGGGTTGTTCTGGCTCTCATAGCCCCAGACGATGGTATAGGTCTTGCCCTCATACTCGTACTCGGTGCCATAGACCATATCATAGGCGCTGGGCGCACCTTCTGCCTGCTTTTCGTAGTTGCCCCAGATGAGCTTGGTGTTGCCCTCTGCATCGGTGGTCTTGGTGAAGTTCAGGCTCTTGCCGTTCACCACCATATCCCGCAGAATAACGACCTGATCGCCATTCTCAGCGGTCTGATAGGCAGTGTCGAATTTGTATCCGGCCTGCTTCAGCTCTTCCAGTGCCTTGCCGATGATCTCCGGGTCATGGGAACCGTCCACATCCAGCATATAGTTCAGTGCGGCGGCGGGCACCCACACGGAGAGATACTGTTTCCCGGTCTCTTTTTTCAGGTCAGAGAGGTAGGTATAGGTCTGGCCTTTATAGGAAAGGGCATCGAAGTTTGCGCGGGCATCATCCTTGGTCAGCAGGAAATTGGTCAGCTTGTCGCCCTGATCGTTCTCCGGCCACAGGGTGTTGTCGGCCTTGTAATCATAGGTCAGCGTGCCGCCGGTAACGATGAGGTTTTGGCCCTTGTCACTCTTAGTGCCCACGATAGAGTTTACATCCACATGGGAGCCATTCCGAATGGTAGTGGTAGATTTTGAGCCATTAGAATAGATGCCTTTGCGGAAATTGCCCTCGGTGATAAGAGTGCCGTTATCCATGGTAAGAGTTGCACCGTTACCAAGAACAATAGCGCTTGCGCCTTTTGTAGCCTGCGAAAGGTGCAACTTGCTATTTTGATCAACCAGAATACTGCTTGGATTCTTGCTTAGGTTAACACGCAGAGCATGAGCATAGCCCTTCATTTGCAGATTATATTCGCTCTCTCCGGTAACATGCAGTTTGGTCGCACCACTCTGACCGCCAACAAACATCATACCAACACTGCCTATGGAGGTAACCTTGCTCTTGCCGCTGATTTCTACTTCATCAAAACCAGCGTAGATGCCAGTGGGAGCTTCCAATTTGACCTCGCTCTTGTTGGTAACGGTCAGTTTTCCCTTTCCATTACTCTCAGGGCCGTAGATGGCAGTACCATTCTGAGCACTGACGCTTCCGGTGGAGTGATCAAAGGTGATGTCAGTGCCGCCACCGGAAGCAACGGAGATACCCATGCCATTGCCGCTGATATTCACCTGGGAATTATCGAAGGTGATGTCCCCGGCACCGCCCTCATAGTCGATGCCACGGCCATTGCTGTCGATGTTCAGCGTGCTGTCCTCTACGGTCAAGCTGGAACCGGTTCCGCCATAGATTGCAGAGCTCTGTGTTCCCTTGATCTCCAATGTGCTGTCACCTGTTACCGTGATGTCATCGGTACTGTCAATGCCATAACCATTGTTGCCGTAGACTAAACCTTCCTGATCATTATCGATCTTGTAAGCACCGCTGCCCACCGTGTCAATGGTCAGGCTGGATTTGTCCTCTACGGTCAAATCGCCCCGCTGTACGATACCGCGTCCACCCTGCGTACTGGAACCTGCTTCTGTGTGCTTGATATCCACATCGGCGTTGTCCGTCAAGGTCACATCAGAACCGTTAGAGATCACCATTCCGGTAGAAGTATGATCAATGTTCAGAGAGCCTTGGTCGCTGGTCTCGTCTCCTTTGATGGTCAGGGACGCACCCTTGCCACTGCTGTCATCACCTGCGTTTTCGCCGCCCACGCGGATGCCTTCCACATTGCGGTTGGGGCTGCTCTTGCCCTCTTTTTTCGCGGCTTCTGCTTCCTGGGCGGCATCCTCCAAGGCTTCCTTGCCATCAATGGTGTTTTCGCCCTTTAATGTAACTTCCACCTTGGAGTGATCCCGTGCAACAATGCCTGCGGTGTTATCTTTTTCGGTCAGATTGATGTTGGTATTATCCAGCGTCAGGTCAACGTTGGCTCCTTTATTTTCATCCTTGCCTTCCAGATTTACGCCAATATCGATACCATGGCCGCCGGTGGTCAGGTTGGAATCCTTGACTGTCAGGTCAACATCTGCACCTTCACCAATGGTGACAGTGGATTTACCTGTTTCGCTGGTATCTGCATTCACGCTGTCAACCACGATTTTTACATCGTTGCCTTCGGTGCCATCAGTCTTTTCCGTCTTTTTGACATCTTCCATAACGGTGATGGTGTTTCCAGTTGTGGTCTCAGACGTGGAACTGTTCTCTGCGTTGTTGCCAGAAGCATCGGTGGATTGTGTGGCATTATCCGTAGGTGTGGGTGCCTCTGTGCCATTGTCGGAGTTATCAGTGGATGGCGGGTCTACTTCTGGCGCATTGCCGTCCTTAACGTAGATCGTACCTTTATCCGCTTCATCCTCATTGACGTAGGTGCGGTTCTCATTGCCTTTATCCTCGCCCTGATAACTGAATGCACCGCGAGTCTCATCCTGGTCAACAGTTACACTGCCACCGCCCAGATAATACGTCACCGCAGAAGCACTGGGGCCAACCGTGCTCACGGCAACCGCAGTGGCCAGCGACATTGCTGCCAACTTGAATTTCTTGTTTGTCATTTTTCTTCTGCTCCTTTCCAGTTCATGCTCACATGATCGAAAAGTGGTGGTCAAACAGCAGGCCGATCCTTTGTCAACTGTTTTTTGCATTGGAACGCGTTTCTCCCAAAAGCGTTTCCAGCCTTATGATAGCACACCGTACGAAAAAATCAGGCAGAAATAGAAACCTTTGGCAATTTCTTTACCGGTGAAAGAAAATACCGTACAAAAACAACAAACCCCCAAGGAATTTCTTCCTCAGGGGTTTCATTTGAGTCGGCGACTACCTATTTTCACGCGCCGTTTCCAGCGAACTATCTTGGGCACGA
>OKZI01000603.1_pt1 | contig 9550 bp, 13 predicted proteins | sample 1608621 | NCBI WGS metagenome assembly OKZI01 (sample SAMN02674964, study PRJEB24791) | human gut metagenome, SKBSTL008 | isolation source: stool | host: Homo sapiens | place: USA | reverse complement strand
TTGTCTTATAAAACAGATTATAGTAAATATCCTACAAAGAAATTATATTGGTAATTTAAAATAAGGAGTAACATATGAAGAAAATAAAGAAAATAAAGAAAATAATTACACTTGGAATAGTAACAGTTTTATCAATTGGGATGCTTACAGGCTGTGGTTTGCTTGATAGTGAAGTAAACGAATTAAATGGTACTATAAAAGGAAACACTTATAATGTAGGTTTTTACAGTAATGATGGCGAAAACTTTATGAATATGTCTGGTCAACAGATAGATATGGCATCTAATACTGTAGAAGAGCCTATTTATACTGATGGAAGTTGGGGATATTCTGAAACAATGAGTTCCGTTGTAACTATTACTATTGATGGTAAAGAAGTAGAAAGCTGCGGAAGTACAATGCTTTTTGCAGAGGATGGACTTAATCCGGAAGTAGATTTTAAAAGTCCTGAATTTATTGAAAGTGAATCAAGCGGTTCCATAAAAGATTATACTTTTATCGCAGGAATTGTAAATAAAGCTAAAAATAATTTTGGTAAAAATAGAGTAGTAGTAATTCAATCACAACTTGGCGACCCTATATGTGCTTATTCAGGGGATGAAGTATATTGGAAAGTTTGTAAAGACTTACCAAAAACAACTAAGTTAATGATTGATGGAAAAGCTTTATATATTCATAGAGCTAATTTCCAAATAATTGACAAATCTTTGTTAAATTAATAATCGAAAAAAATATATAAATAACGATACTATATATAAAATATGCAGTAAATATAAGGAGAAAATATATGAGACCACATGAGATAAATGAATTTAAACGTACAGCATATCAAAGATATAAATATGGAAATTTATTAGGACTGAAAGCATCTGATGAAAAATCTATGCAATCATTAGATGTTATTTATATTAAGCTAAATGCTTTATTTGGACAATTAAAAGATTTAACTTTTAATCCAGTAAATGTTATTACAGCATTAGAAGAATTAAGGTCTGAAAAAGGGCTTACACCATTTAAAAATTTTACAGATGAACAAGTATTAGAGTATTTAACTTCCGAAGAAAAAAATGAATATCAGAAATTAAAATCTATTTCTGAAAATAAAAAGGTTACAACTGCACTTAAAAAAGCAAATGATTTTATTTTGTATGATTGGCATAATGGAAACGCTTATTGTTTTAATAAATCTGCTTTAAAAAATATTTATGAATTAAATATAATTAATTCATTATCAGAAAAGTATGTAAAAGATATGGTAGACTATGCTACACTTGATACATATATAGTAAAAATCAAAGAGGATGATTTTTATAATAATAAAATTCGTATCACTTTCTTAGATAATTATGATGATATAAATGCAAAATTAGGAAGTGAAAAATTTGTATTTTTTGATACAATAGCAATTAAAGATAAAGATGCATATAAATCTGAACTTACTATTAATGATATTGTTTTTCTTAAACCAATAATAACACCAAATGATGCTAAAAATATTATCATTCCCGAAATAGATGATAAGGATTTGGTTTTTGAATTAACATTAGAGAAAACAGATAATTTTTTACATGCATTACAGACGAATGGAGTAAATATTCCATCACTCTCAAACAAAAACTATGAATTAAGAGTTGCATATGATATAGAAAAAGATGATTTTTCCTATATTATATATGACACTAAAAGTAAAACAGCATCATTTAAGAATGAGTTTACTAATTTTATTAAAAGTAATACAGACTTATCTAATACAATAGAAGAAGGATTTAAATTCACAATTGTTAAAGCTTTTCAAGAAGTAAATGATTTAATTATAGCAAATCCAGAATTAGATTGTGAGCCTTGGAGTTTTGATGATTTTGAAAGTCTGATAGAGGATTATAAAAAAATTATTTATGCAGAGCGTGAAGCAGACAATGATTTAAGAAATCTTATTGAAGATACAGCAGATTTGATAAATAGAACTACATCTTTACAAGAAGAATTAAAAGACTTAAAAATGAATATGGATAATGATGCAGTTGAAATGGAATTGCAATAGTAAAAAAAGATAATATTTTTTTAAAAATAATATCCGAAAAGTATTACGAATTACGATACTATATATAAAGGAAATAATTTCTTTTAAATTTAACTATATATTTAATATAAATAGGAGAAAAAAATAATGGATATTTCAGTAAAACTTGGCCTTACAAAAGGCGATTCAAATGTAAAGGCATTAGCAACAGTAACAATTGATAATCAGTTTGCTATTCATGGACTTAAGGTAGTAGAGGGTAAGAAGGGTGATTTTATAGCTTATCCAAGTCAGAAGAAAGCTGATGGTTCATATGCAGATGTAGCACATCCAGTTACAGCAGAGGCAAGACAGGCTGTTAATGACGCTGTTATCGCAGCATACGATAAGGCAAGAGAAAAGGCAGCAGAGGTTGCAAAAGAGGATGTAGAGCCTGAAAGATAATTTTTAAGGCATTTTAGAGAGTAGATTAATTTCTACTCTCTTTTTTTATTTATAAATGACCGAAAATATGTATTTTTTACGATACTATATATAATAGGGGAAGTGTTATATGCACAACTACCAAATAGGAGTAAAAAAATGAACGAAAATTTAGATTTAGATTTAATTGTTGATACAAAATTATATGAATATGCAAAAACAGGTATGGAATTATCACTTACTATTTTATGCCAACAATTAGGAGCAGACCAATATTTATCTAAAAATAATTTTTTAAAGCAAGAATATTCACTCACAACACCTTTTAGTGATTATGATAATTTAGAAGTATTTTTAGAGACATTAAATGATGTGAAAGATATAGCACAGAATGAATTATTACATAGAAATGATAAGCAATTATATTCTATTATGGAAAATATAGATAGTTTAATATCTACATCAACACGCTTAAAGGATTATTTTAGTCTGATAGAAGATAGGGATATTGAAGAACCGGAATTAGAACCAGAATATTAATTTTAGGAGAAAAATTTAATGGATAACAAAAATATAGAAACTAGTTTATTAAAATTCATTAAAACACAAGAAAATTTAGATAAATATTATACTAATATTGTACCGCAACTAAAAGATATTAAAATCCAAGCGTATATTAATTTATCTAATGAAATACAAAAAATTAAAGAATTAATTTTAAATATAGATTTTTTACCTTTAGAATTATCCTTTAATATAGTAGATGAATTTGAACAAGAAAATGTTTTTATTATAAATTTTGAAAAAAAGATAACTACTTTACAAAGTAAATATTTACAAGGTAAATTGTCTTTTATTGATAATGTAAATATTACTGCTAGTGAGAGTTTTATTAGTGAAAATATAGATAATGCTGATAATAATAAACTTTTCTTATGTATTTTATCTATATATGATGAATTTATTTTAAAACTTGATAAGTCATTAACTGATTATATTATTAGAAGAACAAATCAAAACAATAATTTTTATACTACAAGTATGAATGAATATGATGTATTTGTGAAATTCAACAAAAAATTCAATAAAAATAAGGAGTAAGAACAATATATGAAATTTTATATTCTAAAAGATGATAAATATTTAAGTATGTCTAAAGAGAACCATCATTTATATTTTTCTGATTATAATGAAAATGAAGCACTTTGTTTTAGCAATGAAAGACAAGCATTTAATACAGCATATGATTATGGTGCAAATGTGGTAACATTCAATCAAGATTTGGAGTGAGAATAATATGAAAATAAGAAAATTTAAATTAATATTATTAACAGTTTTATTTAGTTTATGTTTTCTTACTGCTTGCAGTTCTAAAAATGATAAAATAATTGAATCTTCTACACATTATTATGATGCAGACATTGATAATATAGAAGATGAATCATCTGTAGAAATCAATGAAACTCAAAATACTGAAGAAAATACAACAACTACTTTTGAAGAAGCAAAACTTATAAGGGTAATAGATGGAGATACAATTGAAGTAGAATTAAATAATACACAATATTCAGTAAGATTAATTGGAATTAATACACCAGAATCGGTTGCTCCGGATAGCTATAAGACAAAGAATAGTATAGAGGGAACTGAAGCTTCTAATACGGTTAAAGATATATTATCTGATGTTAAAACTGTATATTTACAAAAAGATGTTTCAGATACAGATAAGTATGATAGATTACTTAGATATGTTTGGTTGGAAAAACCAAATGATGAAAATGATATAAATGAAATTTCTACAAAAATGCTTAATGCAATATTAGTAAATAAAGGAATAGTAGAAATTGCCACATATAAACCTGATACTAAATATGAATGGGCTTTTAAAGAATTAAATCAACAATAATATGATAAGGGTATAGTTACTAGCTATATCCTTATTATATTTTAAAAAGTACGTGTCTTAATAGTCGAAATTACCTCTAATTTACGATACTAATATATAGAGATAAATATTTTATAAATATTTAAAACAACGGAGAAAATAAAATGTATAAAAGTAGATTTGACATGGATTTTGAAATATTCAAAAATCAAGGATTAGGAAATGTTCGTACAGCTATTGATGATAATAACCAGATATGGTTTGTTGCGAAAGATATTACAGATATTTTGGAAATTCAAAATACAGCAGATGCATTAAAAAATTTAGATAAAGATGAAATTGTAAAGGTTAAATTACCTACTGGTAGAGGAGTACAATCAATGATGTTATTAAATGAATCTGGAATGTATTCATTAGTACTCCGTTCAAGAAAACCACAAGCAAATGAATTTAAAAATTGGCTTACACATAATGTAATTCCTTCAATTCGTGAACATGGTGGATATATTTATCAGCAAGAATTATTAAATGAAAAAGAACAAGCAAAATTATATGATATGATTGAGTCTTTGCAAAAGTCTGTAACCAAATTTAAAACTAGATGGCATGAACTTAATGCAGATAAGAGAGAGTTAAAGAATACTCAAAGAACACTTAAAAAAGAAATTAAAAGCTTAAAGGATTATGCTGATACAAAAGATAAAATGTATGATGACCTTTTTAATGATTTTGAAAAAGTATATGCAGAAAATAAAGCACTTAAAGCTGAAAAATATGCTAAATATGAAGCAATGACATCTAAAAATAGTAATAATCCTGCTTACGAACCAAGAAAGAGTGAATTTGAAGCTGATTATTATATGGATAATCAAGGATTTTTAGTAAAAAATGATGTAAAAGAGTACGATAAAGAAGATATTGATATGTCTGACAGAGATGGAGATTACGATTTAGACATATAGTTAGGAGATATTTTATGAAATTCGATTATCCATATTATATGATAGATAAATATTTAAATTTAAAAGCTGATAATAATTGTACAATTATGATGTCAGAAGAAATCTATGATAATAATGATAAAACTAGAGGCGAAGATTATACAATCAAAGATAATATAAGTAATGAATATTTTCATTTGTATTTTTCTTATGAAGATAATCATATATATAATCATTATGATGAAATTAATGGAAATATAATATTTAAGAGTGAGAATGATTGTATATCTATAGATGAAGATGCTTTTGATAATGATAAAGAAGTATTGGATAAAATTTCTGAATTTAAAAATAAATGGATTAATAAAATAACAGAATATAATAAATTAGTAGAAGAAAGCCAATTGGAATTAGAATAATAATGCACGAATTATATTAGGTATATGCTATAATAAGTATATACCTAATAATTTAGCAAATAAGGAGATACATAATGGGAAGTTTTAGTTGGCTTAGAGCAGATGTTAGTACTGATAGAGCAAATATAGCACTTAGAGATAGTTTTGCATGTCTAATTCCAAAAGAATTTGGTGGTGGTAAAATTATAGATAATTACCGTGATTATGGCGACTTATATGATGAAAAGACAGGCAAAAAATATGATATGTATGAATTGCTTGCATTTTGGAATAAAGATATGCCTTATGGAGATGGAACTGTAAAAGACTATCTTAAATGGGATGGGGAATTTCCAAATTTAAAATCAAAAGATAATTATACGAATGATAATAGAAGTATCGGAATAAATATTGGATGTTATGACGAAGATATTCAATATTTAAAATATCCACTTAAATTAGTAAGCTATAATTATGGAATAAATAATACTTATGAAGAATGTCAGTTTAGAAGTTTTAGTGACCCTGTGCAAGGCTTTGAAAAAAATAGTTGGCTAGACATTTGTAAAATGTATGAATATTCACAAGTTCAACCAGACTTTTATAAAATGCTTGTTTATAAAAAATTGATATTGCTTAATAAACAAGATTTATCTAAAAATTCTCAAGAAACTTTAAATAGAATAAATTGTTTTATAAAAAATTGTAAAATATCTAATAAAAGTATAATAGATTTAGACGCAAAACGTAAAAAATCAGAAGATGCAATAGAAATGGCAAATATTTGGAAAATAGTATATTATGATGATGTAAAACAACAGCAATTTTACGATTTACAGATTGAAAAAAATAATGATGAAATAACAAATATTGATAAGCAGATAAATGATATAACTACAGAATTTAAAGCTAATAATGATAGTAAAGTCGAAAAAATAAAAGTAGGAAATAGTATTTTTATTCCTAATATGTATGGTGGTGATAAAATATGGGAATTTCCAATTACAGCAATTAATATTAATAAAGGTGACATTGACATTGTAGTAAGAGAAGAAAGTCACTATAAAGTGAGTGATGTAGGAGAATGTATATATCTTGACAGAGAAGAAGCACAAATTAAATTAGATAAGATTAATGAACAGCAGTATAAAAAGTTTCCAATGCTTCATGAAAAAGAGAATGAAAATGTTGAAGAGTTAGAAAGGTAATTTTATATGAGTGAATTAGAAAAAACATTATTAGAATATCAGAAAATTTCAAAAACATTGGATTTAGAAAAAAGAGCGAATGAAAAATATTCTCATAAAATTACTAATGAAGAATGTATATCAGTATTTAGTCAAACTATAGAAAATAAATATAAATTATTAAGAAGTTATGATATAAAAGATAAAATATTTATAAATCTATTTATAAAAGACTTTAAGATTGATATTATTTTTAATGTTGATAGATGGAAATGTAATTTATCAAAAAAAACTAATAAAAATAATTATTGCTTATATATTAGTAATGATAGGTTTCTTGACAGTCAGCATTTTTTGGATTTATTTAATGAAGAAACATTAATGAAATTTTTCTCTACAATAGAATTATCATTAGATGATAAGATAGAAAATGAAATTAATAGACAAATAGAAATAAAATCTGATGAGATAGACAAACTTTCTAAAGAAAATGATTTTTTTGAAAGAATTAGTAAAACAAGGAAAACAAATTCAATAATTTCTGTAAAAGGGGTTGATTATAAAGTAGGAGATACTATTTTTGTAGTTGGGAAGGTTTTGCACAATGATATAAAAACATTTACTATAGATGATTTTGGTACTAATAATATTGGAAATCCAGAGGCAATAGAACATATAGATACTCTTAATTCTTATGTAGACCTTAAATTCTATCATAATAGGATATTTTTTGATTATGATAATGCATTAGCTTATGCAAAGCTTTTAGAATTAGAAAGAAAATTTAAAGATACACATACATCTTTAGAATCAAAAGATAGAGAAGTACTAGATAGAATAGTTTCAACTTTAACAAACACAATACATGATAAAGATATTAATAATAAAACTATGTCTATAGCAGAATTAAAGGATAATTTCCAATATTATATAACTTTAAATTTTGACGAATTTTATAAAACAAATGATGAAATACCGGACTATTGTGATAGATATTTCTTTTAACTTAAAATTATACAAGTGGGAATTTGATTTAAATAAAAAAGATATAGATGGATTATGGAGAAATTGTTATTTATATATTCGTCCAGATAATATTGAAGATGAAGGGGTTTTGGGATATTACGAACGAAATTCATTAGCAAAATTATTTTCAAAAATAGAATTATCTTTGGATGAAGCATTAATAAATGAAATAAATAAACGGATAGAAATAAATCTCAATGAAATGGATATATTTAGCAATACAAATAAACTTTATGAAATAATTAATATATCTAAAAATGAAAACTTAGATAATATTCCAAAGGATATTGATACAAATGAATTAGAATATTAATACAATGAAAGTTAGTCATTAAGACTATATTAGAGGAAATATATAATGGAAACATTTTATGATTTGACAAAAGAAGCACTTAATGAAAAATCAATGGTAAGTGCTGAATATTATTTAAAATTTACAGAAAGGTTATCAAATATTGTAAATGATTTACAAAAAGAAACAGAAGATATTACTGTATCAGTCAGAGGTTTTAAAACTCAAATTGATTTAACTAAAGAAAATTGTAATACTCCTGAAAAATTTGCAAAGATTATTAATGATTTCACACATTCACTTCCGGTAAAAGGATTACAAGCATTACAAAGAGAAGTAGAACTTATTCAAGGTGTAGGCAAAGTTATGGATTCAGATGAATATAAAGCTTTTCTTGATACAGCAAGTAAGTTTTATAATTATTCATTCAATAATAAAATGCTTATATATCTTCATAATCCAGAAGCAACATATGTAAGAACATATAAGCAGTGGAATGATGATTTTGGACGTACAGTTAATCATGGAGAAAAAGGAATAACATTACTTAGACCTACTCTTGAATATTTAAATAGTGAAGAAAAAATTACTAGATATGCTGAAAGACATATTGTTGAAGATAAAAGAGATGATTTTATTTCATCAGCTATGCAAAAGTTAAATGAAGGACATCCTTATAGTCAAATTATTGGTTATAATACATTTAAAGTATTTGATGTATCGCAGACAGAGGGTGAAAAATTTCCAACAGCAAGTACATTAGTAGATATGGATATTGAGGGAGATATAGACCATTTTGATGATATAAAAGATACTATTATTGATATTATGAATAGCAATGGTATCACTACTGTTGATTTTAAAGGAAAAGATGAAGATGATATTTTAAAATCAGGAGCTTATGGATATTTTAGTCCAAGTCATAATAGTATTGTTATAAGTAATGATATGTCACAAGTTAATACTATAAATACTATGGTTCATGAATTAGCTCACGCATTAATGCATGGAAAAGAAATGAAAGTAAATGGTATTGAAAATTCTCATTTACTTAGTAAATCAGAAAAAGAATTACAAGCTGAAAGTGTATCTTATATGGTATGTAAAAGTCTTGGAATTGAAACAGATGCTAAATCTTTTGGATATATAAGTACATGGATGAGTAAAGATAAAGCAGATGGAATAATTGAAATGAGAAAAAATTTAAATACTATCTCAAGATGTTCAAACTATATTATGAATAATGGTATTAATAAATGTATTGAAAGAATAAATGCTGAAAAACAAGCAGAATTAGAAAATAATTTAGAAAGTGAACAGGAAGTTGTATTAGATTAATGGCAAAAAGAACATTTGAAGAAAAACAAAAAAGACAACG
>OKZI01000582.1_pt1 | contig 9823 bp, 6 predicted proteins | sample 1608621 | NCBI WGS metagenome assembly OKZI01 (sample SAMN02674964, study PRJEB24791) | human gut metagenome, SKBSTL008 | isolation source: stool | host: Homo sapiens | place: USA | reverse complement strand
CACTTCTTCTGCAGACATTTCTGTTTCATCAGTCTCTGCGCAGACAGATTCGGGCAGAGAGCATTTCAGATCATGAGATTTCTCTGAATAAAATGCAGACAGATCTGTCTAATTTTATCCACACAATACGAGGGGAAATGCTTACGATCTACAGTGAGCAGGATCTTATCGCAGCTATGCGTGATACTGCTGAAAAGGATTCAAGCATGAAGGATTATTACTGGAGAAGCTGGTATTTTGCAAGGAAACGTTTTACAAAGGAGGATCAGCTTCTTGCCATGTATCTTTATGATACAAAAGATCATCTGATCAGCAGCTACCGCTACAATTCAGTTACATATCCCAAAGATATTTACAAGGCAGAGTATGATGATAATTCAGAACGGGTTTATGATTATGTGCATGGAAAACGTACAGATCTGATGATTTCCGGATATTACAATTCTGCCGCAAAGAAAGATATTGTGCGATTTGTGCTGAAACTGCATAATTATGATGCAGACAGGAATGCCCTGGGGTATCTGGTCTGTGATATTAACAGTGCGGCATTTACTTCAATTATGGCTAAATATGTGGATGTAGAGCAGGTATGTCTGTGGCTGCAGCCATTAAATGACCGGGTGATTGCAATGACCGGAGAGGCTTCTGAGAGTCAGCGCAGAATCCAGAAGCAGTTGGCAAAGGTTGTACAAAGTCATTATAAATCCGGTGAACTGGAACAGGAGTATGATGGGAATTATCTGATCCAGGTGTCTCAGGAAAATTATAATCTGGAGGCATTTGTGCTTGTCTCACAGTCTCTTCTCACTGCAACGCAGAAGACACTGATCCGAACACTTCTTATTATAATGGGAGCCATGATCCTTGCGATTATGGTGATCGTATTATTTGTGTCTCAGTGGATGACAAAGCCTGTAGAAGAGATGAGCAGCACTATCACGCGGATCAAGGACGGAGAAACCCAGCTTCGGGTGCAGCCCGTAGGATGGTCCCAGGAGCTGACTACGCTGGGTACGGAATTTAATGAAATGCTTGACCGTATGCAGGTCATGGCACAGGAAGAACTGCAGCATAAAATGCTGGTAGAGCGGACGGAGTATAAAATGCTGCAGGCGCAGATAAATCCTCATTTTCTCTATAATACACTGGATACCATGAGCGGGATTGCCAATGCGCAGAACTGTCCGATGGTAAGCGGTATGTGCCATTCATTGTCTGCAATTTTCCGCTACAGCCTGAATATGACAGATGAGCTTTCCACTGTGCAGAATGAGATGGCGCATGTGAGAAATTATCTCTATGTTATGGATATGAGAAATGGCTCAACGATAGCTTACGATTATCAGATTGACAGCGATACACTGGCAGATCAGATGCCGCGTATCTGCATCCAGCCGGTTGTGGAGAATGCGCTTACACATGGTCTCAGAAATGTCCGCCGTAAGGATAAAAAACTTCTGATACGTTCAGAACATGTGAATGAGAATCTGGTGATCACAGTTCAGGATAATGGTGCGGGGATGGATGCGGAATCTATGAACCGTCTGCTGGAGCAGAATGATATGAAACGTGTGGAGTCCGGCATTTCCATTGGAATCCTGAATGTTAATGCGCGTCTGAAGAGGCTTTTCGGAGAGAAATACGGACTGCATATTGAAAGTACAGCAGGCGAGGGGACAACTGTGACGATCACAGTTCCGGCTGTTTCTACGGAGAATTCCGGTGATATGGAAAATGTGTAACTGTTCAGTACCTTCACAGTTACGAGCCAAAATGCATTAAAAATCACCTGCGGTGATGGCATTTTGGCTTGTATGTCTCGGGATTTTGGTACTTACGTGCCAAAACACCTCGCGGGATAGTAGACTACTGAATAGTTACAAATTATTAATATAAATATCAGGGCATATTCGAATAATCATTTCTAAACTTTTTCAAATATGCTCCGGAAAGGAACTTTTATACTAATGAAAACCAAGATTCAGGATATGACCTCCGGTTCACCGGGACGGTTGATCATTCTTTTTGCAATTCCCCTGATGCTGGGAAATATCTGTCAGCAGCTTTATACAATGGTGGATACCATGGTTGTTGGCCAGGTTGCAGGTGTGGAGGCTCTTGCCGCACTGGGTGCTGTTGACTTTCTGATGTGGGTTGTCACAGGAATATCCACCGGACTCACCCAGGGATTTTCCATTCAGCTCTCCCAGTATTATGGGGCAAAGGATTTCGAAAATCTGCGTAAATCTCTGGCTCACAGTTACCGGCTGACCGCATTCATCGCAGCCGGAGTATTGATTCTCAGCCAGTCATTTGCTTCGCTGGTATTAACAGGGCTACATACACCTTCCAATATTATCGGAATGTCTCTGTTATATCTGCGCATCATTTTCTGTGGAATCCCCGCCACAGCAGCCTATAATATGTTTGCCTCTGCCCTAAGGGCTATGGGAAACAGTAAAACACCGCTGACCTCAATGATCATCGCATCTGTGCTGAATGTCTCACTGGACATCCTTTTTGTGGCAGGCTTCGGATGGGGTGTGGCAGGAGCAGCAATCGCAACTGTGATCGCACAGAGCTTCTCCGCTGTTTACTGTTTCCTGATTTTACGCAGAATTGATATCGTTCATCTGACCAGAGCAGATTTTATGCCTGCCTCCGGCATGAATGCCCGCCTGATGAAGCTTGGTATTCCTGTTGTATTCCAGAATATCATCATCGGTGTGGGCGGTCTGGTAGTCCAGTATGTGATCAATGGCTACGGTTTCCTTTTTGTGGCAGGATTTACAGCTACAAACAAGCTTTATGGTCTGCTGGAAATGGCTGCTATTTCCTATGGATATGCCATCGTTACCTATGTGGGTCAGAATCTGGGAGCCGGAAAGATTGGCAGGATCAGAAAAGGCGTCCGCAGCAGTATGCTGCTTTCCCTGCTTACCTCACTGATCATTTCTGCTGCCATGTTTTTATTTGGAAAAAATATTCTCTCACTTTTCATCTCAGGTGAACCGCAGCAGACACAGCAGGTACTGGCAATTGCTTTTAAATACCTCTCTATTATGGCTGCCATGCTCTGGGTTTTGTACTTTCTGTACGTGTACAGATCTGCACTTCAGGGGCTGGGAGATACCTTAATGCCTATGGTAAGTGGTATGGCTGAATTTGTCATGCGTATCAGTGCTGCACTGATCCTTCCCCATTTTATCGGACAGGACGGTATTTTCTTTGCAGAGATTGCAGCATGGAGCGGAGCCACTGTGATCTTATGCATCAGCTATTATGTACGGATGCATAAATATCATTAAAACAAAACAGGCACATAGTCCCGGATATCCGGTATATGTGCCTATGAAGCGTGTAAAATTATGTAAGATTCTTAATCCATTTATATTTCTTATAATGTTTATAGACCACCGGCAGTTTAATGATCTCGTCCAGATTGAGTACAAAGTAGACAACCATAACCGGCAGTTTCAGGATAAATGCGCAGATGCATCCCAGAGGAACAATGATACACCACAGAGTTACAGAATCACACAGCATTCCAAATTTGGAGTCTCCGCCTGCTGCGAAGATTCCTCCTATTGTCATACAGTTTACTGATTTTCCTGCGATGTAATAGGAAGAGATCAGCAGCATTTTTTGCAGATATCCGCGGGCTATCGGGGTGAGATCTACCATTTTTGTGATAAATGGGGATAAGGCAATCAGGACAAGGCATGATACAATTCCTGCAATAATCGCAGTTTTGGTAAGTGTCTCGCCTACCTCTTTTGCTTCCTGCAGGCGGTCTGCACCAAGACGGTTTCCCACTATGATACTGCCTGCATTTCCAAGTCCGAGGCAGAAGCATACAACAAGATTTTTGGAAATATTCGCTATTCCATTGGCGGCAACGGCATCCGTTCCCAGATGTCCCATGATCACAGAATACATGGAAAAACCTATTCCCCATGCAAGATTATTGATCAGTAACGGAACTGTTTTCTGCCAGAAACGGCCAAATAACTTTTTCTCACAGCTTCTGAGACTGAATTTCACAGCTCTGATCCTGCACAATACATAACCAACACTCCACAGGAACTGCACAACTGTTGCAAGTACGGTTGCCAGTGCAGCACCTTTAATCCCCATCTTCGGGAAGCCGGACAGGCCAAAAATGAAAACAGCATTCAATGCGATATTGAGAATTACCATAACCCCATTGATCAGGGTACTCATATTTACTGAACCACAGTTCTTCATGATTGCCAGGAAAGTCTGTGCAATTCCCGAAAACACATAGGAAATGCCGATGACTCTTAAATACTCACTTCCCAGAACGATCAGAGTTTCCTCATTTGTCAGGATTCTCATGAGCTGTTCCGGAAAGAAAAGGGTTCCTGCCAGAAATACTACTGCAATACATCCACAAATCTTTGTCACAAGGCTGAACACCTGGGAAATACCTGTGTAATCCCCTTTTCCATAATATTGTGCCACAAACATATTCTCGCCTGCCATAAATGCAAACATAAACAGATTAAATACAAAAGTAACCTGTGTGGCCAGTGATACAGCTGACATGGCATCCTGGCTTAACTTTCCCAGCATGATCGCATCACATGCTCCGACCAGAGCTGTCATGAACTGCTGAAGTGCGATCGGAAGTGCCAGCCTAACTATTTCTTTTCGTAAACTTCGTTTACGCTCATCCATTATCTTTTTTTGCTCCTGTATAAAATATTAATGATACTCATCAGTCAATTTTCAGAATCATATTCAGGATTCTTCTTGCGCTGAGACGGATCTCTGCTTCAGTAATAAATCCTTTTTCGTATGCTTCTTTTATGCGTTCCGGATATCCTGCTGCCATCTTGATATCGTTTCCTGCCTTTGTTTCACGGTAATGCTCTCCGAAGGTCCACCAGTCTGTTGTAACCAGTCCGTCGAATCCCCATTCATCCCGGAGAATACCTGTCAGGAGTTCTTTGTTCTCTGAAGCGTGGATGCCGTTGATCAGGTTATAGGAGGACATAATTGTATATGGATGAGCCTCTTTTACAATGATCTCAAACTGTTTCAGATAAATCTCACGGAGTGCTCTCTCTGATACTCTGGAATCAGAATCCTTACGGTTTGTCTCCTTATTATTGGCTGCAAAATGCTTCACACTTGCTCCGATATGCTGAGACTGGATGCCTCTTACCATAGCTGCACCTGTCTTTCCTGCAAGGTACGGATCCTCAGAATAATACTCAAAGTTACGGCCACAGAGCGGGCTTCTGTGAATGTTGCAGGCTGGTGTAAGCCAGATGCTGATATTATTTTCTTTTACTTCTTCTGCTCCTGCTTTACCAACTTTCTCTACCAGTTCTTCATCCCAGGTGCTGGCAAGAAGTGTGGCACATGGCCAGGCAGTTGTGTTCACTCCGCATTTCGGAAGAATACGAAGTCCGGCTGGTCCGTCTGCAGTCATCACATTCGGGACTCCGTATTCCGGAAGATTTCCCATTCCAAATGTATTGGCACATCCTGTGTTTGGCTGTCCGCCAAGGAGATTGATACAGTCATCCAATGTCAGGATATCCATAAACTCATCCAGTGTCATTTTACCGTCTGCTACATCAGAGAAACGAACTCCCTTGGAATCAAGAAAATCAAGAAAGTCTATTCCTTTTTGTCTTCTTGTATCAGGGCATGGAAGACCGATGGCATATTTATCCTGTCTCGGAAGTCCTTCTTCTTCCACATATTCACGCTGTGGAAGTTCCTCATAAGAACCGTCCGCAAGCATACGTTTCTGAAGATGATATGGCGCTGCTTTCCGGCTTAACTGCTCAGTTACTATGTCTTCTTTTACTACATATGTAAAGTCGATCTTCGCTGCATCTCTTACGTTTGTACCGATATAGATTGCATATTCTCCTGCTTCCAGAACATAGGCTGATTTGCATACTTTTCCCAGATCATCGTAGGATGCCATCTGATTCACGGGAATTTTCAGGGTAAGGATCTGGCGTTCACCCGGCTGAAGAATGCTGGTCTTTTTGAATGCTCCCAGCACTTTCGCAGGCTTTCCGAGTTTACCCTGTGGTGCTCCGTAATAGAGCTGGATAACTTCTTTTCCTGCTGTTTTTCCGGTATTGGTTACTTCAGTAAGAACTGTAATCACACCGTTTTCTTCGGAAGCACCAGTCACCTTCCAGTCAAAATCTGTGTAGGAAAGTCCAAATCCAAACGGATAATTTACTCTCTCCGCTGCACCCGGAATTGTTTCAAAGTAACGGTATCCTACATAAATATCTTCTGTGTAATCTACATAGAATGCAGACTCATGGAAGTTTGCTGTGGATGGATAATCTTCCAGATCTTTTGCATAAGTATCGGATAATTTACCGGATGGATTAACATCACCACAGAGTATATCTGCTGTTGCAAGACCACCTTCCATTCCCCCCTGCCATGCCATCAGTACTGACTGGATCTCATCACAGTCTCTGAACCATTTCGTGTCCACGATACCGCCAACATTCATCACTACGATTACATGTGGGAATGCTTTCTTTACTTTCTCTACCATGGCATTCTCTGCATTTGTCAGGCAGAAATCACCGTTTTCAAAAATCTTCGCTGACAGTTCAGAGTTTCTTTTTTCTTCTCCGTCAAGAACATATCCATCCTGTGCTGCTTCACATTTTCTGTCCCATCCTTCGCCTGAGAAACGACAGATAGTAATTACTGCAGTATCTGTATATTCTCGCGCTTCATTCAGAAGTTCATCCGGAAGTTCCGGCTCAACTGTCATACCTGGTACTGCACCATCTGCGTATTGTTTCTGAATATCTTTTTCATAATATTTCGCAAGTTTATCGAAAACTTCTACTTTTCCCTCATCCTCTTTAATCTTCATGCCCTCATAAAGATTACGGATGTATTCTACAGTTACATCGCCGCTTCCCCCGCCGCCTTTTACGTAGTCTACAGTACCCTTACCAAAGAGTGCGACTTTCGTCCCTTTCCGGATCGGAAGTGTGTTTTTCTCGTTTTTCAGAAGAACCATTCCCTCTCCTGCTGCCATTCTGGAAAGTGCAATGTGTTCTTTACTTCCTGTAACTCTCCGTCCATCTTCTCCCAACGGAAGCACAGGCTGGAAGAAGCTTCTCTGCCATTTTGCCATTATTTTAATCCTCCCTTAATTCTCCTTAATCAAGCAGATAAAATCATCCGCTTCGCTACTTGCCTGATTTGGTTAAAGTTCTTCCTTCAAAAATGCAAAAGGTTCTTCATCCCGAAGGAAATGCATAAGCTGATATGCACACATGATTGCTACATTTTCTTCACGCAGAATCCTCTTTACTTCTTCTCTGTCAGCAAGTACAACTTCAATTTCTTCGGAATCCTCCTGTGCCGCTTTACTGATCTCGCCTTCCGCGTAACCGTAAACAGTCGCGCAGGATTCATCTGTCATGCCAACCGTTGTGAAATAAGGTTTCTCAAATGCAGGATCTACTTTCAGAGGTGTGAATTTCAGTCCTGTTTCCTCGTACATTTCTCTTACTGCACCCTCATGGAATTCTTCGTTCGGTTCGACCAGACCTGCCGGGAATTCGTAGATATATCCGCCGATTGCGTATCTGTACTGACGTACTAATACAACTCTGTCTCTCTTTTCCCCATAAAGACTGTAAATGATCACGCCATCCGGAGTGTTTTTACCTGTTTTTATCTTTAATTCGTTAATACTCTTCGCACGTGATGCCACGAAATATGACACAGGAGTGTTGTGAACACTTGTTGCATTTAAATGATACAAATTTAAAAATTTACAATCTGTCAGTTTTTCAATATTGTGTATCTGTCCCATAATGGATACTTCCTTTCGCTTTCTATACCTTCGCTGATTATTACAGCCAATTTTCTTCTATCTCTGTTTTTAATTCGCAAAACATCTGATAAAACTCTTCTTTTGCATCAGCTATAATTCCTAACGCAATTTTCTGATTGTAAGAATGTGTAACATTATTTCTTGCCTGCAATGCACGAAGCCACTGCTCCTCATCTCTTATCATCCCGGCTTTATAGGCAGTCTTCAGAATGATTTTCGGTGAACCTGTTGCTCCCTCTGCATATCCATGAATCTCCAGTATTTCTTTCATCATTTTCCATGACTGCTCAAAACAAATTTCATACAATCCTACGAGTCCGGTAATCACTACATTATCATATGGTTCTTCATAATTATAAATATCTTTCATGTTAGACAGTGCATTGCAGAAATTCTCATATTTTCTCATACAAAATCCTCCCTTCCTTCTCTATAGATTCTCTTAATTCATCCTGCATGTCACGATCAAGATTTACAATATCATACTCCAGAAGAGTACTTGTCTCTTCATCCACATCTAACGCAAACCTTGCAAAATCTCCTCCTGTGACTGCAATATCTATATCACTTGTTCTTCTGAAATCTCCTCTTGCTCTCGAACCAAAAAGAATTACTTTTTCAATATCATATTTTTGCGCAAGGTTTCGGATTTCTTCTATAACTTCCGGTCTGATTCCTGTATCATTCATTTTATAAACCTCACATTCCGATGTTTATATCGTCTGTTTTATCTTACCATATTATCGTATCTTTTTTAAGTCTGTCTGACAATTTCCGTAATTATTTTTTACACATAAAAAGAAGAACAGCCGCAGATTTTTCATCATACGGCTGTTCTTCTTTTTTATTTATTGTACTGCCAATTTATTTATTCTTTATCAGATATAAAATCAATCTCCCTTGAGCACCACGCGGATTCTCTTATAAATCAGGAATACGATCAGGGATGTCAGAGCATATTTGAATATGTTGAATGGGAAAATGATCATTGCTGCAAATGTAAGAAGATTATTTACAGAACTGTGTACTGCACTTCCCATTTCGATAAATGCTTCTACCGGCATTCCAAAAGCCTTTCCGTATGCCGGAAGTAACACGAATGCATTGATAAAGCATGCAACTACTGCTGTAAGTACGGTTCCAACTGCCATTCCGATCACTGCATGTTTTCTGCTCTTAACAGATTTATAGCGGTAGATCAGACCTGCCGGAACTGCAAATGTACATCCAAAGATGAAGTTTGCCACATCGCCTACACCTGCTGTCATAGAGCCCTTTGTTACCAGATGCACAAGAATCTTCACCAGCTCGATCAGTACACCTGCGATCGGTCCCATTGCAAATGAGCCAACCAGTACCGGGATTTCTGAAAAATCCAGCTGATAAAAAGTCGGTGCCAGGAAAGGAAGCGGAAACTCCAGATTCATTAAAATTCCTGCGATAGCGCCAAGCATGGCTATCTGTGTAATGGTTCTCGTCTTACTCCTTGCCATCGCATTTCCATTTCTTAATACCTGTTCACTCATACTGTTTCTCTCCTTTGAAATTATTCTTTATGGATATGTCTCATATCCTGTTAAAAGAAAATTCCACAAGCTTTTTATATAATGAAGATTTTCTTCAACATATAAAAAACCCCGGATCATATCCGGGGTAATGAGCACGTATGGTAAATATCGCGTGTTCTTCTCTCATCCAGACTATACTGTCGGTTCTGGAATTTCACCAGATCAGCCGCCGAAGCGGGTCGCGGACTATAACCGCCGGTAGGGAATCTCAGCTGATGCTGATCACCACAACCCCGAAGAATTTTCTTTTATTTGCGTCTGATTATACTACATACAGGCATCTATTTCAATATCATTTGTGACTTTTTTCTGAGTTTTATTTCCATTTAAGTTACTGTTCACTCCGTTCTCAGTAACACGCTTCGCGATGCACAGAATTTATGCT
>OKZI01000556.1_pt1 | contig 10069 bp, 6 predicted proteins | sample 1608621 | NCBI WGS metagenome assembly OKZI01 (sample SAMN02674964, study PRJEB24791) | human gut metagenome, SKBSTL008 | isolation source: stool | host: Homo sapiens | place: USA | reverse complement strand
TGCAAAGGCACCGGAGAGAGCCACATCATCAAAACTGATGAGAACGGTTATTTCAGCTCAGAGAGCAGCTGGAACGCACACTCAAAGAACACAAACGGCGGCGGTGCGTATGACGGACTGTGGTTTTCTTCAGCAGATGGCAGTGCAAAGGTCGATGACTCGGTTGGAGCTATGCCTTATGGTGATTACACACTTGAGGAGCTTTCCTGTGACAACAACAGGGGCAAAATCCTCTATAAGGGCGAGTTCTCTATCAGAAGAGACACGGTTACAGTTGATATAGGTACAATCGAGAACCATTCAGAGCCAACACCTGTTATCACAACACAGGCATCTGATGCAAAGACGCAGTACCAGATTATCAAGCCATCGGCAGATACAGACATCATTGACAAAGTAACCATCACGGACACCATGGCAGGCAGGGATTACACAATTACCGGCACACTCATGGACAAGGACACAGGCGAAGCAGTCATGGTAAACGGTAATCCGGTGACAGCTTCACAGACATTTACATCTGACGGAACAAAGAAGGTGCTCGACATGCACTTTAACTTTGATTCATCTGCACTTGGCGGAAAGACAGTAGTTGTATGCGAGAAGCTCACATATGGCGATTACGTGGCAGCCACAGAGGAGGATATGGAGAATAAAGACCAGACTATTTATTTCCCTGAAATCCACACCACAGCCACAGACCGTGAGACAGCTGATCACCTTACACTTGCAGACAGCAGGGCTGTTATAACCGATACAGTTACATACACTAACCTCTTAAAGGGTGAGACATACACGTTAAGCGGTGTGCTTATGGACAAAGAAACAGGAAAAGAGCTGCTTGTTGACGGAGAGCCTGTCACACAGGAGATGGCTTTCACGGCAGGACGTGCATCGGGCACAAAGAAGCTCAAGTTTGAGTTTGACACAACAGGACTTGCAGGAAAGAGCTTTGTAGTTTATGAGACACTTACACTTGAGGATGTGGAGGTTGCAGAGCATAAGGACATTAATGATGAGGGCCAGACAATCCACATTCCAGCAGCACAGACTACTGCAATAGATGACAGCTCTAAAATCAACGTGAGCGAGGCAAAGAAGGAAATTTCTGTTACAGATACAGTAGCGTACCGGAATCTGGTACCGGGCAAGGAGTACACAGTCAGGGGAACAGCCGTAGACAAGGAAACAGGAGAGCCTCTTACAGACGCAGACGGAAACGAGCTTGTATCGACAGCTAAGTTTACTGCAGCATCAGCAGACGGCAGTGTGGATGTGAAGTTTACATTTGATGGAACAGCCATGGCCGGACGTTCAGTGGTATTCTTCGAGAATGTCTACTATACGGACAAGCTTATTGCAGTACATGCAGACATTGATGATGAGGCACAGACAGTCCACATTCCACTCATTTTTACAAGTGTTAAGGATAAGGACACTGACTCGCACATGTCACTGGCAGGCAGTGATGTGACTCTTACTGATACAGTAGCGTACCGGAATCTGGTACCGGGAAAGACATACACCATTTCCGGAACACTCATGGATCAGCGTACAGGCAAGGCTGTGACAGTAAACGGCAAGGCCGTTACATCATCAGCCGATTTCACACCGGATACAGCTGACGGAGAAACAACAGTAGATTTCCATTTCGATACAAATGGTCTTGATGATACAACTGTGGTTGTGTTTGAAAAGATGTTTTATGGAAAAGCAGAGATTGCAGCCCATGAGGATATCAATGACAAGGGACAGACAATTTATATCCCATCTGTAAAGACAACAGCCATTGATGATAAGACAGCAACAAAGCTCACACTTGCAGAGAAGGACATACACATCACTGATACAGTAGCGTACCGGAATCTGGTACCGGGTGAGAAATACACAGTCACAGGAACTGCAATAGACAAGACAACAGGCGAGACATTAAAGGACGATGCAGGAAAAGATGTAACCGCAAAGGCATCGTTTAAGGCAGAAAAAGCAAATGGTACAGTCGATGTTGAGTTTGTATTTGACGGAAGCTCACTTGCCGGAAAGACAGTTGTAATGTATGAAAACATCTACTACAACAATAAGCTCGTTGGCGTGCATGCTGATATTTCCGATGAAGCACAGATTATCTATGTTCCATCAGTAAAGACAGCAGCAACAGACACAAAGACAGAGACAAAGCTCACATATGCTGAGAAGGATATCAAAATCACGGATACTGTCGAGTACACAAATCTCATTCCTGGAAAGACATATAAGGTAACAGGAACAGCGATGGATAAGAAAACCGGAAAGGTGATTAAGGATGCAGACGGAAAAGCAGTAACTTCAGAAGCTGAGATAACACCTGAGACAGCAGACGGAAAAGTGGATGTTGATTTCATCTTTGACGGAAGTAATTTAGCCGGAAAGACCATTGTAATGTTTGAGGAAATCCGTTATGAGAACAGGCTTGTAGGAGTACATGCTGACATAAATGACGAGGCACAGACCATTTACGTGCCAGCCATTGCAACAGAGGCTCTTGATGAGGTGACAGGCATTCATCTGTCAAATGCAGGGGATGATGTAAAAGTAAAAGATACAGTAACATACAAAAACCTTATCCCGGGCCTTACATACAGGGTAGCAGGAACAGTAATGGATAAGGACAGCAAAAAACCACTGCAGAATGACGGCAGGGATATCACAGCCGAGGCTGAATTCACACCTGAAACAGCAGACGGCACTGTGGATGTTGAGTTTACATTCAGTGCAAAGGAATTTGCAGGAAAGACAATGGTGCTGTTTGAGAAGCTTTATCTCGTGAAAAATGCGGATAATGCTGATGCAAACCCTGATGATACATCAAGCAAGGACAAGACACCTGATGATACACAGAAGGCATCTGAGTCAGAAAACACACAGAATAAAACAGATAACACATCAAACAAGGTCGAGGTAGATAATGAAAATAACAATCCAGCCGACAATAGTGAAGTTAAAGAGGTACTCATTGCGGTACATGAAGATTACAGTGATGAGAACCAGACCATCTGCGTGCCACAAATTAAGACCACAGCAAAGGATGCAAAGTCTGGCACCAGCATGTTTTATGCTGAGAAGAGTGCAAAGATAGTCGATACTGTATCGTACCGGAATCTGGTACCAGGAAAGAAGTATAAGGTAGTCGGAACTGCAGTAGACAAGTCAAACGGAGCACCGGTTATTGCAAACGGAAACAATGTTACGGCAGAGGCAGAGTTTGTTGCGAAGGAAGCAACAGGCAAAGTGGATGTGGTATTTACATTTGATGCGAGCCTTCTTGCAGGAAGAACAATTGTTATGTTTGAGGATGTCTACTATGAGAATAATCTCATAGCGACACATGCCGATATCACAGACGAGGCACAGACACTTTATGTTCCGAAGATTGGAACAACGGCCATCGATGGTGAGCGAAAGGATCACAGCTCAACAGCTGACAGCAGCGTTACTATTGTAGATTCAGTAGCGTACCAGAATCTGGTACAGGGACAGACCTACAGAGTGACAGGAAAGCTCATGGACAAGGCTACAGGAAAAGCACTTGTGATTGACGGAAAGGAAGTAACTGCAGTAACTGAGTTTACAGCGGCAGGCACCGAGGGCGTAGTTGACGTGACATTCAGATTCAATGGAAAAGGCATGACAGGAAAGCAGCTTGTAGTATTTGAGCAGCTTGATGTTGTGACTGCAGATGGCGCTTATGCCATTGCATCACACAATGACATCAACGATGCAGCCCAGACCATTGCAATGATTGCTCCGCCAAAGCCAAAGACCGGTGATTACATGTCAGTGGTTATGTATGCGCTTGCAGGAATAGCAGGAGTAATGGCAGTTATCTGTTCATTCTTCAGGAAGAAAGCAGTATCAAAGAAGAAACACTAGGGGGTTACCCAATTACCTACAAACAATGATTAACGCAGGGCTGTGAGGCTCTGCGTTTTTTAAAAGGAGAAAATTATTATGCACAGAAAGAAGAAAATACCAGTTGGTTTCATTGTTACATTTGTAGCAGCATTTATGCTTGCATTATTGCTGACGGCGCTGCTTGCTAAATTTAAGCCGGATATGGCACAGTTTATGGGAATGATATTCTTCGGTTCATGGCTCCTGCTGAGCTTTATCGGAGTAGGCATTGTGGCACTTGCAAAAAAGAAAAAATAGGGAGGCATATAAAAATGATAAAGTACAGAATACAGAATGTGGATGCGGTACGTTTCTTCCAGGTTATGCTTGCACTGCTTATTACTACAGTAATCATGGCAGGTGGAGTGTCACCGGTATACGCAGCGGAGGCAGCAAATGTTGTAACAGCAAAATTTACATCGCTGCAGAATCTTGTAAGTGGAATTGTTTCATCCATCGGTTCAATAATTACACTCTGGGGAATTTCAGAGTGGGGCATCGCCTTTCAGGGATCTGAGGGTACAATGCAGGCAAACGCATTCAAACGTATTGGAGGCGGTTTTGTAATGGCAATGGCACCGCAGATACTGGCAGCAATAATGTAAAGGAGTGGTTTAATGGACTGGATTACAAGCGGCCTTGCACCTTTATATACTCTTGGAGTTAAGCTATACAATTATATGTTGGGATTCAGCCTTGGTTTTGGATTAAATACACCTCAAGGTGCATCGTCTACAGCATGGGCATATGTCAGTGGTACTCTTTTTCCGTTCTTTCAGGCAATAGCAGCCACAATGCTGAATCTTTTCTTTTACATAGGCATATGCAGGCAGGTTGGAAACCTTAGGGAGAGCATGACGATTGAAACCGGAGTCAATGTGCTGATTAAGGTACTGCTCGGCAATCTTGCAATAAATTCGGTACTATGGTTCAGCAAATGGGTATTTTCAGTAACCAAAGTAACCGGAGGGGTTATAATAGGTGAAAGTGATTTTAGAGGACTGGAAGATTCATCGGTCAATGAAGTACAGCTTATGGTACTGATGGTTATTGGCATAATCTTCCTGGTAATAGCGATTGTATGTGCAGCTACCATATTTATCACAATGGTTGGCAGAACTATACAGTTATACATGCTTGCAGCAACGGGACCACTTGCGGTTTCGTGTATTCCCGGAGGACCGGGAATACAGAATGCTGCAGGAGCATGGATTAAAACATTACTCAGTAAATCATTTTCAATAGTTGTCATAGTGATGTTCGTGGTACTGGTCTCGAAGCTGAACCTGCATGATTTCTTGGGAGACAACATTCTTGCTGACATAATCCTGCCGACCGGATGCATTGAAAATATGTTCATGATGATGCTGACAGCTGCAGGAGTAAAAGGTGCAGACTCATTCCTGAAACAGACTTTTGGGATTTAAAGGAAAGGAAACATAATGGCAAAATTAGATGCAAATAGTGAATTTGAAAAGGGAAGAGCTTTAAGCGTGCCGGTAGTAAAGGTTCCGCGGAGCGTCAAGGAGTGGCTTTGCATTGACAAGGCATATGAAAACGGCAACTTTAAGATTGAGCCAATGACAGGTGAAGCAATGTATGATCAGAGCTATATGTTCGAGGATATCAATTATGTAAATAAGGATACCGCTAAAAAGGACAGTACACTGCTGGAGATAATGACACTGCTTAAATCTCTGGATGGACCTTTTAAGATAACACTTGCAAACGAACAGAGAGACCTGGATTCATTTGTGAATGAGATATTCAATCCAATTAACGGACAGGAATACCCTGTGATAGAAAAAGGAATAGGAAAGTGGATTAACCAGAAGATAGATGAAGGAACAAGGGACATCAGAAAGACAATGATTCTTACTGTGACATGCCGTGCGCACTCTCTGGAAGAAGCTGAGGCATACTTTGCAACGATTGACACTACACTGTCAAATATTTTCCGTAACTTAAGGAGCAGGATATACAAAATGTCTGCAGAAGAGAGAATGGTACTGCTGTCGAGAATGTTACGGGCAGGGGAAGAGTGCCTGCCTCCTGCAAGAATATCACCACATGACAGCGGATGGAAAAACCAGATACTTCCGGCATCAATACAGTCAGATACCGACTACATGGTTATAAACAATAAACAATACATATCAGTGCTTGTGGGAACCGCGTTTGGGCAGTCTCTTTCAGAGGACAAGGTAATACACAGCTTAAGTGATGTACTTTTTCCAACATACATTACGATAGACATGCAGCGTGTTCCAAAGAATGTAATTCATGACAGACTTGAAAACGCGCATGCAAATAACGAAAGGGTAATAGCCCAGGAGCGTACAAGAAATTACAATAATAAGCAGTTTGGAGCAACTACAAGCTACAGCCTGACCAAAAAGAAGACGAGCCTGGAAGATGACATGGATCAGCTTGATGAGAATGATGAGGAGGGAGTTTTTCTCGGGCTTCTGGTGCTGGTGTATGCAGATTCACTTGAGGAGCTGACACAGAGGGTGGATATTTTAAAACAGAAGGCAAAGGGAAGCTCTTATGAGCTTGAACCATATTACCACAGGCAGCTTAAGGCATTAAACACTGTCCTTCCGATAGGTGGACGTCAGGTAAATCATATGAGGTTTTTATATACCTCGTCAGCTATAGCTTTCCAGCCGTTCTATGCAGGAGATGTGCATGACAGCAACGGAATCGTATACGGACTCAATAAAACGACAAAGCATCTCATATACGGTAACAGAAAACTTCTTCCTGCACCTCATGGCTTTATGGTAGGACATACTGGAAGCGGCAAATCATTTTTCATTAAGGAAACAGAGATAGCACAGCCTCTGCTGTTTACAGATGATGATGTGATTATACTTGACCCGAATAATGAACAGATGGAATTCATACGCTCATTGAGAGGCGGAATGTATTTTGATTTTACACCTCAGAGCAAAATTTATATGAATCCGTATGAGATTCCTGACTATGTGGAGAATGGAGACAGCAATGTCCGGAATAAATTTATTGCAAGGATGACAAACTTTTCTAATTCGTTCTGTGCATCAGTCATGACAAATATTGTTGTAACCAGAATCCACATGAACTATGTCGGACGTGCAGTAAGGACTATGTATGAGGAATATTTTAACGAGACCTCAAAACATGCAAAGAAGAAAAAATACCCGACTCTGCCGCTGCTCAGGGAAAAAATTAAAGCACAGATTGATACTGCTGAGTTTACTGAAGACAAGAGAATAATTATGGAGATAGTCGACTCACTTGAGGATTACACCACAGGTGTATACGACATGTTTGCGCATGAAACAAACCTTGACATGAACAGCAGGCTTATAGGCTTCGGTCTTAAAAATATTGACCAGGAGATATGGGAGCCGTGCATGCTGACAATAATGCATTTTCTCTCAATGAGAATTGATACAAACCAGGAAACAAAGCAGGCACTCCACCTGATTGTGGATGAGGCGCAGGTGCTGTGTGAGAAAGAAACAACGGCAGCACAGCTTCTGTATGCAATTGAGACATACCGTAAGGTTGGAGCCATAGTTACGCTTGCTGCCCAGAATATTACACACGTGCTTGAAAATCCATCGCTGAGAGACATGTTCTCAAACTGTCCGTTCAAGGTGTTCTTTGACCAGGGTGGGCTTGATGCAGCAAATCTTGCCAAGATTCAGGAATTCTCACCAACAGAGTTTAGGGCACTTGAAGAAAATACAGAAGGCTGCGGGGTACTTGTATGGCGTGGAAATGTATATCTGATGGATGCGAGAATGAGTGAGAGCAATCCGCTGTTTGCATCATTTGATACAAATTTCCATAAGCAGGCAGAAAAGAAAAAGAAACAGGAAGAGACTGACATTTCAAAAGAAACTTTTTATCTGTGATTTGAACCGGGGGAAATGACATGCGTGTAATAACGGCACAGGAAACAAAAATAAGGACCACGGAGCGTACAATAAAAACAGGTGGAACAGTCATAAGGCATGTGAGCGGATTTACTGCATCGGCCGCAAAAAAAACAAGGAATGCAGTAAAAAATTTTGATGTACAGTTTAACGGCGGGTATGATGAAGAAAACAGAAATAATAATGCTTCAGAAGAAAAAATGCCTGAGCTTCAGAGCGTTTTGGCAGAAGAGAGCAGAGCATTATATGGCACCCTGAGCAGAAGGCAGAAGAAAAGATATAACAAAATGTACCAGAAGGAACTGTCTAAGAAACAGTGGTCATCTGATATCATTAAAAGAAACAGGAATCTCCGTGGAAATAAAACAGAAAAAGAAAATATATTGACTGTTAAATCAAAGACCATGGTAAATAAGAATGTGCAGACAGCCGCCGGCACTGCAGCAAAGTCTGCCGGTACGGCTGTAAGAACAACGTCAGGAGCGTTGACCGGTACAGCAACATTTGGGGTGACAGCTGCGGTGACAGCTGCTGTTGATACAGCAAAAAATGCTGCACAGGCTGCAGTAAAGGTTTCACAGAAAATGCAACAGCAGACGGCACAGATACAGGCTGAGCAGACACAGCAGGCAAAGCATGAGACTGCAGCGGCTGTAAGTGATTACAGTGTTTCACAGGCCGGGGAAAATAACAATTTAATTATGCTTCTCATGGCAGCCGTAATCTGTCTTACAGTTATTCTTACAAGCCTGACTGTAACAATGCAGGCAGCTGTCGATGCATCAGGCGGGCAGGGGGATAACAATGGAACTGTCTGCACACAGATAGTGGAGGCAGCACAGAATGAACTTAATGATGCTGACAAGACAGTCGGAGGATACAGGTACAAAAACTGGTATGGGATGGATGCGAACTGGTGTGCCATGTTCGTGTCATACTGTGCAGACAAGTGTGGCTTTATTGAAAAGGGTATCATGCCAAAGACTGCAAGTGTCGCAGCTTCAAAGCAGTGGTATATTAACAACAACCTGTATCATGATGCAGCAAGCGGATACGTGCCAAAGGCAGGGGATATTATTATTTTCGGAAACGGAATGAGCCATACAGGAATTGTGACAGGATATAATCCTGAAACAAAAAAGCTTACAACAATAGAAGGCAACAGCGGAAGAAGCAGCACCACACCTTACCATAAAGGAAGCCATGTAAAAGAGCATACATATTCGATTACATATTCAAAGATAGCCGGCTATGGAACTCCGCAGTATCCGCAGGATGATACAGAAAATAACTGACAGCGTACCGGAATCCGGCACGCTGGATTTTTTAGGGAGGAATAATTTTATGACAATACCAATCAACAAGGACCCCGACACTGAATATAAAAATGAATTCATGTTCGGTTATACATTAAAAGAAGTGCTGTGTGTTGCGGCTGCACTTTTACTCATTGCAGGTGTAACAGCACTTGTATATTTCAAGTTCAACATAGCACTGAATGTCGGATGCTATTTCGGAATACCGCTTGCATTCCCGGTTATATTTTTAGGATTCAAGGAATGGTATGGAATGTCAATTACAAGGTTCATAAGTGAACTTGGTTATGAGAGAAAAACCAGGGAGCTTGCATTTGATGCAGACGAGCTTGAAGAATTCATCACACCGGTTACACTGAGAAAGAAGTGAAGATAATGAGAAAAAATCCATATGAAAAAATCCGAAGGGCACTTTTTATCCTGCTTGTTGTCATGCTAGTGTCAGCTGCATGTGTAATTGGTGTCATGCTTATAAAACATACTCATGATGCAGAAAAAAATAAAGTCAGGGAAACCACGGCAGGGACAGAAAATGCAACAGAAAAAATAAAAGAAACTGAGGCGGATACAGAATATTATTTTGATGAAGACGGATATCTTAAAGTGAAAAAAATCAAAGCTGACGGCTCAGGCAGTAACACGGAGAATGAACAGGACAATGCACCTGATGTACGTGATGTTTCACCGGAAGATGATCCCAATGCGGTCTTTCCGGAAACCACTGATGCAGCGGCCGGACAGTCGGCAGAGCAGACACAGGACATATCGCAGCCACAGGCCGGGCAGACGCAGGATGCAACAGCCGGACAGTAAACCACAGGAGAAAAGATATGATGTTAGAAGAAAAAATTGCAAACGAATTTCAGAGATATTTTCTTTCAATGATGGCAACAA
>OKZI01000516.1_pt1 | contig 10493 bp, 7 predicted proteins | sample 1608621 | NCBI WGS metagenome assembly OKZI01 (sample SAMN02674964, study PRJEB24791) | human gut metagenome, SKBSTL008 | isolation source: stool | host: Homo sapiens | place: USA | reverse complement strand
AGTTAAATATCAGCCCACAGCAGATGAAGTATGTAACCCACACCGAAGCAGGCGAGGGACTTATCTTTTATGGGAATGTGGTGCTTCCCTTTGTAGACCATTTCCCGAAAGATACCGAGCTTTACCGCATTATGACGACGAAGCCGGAGGAAGTGAGCAGCCTATGAAACAGTTAAAACCACGCGATAAAATCACGCAGAAAATGACCCGCGACGGTGCGGTGGAAATCAATGAAACACAGCAGACTGCCGAGCGTATCAGCAGCCGGGAAGCAGACAGCGACTTTTCACAGCCGGACACCGCTACCGCAGAGCGTGTCATGGAACACCTTGACGCAGCCCATACCCGAAAGGCAAGCAAAAAGGCAGTCAAGAAAGCACAGGAAGCGGCTGTTTTGCGTACTTCCACTTCACGCTTGCAGTTTACCGACGAGGAACGGGAAACGCCAAAACTGCAACCCTACATCAAAAAATCGGAAAAAGCAGCCGACAAACTGGACGCAGCAAAGGCAGCTCTCCCGAAGCAGAAGAAACTTGTAAAAGAGCGCACCTTTGAGGAAACCACCGGAAAGGCAAAGACCCGTTTACGCTTTGAAGAACAGGAAAAGCCGATACCCGGCGGCAAAGCCCACAGTAACCCGTTATCCCACCCCGCGCAGGAAGCGGGTATTTTTGTTCACAACAAAATCCATAGCGTCGAGAAAGATAATTCCGGTGTGGAGGGCGCGCACAAATCGGAGAAACTTGCCGAGCGCGGCGCAAGGTACGGGACAAGAAAATTAAAACAGGGCTACCGCAGCCATAAGCTGAAACCCTACCGGGAAGCGGCAAAGGCAGAACAGGCAGCGTTTAAGGCAAACGTCAATTTTCAGTATCACAAAGCCTTGCAGGAGAACCCGCAGCTTACAAGCAATCCCTTTTCCCGGTTCATGCAGAAACAGAAAATCAAACGCCAGTATGCAAAAACCGTAAAGAAAAGCGGCGCAGCCACCGCCAAAGCTGCCGCCGGAGCGTCCCAAACAGCAGCAAAGAAAGCGGCTGCCTTTGCAGGACGACACCCGGCAGGCGTGATAATCGCTATCGCCGCGCTGCTTCTGTTCATCATGGTATCCGTAGGGCTTTCCTCTTGTGGGGCAATGTTTTCCGGCAGCATGAACAGCGTGTTAGGGACTTCCTACACGTCCGAGGACAGCGACCTTGTGGCAACGGAACAGAGCTATGCTGCAATGGAAAATGAGCTGCAACAGGAAATTGACAATATCGAAAGCACCCACAGCGGCTATGATGAATACCGCTATGACCTTGATACTATCGGGCATAACCCCCACGAATTAGCGTCGTACTTGACTGCCCTTTTGCAGAGTTACACCCCGCAGAGCGCACAGGCAGAGCTAAAACGGCTGTTCGGCTTACAGTACACCTTGACGCTGACGGAAGAAATCGAGATACGCACCACCACCGACGAGGAGGGCAACGAGGAAGAATACGAATACCGTATCTTAAATGTGAAACTGACAAACAAGCCGATTGCTTCCCTTGCGGAAGAACTGCTGAACCCACAGCAGTTTGAAATGTTCAAGGTGTACTTACAGACACAGGGCAACAAACCGTTGATTTTTGGCGGCGGCTCTCCCGACGGAAGCCCGTCCGAGGATTTAAGCGGCGTGGAGTTTGTAAACGGCACACGTCCCGGAAACCCGGAGCTTATGGAGCTTGCAAAACAGCAGGTCGGAAACGTGGGCGGCTACCCTTACTGGTCTTGGTACGGATTTAACAGCCGCGTGGAATGGTGCGCCTGCTTTGTGTCATGGTGCTACAATCAAGCCGGAAAAAGCGAACCCCGCTTTGCGGGCTGCGAATGGCAGGGCGTTCCTTGGTTCCAGTCAAGGGGACAATGGGGCGCACGCGGCTATGAGAATATCGCACCGGGCGACGCTATCTTTTTCGACTGGGATTTAGACGGCGTTGCCGACCATGTGGGGCTTGTGCTTGGCAGGGACGGAAGCCACGTCTATACCGTTGAGGGCAATTCCGGCGACGCCTGCAAGATTAAAAGCTATGACCTCAACTATCAATGTATCAAAGGCTACGGGCTGATGAACTGGTAAGCAGCCCCGAAAAGAAAGGAGAATTTATTTTATGGCAAACAACAAAATCGACCGTATCAATAAGGAAATCGCAAAGACCCGCGAGAAAATCACAGAGTATCAGAACAAGTTAAAAGGACTGGAAGCGCAGAAAACCGAAGCGGAAAACCTTGAAATCGTGCAGCTTGTACGCGCTATGCGACTTACCCCGCAGGAATTAAATGCTATGCTGTCCGGCGGCGGTATTCCCGGCATGAACGCCGCACCCGCTACCGAAGCGGCAGACTACGAAGAACAGGAGGACAATGCAGATGAAAAATAAACTCAAACAGACCATGACTGCCCTTTGTGCCGCCCTTATCCTTATGGGCGGTTTTTCTGTCCCTGCCTATGCACAGGGAACAGCCGCAGAGCCACCCACAGAGGACGCGACCAACGACAGCAATGTAGTGGTGGAAGAACCGGAAACGCCGCCCCTTACCCCAAAGGGCAACGCAACACTGGTGGACGATTTCGGCGGCAATAAGCAGCTTATCACTGTTACCACCAAAGGCGGCAACTACTTTTATATCCTCATTGACCGGGCAACCGAGGGGGAACAGACCGTACATTTCCTTAATCAAGTGGACGAAGCCGACCTTATGGCACTGACCGAAACCGGGGAAGCCACGAAAAAGCCGGAAGTCTGCAACTGTACGGAAAAATGCGAAGTCGGAAAGGTAAATACGTCCTGCCCGGTATGTGCAACTACTCTGACAGGCTGCACAGGCAAGGAACCCACGCCAACACCCACCGAGCAGCCGGAAGAACCCAAAGAAAAAGACGGCAATCCCGGCGCGGTGCTTGCCTTAGTCCTCTTTGTGCTGCTTGGTGGCGGCGCGGCGTTCTACTACTTTAAGTTTGTAAAACCGAAGCATAACGTGAAAGGAAGCACCGACCTTGAAGATTTTGACTTTGAGGATTACGACGAGGACGAGCCGGAAGCAGATACCGGGGAAGTTTCCAAAGAGGAAGAAACGGAGGACGAGGAAGTATGACCCTGTTTACCGACAATCCCTTTGAAAAGATGATGATACAGAAGCCGGACTATGGCAAACGGGAAAAATCCCCGCCGGAGATTTCTTCCCCACGCTGCGCGGGCTGCCCTTACAAGGGGCAGTCCCCTTGTGTGGGGTACTGTATGAGAAAACTGGAAAACAAACGACAGACCGAACGATAAAAGGAGGAATTATCATTGATTTTAGTTATCGCAGAAAAGCCCAGTGTGGCACAGACAATCGCTGCCGTACTTGGGGCAAAGGAAAAGAAAGACGGATTTCTCATAGGAAGCGGCTATATCGTTTCTTGGTGCGTGGGACATTTGGTAGGGCTTTCCGAAGCTGCCGCCTACGGGGAGCAGTATAAAAAGTGGAGCTATGACAGCTTACCGATTTTGCCGCAGGAATGGAAGTACACCGTTGCTTCTGACAAGGAAAAGCAATTCAAGACCTTAAAGGAACTTATGCACCGGGCAGACGTTTCCGAAGTCGTCAATGCCTGCGACGCGGGGCGCGAGGGAGAACTCATTTTCCGTTTTGTCTACGAAGTTGCCGGGTGCAGGAAGCCCACGCGCCGCTTGTGGATTTCCTCAATGGAAGAAGCTGCTATCAAAGAGGGCTTTTCTCATCTGAAGAACGGCGAAGCATACGACGCGCTCTTTGCTTCCGCATTATGCAGGGCAAAGGCTGACTGGCTAATCGGTATCAACGCCACCCGTCTTTTTTCTGTCCTTTACAACCATACCTTGAATGTGGGACGCGTACAGACCCCGACCTTAAAAATGCTTGTTGACCGGGACGCGGCGATTACCACGTTCAAGAAAGAAAAATACTATCATGTGCGCCTGTCCTTATCCGGCGCGGAAGCTGCAAGCGAAAAACTGTCTGACCGTTCCGAAGCTGACAGGCTGAAAGCTGCTTGTGAAGCGTCAAAAGCAGTCTGTACTTCCCTTGTGAAAGAGAAAAAGACCGCAGCCCCGCCGAAGCTCTTTGACCTTACTTCTTTGCAGAGGGAAGCAAACCGCCTGTTCGGATATACCGCAAAGCAGACCCTTGACCTTGCACAAGCCCTGTATGAAAAGCGTTTGCTTACTTATCCGAGAACCGACAGCGCATTTCTGACCGACGACATGGGCGACACAGCGGCGGGCATTATCAAGCTGCTTTGTGGGAAATTTTCTTTTATGGCGGGCATGGACTTTGCGCCGGAGCTTGCAAAAGTGCTGAACAGTAAAAAGGTATCAGACCACCATGCCATTATCCCGACTATGGAGCTTGCAAAGACCGGCCTTGCCGCGCTGCCGGAAAGCGAAAGGAATATCCTTACCCTTGCCGGGGCGCGTCTGCTCATGGCGACCGCCGCAGTACATACCTTTGAAGCGGTTACGGCTACATTTGAATGTGCCGGACAGTCCTTTACCGCAAAGGGAAAAACAGTGCTGTACGACGGTTGGAAAGAGATTGACCGCCGTTACCGGGCAGCCTTAAAGAACAAGCCCGAAACGGACGACGCAGACAGCGACACAGAAAAGACCCTGCCGCCATTTACCGAGGGACAGACCTTTGAAAATCCGGCGGCAACGGTAACGGAACATGACACAACACCGCCAAAACCTCACAACGAAGCGTCGCTGCTCTCTGCTATGGAGCACGCCGGAAGCGAGGACACCGACCCGGACGCAGAACGCAAAGGGCTTGGAACTCCCGCCACCCGCGCCGCCGTCATTGAAAAACTGGTAAAGGGCGGTTTTGTGGAGCGAAAAGGCAAGCAGCTACTTCCCACAAAGGACGGTATCAACCTTGTGTGCGTCCTGCCGGACACCTTGACAAGCCCGCAGCTTACCGCAGAATGGGAAAACAATCTGACACAGATTGCAAAAGGCAAGGCAGACCCCGCCGCATTTATGGAGGGTATTGAGAATATGGCGCGGGAACTGGTAAAGACGTACCCGTTTCTTTCTGATGATAAAGCGCAGATGTTCAAGCCGGAACGGGAAGCGTTGGGAAGCTGCCCCCGCTGCGGTTCTCCTGTCTATGAGGGCAAGAAGAATTACTATTGCAGCAATAAGGAATGTATCTTTACCATGTGGAAAAATGACCGTTTCTTTGAAGAACGAAAAGTAACCTTTACCCCGAAGATTGCCGCCGCGCTCTTACAATCCGGCAAGGTAAATGTGAAAAAGCTCTATTCCCCAAAGACGGGCAAAACCTATGACGGAACTATCGTATTGGCTGATACGGGCGGGAAATATGTCAACTACCGGGTGGAGCTTCCGAAGAAAAAATAACTGAATAGCAAGCATAGGAAAAGAGTACCCTTTTCCGTAAAATCCCTGCTTTCTCTACCGAGAACGGCGGGGATTTTTGCTTGTGGGGAAGTTTCCCAAACCCTCTGAAATCTTGAAAAAATATCTAAACTCTTTGGCAAAAACGCGGGCGCGGGGTACTGAATGATGAAACTGGAAAGCGCAGCGTCCGCGCTGCCTTTGGGAAAGGAGGTTACACATGGCAAATTTACGGGACACCGTAAAAGACTATCAAGAAGAATTAAGGGACGGTATCGCTTGGGTGGCGTTTTGGAAAACGGGACGTTCTTGGAACGCGGAATATTTCCACCTTGAAATGGGCGATATTCTCTACCCGGAGGACAGAAGCCGCATGGAAGAAATCAAACAGGCTGACCCTGCCGCCGTTGTGGTAAACGGCTATTATTCCGGCTATCTTGGCGAGGACAGGAACCTTGACGAACTGACCGCCGGGGTGCGCCGCCACTACGAAAACGGATATAGCAATATCGGGGAATTTATCGAAGCCCACGACGACAGGCTGCCGCCGGAGCTTATCGAGGAAGCAAGAGCCGCCGCCCACGCTGCGGGGCTGCCGTTCTCTGAAAAAACCTACCGGGACTGCGAAGAACCCGACCCCTACATTTTTGACGGGAGCATGAGCGTGGAGGACTACGCGCTTATGCACCGCATGATTGAGAAAGAAAGGAGTGAACGCATGGAACAACCGATTTTAAGCGGGTATCTTTCTAATCTTGGAAAGTACACCGAGGGCAGACCTGCGGGCGAATGGGTATCATTCCCCACGACTGCTGAACATTTGAAAGAAGTCTTTGACCGTATCGGGATAGACGGCAAAAACTACGGGGAGCTGCACATCACAGAATATCAGTCCTCTATTCCGGGACTGGCAGGGAAATTGACCGAGCTTGAAAGCCTTGACGAACTGAACTATTTGGGCGAGCTTTTGAAAATGCAGTTTGACGACGACCGGGAAAAATTTGCTGCGGCTATCACATACGGCGACCATACAAGGGACTTGCAGGACATTATAAACCTTGCACAAAATCTTGACTGTTACTGGATTTATCCGTCCGTAAAAACCGAGGAAGATTACGGGCATTATCTGATTGAAGAACTGGACGAGTTGGAGCTGCCGGAAGAAGCAAAAAACTATTTTCTCTATGAGGAATACGGGCGGGACGCTGCTATCAATGACGGGGGCAGATTTACCGAGCAGGGCTATATCTACAATAACCGCAACACATTTACAGAATGGTACGACGGGCGTGACGTGCCGGAGGAATACCGGGTAACGCCGCAGCCGCCAGTACAGGAAAAGGAACAGGCAGACCTTGACGCTTCCGCAGCCATACAAACCGCCGCCACAGAGCAGCCCCCGGTTCTCCCGATTATCCTATCTTCCGAAAAGCCCGCCAACAAAATGAAAGAGATTACCGACCGACTGGAACAGGGCATTTTGGGGATTTATGAAAGCGACCGTTACGCCGACTATCTGCGTACTATGTCTAAATTCCATGATTACAGCCTAAACAATACAATCCTTATCGCCATGCAGGGCGGCAACCTTGTAAAAGGCTATAAACAATGGGAAAAGGAATTTGACCGCCATGTAAAGCCGGGGGAAAAAGCTATCAAGATAATTGCGCCCGCGCCCTTTACCGTTAAGAAACAGGTGGAAAAAATCGACCCGGACACGCAAAAGCCTGTTTTCGATAAGAACGGGAAAGCCGTTACCGAGGAAAAGGAAATCCAAATCCCCGCCTTTCGTGTGGTATCTGTTTTTGACGTGTCGCAGACCGAGGGTAAGGAGTTGCCCGACCTTGGGATAAAGGAGCTTACGGGCGACGTGGAACAGTATCAGAATTTTTTCGCTGCCCTTGAAAGGACTTCCCCTTTTGACATTTCATTTGAAGCCTTGGGCGGCAGCGTAAAGGGACGCTGCAATTATGAGGAAAAGCGTATCTTCATCAACGAGGGCATGGACGAATTGCAGAATATCAAGACCGCTATCCATGAAATTGCCCATGCGACACTCCATGACATAGACAAAGACGCGCCGGAACGTCCCGACCGTCGCACCCGCGAGGTACAGGCAGAAAGCGTCGCCTATGCCGTTTGCCAACACTACGGGCTTGATACGTCGGACTATTCCTTTGGATATATCGCCGGGTGGAGCAGCGGAAAAGAACTTGCAGAACTGAAAGGCTCTCTTGAAACAATCCGCAGCACCGCCGCAAGTCTGATTGATACCATAGACGGACATTTTGCAGAAATCCAAAAGGCACAGGATAAGGAACAGACCACCGAACAGGCACAGACCCCACAGGAAGCTACCATACAGCCCGAAGCAGAAGCAGCCGCGCCGGAGCTTCCCGAAGAAACAGCCCCGGTACAGGAAAAAGAAGCACAGACCGAGCCGGAAGCTGATACAGGCGCAAGCAGCGAAGCACCACAGCCGGAACAAGCTGCACCCGCCGCACCTTATTACACAATCAACGAAGCTGCCGCCAAACGTGCAAAGGACGCAAACAGTTTTTCCGATTATAAGCAAGGCAGCGCGACGGCTGAATACAGGCACTATGTAGATGAAGCCGTACAGCTTGCAGAAAGGCAGAAACAGCGGGTAGACCCGATGTACCATGAGAAAATCGACAGCCTGCTTGACACCTACGCCCGGAAACTGGCGGCGAACATGAACAAAGGCTATGAGATTGACGCGCGTGTTCCCTCTATCCTCATTGCGGGCGGCTCTAACTTCCCCACAAGGAAGAAAGAAAAGCAGAACGCAGCCCGCGACAGCAATTACCGGGAATGGCAGGACATACAAGGACTTCTTGATAAAATCCGCAGTACCGGCATGGGCGGTATCAGTGCAGACGACCCGCAGGCAGTACAGAAGTTAGAAAAGAAACTGGAAAGCCTTGAAAAATCACAGGAAACCATGAAAGCCGTAAACGCCTATTACCGTAAGCACAAGACCCTTGACGGCTGCCCGCATTTGTTGCCGGAACAGCTTGAAAAATTAAAAGCGGACATGGCGAGCAGTTGGCATTTGGGGGACAAGCCCTGTGCGACTTGGGCGTTATCCAACAACAGCGCGGAAATCCGGCGCGTGAAAGACCGTATCAAATCCCTTTCACAGCAAAAAGAAATCGGTTTTGTGGGTTGGGAATTCGACGGCGGCAAGGTGGAAGCAAACACCGAAGCGAACCGTCTGCAAATCTTCTTTGAGGATAAGCCGGACGAAGCTACGCGGGAAGCCTTAAAAAGCAACGGCTTCCGTTGGTCGCCAAAAGCCGGGGCATGGCAGCGGCAGCTTACCAGTAACGCCTATTATGCGGCTGATTATGTCAAGGCGATTGCACCTCTTACCGGGGAAAAGCCTACCGAGTTACAGCGGGCGCATATCCGGGCGCAAAAGGTAGCTGCACAGGAACAATTCGCACAAGGGCAGCCGGAGCAGGAAGCCCCACAGGATAAAGACACCTTTTCCATTTATCAGATAAAAGGCGGGGACGAAACAAGGGACTTGCGTTTTGAGCCTTACGACCGTCTGATTGCCGCCGGACACCGGGTAGACGCGAAAAACTATACACTTGTCTATTCCGCACCTCTTACGCCGGGGACTTCCCTTGAAGATATTTACACCCGCTTTAATATCGACCACCCGAAAGATTTTAAGGGACACAGCCTTTCCGTTTCCGACGTGGTAGTGCTTCATCAGAACGGACAGGACGCGGCGCATTATGTAGATAGTTTCGGCTACAAGGAAGTGCCGGAGTTTTTGCAGGAGCAGACACAACAGCCGGAAAAGATAAACCCGCTAAAGCACGTCGAGGACACAATCGAGCAGAACGACAACAACTTTGACGGTATCATCAACAACACCCCTACGGTTGACGAACTGGAAGCAAAGGTAAAAGCCGGGGAACAGATTTCCCTTGTTGACCTTGCAGAAGCGATTAAGGCAGACAAAGAACGCGGCAAAGAAAAGCCCTCTATCCGGGCGCAGCTTAAAGCTGACAAAGAACGGACGGGGAAAAAGAAGAACGCAAAGCAGAAGTCGCAGGACTTGGAAAGGAGCTGACACATGAGCAAATTAAATAAATTTGAAGATGTAGACGTGTTCGCTTCCCTCGATGCGATTATGAAGCAGAATACAGGCTTTTACCAAAGCGATTTTGATATTGACAGGGAGATTATCGCAAAAACGGCGGCAAGCGCAAGTAAAGAGGATAAGACCCTCTTATGGTTTTGCCGCCCGTCCGGGACGCATTGCTTCCGGGAGCGTGACGTTTTCCTAAAGGACACCGCGCCCCATAATACCTGGCGTTTTTACATGGAGCAGACAAGCGACCGTATTCTTGCCTATGCAATCGAGCTGACAGGCAAGGAGCATGGAAAAATCAAGGGCAATCTGTATGAACTTGACTATTCCCGCCATTATGAGCGCGTCAAAGAAAAAGGGCTGCCCGCCGATACGGTAAAGCTGATTTATGAGCGCGGGGAGCAGATGATACCCGCCGGACAGTATTTCAACGGAAGCCCAGACCCGCAGTTTGGGAAGTTTGAACGCTTTGAAGCCATACCCAACGACCCGGACGCTCTTAAATGGCTCTTACGGGAGGAACACCGCAACAGGGAGCAGCTTCCACCGGGAGATTTTAAGGCCCATATCGCCGCATTGCATGACGGACTGATTGAAACGGAAGCACGGCGCATTGTGCGGGAAATGAAGCGGCATGACACGCCGAACAGCCCGAACAAGACCCATTTCATGGTGGAGCTTTCCCCAGCGTTCATGCAGCTTGCGAACACAAAGGACATTGACCGCCTTTTCTCCATGCTGCCTTACAAGACCCTTTCCTTTTCCAAAATCGAGGGCAGACATGGAACGTATGCGCTGATTGACAAGGGAGAGAACCGGGACAAAGAGATTAAAAAGCCCCGCCCCTCTGTCCGGGCGCAGCTTGCCGCAGACAAGAAAACAGCCGCCCCGAAAAAGTCAGCGGCAAAAAGAAAAAATCACGATTTGGAGGTATGAGCATGAATAGATTTACT
>OKZI01000508.1_pt1 | contig 10616 bp, 10 predicted proteins | sample 1608621 | NCBI WGS metagenome assembly OKZI01 (sample SAMN02674964, study PRJEB24791) | human gut metagenome, SKBSTL008 | isolation source: stool | host: Homo sapiens | place: USA | reverse complement strand
TGATTGTTCTGTTTTATGTGGCAAAGATTGATAAGAAAGCTATAAAAAAGAGGTTATGCGCACATCACATGTGCATAGCCTCGCTCCATTCTTTCTCCCTGAATCCGGTAAGTACAAAGTCATCTCCGATTACCAACGGTCGTTTCACCAGCATTCCGTCTGTGGCAAGAAGCTTCAGCTGTTCATCTTCAGACATATCTTTTAACTTATCTTTTAATCCCATTTCCTTATAGATCATTCCGCCTGTATTAAAGAATTTCTTCAGTGGAAGACCACTTTTTGCGTACCATTTCTTCAGTTCTTCGTAAGTAGGATTTTCTTCTTTAATAGCCCGTTCTTCATAACTGATATTGTGTTCATCCAGCCATTTCAGAGCTTTCATGCAGGTACTGCATTTGCGGTAAACTAAAACTTTCATAGACATTCTCCTCGTATAGATTTATCGTAACTATTTACAGGTAATTACTTCCATTATCGTTCCAGATAGATATATCATAAATTGGAAAGGGCGATTTTGCAAGAGAATGTTATGGAAGAATTGTAAGGCTTAGATTTTCATGTTAATATATTCATATACAAAAGAAAAAACAGTCCCAGTTCCCCGGAGAGGAGAAATCATGCGTGATGAGACGAAGATGGACGTATATACGTCTGGAGTGACTGGCGCAGAGTATGATGCAGGAATGAAACAGCTTATGAGTAATAAAGAGATTATTGTTCCTATCCTGCAGATGACAGTGTCGGAGTTTAAAACGTGCTCACAGGAAGAAATTCTACAGTGCTTAGACATTTCTTCTATTACAAAAGATGATTTCGTAAGTGATATACCAAATGTAGAAAAGGATCTGAGATTAACAAAAGAAGACAGTGAACTCTCATCTCTTGTGGAGAAACTGGTGAGGTTTGATATTCGGTTTAAAATAATAAATCCTAAATTATCTACAGAGAAGATAAGAGTGAATTTACATATTGATATGGAAGCACAGAAAAGCTACCGACCAAGTAATCCGTCATATCCTATATTAAAACGTGCAGTATATTATGTAGCCAGAGACCTTTCCTCCCAGCTAAGTATGATTACACAGACCACGGATTATTCAAAATTGGAGAAATGTTATTCCATATGGATCTGTGCGGAGGATGTGCCAAAGAAACTGCAAAATACGTTGACGGAATATTCTTTTTCGAAGAAGGATATCATAGGGATAGCAGATGAACCAGAGGATGAATATGATCTCTTAACGGTAATTATGATCCGACAGGGAAAAGAACCAGAAGAAAACGGAATATTTGAGTATTTGAACGGAATATTTGACGGTGATATAAACAGGATACAAAAATATTCACATATAAAATGGTCAGAACCATTTCAGAAGGAGGCGAGCAAAATGACAGGATTTGGAGATAGGATTTATGAAAAAGGAATGCGTACAGGAGAACAAAAAGGAATACAACAAGGACGCCATGAGGGAATGATTCTTGGAGCTCTTATGAGTGGAAAAACTCCGGAAGAGGTTGCTGAGATGCTGAATCTGTCTCTGGAGGAAATAAAAAAAGTTCAGGAACAGCAGATGACTGTGAACAGGTAGTAAAAGAAACTTACTGATATAAAGTTAATAGGGAACTGAGAAAATTTGAAATTGAGAGAGGCTATGCACGTTATGAGTGTATAGCCTCTTTTGCGTTGGTATTTATGCATTGCGAATATCTGCCTGAAATCAATTTTCTGATTTTAATGCGTCTTCCAGGAATTTCACCGCATCTCTGACACAGTCATCACAGGAGCGGATTACCTTTCCGGTTTCCACACCCTTTAAGTCTTTACATATTACAGTTCCATTCTGCTGTTTAAACTGATTCATGACAGAGCGGACAGTCTGAGAGGTTCCTGCTTTGTCCTGGTTAATAAGTCCAGCTACAACTGCAGCACCGGAGATTGCTCCGCATGTACCGGCCATAGTGCCAAGACCTGCACCGAATCCCTGTGTGATCTTTTTGAGTGTATCCTCATCCATAGATGCCTCTTTACAGAAAGAACAGGCCACAGCCTGTGCACAGTTATAGCCGTTATGTTTCTTTTCTACTGCTTTTTCACATCTTAAATTTTCCATATATAAAAAATCCTCCTGTGTATAAATTTTAAACGAATCAAGTAAGTCCACTGATTTAATTGCGAAAAGCAATAAGCAGTGGGTGGGGATTTGAAGATATAGTTTATGATAGCACCTGGAGCCTGTTTTTACAACCTTCACAAAAATTTTCAATTTACAAAGATTTTACTTTAGCGTGGTTTTACATTTAACTTTGGATTTCTATAATAGCACTTGTAAATGAGGCAACAAGTTATAAAACATAAAGATATTAAAAAGGAAATGAGCCTTTCACTTTATATTAAAAACATGGCTCATGGGAAGAGGAGAAAATTATCATGAAGAAAAAAATCGCAACAATCCTTACAGCAGCAGTTATCGGAGCAACAGCTTTCACAACAATCGTAAGTGCAGCAAGCGGAGACATCACAGTTGTATCCCGTGAGGATGGTTCCGGTACACGTGGAGCATTCGTAGAACTGTTTGGAATTGAAGAAGAAAAAGACGGTGAGAAAGTAGATATGACTACAGATGAAGCAAGTGTAACAAACAGCACATCTGTTATGATGACAACTGTTGCAGGTGATGAAAATGCAATCGGTTATATCTCACTTGGTTCTCTGGATGATACAGTAAAGGCAGTTAAGATCGACGGCGTAGAAGCTACTGTAGATAATGTTTCCAATGATTCTTACAAGATCGCACGTCCATTCAACATCCTTACATCTGATAAAGAAAGCGATGCAGCAAAGGATTTCGTAAACTACATTATGAGCTCTGACGGACAGAAGATCGTAGAGGACAACGGTTATATCAAAGAAGCAGCAGATGCTAAGGCTTATGAAGCAGCAGACGGAGTTTCCGGTAAAGTAGTAGTTGCAGGTTCTTCTTCAGTAACACCGGTTATGGAGAAACTTGCAGAAGGCTATGAAGCAGTAAACAAAGACGTAACTGTAGAAGTTCAGCAGAGTGATTCCACAACAGGTGTAAACATGGCAGCAGAAGGAACAGCAGATATCGGTATGGCATCCCGTGACCTGAAAGATGAAGAGAAAGACCTTGGTCTTACAGCTACAGTTATCGCAAGAGATGGTATCGCAGTTATTGTAAACAAAGACAATGATGTTAATGAACTTACAAGCGATCAGGTAAAGGCTGTATACACAGGCGAGACTACTACATGGGAAGATCTTGCTAAATAATGTAACAGATTTAGTTTCAGAGCAGTTCGCCTGTGAATGAAATAATACAGCAGGCGGGCTGTTTGTATGTCGAAAATCATATTTTAAGAATCACTGTAAAAGTGACAGGTTATGATTTTTGATACAGGGAAAGAAAGGTGTAATGAATGAACCACTTTAAAGAAAAAGCAATGAAATGTGTATTTCTGATCGCAGCCTGTACTTCAGTGTTGGCAGTGTTTCTGATCTGTGCATTTCTGTTTGCAAATGGTGTCCCGGCTATCGGGAAAATCGGTCCGCTGAAGTTCCTGCTGGGAACAAAGTGGAAGCCGTCAAATGATATTTTTGGAATCCTTCCAATGATCGTAGCAAGTATCTATGTAACTGCAGGTGCCATTCTCCTGGGTGTGCCGATTGCACTCTTTACTTCTGTTTTTATGGCACGTTACTGCCCGAAGAAAATTTACAGACCATTGAAATCAGGAATTGAATTGATGGCAGGTGTACCTTCTATTGTATATGGTTTTTTTGGCCTGATTCTCATTGTTCCTCTGATCAGACAGATTTTCGGCGGAACAGGAACCAGTATGCTGGCAGCCTGTGTTCTGCTTGGAATGATGATCCTGCCGACTATCATCGGAGTTACGGAATCTGCGATCCGCAGCGTACCTGACAGTTATTACGAAGGTTCACTGGCACTGGGAGCAACCAAGGAGAGAAGCATCTTTTTTGTCATGCTTCCGGCAGCAAAATCAGGTATTCTGGCAGCAGTAGTACTTGGAATCGGTCGTGCGATCGGTGAGACAATGGCAGTTGTAATGGTTGCAGGTAACCAGCCGAGAATGCCACAGGGAATCCTGAAAGGTGTCCGTACTATGACTGCAAATATCGTCACTGAGATGGGTTATGCAACAGGTCTTCACAGAGAAGCACTGATCGCAACAGCAGTTGTGTTATTTATCTTTATTCTTATCATTAACCTGAGTCTTTCTTTACTGAACAGGAGGGCAGAACATGCAAATTGATACAGCAGCGGCAATTGATTTGTCCAAAGAAAAAAAGCAGAATGAGTCTTCTTTCTCAGATCAGATGAAGGCATATATTAAGCATCCGGGATCAGGTGTTCTTGCATTGCTTACCCTTTTAGGTGCAGTCCTGACATTTGCATTACTGTTCTTCCTGATCGGATATATTCTGGTCAAGGGCGTACCGTATCTGTCAACAGACTTGTTCAGTTTAACTTATAATTCAGAGAATCTTTCCTTACTTCCTTCTCTGATCAACACATTCATCCTGACGGTTGTTTCACTTGTAATCGCAGCACCGCTGGGAATCTTTGCAGCCATCTATCTGGTAGAATATGCGAAAAAAGGAAGTAAGCTTGTAAATGTGATCCGTATTACAGCAGAAACACTTTCAGGAATTCCTTCTATTGTATATGGCCTTTTCGGTATGCTGTTTTTCGTAACAGCACTGCATTGGGGACTTTCTCTTCTGTCCGGTGCTTTCACACTGGTAATCATGATTCTTCCTCTGATCATGCGTACTGCGGAAGAAGCCCTGAAATCTGTTCCTGATTCTTATCGTGAAGCCAGCTTTGGACTGGGAGCAGGGAAACTTCGTACCATCTTCACCATTGTTCTGCCATCAGCAGTACCTGGTATTCTGGCAGGTGTGATCCTGGCCATCGGACGTGTGATCGGCGAAACAGCAGCCCTGATTTATACAGCAGGTACAGTTGCAGAGGTACCGAAGAACTTGATGGGTTCCGGACGTACTCTGGCACTTCATATGTATGTGCTGTCAGGTGAGGGCCTTCATATGAATCAGGCATCTGCGACAGCAGTTGTTATTCTGGCATTTGTTCTTGTAATCAATTTCCTGTCCGGAGCAGTTGCCAAACGAATTGCGAAAGGATAAGAAAAATGAGTGGAAATGAAAAAATAACAGTTGAAAATATGAACTTACATTACGGAAAGTTTCATGCGCTGAGGAATATAAACATGGCAATTCCGGAGAAAGAAATCACAGCTTTTATCGGGCCGAGTGGCTGTGGTAAATCTACACTTCTGAAATCTTTAAACCGTATGAATGACCTTGTGGAAGGCTGTACCATCACAGGAAAGGTAGAGCTTGACGGGGAAGATATTTACGGAGATATGGATGTGAATCTTCTGCGTAAACGTGTGGGAATGGTATTCCAGAAGCCTAATCCTTTCCCTATGAGTATTTATGATAACATTGCATATGGACCGAGAACCCATGGAATCCGTTCCAAGTCTAAACTGGATGATATTGTAGAAAAATCTCTCCGCGATGCGGCAATCTGGGATGAAGTAAAAGACAGATTAAAGAAAAGCGCACTGGGTATGTCCGGTGGACAGCAACAGAGACTTTGCATTGCCAGAGCACTGGCAGTTCAGCCGGAGGTACTTCTGATGGATGAGCCTACATCCGCACTTGACCCTATCTCAACTTCCAAGATCGAGGAGCTGGCGATGGAGTTAAAGAAGGATTATACCATTGTTATGGTAACTCATAATATGCAGCAGGCTACACGTATTTCTGATAAAACAGCTTTCTTCCTTCTGGGAGAAGTAGTTGAATTTGATGATACTGATAAACTGTTCTCTATGCCTTCTGACAAGCGTACAGAGGATTACATTACAGGAAGGTTTGGTTGATTATGTCAAAGTATTTCGAAAGACAACTGGAGGAACTGCACGTTCAGCTTATCACACTGGGAAGCTATTGTGAGAAAGCAATTTCATTCTCTGCAAAAGCAATCCAGAAGGTGCAGAATGAAGAGATTGCCCGCCAGGTTTTTGAGACGGACAGAGATATTGATGCCAAAGAAAGAGAGATTGAGAATCTGTGCCTGAGTCTTCTGCTTCATCAGCACCCGGTTGCAAGAGATTTAAGAGAGATATCTGCAGCATTGAAGATGGTTTCTGATATGGAACGTATCGGTGACCAGGCAGCAGATATTGCAGATCTGTCTTTGTATGTTGCAAAGAATACTACTGCGATTCCGGAGACTATCACACAGATGGCGGAGGACACTGTGCGTATGGTAACTGAGAGTGTGGATGCTTTTGTAAAGAGTGATCTGGAGTTGTGCAGAAATGTCATTGACAGAGACGATGTGGTGGATGATGCATTTAATGAGATCAAAGAGAAGCTTGCAGATATGATTTACGGAGGAAATCTGGATGCCAAGACAGGGCTGGATCTTCTTATGACTGCAAAGTACTTTGAACGTATTGGTGATCACGCAGTGAATATTGCTGAATGGGTAGAATATTCCATCACAGGACAGCACAGAAATAATGAGCATCAGGATTATCTGAATAATTAATTGAATAGAGAAAGTCTCTGATTTTGAATATAATTATTTGGAAGCAGGGCTTTTTATATCCGCAGGCGGGAACCGTTTGCGGATATTTGAGTTATTATATATCTCAATCGGAGACCTATATCTGCCTGAGGTATTAAATAAAAAGGGGAAGTGAAGAGAAGTGACAAAAAAAATCTTTAAATCTATAATGTTTGTATGTGCATTGGTTCTGACTGTGGGACTGGCTGCTGTAATGGGAATCCTTTACAGCAATTTTGACGGACAGATGCGCAAAGAGCTGTCTAAGGAAGCTGCTTATCTGGCATATGGTGTGGAGCAACAGGGAACAGATTATCTGAAGAATGTAAAGGATAAGAGCTCAAGGATTACTTATATTAATAAGGATGGAACTGTGCTTTTTGATAATAAGGCTGATGCAGATGAAATGCAAAATCATAAGAACAGAACTGAATTTCAGAAAGCAGAGAAATATGGTGCAGGAGAATGTTCCAGGTATTCGGATACACTTTCTGAGAAAACAATTTATTATGCACTGCGTCTGAAGGATGGAACTGTGCTGAGAGTTTCAGGCACTCAGGATTCTGTGCTGGCACTGGTTGAAAATCTTCTTCTTCCCTTATGTGGACTCTTATTTCTGATGCTGATTCTATCAGGAATCATGGCATCTGTGATATCAAAAAGGATCGTAAAACCTGTGAATGAGCTGGATCTGGAGCATCCGGAGGAGAATAAGATTTACGAGGAGCTTTCTCCGCTTTTAGGTAAAATCCATAAACAGAACCGGCAAATCCAGAAGCAGCTGGAACTGGCAAAACAGCAGCAGGAAGAATTCTCTCTTATTACAGAAAATATGCAGGAAGGTCTGATCGTGATTGATAGGTATACCATGATTCTTTCTGCCAATTCCAGTGCATGGAATCTGTTCCGGGTAGATAAAGTATGTCAGGGAGAAAGTGTTTACTGTCTGGATCGTGCGGAAGATTTCAGACATGCGATCGAGCAGGTTCTCAGCGGAGAACATGCGGAACTGATATTGAAATTAAATGGAAGCGATATCCAGTTGATTGCCAATCCTGTGGTACGTGGACAAAAAACAGAAGGTGCTGTGATCCTGCTTGTGAATGTGACAGAGAAGCTTGAGAGGGAGAATCTGCGGAGAGAGTTTTCGGCAAATGTCTCTCATGAGCTGAAGACTCCTCTGACTTCTATTTCAGGATTTGCGGAGATCATGCAGGGCGGTCTGGTGAAATGTGAGGATATTCCCAAGTTTGCAGGGCGTATTTATAAGGAATCCCAGAGACTGCTTCAGCTGGTTGAGGATGTGATCCAGATTTCCCAGCTTGACGAGGAAAAAACATCCTACACCTGGGAACTGGTGGATGTTTATCAGGTTTGTAAGAATGCCTTTGAAAGTCTGAAGGAGAAAGCACAGAGCATGAATGTGCATCTTTATATCTGTGGGGACAGTATGAAGATGGAAGCAGTTCGGACACTTCTGGAAGAGGCAGTTTATAATGTCTGCGATAATGCCATTAAGTATAACCGAAATGATGGAAGTGTAAGCATTTTTCTGACTCAGACTGCACATGAGATACAGATTGTAGTCAAGGATACAGGTGTGGGAATTCCAAAGGAAGATCAGGATAGAGTTTTTGAGAGATTTTACAGAGTGGATAAAAGTCATTCCAAAGAGATTGGAGGTACCGGACTGGGACTTTCTATTGTGAAGCATGCGGTCAGCACTTTGAATGGAAGTATTGTGCTGAGAAGTGAAGAAGGAAGTGGAACGGAAATTACTATGAAATTTCTGAAAGTGCATAAGGAATAAAATAGAATAGATACAGAGGGGATGTCAGTTTGACAGCCCCTCTAAATTATACCGTAGAAAGAACCTTTTTATTTTTTTCGATATTCATTGGGGGTGCAGCCGACCACATCTTTAAACAGTTTGGAAAAGTAGGAATAATTTCCATAGCCGACTTTCAAAGCAACTGTTCCAACCGGGATGTCAGGGTTGAGCAGAAGCTCTTTTGCTTTTTCTAACCGATAGGTGGTGATGTAATTGATGATAGAGGTCTGCGTTTGTTTTTTGAAAAGTCGTGCCAGATAATCTGGATTGAGATAAACCATATCAGCCAGCATGGTACGTGAGATATCTTCGGAGTAGTGCTGATGGATATAGTTGAGTACAATATCAACGACGGAGTCTTTTTCGTTGACGAAGCTATTGTATTCTACGGCGCGTTGTATCAGATAGCGCAGATAATTAAACATATATGGTACAGCGTCCAGAGATTTTGTGATCAGTTCGTCTCTTTCTTCTGAAGAAAATAGAGTGTGTGCTTCGATTCCGTTTTTATGTAGATAGGAAAAAACAATTTGTTCGATATCAAGTCTCAGATGCAGAAGAAAATTTTTGGTGATACCACTGGCCTGAATGTATTTGGACAGGTAATTTTCGATATTCTGTAAAGCTGCGTCTGCCTGTTTTTGTTCCAGAAAAGTATTGATTACTTCCAGTGATGGAGGGATGTAGGAAGTTGTGCTGGGAACAAAATCTTGCAGAAAAAGTGGTTTATTTACGGAGTTAAGGTTGGATTCTCTCATTTCACGTAGTCTGGTAAGAGTTTCAGGCAGTTCTGTCAGGGAAACCTCTGGTGCAATGCCGCATGCAATTTCACAGTGCAGAAAACTCTGAAGATTTTTGAACAGTGTTAGTAGATTTTCTGTAAATGGCTGACGGATTTGTTCCAGTTGCAATCCAGAAAGTATGACAACGTATTCAAAGGTGTTCAGTATCACTATAGACTCATAGAGAATGCAGGATTTCTGAAAGGTTTCGGCTGTAATATTCTGGAAAGAAAAATCTACCATGGAAGACTCCATGGGCATTATCTGGCCGGAGAGTGGATAAAGCCGGAACAAAACAGGAATGAAGAGGTCATCTGCTGTATAGGAAAGATCTTTTTTTCTTAATTCTGTTTCAAGAAGAGAAGGTTCACGAAACAGAGTGGTGGCAAAAAGTTCTTTCCAGAATAAATCTACAATATAGCGGTAATTATCTTTCCATTTCTGACTGTCTGCTTTTGTCTGGGTGAGCGCAGCATTCTTTCTGACTTTAGAAACTGCTTTTTCCAGAATATGGGATAAAGTATCAAAGTCTATAGGTTTTAGCTGGTAATCGAGGGAGGACAGTTCGATAGCTTTTTTTGCGTAATCAAAATCCGCATAGCTGGTCAGGAAAATAAATTGTATTTCTTTTCCTGATTCCCGGACCCAGGAAAGAAGATCAAGACCAGAACCGCCGGGCATTTCGATATCGCAAACACAGATATCGATGGAGTTTTTTTCTATGATTTTCTGAGCTTGACGGATATTGAAAGCAGTGAGTACTTCTGTGACTGTTAGTTGCTCCCAGTTTATTTTTTTCTCAAGGGCCGCTACAACAAAGCGGTCATCATCAACTAATAATACGTTCATAAAACTTTCCTTTCATAAATTAGGCAGAGAATTGGATCAGACTGCAGGGAGAAGGATGGTTACGCAGGCACCCCCAGATGGGAGGTTTGAGAAAGTAATGACCGCTTCTCCCTGACCGTACAGCAGATTCAGACGTTGGATGGCATTGGTAATTCCAATACGGTGACCATTTTGAGGTTCCAGAGGAATAGCAGAATTTAGGGATTGCAGGATGTCTTCCGAGAATCCGCATCCAGTGTCCATGACCTGAATCTGAATATTTTCATGTGAATTTCCGCCGGCAGTCATCCAGGCGATGTCTGTGCGTATGATTATGGGTTCATCAAAAGTATTGGAGTGTTTGATGGCGTTTTCTATAAAGGTCTGGATCAGAATTGGTGGGATTCGTATGTTTTCTGTACCTTCTTCTGCGTGAATTTCATAGGAGAACGTATCTCCGTAACGCATCTTTTGGATTTCCATATAATTTTTTATATGTTCCAGTTCATTTTTTACAGGAACAAGATC
>OKZI01000467.1_pt1 | contig 11238 bp, 9 predicted proteins | sample 1608621 | NCBI WGS metagenome assembly OKZI01 (sample SAMN02674964, study PRJEB24791) | human gut metagenome, SKBSTL008 | isolation source: stool | host: Homo sapiens | place: USA | reverse complement strand
TTCCCTACACGACGCTCTTCCGATCTTGTTGTATAGTAGCCAATCAAGTTCAGCTCGCTGCGCAGGGGTGTTGCCGTATTCGTCCTCAACGGCGATACAGTCGATGGAAAGGATAGTGCCATCATTAAATTGGGCTTCCACCCGGTTGGTGTCCATGTTGTAGCGGCAGGAAAGCGCTTTTTGAGAGTGATTATGGTCGAAATTCTGATTTCGTTTCATTTGAATAGCTCCTTTAATGACTTTGAAATTTGATTTTCAACGAGATGAGGTCTCTTTTTTCTTTTCCTTAAGTCACCTATCCGCACTATCCTGCGTCACAACTGTTTACCACGGTCTCAATGTCTGCCCGGTGCAGGAGCTTTTTCAGAACAAAAAACTGCTTTTTAGTGCTGGCAGACACCAGATACTGCCATTTTTCCGGCAGGATGGGTAAATCAGCAATGTTCCACTTTACATACCGCTCACCGTAGGCACTGGGCGGTGCAAGCTCCACTAGATGCCCGACACACCAGCTTATGAGATAGCCGCTACCCTCAAGGTAGCCATCCTGCCGCCCATGCGCACCTAAGACTTTGGCATAAGCCATTGCCACGGACGGTTTTTCGGTCACGATCAATTTTGCGATAAGAAATCCCTCCAATCTAGTTTGAATTATGGTATGTAGGCGGCAATCGCCGCCTTAAAATCAGATGGGTGTTACATCCTGTTCCTCAGAAGTATCCTCATCGTCCGAATAATCTTCCGGGGGAATCTCGAAATTGCCGTTGTCCTCGGTGTAGTCCGCATCAGGGTCAGCAGCTTCTTTTTCTGCCTGTTTCTTGTGCTTCTGCTGGATGAAGAAATAAAAGCCGCCGCCCGCCACTAGCGCAATCAGAGCCACGACACCGAGAAACGCCGCAGCATACTTTGTGACTTTATTTTCTTTCGGCTGTTCTGCATCGGATGCAGCAGCTTCTTCTGCAGCTTTCTTGGCTTCTTCCTCGGCTTTCAGCTTGTCCAGTTCCGCCTGCTTCGCCGCTTCTTTTTCGGCGTTGTAGGCTTCTGCTGCTTCTTCCTCCATCAAGGCCAGCAAATCCGCTTCGTCCACAAGGTTCATAAAGTGGACGGTCTGCTGCCCCTTGGCATTGCGGTCAATGACCAAGTAGAATGTCGCACCCGACTTGCTCACCATCGTAATGAACTGCTGGCCGCTGCCATCGGAGTAGTTGGTGTGATAATCGTCCACCAGTGTCAGATTGCCCTCCGGGGTCAGTGCGCCCGTTTCCTCATCCGTAATGGTGACAGCATCTTCTTCCTCTACGATTTCCGGCAGGACAGGTTCTTCCACCGGGGTGGTATCGCCCTCATAGGCGAAAGCAGGAGCAGCCATGCCGATGCACAGCACCGCCGATACCAGCAGTGCGCCGAATTTCTTAATCTTCATCATTGACATCTTCCTCCTTGTCAAAAGTTGCACCCACAGCGGCCAGCGCAGCCGGGTTCGGGGTGGTGTTGGCCGACTGCCGCAGCAGGGCGGCAAGCTGTTCCGGGCTGACCTTTGCACTGCGCACCATTTCGTTCACCTCGGCGGCCTCGGCTTCCTGAATCCGCCGCTCCAGAATCTCAATGCGGTTGTTCAGCTTGATGCGCCGCTCTTTCTCTTTTTCGAGCATCGCCCGCAGTTTTTCCAGTTTTTCGCTCATAATAGAACCCTCCAATCATTTTGAAAGCCGTCCGAATCCGGCAAGATACTGTTGCCAGTAGGACGAGTGGATGTCAGCATATTTGATGGGGTCTCCGGCACTGACCATCATGCCATTACCGAGATAGATTCCGCAATGGCTCATCCCCGGCGTATCATACGTTCCTTTGAAGAAAACCAAGTCACCGGGCTTTGCTTCGGCTTCAGAAATATGCTGGCTCTTCTGCCACAATCCGTTGGCAGTAGTGCGCCCAACATCATAGCCGTTCTGGTTGTAGACCCAGCAAACGTAGCCGGAACAGTCAAAGCCAGTTTCGGGGGAACTACCGCCCCAAACGTAGGGAGTGCCAACGTATTTCTTGGCTTCCTCATAGATGGCTGCAAATTCACTGTCAGTCAGGGCCTCCGCAGGAACCTGATAGTCGATGCCGGGTGCGCCGGAGCCATCCGAGCCACCGGGCGGCAAACCACCATTAAAAAGATATGGCCGACCACCCAAGGTGTCCTGAAAAATCTGATACCTCTGCCACTGATCCTCGGTCAGATCTTCCCGAATAACAACCTCCAAACCTCGATTTTCCAGTTTGGTGTGGAAGATTTTATATTCATACGGCACCTGCGTAGGAACTGGGATGCCCGCAGGACTAATGACCCATACGGTCTTGTACCGAATCTGCACCTCGACCCACGTTGTCAGCTTGTACTGCTTTTTGAAAATCTCCTTCAACTTGCCCTGCACCTCTGACCGGGTATAATCATCGTAGAGAGTAGAAAGAAAAGAAGTGAGCTGCCACGGGTCATGCTCAATGGGGTCAAGGTGGTATTGATATTCGTTGAAACCGGGATGCTCTTGCGGTGTGCGCTTGATTTTCTTGTCTAATTCCTTTTCCAGCTTCTTGTAGTCTTGTTCGGCACCGCGAATGTCCCTGTCCTCGGCGGTATAAATGGTCTGGCCGGACACCTGTGTGCCGCCTGAAAAGATGATGCCGCAGGACGAGAAGCCGGACATCACCATCAGAATGAGCAAAAGAAAAACGCACACGATCACCAGAACGTGTGCGTTGCTTTTCGCCGCAGTCATAAGGCCATTTACTGCCGTGCTGACCACAGATTTTCCTTTGTCCACCACTTGCTCCACACCAGACCGTACCGCAGATGCACCGCTGGATGCAGCTTTTTTGCCCCCGGCAGTCTGCGTTGCTGTGCTGCCAGACCGGGCGGCGGCATAGTAACTCTGCCGAATGTCGTGCTTCTGCCGCCATCGGGAGAGCCAGTTGGAGCCGCCCTCGCTGCTACCGGAATCTCCTGCATTTTGTGGTGTGGATTGCTCCTGTACAGAAGATTTAGCGTTCGGGGCTTTTTTCTTGCCCTGCATTTTGGCTTTTCGCTTGAGTTTGCTGGCATAACGGCTTCTGGAAATATCATGGACATTTTCAGCCGCTTTTTCACCCTCGCTCAATGCCTGCACACCGACATTATCTTCCTCATACTGGTCGATTTCCCGGTGCGCCGCAGTCCGAGCAGCATTGGCAGCGTACATCTCGCGTTTCTGCGCCTTGCTCAATCGGCTCAACTCGTCCGGGGTCAGTTCTGCTTTTCCAAATCGTAAGTGCTGGGCTTTTTCTGCGGCCTTGTCCGCATCGAGTTTCAGCTTTTTCCTTTTGGGCAGGGGCTGCTCAACACTCGCTTTCTTCGGGGGAGAGCGTGTCTTTTTTGCTGACGTTTCCTCTTTGAAGTTCAGCTTCGGATTACTCATTTCTGTGCGCCCTCCGAAACTTCACCCAGCTTCGTGGTCATGATACGGTAGAGTTCCAAATCGGTGGGGAATCTGTCCACGAACGGCAGAATAACATTGCCGAAGAACAACAGACCTTCGCCCTCGCCGGAGTGCGTCACATAGGAAAGCTGGTGGGGCGAGATGTTGAGCTGCTTTGCGAGGATTTGACGGTCGCCAGCGGCCTGATTCAGCATGATGATCATGTCGCTGTTCTCAAAAATATTCTCGACCTCACGCGAAGAAAGCAGGTCTTTGACGTTCTGTGTTAATCCAGTCGGCACTCCGCCCCATTTTCTGAACCGCTTCCAAATCTCCACAGAATAGGCCGCAGTCTGCTCCTCTTTTAAGAGGAGGTGCATCTCGTCCATATAATATCGGGTGGACTTTCCGCTACTACGATTGGCAGTAACACGTCCCCAGACCTGATCCTGCACGATGAGCATACCGAGCTTCTTCATCTGCTTGCCCAGTTCTTTAATGTCATAACAGACGATTCTGTTGTTGACGTTCACGTTGGTGCGGTGGTTGAACAGATTCAGACTGCCCTTGACGTAGATTTCCAGAGCGGTAGCAACATGATGAGCTTCTTTCTCGTCCTGCTGGAGCAGGGCGTTGTACAAGTCCTCCAGAATCGGCATATTCTCCGGGCAGGGGTCAGCAAAATATTTCCGATAAATCAGATGCACACAGCGGTCAATGACCGTCTTTTCCACCGGGAGCAGACCTTCCTTGCCGCCGACAACCAGTTCGCACAGAGAAAGAATAAAGTCCGCTTTCAGGGACAGCGGATTATCTTCTTCCGAATAGTTGGCGTTAATGTCCATCGGGTTGATGAACTGGGTGCTGTTGGGGCTGATTTTAATGACCTGTCCTTTCAGTCGGTTTACCAGTGGGGAATATTCGCCTTCGGGGTCGTTGATGATAATATCATCATCCGTCACCAGAAAGGCATTTGCGATTTCACGCTTTGCCGAGAAACTTTTGCCGGAGCCGGGAGTACCGAGGATAAGTCCATTCGGATTTTTCAGCTTCTTTCTGTCCACCATAATCAAATTGTTGGAGAGAGCATTCAAACCGTAGTACAGAGATTCTTTGCCGGACTGGTAAAGCTCCTGTGTGGTGAATGGAATGAAAATGGCCGTACTGCTGGTAGTAAGGCCGCGCTGAATCTCAATCTGATTATCGGCCAGCGGCAGAGAGGACATAAGCCCCTGTTCCTGCTGGTAATCCAAGCGGCACAGATTGCAGTTGTGCTTCTGTGCGATGGAGCTTGCCTGAAAGACATTGTTTTCCAGTTCCTGTTCGGTACGCCCGGTGTTCAGCACGAGGAATGTCACCAAAAACATTCGCTCGTTCTGGCTCTGCAATTCTTTCAGCAGGGCTTTGGCATCACGGCCATAGGTCGCCAAATCGGACGGAATGATGTCAATATCATACCCGGCGCGGATTGCTTTCTTCTGGTGGAGTAGGGAGCTGCCGCCTTACTATCTTGCAATAGCAGGTTTGCATCACCCTCTCCGGGAACCGTACTTACCTCTCTCGAAGTATACGGCTCTGTCATTGTTCGGTCAGAAAAACTCATTGATTGTGAATTAGATGGTGGCAATGCTCACACACTACAAGTGTCTTTCGCCGTTTTGCTAACATTGCGATTTCCCACGGTTCTTTTCCTTTAAGGTTTTTCAGTTTATTGATATGGTGGATTTCGTAACGTTCGCTTTCCGTTGTGCCACAGAGTTCACAAATTCTTGCTTTCAAACGCTTCTCAAGCGGTGTTACCGACTGACCATAAATAATTGCGGCATTGCTAATGCAGTCTGTTGAAATTTTCGCATCTTTACAGTCCATATAGTTGGCGAAATAGCGGCGCTTGGCTTTCTTTTTCGTTTCATAGGGGATACCCCATTCGCCAGTTCCGTCTTTATACATAGCAACAACTTTTGAGATTTTGCTTTTGTGTTTTGCTGCAAGCGTTTTTAGGCAGCTGTATTCCATAAGGTAAGACAGATATTTCAGTTTACAGAAGTTGCTGGCTATTCCGTAATAATTACAAATACCTCTCAACTCATCGTTGTAAACTGTGACTATCTCAAGGTCTGTCAGCCGTAGCAGGGAATTTCTGTGAACGGGAAATAGCTTTCCGTCCTTTTTCTGTATCGCTATACCCTTTGAGAAAATAAAGTTGTGGATTTTGTCATCGAATGGCACTAGCAGTTCAACATGGTTGTTGAGAGTTCTCGCTTTTGTGCCTTTCTTGTTCCGCTTTACTTTCTCACATCTTCTGACACGAACATCAAAACCTAAGAACCGGGCACATTCACTGCTGTGGGTAATAAGTGTCTTTTCTTCGCTGAGTTCCATCTTGAGTGTTTGCCCAATAAACTCAGAGAGTTTGCTCTTAATCCACTGGCAATCCTCTTTACTGCCCTTTACACCAATAATAAAATCATCTGCATAGCGGATATATTTGAGCTTTTTATCCGTCTGTGCTGTGCAAGGAGTTTTCAAAAGTTGTTTGCGGAGTGTTTTACACTCTGCAATCATGCTTTCTCTTTCTACTCCATTCTTTCTGTCGATGTGGTAGCAAAGATTTTTGATTCTATTGTGCAGTTCACGGTATTCCGGGGTGATTTTCCCTTTTTCAGGAGTGTCAAATTCGTCTTTTAGCTGCATGACGAATTTATCAAGTTCGTGCAGATAGATGTTTGCCAGCAACGGTGAAAGAATACCGCCTTGCGGTGTGCCGCTGTAGGTTTTGTGGTAAACCCAATCTTCCAAATATCCTGCTTTTAGAAATTTGTAGACCAGTTTTACGATGCGTGCATCTTTGACCTTGCTGCCGATAAATCCAACCAGTGCATCGTGATTTATATTGTCAAAGCACCCTTTAATATCCCCCTCAACAAACCAACGCACACCACCAAATTGGTACTTCAATTTGTCTAATGCGGTGTGACAGCTTCTTTTCGGGCGGAATCCATGCGAGCAGTCCAGAAAGAGCGGTTCATAAATTGCTTCCAATATCATACGGAGTGCTTCTTGAACCAATTTGTCCGTAAAGGTCGGAATACCTAATGGACGCTTCTTCTTCGGATTGCTTTTCTTTGCAATATAAGTTCGTCGTACTGGCGTGGGCTGATAGGTTTCATCTGCCAAGGACTGAATGATTTTTTCAATCTTAGCTTCGCTGAAACCGTCTGCTGTGTCTTGATTGATACCTTTTGTCGATGCACCCTTGTTCGTGTACAGACGCTGGTATGCCTGATAGTAAATATCTGGGCGCAGCAGATAGCGATACAATCTAGTAAATACTTCTTCCTTATGGGTTAATGAGTCTTTGCTGATTCTTTCTAAAATTTCGGTTGTTGGTTGCAATGAGGTTTTCCTCCCTAATCAACGTTCTATCTTAGTACACAATAACTACGCTCCTTCGCCATGTAAGGGTCATTATCCCTCTCGGACTACTATGAGCGTTCCGTACCCATGCAGGATTTTCAGGCTCTACAGCCATAGCCTTTTCAGGCGTTCCTGTGTAGGGTATCCCCAGTTAACATTGTGTGTAGGGAAATGCGGATTGTCGGTATGCGCTTTCGTTTCCTTGCCATAGGTTCTCCTACAGATTCCATGAACATTGAGATAACCGATGGATGGAAGAGCATCATCCATCGCGTTCATGACAGAGGTTTCAGACATTTTCCTCCGCCTGAAAATAACAGAAATTAGAAACTTGCGTATCAGTAAACCCAACTTCATCCTCGTATCCGCTTAACATGGCGGTTCAGTCGCACAATACTGTCTTTCAGTGACTTACCGCTTTCCTGCCGTGCTCTGTTCCCGTTTCAGCTTTCGCCTTTCGGTTAGGCAGGTTGTTTCCCGCGTTATCCTACGGGGTAGTCCCTTACGCTACACTACACAATGCCCTATCTGGGCGCACCTCCTCAATCTTGCTTCTATCAAGTTCAGTAATCGTGCGCTTGACCGTTTTAATGGCGCGGTTCTGGTCAACGCTCTGAATGTGCATGGTGACAATCTGGCTGGAATCCATATCCAAAAAATCTTTCAGAAGCTGGTCGCTGATGTCGGAGGCCGTGATGCTCAGAAAACTGGCGGCACAGTAGATTCCGCCCATTTGGAACGTCCGGGAATTTTTGAAGGCGAAAGCAGTCGGTGCAATGGCATCTTTCACCGAAAGGCCGCTTTTCACGAGATCATTCCATTCAAAACGGAACTTCGATTCACCGTCCATGTGGAACATATCGTGCATGAGCTTGAGCCGTTCCGTACCATTCAGCGGCTTGGCCTGAACACCCAAACGGTGGAAGTTGTTGAGCAGATCGTTCTGCACATGGTCGAGCCGTGTTTTCACCTGACGCATACTCTCGCCCTCCACGCCAAAGGTGATGAACTTGGTCTTAGTCAGACCATTATTGCCCTTGGCAAGCTGCTGGCGCAGCATCAGCGAATACTCAGCCCGCACATCATCGAAACCGTCTTTCTGGAATGGAATGCGGATGCTTTTCTCGAATTCTGAACTGTCCGTTGCCATGTTCACAAAGGACAGCTCAAACTTGATGGAGCTGTCGAAGAAGTTGAGGAACGAACACCATTCCTCGAAAATCGAGTTTTTGTCCTCTTGTTGTGCCAGCTGATAGTTAATATCCTGATAGGCAATCGTCCGGGTGTAGTAGTTCGCCCTCACCCGGCAGGTTCCATCCTCAAACATCCGCTGCATGGGAATGGACTGCTGTGCCGTGTGAGGAATAGCGGGTTTCGGCGGCGTTTTCTTGCCGCCTTTATCGGTCTTTTTCCAAAACGGAATCATGGTTCATGCCTCCTTTCATGAGCAGCGCATAGTAATTTTCGGTCTTATAAGGCCGGATTTTCGGGCGCAGGAATCGCGCCCGGACATAATATGACAGCAGCTTTTCCAGCGGCTGACCATTTTTCTCGTACATACCGAGAAAGAAAGCCGGGAGCATAACTGCCATCATGCCAAGGGTAGCGGCAGAGTTGCCGCCGGAATCCCGGAGCAAAAAGAAAAGCGGCACTCCAATCAGTGCCGCCGTTCCGAAGCAGATGAGCTGCCGCTTTGTCAGGTTGAAAGCCACTTTTGACTTCACCTTGGTCAAATCGCGAGGAACAGAAATATACGCAGCCAATAAAGCACCCCCTTTAATGCGCTCCGAGAACAGATTTCGTCACGGAGCTGGTTTTGAACAGACTGAAACAGAGCAGGACGGTGTAGCCGACAATGCCCCAGATCGAATTGATGGCATCGCCGGAAATCGCCACATTCTGAATCAACACGGCATAGATGGCCACGCAGATGAGGATGAGAAAGCCCTGAAATCCCAGCGCAAACAAGCATTTCAGATAGTTCTGTCCCATGTGGCTCTGTTCATGGTTGCCCCATGTTGCCATGGGAATCGGCGCAAGGCTCACCATACAGTAGATCTCAATCATGCGTCCGTACACAATGACGAAAATCACGATTGAGAGGATTCTCATGGTGATGCCGATGAAGAAGCTCTGCAAAAAAAGCCCGAAGAGTGGACCGACATCCATTTGCATCAGACTGGCTTCCAGCATCGACAGGCCGATTTCATTGACGCGAGTATTGCCCGCAATAATGCCGCTGGAATCGGACACGACTTTCTGCGTCAGGTCAAAGACTGCCATCACAATATCGAACGTGTTGGAGATGAACCATACTGAAACAGCGGTCTTGAAAATCCAGCGCATAATAAGTGCTGGCTCAAACTGCGCCATGTTGTTATGCTGGGTTATCATTTCAATCAGTTCGTAACAGGCGATAAATGTGAGGATAATGCCCGCAATCGGCAGAACCACGTTCCGGGAGAGCGATTCGATCATCGCAAAAACGCGTGGTTCAAAGGCCGATGGCCGTGTGCCGACCTGTTGCGCAATGTCACCGACCTGCTCATTTACGGCATCGAACAGCCCGGACAGGTTTGACATGATGCCAGCCGTCAGGATACCCTTTATCCAATCGGCTATGGCTTTGAGAACGGTTTCCATTCAGCAGTCACCGTCCTTTAGGTGAAGTGGTTGATAAGGGTCTTGAGAAGGTTCAGAACAAAAATAATGTGGGTCAGAAGCTGCATAATAGCACCGCCTTTCGTTGATGGGTGGATGGTCTTGCAGCAATTCACTTCCTATTATAATAGGGGCTGTTATCCACAGCGAGGATTGAAGCGATTGCGTATGTACAGGCGGAATAAATCCGCCCGCTGTTCTTAACCGAACAGGCCGCTCAGCAGAGGAATCAGGGTAATGCCGACCAGCGCGACACCGCCGCCAGCCATGAGCTGCTTCATACCCTGACTCTTTGCTTATGTGTGATAAAGAAGTAATAGAAGTGTAAAAAATTTTGCCGTTCCTATCCGGCACTTGCGCTTTGTGTCGGATAGGTCGGGCGGTCATTCGGGCAAGTCCACCTTGCCAACGAAAGAGTAATAAATCTCAATGTCCTGCCTGCGTGTGCCGTTTTCATCGTAGCTGCACTCATGCACAACGATTTTCTCTACAAACTCACGCAAGAGGGTGTGGGTCAGTTCTTCAAAGTTCATGTGCTTGCGGACAATGTTCATAAACTTTTCTGCGTTTACGGTAGCTTCCTGTGCTTTGGAAAGCTCCGCCTGTATTCTGGCAACACGCTCTTTCAATTCCTGCTGTTCGGCTTCATAGTCTGCCGAAAGCTCCGTGAAACGCTCGTCAGAAATGCGACCGCTTACGCTGTCCTCATACAGCCGCTTGAAAATAGCGGAAAGTTCACCGATACGCTTTTCGGCAGCTTCCAGTTCCTTTTTCTTGGCGGCGTTCCGGCGTTTGCCGCCGTCCTCGTTCTGCTCGATCAGCAGCTTCATAAACCGGGCTTCATGCTTTGCCGCATAGCTCGTCACTTTCCGTAGATTGGAGAGAACGCCCGCAGTCAAAAGGTCGGTGCGGATAAAATGTGCGGTGCAGTCATGGGTGCGCTTCTTGTAGTTCCCGCAGATATAGCAGTCCTGTTTCCGCTTATCGGTCTGGTAACGCTGCTGATACATGACGCTGCCGCAGTCCGCGCAAAAGAGCATACCAGAGAACAAGCCCACTTCATCATAGCGGTTCGGACGCTTGCGCTGTTTGCGTAATTCCTGCACACGCTCCCATGTCTGGGTGTCGATGATAGGCTCATGGTGGTTCTCGAAAATTGCCTGTTTCTCAATGGGATTTTCTATGCTGTGCTTGGTCTTGTAGGACGGTTTCTCCGTCTTGAAGTTCACCAAACAGCCCATGTACTCCCGGTTTTCAAGGATATGCACCACGGTATTTGTCGCCCATTTGCACTCATAGCCGGGGTGATAGCGGCGTGTGCTGCCCGTCCTGCGGTATTCCAGCGTTCCCGGCGTTGGGATTTCCTGCTCGGTCAGCATACGGGCTATCTTGGTCGGACCGTTCCCGGCAAGGCACAGACGGTATATCTGCTTGACTACGGGTGCGGCTTCCTCGTCAATGATGAAGTTTTCGTCCTCGTCCATGAGGTAGCCGTACACGGGTTTGCTCGTAACAGGCTTGCCGCTCATGCCTTTTGACCGTTTTACGGCTTTGATTTTCTTGCTCGTATCTCTCACCAGCCATTCGTTGAAAATGTTCCGCAAAGGGGCAAAATCATTGTCGCCCTGTGCGCTGTCCACTCCATCGTTTATGGCGATAAAGCGGACGCCTTTTTGTGGGAAAATCATCTCGGTATACATTCCCACCTGCAGGTAGTTTCGCC
>OKZI01000462.1_pt1 | contig 11311 bp, 6 predicted proteins | sample 1608621 | NCBI WGS metagenome assembly OKZI01 (sample SAMN02674964, study PRJEB24791) | human gut metagenome, SKBSTL008 | isolation source: stool | host: Homo sapiens | place: USA | reverse complement strand
AAAAATATCTGGATGATCCCCAGAAGTATCTGGAGGTGGATGATCTTGGATATTAGGAGAAGAATAAAAGTAAAGCGATTCTGGATATTCGGCATTCTGCTTGGAATCTGTGTGACTGCAGCTTCCCTGTATTACTTTTTTCAGGCAGAGAAAAAGGAAGCAGAGAACAGGATGGTGAAAACTGTAAACTATGTCAAAGTGCAGTGTTCCACCTACACCCATTATAATGAAGCTTCGGAATCTAAAAGTCTCCTCCGTGCCATTGAAAGCGCCAGACAGATGAGTACGAATATCGACATGGAAACAGAAAACGGCGGCCGGCTAAGCCAGGAGTTTCTGAAAGAAAATCTGCAGACCCTCTGGGTGGATGGTATCCTTGTGCTGGATGCAGAGGGAAAGACAGTCTGCAAATACAGCATGGATGAGGCTCTGACCAATGAGATCACAGATTATCTGCAAAAAGACATTATCATGGATTTTACCGGATATGAAGAAAGATCTTATTCGGAACGGATTGACCGAGAAGACGGATCACGTATCGACATTGCAGCCTGTGCCAGAAAAGATGCACCAGGTATGGTTGCAATTTATTATTACACATCTCCGGAATTTGTCAGAAATTATACCCTGACAATACAGAACCTTTTAAATGGCTATAGCACTCAGAAAGATGGAACGATTATTGTTGCAGATAAGGGAACCATCGTTGCTAGCAACGATGAAAGCCTGCTGGGACAGGATACTGCCGGCAACCAGGTTGTCCAGGCAATGAAAGAGCATACAGACAGTCAGCATATTTTTCATTTAAAAAATGAAGGAACCGGAGGTTACGGAATCATGCTGAAGCAGCGGGATTATTATATTTATACCTATCTTCCGGATACGGAAGTATTCCGTAACCTGCCACTAAGTGTAACAGCTGTCGTTTTTCTTTATTTACTCATATTCGGTATATTCTGCTTCTGGGGTTACAGAGCGGATCTGGCACATCGGAAACAGGAAAAGGAAAAAGATGAAAAATATAAAGCAGAACTTCTAAGAGCAGCAAAAAAAGCAGAAGCAGCCAATGAGGCAAAAACTGAGTTTCTGCAGAGAATGAGCCATGATATCCGGACACCGATCAATGGAATCTGCGGCATGATCAATGTGGCAGACCATTATGCAGACAATATGGAGAAACAGACGGAATGCAGGGCAAAGATCAAAAAGACATCCCATCTGCTGCTGGAACTGATAAACGAGGTTCTGGACATGAGCAAGCTGGAGTCAGATGAAGTGGTTCTGGAAGACATCCCATTTAATCTGAACAGTATTTTTGAGGAAATACTGGGTGTGATCGAACATATGGCTGCGGAGCAGAACATCCGGATCATTTGGGAAGAGAAAGAAGTTACACACTGGAATCTTATTGGAAGTCCGGTGCATGTGAAACGGATTCTGATGAATATTTTGTCCAATGCGGTGAAATATAACAAAGAAAACGGATATGTCTATATCAGCTGTCGGGAAATCCCATCGAAACAGACAGCAATGCCCACATTGGAATTTGTCTGCAGAGACACCGGAATTGGAATGACAGAGGCATTCCAGAAACGCATTTTTGAACCATTTGCACAGGAACATGCAGGAAGCCGCACAAAATTCGCCGGAACAGGACTGGGAATGCCAATTACAAAAAAACTGGTGGAGAAAATGGGCGGAACCATTTCCTTTGAAAGTAAAGAAGGCACAGGGACTACATTTGTGATCCGGATTCCATTCCAGATTGATGCAGATATGAAGGACAGGAATGAAACGGAAGAAAAAACAGAAACTTCTATCCAGGGGCTCCATGTTCTTCTGACAGAGGATAATGAGCTGAATATGGAGATTGCAGAATTTGTGCTTCAGAATGAAGGCGCTGTGGTGACAAAAGCATGGAATGGACAGAAGGCTGTTGACATATTCAGAAAAAGCAGACCTGGAGAATTTGATGCTATTCTTATGGATATTATGATGCCTGTCATGAATGGATATGAAGCAGCAAAGATGATCCGCTCTCTGGACAGAGAGGATGCAAAAGTGATACCGATCATTGCCATGACAGCAAACGCGTTCACTGAGGACAAAATGAGAGCAAAGGAAGCAGGAATGGATGAACATATTGCCAAGCCTGTTGATGGGAAATTATTAGTAAAAGTGATCAATGAGTTAGTAAAACGCAATCAGAGGGAGAAGTTATAATGAAAAAGAAAAAATGGAACAAGTTAGTTTCTGTGCTTTTGGCGATGGTGACAGCCGTATCACTTCTGTCTGGCTGCGGCGGGAAAAGTGCGGAAAAAGAAGATGCAGAAACCATCACAGTGTATTTATGGAGCACAAAGCTGTATGAAAAATATGCGCCATACATCCAGGAACAGCTTCCGGATATCAACGTTGAATTTGTAGTAGGCAATAATGATCTGGATTTCTATCGTTTTCTGAATGAAAACGGCGGATTGCCGGATATTATAACCTGCTGCAGGTTTTCCCTCCATGATGCAAGCCCCCTGAAGGACAGTCTGATGGATCTTTCCACAACCAATGCTGCAGGTGCTGTCTATGATACCTACCTCAGCAATTTCAGGAACGAGGATGGAAGCGTAAACTGGCTTCCTGTGTGTGCAGATGCCCATGGCTTTGTAGTGAACAAAGATCTTTTTGAAAAGTATGATATTCCTCTTCCAACGGATTATGAAAGCTTCGTTTCTGCCTGCCAGGCATTTGATGAGGTGGGTATCCGTGGGTTTACTGCAGACTATTACTATGATTATACCTGTATGGAAACACTGCAGGGTCTGTCTGCATCAGAGCTGTCTTCTGTGGATGGACGTAAGTGGCGTACCATCTACAGTGACCCGGACAATGCAAAGAGAGAAGGTCTGGACAGTATTGTCTGGCCGGAGGCTTTTGAACGTATGGAGCAGTTTATTCAGGATACAGGGCTGAGCCAGGATGATCTGGATATGAATTATGATGATGTGGTTGAGATGTACAAAAGTGGTAAGCTTGCCATGTATTTCGGCAGTTCTGCCGGTGTAAAAATGTTCCAGGATCAGGGCATTAACACAACATTCCTGCCATTCTTTCAGCAGAACGGCGAAAAGTGGCTGATGACTACACCATATTTCCAGATAGCTTTAAACCGTGACCTGACAAAGGATGAAACACGTCGGCAGAAAGCAATGAAGGTACTGAACACAATGCTTTCAGAGGATGCGCAGAACCGGATCATTTATGATGGGCAGGATCTGTTAAGCTATAGCCAGGATGTGGATTTCCGGCTTACGGAATATCTGAAGGATGTGAAACCTGTGATCGAAGAAAACCATATGTATATCCGTATTGCGTCAAATGACTTTTTTTCCATTTCTAGGGATGTGGTGTCTAAGATGATCTCAGGAGAATATAATGCAGAGCAGGCTTATCAGTCATTTAATTCCCAGCTTCTTGAAGAAAAATCCACTTCTGAGGATATTGTGTTGGATTCAAAGAAAACTTATTCCAATCGTTTCCATACCAGCGGAGGCAATGAAGCCTATTCTGTTATGGCAAACACTTTGCGTGGTATTTATGGGACGGATGTGCTGATTGCAACAGGAAACAGCTTTACAGGAAATGTACTGAAGGCCGGTTATACAGAAAAAATGGCAGGCAACATGATTATGCCAAACGAGCTTTCCGCTTACAGCAGTGAGATGAGCGGGGCAGAACTGAAGGAAACGGTCAGAAACTTCGTAGAAGGCTACCAGGGAGGCTTTATCCCCTTTAACCGTGGCTCTCTGCCTGTGTTCAGTGGTATTTCTGTAGAAATCAGGGAAACGGATAATGGTTATACATTGAGTAAAGTTTCAAAGAATGGAAAACAGATTCAGGACAAGGATACTTTTACTGTGACCTGCCTTGCAGCACCACAATATATGGAAGCTTATCCAGCAGAGGAAAATATTGTATTTGATGGAGGGGATACCTCTGTGGAAGATACCTGGACAACATATGTTTCAGATGGTAATGCCATTCTTGCAGAGCCTGAAGACTACATTACTCTGAGGTGAGAAGAATGGATGTTAAGAATCATAATACAAACAGAAAGAAACGGGTTGTGAGAAAACGATGGAATGCAGCAGTTCTTATTGCCCTATTTGTTGGAATCCTTTTGACTGTTTTCCAATATTTGGGGTTTGTATCGAAGACTGTTTATGAGGAAAGTGTTTCTCACCTGACAGAAATTTTTCATCAGTCTGATAATATGCTAAGTGAGCTGACAAATAAGAATCTGACTTATCTCCATATATGGGGGGAATATTTGCAGAACACTTCCGATGAAAGTGAAATTCGTGAGTATATAGAGAAAGCACAGGAAGATGCAGGCTTTTTAGATTTTTATTTCCTGTCAGCGGACGGGAACTATAAGATGGCAACAGGTGAAACCGGGTATCTGGGATTGCAGGAAAATATTGAAGATGAGATCCGGCAGGGAAATGATGTGATAACCAATGCAACGGTTCCCGGAAAATCCCAGCTCCTTGTTTTTGCTACTCCCAGGCCTCATGGAAGTTATCAGGGCTTTGAATATGATGCCATTGCCATTGCCTATGAAAACTCTGATATCGTAAATGTGCTGAATATTTCTGCTTTCAATGGAAATGCCCAGAGTTATGTGGTTCATCCGGATGGCCGTGTTGTTGTGGATCATTCTTCTGAGGCATGGGGAGAGGTGTATAATTTCTTTGGGATTCTGAGAGAACATTCTACTCTGTCTGAAAAAGAGATCCTTAAGCTTTCAGAAGAGTTTAAGGAAGGACATACAGATGCAATGCTGATAAATCTGGATGGAGAGGATTACTATCTGGTCTATGAGAAATCCAAACCTCAGGACTGGATCTTTCTGGGACTTGTCCAGGCTGATATCGTCAATGCAAGTATGAATGTTCTGCAGCGTAGCACTGTGCTGCTTGTAAGTGCAGTAGCGGTGTGTATTGCCGGTCTTTTTATTGGAATTATTCTCCGGAAAAACAGGGTAAACCTGAAGAGAAAGGATACGGAGATCCTGTACAGGGACGAATTGTTTCAAAAGCTGTCAATGAATGTAGATGACGTTTTCCTGATGCTGGATGCAAAAACATATCAGGCAGATTACGTCAGTCCCAATGTGGAAAAACTGCTGGGAATTACAGTAGAACAGATTCGTAAAGATATTTGTGTCCTTGGGAAACTGCATCCCGGGGACGTTGAAGATCCGGAGAAGAAGTATCTGGAAGAAATCCAGGTTCATGAGCAGCAGGAATGGGATCTTGAATATGTTCATCAGAAAACAGGAGAACACCGCTGGTTTCATAACGTTGCAATGGGCAGCGAGGTAAACGGAAAAAAGAAATATATCCTGGTTCTGTCAGATCGTACCTCTGATAGAAAAATGAATCAGGCCCTTTCTGAGGCGGTCCGCGCTGCGGAGACTGCAAACAAGGCAAAGAGCACCTTCCTTTCCAATATGTCTCACGATATCCGTACACCAATGAATGCGATCATTGGTTTTACCACACTGGCTGTAAGCAACATTGATGATAAAGAAAGGGTTCGGGATTATCTGGGTAAGATTCTTTCCTCCAGTAATCATCTGCTCTCACTGATCAATGATATCCTGGATATGAGCCGTATTGAGAGCGGGAAAATCCATCTGGAAGAGACGGAAGTCAGTCTGTCAGAGGTTCTTCATGATCTGAAAACCATTATCAGCGGACAGATCCATGCGAAACAGTTAGAGCTTTACATGGATGTCATGGATGTTATCAATGAGGATGTTTATTGTGACAAGACCAGGCTGAATCAGGTACTGCTGAATCTTTTGTCCAATGCGATCAAGTTTACTCCTGCAGGCGGAACCGTTTCTGTCCGGCTGAGAGAGTATCCGGGTACACAGAGAGGCTGTGAACTGTACGAAATCCGGGTAAAGGATAACGGAATCGGCATGAGTCAAAAATTTGTACAGAAGATATTTTCTCCTTTTGAGAGAGAGCGGACTTCCACTGTAAGCAGGACTCAGGGTACAGGACTGGGCATGGCTATCACCAAGAACATCGTGGATATGATGGGCGGAACCATTGAGGTTCAAACAGAACAGGGCAAAGGTACTGAATTTATTATCCGTCTGCCATTGCGGATTCAGCCTGAGAACCACCGTATAGAGAAAATCGCAGAACTGGAAGGTCTGAAGGCATTGGTAGTAGACGATGATTTCAATACCTGTGACAGTGTGACTAAGATGCTTGTAAAGGTTGGAATGCGTTCGGAATGGACACTTTCCGGTAAGGAGGCTGTTCTCCGTGCACGACAGTCTATGGAAATGGGGGATGCATTCCATGCTTATATTATTGACTGGCGTCTGCCTGATATGAATGGCATTGAAGTTACCCGTCAGATCCGCAGTCTTGGTGATGATACGCCAATCATTATCCTGACTGCTTACGACTGGTCAGATATTGAAGTGGAAGCCAGGGCAGCAGGGGTGACTGCGTTCTGTGCCAAACCTATGTTTATGTCAGATATCAGAGAGACTCTGATGGCTGCTATCGGTCAGAAGCAGGCCGGGGCAGAGGATAATATTCTTCCGGCAGCAGATTCAGATTTCAGAGGCAGGCAAATACTGCTTGTGGAAGATAATGAACTGAACAGAGAAATTGCAGTAGCACTCCTTAGTGAATATGGTTTTCAGGTTGATACAGCGGAAGATGGAGCAGAGGCTGTGGAGAAGGTTAAGAATTCAAGACCAGGTGATTATGATCTGGTGCTTATGGATGTGCAGATGCCTGTAATGAACGGATATGAGGCTACTGAGCAGATCCGTTCACTGGATGATCCGGCACTGGCGGGAATTACGATCCTTGCCATGACTGCCAATGCTTTTGACGAAGACAGAAAGAAAGCACTGGCATGTGGTATGGATGGATTTCTATCCAAACCAATTGTTATAGAGGAATTGATCAGTACATTACAAAACAGTCTGGGGTAAGTTTTCTGTTTGAACTGTGATAATGGGATATGAAAAGTGGTTTGATGAAAGCAAGGAGGAGCAACGAATGATTTGTGGAATGACGTATTTTCAGATATGTCTGTATTTTCTTATTTATTCTTTTGGCGGCTGGGTTGTTGAAGTTATTTTTCATGCAGTAGCGTTGGGAAAAGTTATAAACAGAGGTTTCCTGAATGGACCGGTCTGCCCGGTATATGGATTTGGGGTGCTTTCTGTTTTTGCTTTGCTCAATACAATTCAGGGCAGCGGGCGTCAGATGAGTGATGGAATGATTTTTGTGTTTGGAATTGTTCTGGCAACTGCGGTGGAGTTGGTTGCAGGCTGGCTGCTGGATGTGTGTTTCCACGCAAGATGGTGGGATTATTCAGATAAACCCTTTAATTTTCATGGCTACATTTGCCTGGAGTTTTCTCTGATCTGGGGACTGGCTATCGTTATGGTAGTAAAAGTTTTCCAGAAGTATGTAGAGGCACATGCGTTACATACACCTGCAACCTGGGAGTGGATTGTGATAGCAGTTTTGTATGCTGTGTATCTGACAGATTTTATTGTGACGGTAGCAGTGATCCAGGGACTGAATAAAAAGCTTACCAGACTGGATAAGGTTCGCTCAGATTTGAGAATTGTAAGTGATAAACTGAGTGATACACTGGCTACGACTACGATTGGCACAGCACAGAAAGTGGGAGAAGGAAAGGTTCAGGCAACTCTTGCAGCAGCAGAACTGCGTGATGCAACTGCCGCACAGCGAGAAAAATCTATCGAAATGCTTCGTATAAAAAGAGCGGAGCTTCAGGCTCAGTTTGAGGAACTGTCCAGCTCTATTACCAATCATACCGTTGTCGGTCAGGGGCGTATCATCAAGGCATTTCCGAAGATGCAGCACAGAGACTATTCCGAACTGATTCAGGAGCTGAAAAAGAGATTAAAATAGATTAAAATGCAGAGGGAGGCTTCAGGTGAACAGACAGGCAGTACAGACCTTAAAGACTTATTTTGGATATGATACATTCAGAGAAGGGCAGGAGAGTGTTGTGGAGTCCATTCTGGAACACCGGGATGTGCTTGCAATCATGCCGACAGGAGCCGGAAAATCCATCTGTTATCAGGTACCGGCACTGATGCTGTCAGGAATTACGATTGTAATTTCTCCTCTGATCTCACTGATGCAGGATCAGGTAAAGGCTTTGAATGAAGCGGGAATACATGCCGCATTTATCAATTCTTCACTGTCGGAAAGTCAGATTAGCAAGGCGTTGTACCTGGCAGCAGGAGGAAGATACAAAATTATTTATGTTGCACCGGAACGTCTGGAAAATTATGAGTTTCTGGATTTTGCCAGAAAGGTGGAGATTTCCATGGTGACAGTGGATGAGGCACATTGTATTTCACAGTGGGGCCAGGATTTCAGACCAAGCTATGTCAAAATCGTAGACTTTGTAAAAAATCTTCCCGGTCGTCCGATCGTCAGTGCTTTTACCGCAACTGCAACAGAGGAAGTAAAGAACGACATTCTCTGTACTTTAAATCTGGAAGATCCGAAAGTAGTGATCACCGGGTTTGACAGAAAGAATTTATATTACAGCGTGGAAAATATCCGGCGAAAAGACGATTTTGTGATGGATTACATAGACAGACATCCAACAGAGAGCGGGATTATTTACTGCTCTACAAGAAAAAATGTGGACAATCTTTTTGAACTGCTTTTCCAAAAAGGAGTTGCTGTTACCAGATATCATGCAGGACTGAATAATGAAACCAGAAAAAAGAATCAGGATGATTTCATTTACGACAGAACCCCTGTTATTATTGCAACAAATGCATTTGGAATGGGGATTGATAAATCCAATGTGAGATATGTGATCCATTACAATATGCCGCAGAGTATGGAGAATTATTATCAGGAGGCAGGACGTGCAGGGCGTGACGGAGAGAATTCCCAGTGCGTTCTATTGTTTTCTGCACAGGATGTTATGATCGATCGAATGCTTCTGGATAACAAAGATTTTTCAGATGTGGATGAAGAGGATGAATTTCTCATTCGTCAGCGGGATATACGAAGGCTTCAGATCATGGAAGGATATTGTAAAACAACAGGATGTCTGCGAAATTATATTCTGGAGTATTTCGGTGAAAAGACCTTCGGTCCCTGTGATAATTGTGGAAATTGTCACAGAGAATACCATGAGACAGATATGACCAGAGAGGCGAAGTGGGTAGTGAACTGTGTGGCTGAGACGAGAGGAAGGTATGGACTGACAATTGTGCTTGGTACTCTGCTGGGGGCTAAGAGAGCCCGGTTGAGGGAGCTTGGAGCAGATAAGTATAAATCTTATGGAGCATTGAATGATCACAGTGAGGCAGAACTCAGGGCACTGATCAGCCAGATGACTGAGATGGGATATCTCTATCAGACACAGGAACGTTACAGTGTGCTGAAACTGGGCGATATTTCTCCGCTAAGAGATGAAAATACTCACGTGATCATGCGTACTTACGAGGAAAAAGAACCGGATAAAAAGAAAAAGCCCCAGAAATCTGTCAGAAAACGCAGTACAGATGCGCTTACGGCAGCAGGTTACGATTTATTTGAAGCCCTGCGGAAACTTCGTCTGGAAATTGCAAAAGAGGAAGCCATGCCTCCATATATCGTGTTCAGTGATAAGACGCTGATAGATATGTGCATCAAATGTCCGTCAAATGAAGAAGAAATGCTGGAGGTTTCCGGTGTGGGCGAGAATAAGCTAAAGAAATACGGTCAGAGATTTCTGGAAGAGATACAGAAGTTCTGCCTGGAACGTCCGAATGCGGTTTTGAGTATGTCGGAAGATGAAAATGGTAATCCCTGAGAACAAAGGTTGGAAAACAGATGAATATAGAAAAATATACGGAAGAATTAATCACATTGAGACATTACTTTCATCAACATCCGGAGCTGGCACTTCAGGAAGTGGAGACGTCTGCATATATCCGGAAATATCTGGAGAAACTGGGATATGAGATTGTGCCGATAGAACCTACAGGATTGATCGCGGAACTTCCATCTCTGAGAAACAGGGAGAAACTGGTTGTACTCAGGGCGGAGATGGATGCATTGCCCATACAGGAGCAGACAAATCTACCATATGCATCAGTAAATCAGGGATGTATGCATGCCTGCGGTCACGATATGATCCTGGCAGCAGCACTGATCCTTGCAAAAATTGTGGCAGAAGAGCAAAGAATGCAGGAAAGTTTTCCGGTCAGACTCCGGTTCCTTTTTGAACCTGCAGAGGAGATTGGTGAAGGTGCAAAAAGAATGCTTCAGGCCGGAGCATTAGAGAATCCGAAAGCAGATGCATTTCTGATGTTTCATTACGCAGCGGACATGACATTTGGAATGGCAGTGCATCAGGGACAGGCATCTTCCATGATCAACAGTATGCAGATTCATGTTCATGGAAAATCCAGTCACTGGTGTGAAGCGGATAAGGGGATTGATGCAATTTATGCAGCTGCTCAAGTGATAAGTGCTATTCATGATCTGAATGAAAGTTTTGGAAAACAGCATCCGGACGCAGGAAAATATATTGTGGGTATGGGTACGATCCATGGCGGTGAATATACGAATATTATTGCAGACCATGTGGTATTAAACGGAAATATACGCGCAGTTCATGAAGAAACTTACATGGCACTTGAGCACGAGCTGGAGAGAAATCTGCAGGAAATTGAAAAGCAGACTGGCACACAGATCCGTATGGAATTTCCAAAAGATCCGGTATATGCGTTTGCCAATGATGAGGAACTTACAGAGACAGCAAAGGCAGTGGGTGAAGAAGTATTTGGGGATAAGTTTGTCCTGGAAGGAGAAGATGAGCTGTTTCTTTCAGGTGATAATGCATACAGATATTTCAGAGAAACCAGAGGACTTTTCACAGTATTTCTTGCGGGAATACCAGGAGAGAATCATCCTCTGCATCATCCGAAATTTCAATTGGATGAGAGAATACTGCCGTACAGCGTGGAGACATTGTATAAGATTATAACTACATTATGAAAAAAATTACCAAAAGGACTTGAAAACTAGATTAAAATAGTATAATATAAAAACATAAACAAATTAAGAATGCATAGCAACTATAACTTATTAACGTTGAGTGACAGCAGATTGCTGAATAGTAACGGACAGACGATATACTATAAAGAAAGAATTGAGGGCAGAAATATGAAGATTACAGATACCATTAAATATGTCGGAGTTAATGACCATCAGGTAGATTT
>OKZI01000450.1_pt1 | contig 11596 bp, 10 predicted proteins | sample 1608621 | NCBI WGS metagenome assembly OKZI01 (sample SAMN02674964, study PRJEB24791) | human gut metagenome, SKBSTL008 | isolation source: stool | host: Homo sapiens | place: USA | reverse complement strand
GGCAATCTGGAATGAATTTTGGCTACGTTACTGTGAACGGAGTGAACAGTAACGTCTGAGAAATATAAGGCCTGTCACTGTTGTGTAAACGGTTGACAGATGGAATTTCCAATGATAATATAAATTCATTCGACATAAAAAATATTCAGTTGTATTTTTTATATATAGATGTGTGATAAAACAGTATAAAATACGACAACAGGAGGGAAAAAGATGGAGAACGAAACAGTTTCCAAAAATTTTATTGAGAATATCATTGATAAAGATTTAGCAGAGGGTGTTTATGACACCGTGCATACGCGTTTCCCGCCGGAACCGAATGGATATCTTCATATCGGTCATGCGAAATCTATTCTTTTAAACTATGGTCTTGCACAGGAATATAACGGCAAGTTCAACATGCGTTTTGATGATACAAACCCGACCAAAGAAAAGAGTGAGTTTGTAGAATCCATCAAGGCAGATATCAAATGGCTTGGTGCAGACTGGGAAGACAGACTGTTTTTTGCATCTGACTATTTCGGACAGATGTATGAAGCTGCTGTAAAGCTGATTCAGAAAGGCAAAGCCTATGTATGTGACCTGACAGCAGATCAGATCCGTGAATATCGTGGAACTCTTACAGAGCCGGGTAAAGAAAGTCCATACAGAAACAGAAGCGTAGAAGAGAACCTGCAGCTTTTTGAAGAGATGAAAGAAGGCAAATATGCAGACGGAGAGAAAGTGCTTCGTGCCAAGATCGATATGGCATCTCCGAACATGAATATGCGCGACCCGGTTATCTATCGTGTTGCTCATATGACTCACCACAGAACAGGTGATACATGGTGCATCTATCCAATGTATGATTTCGCCCATCCCATCGAGGATGCGATTGAGGGAATCACACATTCCATCTGTACTCTGGAGTTTGAGGATCACAGACCACTGTATGACTGGGTTGTAAAAGAATTGGAATACCCACAGCCGCCGAAGCAGATTGAGTTTGCAAAACTGTATCTGACAAATGTAGTTACAGGTAAACGTTATATCAAGAAATTGGTAGAGGAAGGCATCGTAGACGGATGGGATGATCCGCGTCTGGTTTCCATCGCAGCACTGCGCCGCCGTGGATTTACACCGGAATCCATCAAAATGTTTGTAGAACTCTGCGGTGTATCCAAAGCAAACAGCTCTGTTGACTATGCAATGCTTGAATACTGCATCCGTGAGGATCTGAAACTGAAACGTCCACGTCTGATGGCTGTTCTTGATCCGATCAAGCTTGTGATCGATAATTATCCGGAAGGCGAAGTAGAATATCTGGAAGCTCCGAACAATATGGAGAATGAAAAACTGGGAACCCGTAAAATACCGTTTGGCAGAGAACTCTATATTGAGAGAGAAGACTTCATGGTAGATCCGCCTAAGAAATATAAGAGAATGTTCCCGGGCACAGAGGTTCGTCTTATGAACGCATATTTTGTAACCTGTACAGGATATGAAGCTGATGAAGATGGAACTGTACGTGTTGTACACTGTACTTATGATCCTGCAACAAAGGGTGGCAATGCGCCGGATGGCAGAAAAGTAAAAGGAACCATTCACTGGGTAGAAGCAAGTCAGGCAGGAAAAGCAGAAGTACGTCTCTATGAGAATATCGTAGACGAGGAGAAGGGTGTATACAACAAAGAAGATGGTTCTCTGAATGTAAATCCGAACTCTTTGACAAAAGTTACTGCATATGTAGAACCAGCACTTATGGAAGCAAAAGGCTATGACAGCTTCCAGTTCGTAAGAACAGGATTTTTCTGTGCAGATATCCATGATTCTAAAGAGGGTGCACCGGTATTCAACCGTATCGTGTCTCTGAAGAGCTCATTTAAACTTCCGAAAGCATAATGAGACTGAAATAGTAATATAATCAGAATAAAAAGGGAATGTTGCTTCTACGATTGTATAATCGTGAAGTAACATTCCTTTTTGGTTACGTTACTGTGAACGGTAACGTTTATTCTTCAGATTCAGATGCAGCGTCCATAGTCTCTTCAAAATTCTCGGGTTCATCGGCATCTTCTTCCTCTTCTGCATCTTTAATCTCAACTTCAGCAGCTTTATCGGAAGACTTCTCAGAATCGTCTGTATCAGCAGCTTCTTCAGCTTCTTCGCTTTCGGTGTCATCTGTTGCAGACTGTTCGCCTGTATGTTCCCAGGACTGGAAATCTTCGGCAGGTTCCTGATCTTCCTTAGCAGTTTCCTTTTCATCAGTCAGATCGAAATCATCAAAGTCATCTTCAAAATCAAAATCCTCTTTACAGGATCCTTTTTTGGCAATAAGGGCAGCTACAGCACCGGCAGCAGCTGCTGTAAGGGCACCTATTGCAACATATCCCCAGTATTTATTAATTTTAGCCATGATAATCATAAACTCCTTTCTGATATTTTCCTATTTTTGACAGCGAGTCAGGATAAAAATATCTTTTACTCCTGACACCATTTTATTCAGCTATAGGTTATTGTTATTTTAATACTTTTCAGATAAAAAGAAAAGCGAAATTTTATGGAAAGAGTTAATGAAAGCAGTTGCATACCAAAAAGATACAAGGTATACTATGACAGGAAAGAAGAGGTTATTATGAGAAAAATTATTTTGGCATCTGCTTCACCCAGACGAAAAGAACTGTTGGAACGGGCTGGCGTAGATTTTGAAGTGTTGCCTGCATCAGGTGATGAGAATCGTATCTCAGACAATCCGGGAGAGGCAGTAAAACAGCTGGCTTCGGATAAAGCAGCTTCTGTTATCCGCACTATGAAAGATAGTGCCGACGGAACAATTGTGATCGGATCTGACACAGTGGTAGTGTTTGAGAATGTGATCCTTGGCAAACCTCATGATACAGAGGATGCAGTGAATACATTAAAGAAACTTCAGGCAAGTACTCATCAGGTATATACCGGCGTTTCTGTATGGGAAAAGAAAGAAAAAGTCTGGACAGAACATACTTTTTATGAAAGTACAGATGTGACTTTTTATCCGGTTTCAGATGAGGAGATCAGAGAGTATGTTGCTACAGGAGAGCCTATGGATAAGGCTGGAAGCTATGGCATCCAGGGACTTTTCGGAATTTATGTAAAGGGGATCAGCGGAGATTACAATAATGTGGTAGGACTCCCGGTTGCCAGATTATTTTATGAAATGAAGAAATCAGGAATTAACTTAAGAGGATGACAAAAGATGATTAAAGCATGTATATTTGATTTGGATGGAACACTGGCTGATACGCTGGATTCCATGGCTTATGTGACTAATATTATTATGGAAAAATTCGGGTTGAAAACACTTCCGGTGGATAATTTCAGATATTACAGCGGAGAAGGGGCAAATATGCTGATCCGCCGCGCACTTAAGGATGCGGGGGATCCGGAACTTGCGCATTATGATGAGGGACAGAAGCTTTACCGGGAAATGTTTGAAGCAGATCCGATGTATAAAGTAGTTCCCTATAAGGGAATGCCGGAAACCTTAAAGAAATTGAAGGAACATGGAATGAAGCTGGCAGTTTGTTCAAATAAACCTCATCCTGCAGCTGTGAAAGTAATTGCGCAGCTTTTTGATGGGGAATTTGATATGGTAGTTGGTCAGAGTGAAGCAATCCGCAGGAAACCGGCACCTGATGGTCCGCTTATGGTTGCGGAAAAATTTGGTGTAAAACCGGAAGAATGTATGTATGTGGGAGATACAAGTACAGATATGAAGACCGGTAAAGCAGCAGGAATGTATACAGTAGGTGCGCTATGGGGCTTTCGTGACCGAAAAGAACTGAATGAGAATGGAGCAGATCTTGTCGCTGAGAAACCGACAGATCTGGTAAAAATTTGCGAGGAACATGGAAATGATTAAGTTGGTTGCAAGTGATCTGGATGGGACGTTACTTTTACATAAGGCACAGTCTCTGCCTGAAGAAATTTTTTCGCTGATCAGGCAGTTAAAGGAACTGGGGATTATGTTTGTAGCAGCCAGTGGAAGGCAATATCCGAATATGACAAAGCTGTTTGCACCTGTTGCTTCAGAGATTTCCTATATTTCGGAGAATGGTGCGCTGGCAGTGGATCATGGAGAGGTACTGTATCAGGATTCTTTTGACAGAAAGCTGGCAGGGGAGATTATTTCTGCAATCCTGGAAAAGAAGGATGCCGAGTTTACCTGTTCTGCAAAGGATTACCACTACCTGATGCCGAAGACAAAGAGATTTCATGACCATATGTTATATGAAGTAAAAAATGAATGCAGATTTGTAAACAGCATGGAAGAGATGACGGCTCCTATCATGAAGCTGGCTGTGTTTGAACCGGCCGGCCTTACAGAAGAATCTGTGAAATACTGGATGGACAGATTTGGAAAAGAATGTGTTGTTGTCACTTCGGGAAATGAGTGGATTGATTTTATTCCTTTTGGAACAAACAAGGCAAAAGGAATCAGAGAATATCAGAAAAGATATCATATTTCGCCGGAAGAATGTATTGCGTTCGGAGACGAATATAATGATATAGAGATGCTTAAAGCGGTAAAATATGGCTTTGCCATGGAGCATTCCAAGGAGGGGGTACGGGCAGCTACGTCCTATATGACAAAACAGGTTGAACCGATCCTTGAGAAGCTGATCCGGGCAAAGGGAAAGATTGAGGAGGTTATTTAAATTGTTTACAGAAGAATGTATTAATACGTTTCTTGAAAATCAGGAGCAGCTTTTTCCACAGGCGGTAGCAGAATCATATGAAGCAGCGGAAGCATTCCTTGAGGATTGCATGGCGCAGGTTGTGGATTCTATTGAAGAAGTGAGAGAATATCTGGAAGAGTCAGGCGCTGATGTGGAAGGAATGTCAGATGAAGAACTGGAAGATGCAAGTGAAGTATTTGCTCTGCCGGATGGAAAATATCTGATAGTAGAAGGATAAAAACTGTTCGGTCAAATTATGGATATCACGTGATATATCGGAGAAATAACTGTAAAACACAGTTCGGTCCCTGAATATTGGAGAAAATTGAACTCTGATACTCAGGGGCTGAAGTTGTTTTAAGGGAGAAAATACAGATTACATTTCCGGAAAATGCGATGCTATAATGCTTTTATAAAGAGAAAAACGGTGCTGTGGTCTGTGATGGGAATGAAAAGGGCAGACAGACACAGAAGCATCACAGAACTGTAATTATTCAGTACCTTCAGAGTGGCTGCTGAATAATTACAAATCTTATTATAAATGAAAAGGAGGACTACAGATGGAGAGAAAGAGATTTCTTGCAGTTGTAATGACTGTGATGATGGTTATTTCAATGATTCCATCCATGGTTTTTGCGGCAGCTCCGTCAGGAGAATTGGGCGGTAAGCTTAAGATTAAGGGACTGGCAGCTGTAGGCGTAGTAGTGAGTGCAGATTATGCAAAGGTTACACCGGAAGGGGTTACAGATGAAGATTTCACTTTTTCCTGGTCAAGACAGACAGGGGAGAAGGAGTTAACACAGGTAGGTACTGAGAAGACCTATACGATCACTCAGGATGATTTGGGATGCAGACTGGTGCTTGATCTGACCCCTGTAGATGGAAGCGGACTGACAGGTACTCTTACTGCAAAGACGTTAGAGGTAGCTGCAACTGAAGAAGAGGCGAAAGCAGAGGATACACAGCAGGCAGAAACGGCAGATGGAACAGAGAATGCACAGTTGGAAGAAACAGCAGATAATGCAGAAGGCAGTCAGGATTCTGAAAATCAGGACACAGATAGAACAGAAGATGTACAGCAGGATGCAGGAAATGAACAGGAAGATGGATCTCAGAACACAGAAGGTCAGCCAGAGGAAACAACAGAAGGTACTGATGATCCCCAGATGAAAATTTATACAGAAGATCAGCTGCAGGTGGATGAGAATGGAAATGTGCAGACAGATGGATCAGAGAAAGATGAAACGGTAGCAGGTAAAGGTAATAAGGATCAAAAGACTTACGAAGCGACTGCCACTGTAGAGGACAGCGAAGATCAGATTTGTGATTTTGGAACAGTAAAGAGTGATCTTGAGGATGTGGAAGCACAGTATGTGCAGATTACGAACACCGGAAATGAGAGCTTGAATTTTCAGGAGATCAGTCCGGAACATTTTATGGCTCAGGATATTATAGAACCGCTGAGTGCAGGTGAATCTGTAAGCGTATGGATACAGCCGAGGGAAGGGCTGGAACCGGGTGAATATGATGATATGATCACATACCGGACGGAAGAAGGTATTGAGGTTTCTTTTGAAGCGAAGATCGCAGTTGAAGGTGAGGATGATTCATCAGATGACGAAGATCTGAAGCCTTCGGATGAGCCTTCTGCAGAACCGACAGAGACGCCGGATGACAGCGAGGCTCCATCGGCAGGTGACAATGCAGATGCATCTCTTGAGGCACAGTCTCTTGAGGTAAATACAGGAAGTCTTAATTTCAGCGATATCGAAGAAAATTATACACAGGCCAATGAGACACTGTCCGTAACCGTAACAAATACAGGGGATGGAACTGTCACTTTAAAGATACCGAAATCAGATTATTTTGAGGTGATGAACGAAGATGGAAGTGAAGCTGTATCAGGAATACAGATTGCAAAAGGTGATTCTCTTATGTTCATGGTACAGCCAAAAACCGGTCTGACGAAGGGTGATTACAGTGATACCCTGATATTTGAAAGTGAAGAGGATTCGGAAGTAGCAGCGCAGGTAACTGCGGAAGTGTCTGTAAAAGAGGCAGAACAGGAACAGATCACAGCAGTTCAGGCAGATCCGGAATCTTTCAGTTATGATGATCTGAAGGAAGGTTATGATACTCCTGAAGCGACGACCATTACACTTACCAATACAGGAACTACAACTGTTTCGCTGATGCAGCCATATGCAGAGTATTTTGATATTGGGGAACTTTCGGCATCAGTGCTGGAGCCGGGAGATTCTGCTGCATTTACAGCAGTACCGGTGACCGGTCTGAAAGTCGGCAATTATCTGGACAGTATTCAGATAGCCCAGACCAGTTCGGAAGGACAGGAGGATGTATTGACAACAATCAAAGCTTCTGCGACTGTTTCGGAAGTGAAAAAGATTTATAAATTATCCGTAACACCGGAAGAACTGAATTTTGGAAAAGCAAAAGAAGGATATAGTGAGGCACCGGAAGCGCAGAAAGTTACAGTGACGAATGAGGGGAATACAAATGTAACTTTAAATGCACCGTCAGGTAAAAACTTTAAAATCGGGAAACTTTCAGCCACAGAGCTTGCACCGGGGGAGAGCTGTACATTTAAAATCCGCCCGAAGGCGGGTTTAAAGGCCGGCTCCTATACAGAGTCAGTTGTGATTGATAATAAACAGCAGATCAGTGCAGAAGTGAAAGTTCAGTTTACGGTTAAAGCTGCCCGCAAGGCGAAAATTGCAGATCCGGCAGATAATAAGATTACAGGAATCAGTTCAGATGGATACACAACACAGTCAAAGATTACATTTACAGCAGTCGGAGCGGGTATGGACAATGAAAGTCCGGGAAAGGGAGATGTCCGCTATGTACCGTATAACTGGAAAGTGATCAATACAAATAGCTGGAGCAGTGCACCTTATACTGCTGCATTTGGAATTACAAAGGCCGGAACCTACACATTGACAGTTACATTTGACCGTCAGAAGTATAATGGAAGTGAATGGGAGAATACAGGGGAGCAGGATACTAAACAGGTGAATTTCAGTATTACACAGGCGCAGACTGTAACTGCAACTCCGACTCCACAGCCGAATGGAGCAACTGCGAAATCAGCGGTAAAGACAGGAGATACGACTAATATCACACCGTTTGTGATTATTCTGGCGATTGCAGCAGGATGTATTGTGGGAGTTGTGGTATACAAAAGACGAAAGAAATAAGAGTTATCTGAAGAAAAAAATACAGGGGAATATGTAAAATATAAAATTATTAGCACTCATTTTTGGTGAGTGCTAATTTTTTCTTGACTTTTGGAATAAATGGTATTACTATATCTTTCAGAGAAGCAACTTACAGGAGTCAAAAGCTATTTCAAAGGATAAACAGGAGAGGATAGTTTTGGCTCCGGAGGCAGAGCAGATAAGAATGCAGTATATTGACAGATAAAGTTGCGGCAAATGATTAAAAACAAAAAGGAGTGTGGACAGCATGGCTGTAAAACATGGAAATTTATCAATTAACAGTGAAAATATTTTCCCAATCATCAAGAAATGGTTATATTCCGATCATGATATTTTTGTAAGAGAGCTGGTCTCCAACGGATGCGATGCGATCACTAAACTGAAAAAACTGGAAGTAATGGGAGAATATACTTTTCCGGAAGGATATAAACCGGAGATTCAGGTAATTGTTAATCCTGATGAGAAAACTTTGAAATTCATCGATAATGGTATTGGCATGACTGCTGATGAAGTAGAGAAATACATTACCCAGATTGCTTTTTCAGGTGCAACTCAGTTTCTTGAGAAATATAAAGACAAAACTACAGATGATCAGATGATCGGTCATTTTGGACTTGGATTTTATTCTGCATTTATGGTGGCGGATGAAGTGCATATTGATACACTTTCCTATACAGAAGGTGCACAGCCTGTACACTGGTCCTGCGATGGCGGAACAGAATATGATATCCAGGAAGGTAACAAGAATACGATTGGTACAGAAATCACCCTGTTCCTGAATGAAGACTGCCTGGAATTTGCAAACGAGTACCGTATGCGTGAGATTCTTGAGAAATACTGTTCCTTCATGCCGGTTCATATTTACCTTTCCAAAGCAAATGCACCTCAGGAATATGAGACAATTGATGAATCTGAGTTAAGAGACGATGATGTAGTTGTTGAACATATTCATGAGGAAGCAAAGACAGAAGAAAAAGAAAATGATAAAGGTGAAAAGGAAGTTGTTGAAATTTCTCCTGCAAAGGATAAAGTAAAGATCAATAAACGTCCGGTTTCCATCAGTGATATTAATCCGCTCTGGATGAAGCATCCGAATGAATGTACAGATGATGAATACAAGGAATTCTACCGCAAGGTATTTATGGATTATAAGGAACCGTTATTCTGGATACATCTGAATATGGATTATCCGTTTAATTTAAAAGGTATCCTGTACTTCCCGAAGATCAATACAGAGTATGATTCCATTGAAGGAACGATCAAACTTTATAACAATCAGGTATTTATCGCAGATAATATCAAGGAAGTAATTCCTGAATTCCTGCTTCTTCTGAAAGGTGTGATCGATTGTCCGGATCTTCCATTGAACGTGTCACGAAGTGCATTGCAGAATGACGGATTTGTACAGAAGATTTCTGAATACATTTCCAAAAAAGTGGCAGATAAGCTTACCGGAATGTGCAAGACTGACAGAGAATCTTATGAGAAATACTGGGATGATATCAGCCCGTTTATTAAATATGGCTGTATTAAAGATGCTAAGTTTGCAGAGAAAATGGGAGATTATGTACTCTTTAAGAATCTTGATGGCAAATATCTCACATTAAAGGACTGCATTGAAGAGAATAAAAAAGAAACAGAAGAAACTGAGGCTCAGACAGAAGAAAAGAAAGAAGATGCAGCAGAGTCTGAAAACAAAGACAATGCGGAAGCGAAAGAACCTGAGAAGACAGTAATTTTCTATGTAACTGATGAAGTTCAGCAGAGTCAGTATATCAATATGTTTAAGGAAGCAGGAAAAGATGCCGTTATCCTGAAGCATAATATTGACAGTGCATTTATTTCCAGTCTTGAGCAGAAACATCAGGAAGTACAGTTTAAGCGTATTGATGCGGATCTGACCGAAGAAATGAAGGGTGAGGGTACTGCCGATGAAGAAACTGTCAAAGCACTGACAGAACTTTTCCGCAAGAGCCTTAATAAAGATAAACTGGAAGTACATGTTGAGAATCTGAAAAATGAAAATGTATCAGCAATGATGACTCTTTCCGAAGAGAGCCGCCGTATGCAGGATATGATGAAGATGTATAATATGTATGGAATGGATCCGAATATGTTTGGCGGACAGGAAACACTGGTTCTGAATGCGAATCATCCATTGGTTAAATATCTGGCAGAGAATCAGGAATCTGACAAGGCTCCGCTTATCTGTGAACAGTTGTATGACCTTGCGATGATGAGCCATAAACAGCTTTCACCGGACGAAATGACCAGATTTGTTCAGAGAAGCAATGAAATTTTGCTGATGATTGCAAAATAAGATAGAAAGCAGGCAATTTGCCGGCAGATCAATGAGAGGACAGATACGCCTGTCAGAATAGCAGAATATCAAATAAGGAGCGGAGAATAACTTTTGCTCCTTATTTTTGTGGAAAACAATTACATTGGTATTGACAAATGTCTTATGAATTCCTATTATTAAGTTGCCGATATTTTAATGAATATGCCGAATCCGCAGAAGATATAACGGGTTACAGAGAATAGTGACTGCAATGGTGCTTCCGGGCAGCCAATATCGTGACTTTCATTTACTTATAGAGAAATGTGTGTAAATAAATGAGATATCCAAATCTGTAAAAACACAGATTATGGAAGTTACAGGAGGAACGATGTATGAGTGCAGTTTATGGAGTTATTAGAAAATTGGGTGCAACATCAAAGTATAAAGGATATTATTATGTTGTGGATGCAGTAGAAATGGCACAGAAAATTTATGAGCGACCGGTAAAAGTCACCAAAGATATTTATCCGGTCATTGCAAGAAAATATAAATCAACGCCGTCTAATGTAGAACACAACATAAGAACACTGGTAAACTTATGTTGGATGAATCATAAGGATACACTGGAAGAAATGGCAGGGTGTACAATGGCAGATAAACCGACGAACAGTGAGTTTATAGATATTCTGGTCTATTATCTGCGTTATTCGGATAAAGACTGATAACAGAATCTACTCATAATTTCTCACAGGGAATGTGATGACTGGAGAGAAAAACAGTCATGGAATCATCCCAGAGATGTTCCAGACGTTTATCCGGACTGAATGAAGTATAAGAAACACCTGTTGTACATAAAAGGGACTGGTTCTTGTACCGGATATTCAGATAAAAGCTTTGCACAGGAATATCTGCAATATGCTGTTCATTTTTTAACAACGACTGTGTCTGATCATGAGAAAGTTCAAATACAATCCTGAAATTCAAAGGTGTGCGTCTGCCGCGTATGATAGAAAAACAATAAGGTTTTACATCATGCCAGAGGGAATATTCTGTGGAATTCTCCTCAAAAGCAGCCTTTGTGTCAGTATCAAAGAAATCGTAATGAAGTTTTCCGTTTATGGTAAAAGTGTTGAAGGTTGTCACAGATGCCTCGACAAGAGAAAAACGGTCAAATACCTCACCGATCAGGAGTTTATTCATAAAATCTTTTACATCAGTAATTTTTAAAGCAAGCATACAACACCTCTCTGATAACATGATTTACAGCTGTTCAGAATTAAAAAAAGACTTCTGGATTGCTGCATATTTCTGAACATATTTTGTGGATCAGGCAGCGCTTCCTGCACTTTGTGGGAAGCGTCTTTTTATTATAAAGCACT
>OKZI01000430.1_pt1 | contig 11950 bp, 10 predicted proteins | sample 1608621 | NCBI WGS metagenome assembly OKZI01 (sample SAMN02674964, study PRJEB24791) | human gut metagenome, SKBSTL008 | isolation source: stool | host: Homo sapiens | place: USA | reverse complement strand
TAAGACGCCGCCCTCTCACGGCGGAAACACGGGTTCGATTCCCGTACGGACTGCTCACTGATATTTATTTAATTAAATACAGCCCAACCCGAAAGCATCGCATTTATGCGATGTTTTTTTATTGTTGTTGACACCGGACACACCCGGTGTCTATCCACGCTATGATAAATATTTCTGCCTTAAAGTAAAATTGCCTTGGAATGCATTCCGTTTACCACAGAATGCTCCAAGGCATAAATAATTTAAGTATAAGCCTAATTAAAAATTAATCATAATTAATCATCATATCCGTTAGGATTGTTCTTCTGCCATCTCCATGAGTCGGCACACATCTCCTTAATACCATACTGTGCTTCCCAGCCGAGCTCTCTCTTGGCCTTTGATGGGTCACAGTAGCATGTAGCAATATCGCCAGGTCTTCTAGGCTTTATTGTATAAGGAATCTTGACCCCTGTTGCAGCCTCGAAATTCTTTACGATATCAAGCACGCTGTAGCCGTGTCCTGTTCCAAGATTGTAGATGCAAAGACCTGCATTCTCCTCAATTTTCTTTAAAGCCTTGACATGTCCAACCGCAAGGTCAACTACATGGATGTAATCTCTCACACCTGTTCCGTCAGGAGTATCATAGTCATCTCCGAATACTCCAAGCTCTTTGAGCTTGCCTACTGCCACCTGTGTGATGTAAGGCATGAGGTTGTTTGGAATACCGTTTGGATTCTCACCCATTGTACCACTCTTATGAGCTCCGATTGGATTGAAGTAACGAAGAAGAATAACGTTCCACTCATTATCTGCCTTATAGATGTCCATAAGTATCTGCTCAAGCATAGACTTTGTCCAGCCATATGGGTTTGTACACTGTCCCTTTGGACACTCCTCTGTGATAGGAATCTGTGCAGGATCTCCGTATACTGTAGCTGATGAAGAGAAAATGATGCTCTTGCAGCCATTCTGTCTCATCACATCAACAAGTGTAAGTGTTCCTGCAATATTATTGTTATAATACTCCCAAGGCTTTGCCACAGACTCTCCTACTGCTTTGAGTCCTGCAAAGTGAATACAGCTATCTATCTTTTCTTCCTTAAAAATCTTATTTAAGATGTCTCTGTCAAGGATATCTCCCTTATAGAACTTTACTTCTTTGCCTGTAAGAGCCTTAACTCTGTCAAGTGACTTCTCAGATGAATTTGAAAGATTGTCAAGTACTACAACATCGTAGCCTGCATCAAGAAGCTCCACACATGTGTGGCTTCCGATATATCCGGCTCCACCAGTAACTAAAATTGCCATAATAAATATCTCCTTTTCATTTTTGTTAAATTTATTGTAGCGCATTTGCTCATTTTTGTATAGAATAAAATGTAGAAGAAATATGTAAAAATGTTGTAAAGGTAGGCAATATGAACAATAAGTACAAAAATTCCTATATCGTAAAAGAAAAAGAGCTTGTATCTCTGTCCGTATATAACGTAGGCTTCCAGAGCTGTGATAACCTGTATCAGTGGGGACCCGGTATCAGAGACCATTATCTGATTCACTATATCATAAGCGGTAAAGGCCGCTACACTGTAAATGGCAGTGTTCACACATTAACTCCCGGTGATGCGTTTCTCGTATATCCAAATACCGAAGTGATTTATCAGGCTGATGCGCAAGATCCCTGGGAATATACCTGGGTAGGCTTTACCGGCAGTGATGCTGCAACCATTTTAAGAGCCACTGATTTCACAAAAGCACATCCATACATACACAGTGTATCAAACGGAAACGAAATCAAAAGACAGCTCATGCATATATACGACGCCAGAGGCACAGAATTTGAAAATGCACTCGAAATGACCGGGCGACTCTACACCACCCTCGCTCTTTTTGTCAGCGCCGCCACATCAAAGCCGCCGCAAAACAGCGCAAACTCCTATGTACAAAAGGGCATCGAATACATCTCCGCCAACTATTCATACCCTATCACCGTTGAGGATATTGCATCATATATAGGCTTAAGCCGAAGTCACCTGTTCCGTTCATTCCAGAGCATCCTCGGTGTATCTCCAAAGGAATATCTGACCGATTTCAGAATCAAACAGGCATGCTATCTGCTTAAACACTCCTCATTGTCCATCACAGCAATTGCAGGCTCTATAGGGTTTGATAACAGCCTTTATTTTTCAAAGACCTTTCATAAAATAAAAGGCCTTTCGCCTAAGGAGTATCGCAGTAAATATAAAAAAGCTTAAGAATAAAAAAACTGCCGGGCTTCACATGAAGCCCGGCAGCTTTTTTCATATATCTCTTTATGCTAAACTAAGCAAGCTTAGATTTAGCAACCTCTACTAATTTAGCAAATCCTGCTGCATCTGTAACAGCCATATCAGCTAATACCTTACGGTTAAGGTCAACGTTTGCTAACTTTAAGCCGTGCATAAACTGGCTGTATGAAAGTCCGTTGAGACGAGCTGCTGCGTTGATACGAGCAATCCATAACTGACGGAACTGTCTCTTTCTCTCTTTACGTCCAGCGTATGAGCTTGTAAGTGCTCTCATAACTGACTGCTTTGCTACTCTATACTGCTTAGATCTAGCGCCTCTATAACCCTTTGCTAACTTTAATGTTCTGTTATGTCTTTTCTTAGCGCCTAAACCGCCTTTAACTCTTGCCATTTGTTGATTCCTCCTTAACTAATACTACCGATTACATGTATGGTAAAATCTTCTTCATATTCTTAACATTTGTCTCATCTGTCATTGTTGCTTTTCTGAGATTTCTCTTTGTCTTTGTTGTTTTCTTAGTTAAGATATGTCTCTTGTAGGCTTTATTTCTTTTTAACTTTCCTGTTCCTGTAACTTTGAAACGTTTTGCAGCTGCTCTGCTTGTTTTCATTTTTGGCATTGTGTGTTCCTCCTTAAATTGTTATCTCTTTTCTGCCAGCACCATACCGATGCTTCTTCCTTCAACCTTTGGTGCTTTCTCCACTACCGCTACATCTGAAAGATTCTCCGCTATATCATCAAGAATATGTTTGCTTGCATTCATATGAGCCATCTCACGTCCTCTGAATCTGAGTGTGATCTTTACCTTATTTCCTTTTGCAAGAAATTTCTTTGCAGCATTCATCTTGGTATTCAAGTCGTTAGCCTCAATGTTAGGTGAGAGACGAATCTCTTTCAATTCAACGGTCTTCTGCTTTTTCTTTGCATCCTTTTCCTTACGGGCCTGCTCATAACGATACTTACCATAATCAATCACCTTACATACAGGTGGCTTTGCATTTGGTGCTATCTTTACTAAATCAAGTCCTGCCTCGTCTGCAATTTTTTGAGCTTCTCTTGAAGAAACAATTCCTAACTGCTCTCCATCCGCTCCAATCAGTCGAACTTCTCTGTCTCTGATCTGTTCATTAATCATTAATTCGCTAATGGTCTTGTACCTCCATAAAAAATAGTGGATAGGCAGACTATCCACTATACAATCTTCAACACAAATGTTTGAAAATATTAACGCTAAGTCGCGCCATTGCGCTTAGGTGAGAGTGGATACTCTACTTTGTTTTCATACAACTACTAGAATATAGCACAGACAATTTCTGTTGTCAACACTTTTATCTAAATTTCTATAATCTAATATGTACCAAGAATCTTAAGGGCAATTGCCTCTTCCCTTATGCCTCTTAACGCATTCTGCACCGCTGTATCCGTAAAACGTCCTTCAAAATCAACAAAGAACCTGTACTCCCACGCCTTATCAGATATCGGACGAGACTGGATATTTAACATATTGATTCCATTGTATATAAAGTGTGCCAGCATATGATACAGTGCACCACTCTTGTGAGGTGTCTCAAAGCATATGCTTATCCTGTCCGCATCTCTGCGGCATACCCTTTTAGCCGACACAATTATAAACCTTGTTGCATTGTTTTTATTGTTCTGTATGCGGCTCTCAAGCACCTGAAGCCCGTATATATCAGCCGAGATATGGCTAGCTATGCCAGCCTGTGTGATATCTCCGTCATCCTTTACCTTCTTTGCAGAAAAAGCTGTATTCCTGACAGCCACCTGATTAATATCCTTATGCTCATCAAAAAAATCTGAGCACTGCATAAGTGCCTGTGGATGTGAGTACACAGTCCTGATATCAGAAATCTTTGCACCCGGAAGTCCCATCAGACTGTGGTCGATGCGTATAATCTGCTCCCCAACTATATAATTGTCGTATTCAACAAGCAGATCATAGTTTTCCGATACAATACCGGCTGAAGAATTCTCTATCGGAAGCACTGCATAATCAGCCTTTCCGCATTTGATATCCTCCATGGCATCCTTCCAGGAATCCACGTTGTAGCCATTACAGTTCTCGCCAAAGTATGTCTTCATTGCAAGCTGTGAGTATGCACCCTCAACTCCCTGAAACACAATCCTTGCATTGGAAAAATCCAGGCTGTCTACCTCAGTAAAGTTTTCCTTCTCCACTATGCCATGCTCAGTCATAAGCTGATACTGCTTCTTTCTACTGGTCGACATAATCTGTTCAAAAAGCTCAACTATACCGTGCTTCAAAAACTCATCATCTGCAAGAGACGATAATTTCTCAAGCTTTTCATCCTCTCTCGCCTTGTCAAAGACCTTTTTGCCGGTGGTTATCTTATACTCGGCAACGTGCTTTGAGATATCCATTCTTTCCTTATATAATCTAACTATTTCACTGTCTATCTCATCGATAGACTCTCTCAATTTCATTAAATCTTCCATTATTGTCTCCTAAAAAAGATATAATAAAATATTATTACAAAATTTATAGAAAGGCAAGTAATCCTTGAAAGATTTATCATATATAGATATAATTCAGTTAATATCTAAGCATAAATCTCATCTACCCTCGGGAGAATTACATGAAAAAAGAACACGCATGATTAATCAACTCATGCGTGTTTTTTATTAATTCATATAAAATTCAAATCTTGATCTGTATATATCACTGCACTTTCCGGTATTCTGGTCTATCGCAATAACAGAAAGCACATTATTTCCCTCAGGAACAGGTATTGGAGCTGTATACTCTGTTGATGCAGCACTCGGATCTGACGAATCCCAGGTATAGTATACCTTGCAATTTTCAGGTACTGTGATTGTAATGTCTGTCTGTGCACCAAATGTACCTCCGTCAGGGTCTATCTCCGGTGCATCCGGCGCCTCAAACTCGATTTCATACTTGGCAGATGCCACCTCGCTTTTGATTCCTCTGTCATCAACCGCAACAGCTGTTATCTCATATGTACCTTCCCTGTCCAGGGTGATCGGGCTATAATATCTTTCTCCTCTGGTCAAAGGATCATCCGAATCATATGAATAGTATATTTTGGTATCGCTGTCTGCATCTATAGAAAGCTCAATAGTCTCTCCATACTTGCCACTGCTCTTGCTAAACTGCGGTTTAGATACAGTATAATCCGCAAAAAGCTTTAAAACAGATGCATCCTTAGCACTCTCACGCAGCGCAACAATTGCATCATAATCATTTTTTGATTCATAAATCGAGATAAGCTTCTTATAAGCCTCTTTGCTCTTTGGATCAATATTAATAATTTCCTGATACAGCACAAGAGCGGCATCATAATCCTTCTTCGACATATATATATCAGCCAAAGCAAATCTGACATCTGTATTATCCGAATCAATCGACAAAGCCTTCTCATAATAAGAAACCGCGGAATTTATATTCCCCGCCGAATAAGCTGCCTTTGCCTGCTTCACCTGATAATCAAATGAATTGTCATGTGATCTGCTTACATTACGTGTAATAGCTGCAATAAGTATTACAATTGCTACAGCGCACACTACAGCTGAGATAATAATTATCTTCTTCTGCTGCGCTCTCTTTGCCCTCTGTCCGTCAGACTGCGGCTTCTCATAACACGGTTGTTTCGTCTGAGACTGCTGCTTACCTGTCTGAGCCTGTTTATTTTCATACTGTGACATTCTGTCCGGTTTTTGTCCGTTCCGCTGACCGGCACTATGAAGCTGTTCCCTCACCGGCTCATCAAACCTGATTGTCCTATCAGACACAGGCTTTACAGTCTTTTGTCCATCAGTTCGCCTGTCATCATTTCCAACCAGATTATCAAGATAATCATCAAATTCGTTGTAATCAGGCACTATCTGAACCGGATGCCCACAGACATCACAGTACAGACTGCCCGCCTTCAATTCATTACCACAATTGGCACATCTCATACATCTAATCCTCTTACTTATTGTCTAATTATCTCTTCATAGCCTCAACACAATTGCTCATGAGCATCGCAATTGTCATAGGACCTACACCGCCCGGTACAGGTGTGATATGTGACGCTTTAGACACAACAGAATCAAAATCCACATCACCACACAGCTTATTTTCGGCATTTCTGTGGATTCCAACATCAATGACAACCGCACCATCCTTCACATATGAAGCATCTATAAACTTAGGCTTTCCTATTGCCACTATAAGTATATCAGCATTTTTACATACATCTTTTAAATCCTTTGTATGTGAATGACATACCGTAACAGTTGCATTCTCCCTAAGCATGAGAAGTGACATAGGCTTGCCGACTATATTGCTTCTGCCAACCACAACACAGCTTTTACCATCAATATCTATATTGCTTCTCTTTAAAAGCTGAATGATACCGGCCGGAGTACACGGCAAAAAACCAGGCTTTCCTATAACCATCGCTCCAACACTCTGTGGACTGAACCCATCAACATCCTTCTTCGGGTCAATAGCATCAATAACCTTGTCCTCATCGATATGCTTTGGCAGTGGAAGCTGACAGAGAATACCATTTACGGAAACATCAGCATTGAGCTTTTCGATAAGTTTTAATATCTCATCCTCCGTAGTCTCCTCTGCAAGTTCATATGAAAGCGATTTAATTCCGACATACTCACACGCCTTTTTCTTGTTGCGCACATACACTGATGATGCAGGGTCATTTCCGACCTGAATCACCGCAAGGCAGCCCTCGATGCCTTTTTTCTTAAGCTCTGCCACTTCTTCCTTAAGCTCATCCTTAATCTGTGTTGAAATCAATTTTCCGTCTATTAGATTAGCCATATTTCCTCCTAGAATAATCCTGTGATCACACCATTGTCATCCACATCAATGCCGTATGCAGCCGGCTTCTTTGAAAGTCCAGGCATAGTCATGATAGAACCGTTTACTGCTACAACAAAGCCTGCACCTGCTGACGCATAAACCTCACGTACGTTGATTTTAAAGCCGCTTGGTCTGCCAAGCTTCTTTGCATCATCAGAAAGCGAATACTGTGTCTTTGCCATACATACTGGAAAATCTCCCATTCCAAGGTCTGTAATTCTCTTAAGTTCTCTCTCTGCTGCCGGAGAATATGTAACACCATCTGCTCCATATATTTCTTTTGCAACAGTTTCAATCTTTTCCTTAAGTGACAGGCTATCATCATAGAGTACTTTGAAATTGCTTTCCTTGTGCTCGATTGTTTCAAGTACCTTGTTGGCAAGGTCAATTCCGCCTTCGCCACCCTTCTCCCATACCTCTGAGAGTGCAAATTCACAGCCTCTTTCCTTACAGAACTGCTCTACAAAATCAGTCTCAGCCTTGGTGTCTGTGACAAATGAATTTAATGTGACAACTACAGGCACACCAAACTTGTGAAGATTCTCAATATGCTTCTCAAGATTTACGATTCCAGCCTTAAGTGCATCAAGATTCTCTGATGAAAGCTCATCCTTCGGCACGCCGCCATTATATTTTAATGCTCTGATTGTTGCAACAAGTACAACTGCATCCGGCTTAAGCCCTGCCATACGGCACTTGATATCAAAGAACTTCTCTGCGCCAAGGTCTGCGCCAAAGCCTGCCTCAGTGATAACATAGTCTGCAAGCTTTAATGCTGTCTTTGTGGCACGGACACTGTTACAGCCATGTGCTATATTGGCAAAAGGTCCACCGTGAACTATTGCCGGTGTATGCTCAAGTGTCTGGATAAGGTTCGGCTTTAAGGCATCCTTTAAGAGAGCTGCCATAGAGCCTGTAGCCTGAAGATCATCGGCTGTGACAGGCTTTCCGTCAAAGGTATATGCCACAATAATTCTTCCAAGTCGCTTCTTTAAATCTGCCATATCATCGGCCAGACAGAGTATTGCCATAATTTCAGATGCTACAGTGATGACAAAATGATCTTCTCTGACCATTCCGTCCATCTTGCTTCCAAGACCAACAACGATATTTCTAAGGACACGGTCATTCATATCCATACATCTCTTCCATACAATCTGGCGCGGGTCGATGCCAAGCTCGTTTCCCTGCTGGATATGATTGTCAAGAAGTGCTGCAAGCAGATTGTTCGCAGATGTAATTGCATGAAAATCTCCTGTAAAATGAAGATTTAAATCCTCCATTGGGACAACCTGTGCATATCCGCCACCGGCTGCTCCTCCCTTGATACCAAAGCAAGGTCCTAGTGACGGCTCACGAAGTGCGATAAGTGCTTTCTTCCCAAGGCGTCCAAATGCCTCTCCAAGACCGACGCTTGTGGTTGTCTTTCCCTCCCCTGCAGGAGTCGGGTTAATAGCTGTAACGAGTATGAGCTTTCCGTCAGGATTTTTCTTTGTGCGATTGATGAGCTCATCAGAAATCTTTGCCTTATACTTTCCATAAAGCTCTAAGTCATCCTCTTTAATCCCTATAGATGCTGCTACATCCTTGATTGGAAGCATTGTAGCTTCCTGTGCGATCTGAATATCTGTTTTCATTTTTCTTTGCTCCTTTGTGTTAATTATTCTCTAATATAGTATCTAATTCCTCTTTAGTCACCAGAACCTTGCGGGGCTTTGTTCCCTCCTCAGGTCCAACTACACCGGCCTCTTCGAGCTGATCCATGATGCGGGCCGCCCTGTTGAAGCCAATTTTAAGGTATCTTTGAAGCATTCCGATTGAAGCCCGTTCCTTATCTGTGATAATTGACGCTGCCTCCGCAAAGTAAGAGTCCCTGCCATCATCCGTGTTTTCCACATCTGAAATGGTAACGGTTGTATTTGTCGTATCATTCGACAGGCTCTCCATCTTTTGTGCCACATCATTACTGTACTGTGCATTCTCATTATTTTCAATAATAAATTTCACAATATCGGAAACTTCTTTATCTGAAACGAATGCGCCCTGTACTCGAAGGGGCTTCGGAACACCCTGTGGGTCAAATAACATATCTCCCTTTCCAAGGAGCTTTTCCGCACCATTCATATCAAGTATGGTACGACTGTCAACACCGCTTGTAACCGCAAATGCGATACGGCTTGGCATATTCGCCTTGATGAGACCTGTAATAACATTAACAGAAGGCCTCTGTGTGGCTATGATCAGATGTATACCGGCTGCTCTCGCAAGCTGTGCCAGCCTGCATATTGCCTCCTCTACATCCTTTGATGCGACCATCATAAGATCTGCAAGCTCGTCCACTATAATGACAATCTGTGGCATCTTTGGCGGTTTTTCTGTATCCTTGCCATCCATTGCATCAATCATGGCATTGTAACCGTTTATTTCCCTGACACCGCTGTTTGCAAACTTCTCGTATCGGTCTGTCATCTCTGAAACTGCCCAGTTTAATGCTCCTGCAGCTTTTTTAGGATCTGTAACAACCGGAATCATCAGATGAGGTATGCCATTGTATACACTAAGCTCAACCACCTTCGGGTCAATCATAATCAGCTTTACCTCATCCGGCTTTGCCTTGTATAGTATACTCATGATAATTGTATTGATACAAACTGACTTACCTGAGCCGGTAGCACCTGCAATTAAAAGATGTGGCATTTTTGCGATATCCGTAACCTTAACCTTGCCTGCAATATCTTTTCCCACCGCAAAGGTAATCTTTGATTTGGCATTTTTAAATTCTTCAGACTCCACAAGTTCCCTGAAGGAAACAGCAACACTCTGGCTGTTTGGCACTTCGATGCCCACAGCGGCTTTTCCCGGAATAGGAGCCTCGATTCGTATATCCGCGGCTGCCAGATTAAGCTTTATATCATCTGCCAGATTCACAATCTTTGATACCTTCACTCCAAGCTCCGGTGTGATTTCAAACCTTGTAACAGCAGGACCGCAGCTTATATTATTCACCTTCGCATTCACCCCAAACACATTAAGAGTCTGTTCAAGCTTTGCCGCCGTCTCACGCAGATGAGCCTGCGAATCACCGGTTTTACCTCTGTCAGGAGCCTTAAGCAGATCAACAGCCGGAAATACATACGGCTTCTGCTGGATTGCATTTTCTGCGTCATTTATCGCTATCTGCTCGCTGACTTTTTCAACCTCTTTGGCAAGCTCATCCTTGTCTGATTTGACCTTTTTCTTACCTGGCTCTGCTGCAGGTGGTTTTGTCATTACTGCATCTGCAGCCGGAGCTGATAATTTTGATTGCAGCTCATTATCTTTTTGTATGCCAAAATCATCAGATATATCAGGCTCCACGCAGCCCGATATAGGTATCTGCGACACATGGCTTGCAGCTGTGCCACCCAAAACCGAAACAGGCTCCGATGCCACACCAAAGTCCGGTGTCTGCACTATTTCCCCTGCATCCCCTGATGTAAGGCTTGTCGTCTTTTTCTCCTTTATTGCAGGTGAACTCGGATAATTCTCTATAGTTATCTCACCAAGCGCATCTGTAGCTGCTGCACCTTGTCCAAATATCCCCACATGCGCTGTATCACTACCTGTCATGCCTGAATCTAGCGCGTTTTCACTGCCATCAATTTTTGTATCAAGTGACACGCCTGTTATCTTATTGTCCATCCTTCGGCCGGCACGCTTACTCCTTCTGCCACCTTTTGCAGCCTCCGTTATGTCGCTGTCTGTATCACCTGAAACTAAACCCGCTCTTGTCTGACGCTCTCTTGACTTATACTGCCGATACTCCTGATATCTCTCATTATTCTCACGCGCTGACTCGTATACCTTTCGGCCGCCGTTTCTCATACCCTTCATGAATGATTTACCGGTAATGAGCACAAGACAGATAATCATCACAACTATTGTCACCACGTATGCACCTATAATTCCTACCGCCGGAACTAAAATGCAGCCTATAAGAGCACCTATAAAGCCACCACCTGAATGCCTTTCAACACTGTCAATGTATGACTGCACCGGCGAAACCGCGAATTCACCATACACTGCCAGGTACATAAACACACATATAAACCATATGAAAACTATGGTCATAACAAGCTTCATGATAGCATATGAATTGCCCTTATTGGACACGGCAAAAAAGCTGCCCACCAGAAGCACAAGCGGAAAAATATATGCCACCATTCCAAATATACCAAAAAGGAAACCGCTTACTGCGTTTCCCAAATGACCGCCTATTCCAAAATTGCTTATAAATAAAAGGATTGAAACAGCTACTACTATCCAGAGAAATATTTCCTTTTTAAAGGCCTGCTGCCTCTCTATCTGAGCCATTCTCTCCTTTTTAGTCTGTCTTTTTGCTGAGGATTTCTTCCTCGTTGCCATCTAACTAACCTCCGTATTTTGATTTACAGAGTATATAATAACATATTTCTTCTGTTATGTGTAAATTTTCTAAAGTAATTTTTCGATTTTGTGATTAAAGGGTCAAAAGGTATCATCGATGCATGCTTGCATGCAATTCGATGTATACCTTATTGACCCGCACTAAACCGAGAAAGTAGCAATTTGCTGCGTGGACGACAAGTTAAATTACTCACTATATTCGTTTACAGAATCAAATCACTTGCTGATTTGATTCGTATGAAGCTGTGAATATGCCGACGAATATGCCTATCGCTACAGGCGATTTTAAATAGGCATATTCGGTTGCAGTTCGCATATGCGAACTGTAGCATTAGCGGATTTCGAGGTGGAGTCAGATTACGGGAATGCGTAGCATGTAGTAATC
>OKZI01000413.1_pt1 | contig 12343 bp, 10 predicted proteins | sample 1608621 | NCBI WGS metagenome assembly OKZI01 (sample SAMN02674964, study PRJEB24791) | human gut metagenome, SKBSTL008 | isolation source: stool | host: Homo sapiens | place: USA | reverse complement strand
TCCATAATTGAATTACGAAGAATATTTCTTGAATTTAAATAATCATTTTCAATCGCATCAGAAAAATCATTTTTCTTCCCAAGCAACTGTTGGCAACGATTCTCAAACTGCTCAAGCATAGTGTTTATTTCATCAAAATCAGTGACATAGGAAGTGTAATTGTATTCGAGGTTAAGCTTCTTAAGGCAATCAAGAACCTTTCTTCTCTTGCTATTACGAACAAGAATCTTATTGCTGATCTCAAAATATATCTCAGCCGCAAAATTCCTTAACTCCTCTTCCTCCGCTATAATATCTTCCAACATTTCTGCTTTTTTTCTATAATTTGTTGTAATAAAATCATTATTCTGCAGTTTTTCTCTGCAAACTGTTAGAGGATGTATTTTCATCTTATTTTTTCTTCTTCCATTTAATTCCAACAAAAATTCCCGCTACAATAATCAAGCCTACTAAGAATGCCATTGAAAACCAAAAGCCCTTAACATCGCTGCTATATCGCTCGATATCCCATGCTACTCTAAGAACATTTGTCATGTGATAAAGCGGATTGATCATAGCTACCTTCTGGAATGATCCTGGCATCATACTTAAAGGAATAGTAGTATCGCTCAGAATGAACATTGGCATAAAGAAAGCCATCATTGCTGCTGAATATGTATTGAGCTTATCTATTAAAATACCTGCTCCAAATCCAAGACACAGTGAGTAAACAATAGTAACCACATATGACACGCAGTAAATTACTGGATTAGGAAGAGTTACATTGAATCTGAATACTGCTAAAAGTAAAATAATAACAAATCCCAAAAGAGCAAGTAAAAAGCCCTTAAATACAACTACACCCATGATTCTGCCAAGACTGATTGGAGTTGCTGATAAACGCTTATAAATTCCTTTTTCCTTGTCACCTACAACCTGATTACCAACGTTATATACTGACGAAGCAAAAAGAATAATTACAGAAAATCCAGGAATGTAGTTTGCAAAAAAACTGAATCCGTTATAATCTACATTTCCGTACATCATTCCGAAAAACAAGAAACTGAAAACAGGCATAAGTAAACTAAACAACAAATATAAAGGCTGTCTAAGATACACTTTTATTTCCACCTTTAACTGCTCAATCAACATCGCCATCATCTTTACCTCCTGAAATTCTTAAATATATTTCTGACAGATCCTTACTTTCTTGCTGCTCAAAGAATTTGTCTAATGCTCCAGCATACAAAAGTTCACCATCCTTAAGATATACTATCTTATCACAATACTTCTGTACCTCTTCCATGTAGTGAGATGACAAGAACAGAAGAGTGTCATTACAAAGCTCTTTAAGTACTGTCCAGAAATCATGTCTGGCTCTTGGATCAAGACCTGTTGTAGGCTCGTCAAGAAATACAACCTTTGGCTTATTAATAAATGCTAAAGCCAGGTTGACTTTTTGCTTCATTCCACCTGACAGCTTGTCATAGTATTTATTTTGATAATCTGTTATCTTCAGCTTATCCATCAAATAATTTATCTCAAAAGTATCCTTGTAGTAGCTCTTAAAAAGACGCAGAAGCTCTATAACCTTCATATTGCTATAAAAAGCATTAGACTGAAGAATAACTCCAATATTCTCTTTCATGTCTTTTAATTCAAACTCATTTGAATAATCAACGGTTCCACTTGTTGCAGTCTGAATACCCATCAATATCTCTAACATGGTAGTCTTACCACTGCCGTTATGCCCAATTACTCCTACAAAAGAAGGTGCCTCAAATTCAAAGGATATGCCCTTTAAAGCTTCAACATCCTTAAAATCTTTTTTTAGATTATTAACTCTCATTTTTTCCTTTCCCAACAATACCTTTCTGTAAAATAGGAACCCTCTGCAAGAAGGTCCCTATCTATTTGTCTCAACATCCTATGAAAGTGCATTTAATTACCTTTTATTATTTACTATATTACCTAATCCCTACTAATTATGCATAAATATACTATGCACCAAAATGTATGCTACAACATGAAGTTGATAAACAACATGAACAACTATTGCATGAGCTGATTCCTGAAGAAGCAGCTGTCTCTGATAAAGTTGTTGTCTCGTCAAGCTCAACGATTTCAATTCCCTCAAAAACATCGTCTAATACTTTCTTGTCTTCCATAAGTGCCCTCCTAGTTATTTATATTTTTCACAGAATGTTGTTTAAATTTTAATTGAGTTTCCTTTTTTTGTCAATAAAATTTATTCATTTTGCACAAATTTATTTTAATAAAAGTCGCTTGTATACTACTTTTTTCCTATATATTACAGTTCTGTTGTGGTGCAAATTTTAATAGTCGAATTTGCGCATATTTATTTTGTGTTTCCTACAGAATCTCTGGATTCAATCTGAAAAAGATAAAATCCATGTCATTTAATTTTTCTTATGAGTCTTGTAAACAATATATTTTTTGATATAATTATTTTGGGAAGTAGAAACAATTGAAATGTTTAAGGTAGAAAGGAAAATTTTTCATATTATGAATCAAGACATGTATAATCGTTCCTCCGAGTCAACAAAAGAATGCATAAATACTCATTATCAAACGCGCGATACTGTATTTTCTATCATCGTATCAGTTGCATTTATTTTAATAATTACGTTTTTGTCGTACTTTGATAACGGTACAGAATCTGATTTTTCTCAAATTATTAAAGTAATAAATTGGCGTGAAATTGCCCCTCTTTTTATTCTTTCTTTGACAATTGGTTTAATTAATTATATTGTCAGACTAATCAAAAAAAGTTGTTGCAAAACAACTACTTTATGTACTGTTGTTGCAAATGTTCTTCAGATTATCTTTGCTTATATTATTACAAAGCAACTTAATTTCTGGAATTTTGATTATATGAATAGCACATCGCCTAATGTTAATCCTAATATTCAGACCTTTTATTGTTCTCTATTTAAAATAAGTACTGTTGTAGAAAATATTTTATTGTGCGTTATTATTGGAATTAATATTGCTGAAATTATCACTGCTTTCTTTAAACAATACAGTAATAAACAGCATTAAATATTTACACGAGTACCAATCTGATTTATCCTGTAAGGTAAGCGATGAATAACATACCGCCCACTATATCTCCAAATGTAGTCAAGCAGTAACGGACTTCTATTTATTTTATGTTCTTTTACCTCTTTTTACAGTAGTCGTATTCTGTTTTCCGGGACATTGGATTTGACATCAATGATTCCTGAACACAGCTCTTTTATAAACCACTCCATAGTATCAGCTGTTCTATACCTGCGGACGAATTCATATAATTCGGTATATACAGGAGTACCGTATAGAGATACTACAGAATATTCAGGCTGTTTGCCTTTGCTGTTCCAAAACCGCTCTCTGTTGCTTTCGTTCTTCTGGTTCCTTCTCTTTTAATGAACTCTCTAGATAGAAGAACTTATTGCAATACTGCCGACCGATTTCTGCCCGAAGCAGTTCTTTTGCCTTCTCTTTATCAGGAAAAATGTTACATTTATACATATCTCCCCTGTCTCAGCTTTTCTTATCAGTCATATGGAAACGACAGCCTCAATTTACATATAATGTTTCAGACAAATAAAAAGGACGCATAATCTATCCCACGCCCTCACTACTATCTGGCTTTATCTTCCCTTACCTTCGATACTTCCTTATGTGCCGCTTCCTGCTTCACCTCATCCACACCTCTAGCCTCAAATGCATCTGCATTATACTGATACTCCTGCGGCTCAGCGACCATTGGAGAGTATACAATCTCTGCTTCCACTCGCTCAGCTTCTGCCCTCTCCGACTCTGTCTGTTCCTGCTCCTTAATATTCTCCATATGCTTTTCCTTATCAAGCTTCACATTCATAGCCAGATTATCCAGCTTATCAATCGAAGCATCCAGATGCAGTTCCATTGATACAAGCATCTTTTTCACTGCTTTCATCGGAGCAAGTACTGCCTTTGTAATTGGATGTTTCTGCTCTTTCTGAGAATAATCTACCTCCGGTTTGTCAGCAAAAGTACGGAATGCATTAGCTGCTGTCTGCCCGGCTTCACGAAATTCTTTTGCAAGAAGTGCTGTCTTTGCTATATCCTTATCCGTGGTCTTAATTGCGCCTCTTACATTCTCTCGGATATCAAGAAGCCTTTTCTTAATTCCTAAGAACTCCGACACCCTGTATAATGCAGTTCTTCCCTTTGCCTTTGCTTCATCAACTACGCTCTTTGCTGTAGATTTGACCTGTGCTTTCACTTCCAATACCTGCGACTTTATCTGCTCACGTCTGGTATTAAGTCGCTCCTGTGCTTCCGACAATGCCTTTTTAGCATTATTGACAAGTGTATCTTCCTGCATTTCTTTGATCTGGTTCTGCATATTGGTGAGTTCTTCCGTCATGGAATCAATCTTTTTCTCCAGTACATCCACATAGCTGCATATCTCAAATACATCGTTTGCCTGCTCTTTCATGGCATTTTTCTTTAATAGTTCGAGAAGTTCTCTTATGACCTCCTCATTGGTAAGTGTTTTTCCTGCTTCCATATCCATTCTGTTTCCTCCATTCTGTAAATGGGGCAGCCTTGGCCGCCCCTGTACTCTGATTACTGATTATCGAAAGGGCGTTGCCTCTTTGTCCTTCTCTTTATCGGGATTGCCATGATGTTTCTCTGCACTCTCTCTTGCCTTTTCGTTGCTCTTATCCTTTGCTTTCTCATATTCCGAGATAATCTCATTGTAGAGTCTTTCTCTGAAATCCTTTGTGACCGGATAGCAGACATCCTGATAGATTGGCTTGCCCTGCTCATCCACCTGCTTTGTCTTATAAGAAGGCATTGATACAAAGATTTTCTCTTTACCCTGCACGATATTGATATTATTTACGATGAAACTGTTTTCAAAATAAATGCGTGCAAGTCCCTTGATGTTACTACCTTCCCTCTCATAAGGTGTCACAGTTACGGAAAACTCAGGCATTTCACGTGTTCTGTCCTGCTTCTGTGTCTCCTCTTTCTCTGGTTCCTTGATTCTTGCATAGGCATCAAGGATATTGGTATAGAGTTCCTCACGAAACTCTGCTGTGATAGGATTGCACACATCCTTATAAATCACACCATTGCTTTCATCACGCTCATTGGAGCGGTATCTAGGCATTGAAACAAAAAGCTCTCCCTTGTCCTTATTCTCAAGGATTGCAATATTGGTAATCTTAAATGAATCACCGAATACTACTGTTGCAAATCCTTTGATGTTGCTGCCCTCTTTTGCTCTTACTTCGTTTACTTTAATTGAATACTTCATATGCTATTCCTCTCTTTCTTTTTGTTCTTTGTTTTGCTCCGGTATGATAAGCTCACACCAAAGCTGTTCTATCTGTTCACAAGACAATCTGCCATTAAGCCAGTTGCCAAGTGTAACGACCATTCCGTCCTGCTCGTAATAGAGCCACTCCTGTGTTTCAATGTTCCCCTCATACACGATAGTCACATCAAAATCAGGCATAAATAATCCTTCCTCCGCATCCCATACACAGGCTATTCCCTGTCTGAGTGTCAGATTTATGCTTTCGACATATACAGACCAGCCGCTTACGACTATCTGAAAGTCATCATCAATCTCAGCAATATCATCCTCGATGTCAATTAGCTCTTCCATTTCTGCCACTGCCTCTTCTATCTCACCTAACCGGTATCTCTTATTCATCCATCACCACCTCCTTATAAATGCATCTGACCACAAAACGCATGGTTCCTTCCATTACCGGACACCTGATATCTAAGCCCGGTATCTCAATGATACCGATAACACCGCCTTCTTTAAGAATGGCTTCATCCTCTTCACTAATGGAGGTTTGCTCTTCCTCCACATCTGTTTCTTCATCGTAATCAGCCTCCAATGTCTGCTCAAATTCACTTATGAGCTGTTCTGTCTGTTTTTCTCCGGTTGCCCGCCAGAAAAAGGGACTGCCATAATGGCAATCCCTGCTGTAATCAGTAGTCCTGCGACCACCTTTCTTATGCTCATATTATTCACTCTCCTATCGTGTTCTGCCCTCTCTGTCGGCTGGATAAACACCTTTATCTTCTGCTACAATTGCTGCAGATTCAATTCTGTCATCAGCTTCTCTTTCTTCCTCTGGTCCGCTCAGGTCTGCATCCACAGCCTTTGCGTTCTCAAGGTCAAGCTGGGCATTCAATTCACACTGCCTTGCCAGTTTTTCTTCCAGCTCCTTGCTGTACGCAAATGGCTTGTCATACTCAGTCTTTGATGCTTCAAGGTCATTCTGGTACTGCTCAATCTTCTTTTCTAAGAAATCAATGTTCTCATGGAGTCCATTGAACAGGTTTTCAAGCTTCACCATACTGCCGACCGGACTGGTGGAAAGCTCTGCTTTATACTCTGTCTTTCCACGAAGCACCATATAATTGATGTCAAGGAAGTTCTTTTCCACAAGCAGCTCAAATCCATGGAATTTACCGATTGCAGTTGTCTCTCCGGTCTTACACTTGCTGATTTCTTCAAGCATCATCGTTCCACCATCCACACGCTCAGTATAGGTTGCTTTGCCTATGGTAATGGCAAATTCCGGATTATCAATCAGCTCCTTATCCCTTGCCTTTACATCCTCACGGACATTGGCAAGCTTTTCTGTTGCTGTCTTAATGAGCTTCGGGTACTTAATCATAAAGTTATCCTGCAAGCCATATCTCTGATTGTCATAGGATGCCTTTAAGAGCTTTAATCTCTGGACATCATTGTCAATCTCCATCTTTTCCTTGATCAAAGGATTACCTGTAGCAACCGCCTTGATCTCTGCATATGAAAGTGTAGCCTCGTCGATATCCTCGCAGCTTCGGCTTACAGCCTTGCTTGTCATGACCTGACTGATGAAACGCTGCTTATTTTCGACAAGTGACCAGTTGTATGCATCAAAGGTTCCTTTGGTGACATATCTGTAGATTGCCACCTCTTCATTTTCGTTGCCCTGTCGTATGCCTCGTCCTTCCCTCTGTTCAATAGAAGAAGGCTTCCACGGACAATCCACATGATGCATTGCTACAAGGTGTGTCTGCACATTGACACCTGTTCCACACTTATCTGTTGAACCGATAAGAACTTTCTTTTTACCTGTCCTCATCTCCTTAAAAAGTGCATCCCTCTGTGCATCTGTCTTGGCATCATGGATAAAAGCTATCTCATCTGCCGGAATACCATACTGGATAAGTGTTTCCTTCAGATAATCATAGATGGTAAAGTCTTTATCCGGTCCCGGTGTGCCGATGTCCGAAAAAATAAGCTGGCAGCCTATATGACCGTTGGCATTTCCTTTCTCATATTCTTTCCAGACATTCTCCGCTACCTTATTGAGCTTTCCATCCGGATTATTTGGTGCATCCTTATCAATCAGCCTTGCATCCGTTCCGAGTAATCTCGCCTCATGGGTAATCTTTAAGAAGTTATCCTCTCTTGGATCTACTCCACCGTCTCTGATACGCTCTGCCCTCACAACAAAGTCTTCCATGACCTGTTTTACATACCAGTCAGGCTCCGACTCCACAATAATAGGCTTGCCTCCACGAAGTGCTGGCACATCAAGGTCAAGCATATCTGCTGTCTGCACATCTGCTACCTCACGGAAGATATTCATAAGCTCCGGCAAGTTTGTGAACTTATTAAATCTGCTCTTAAAACGGAATCCGCTTCCCTCTACAGTAAGCTCCAGTGCTGTTATCACTTCACCAAAGTTTGCTGCCCATGAATCAAAGTGATAAATCCCCATCTCTTCAAGTGCCGCTTTCTGTAAGTAAAGCTGCATGACATACATCTCACACATGGTATTGGATATTGGTGTACCTGTTGCAAATACAATGCCTCTGCCATCATTTATCTCTGACAGGTACTGGCATTTAAGCTGCATATCCGTTGACTTCTTAGCTCCGCTGCTGCTGATACCTGACACATTATTCATCTTGGAAAAAATTGCAAGGTTCTTAAAATTATGTGCCTCGTCTACCATGATAGAATCTACACCAAGCTCCTCAAAGGTAATGAGGTCATCCTTCCTGCTCTCATCAGATAGAGATTTCAGCTGTTCCTCCAGCTTTTTTTTCTGGCTTTCCATCTGTTTTACAGTCCATCTTTCTCCATTACGCTCCTTCATCTCATCAATCGCATAGCTGATTTCATCAATCTGCTCGTTAAGCATCCGCTCCTTTCTCTCTGCGGAGATTGGGATTTTCTCAAACTGCGAGTGTGACATGATAATACAGTCATAGTCACCTGTTGCAATCCTTGATACAAACTGCTTTCTACGGCTCTTTTCAAAATCACGCTCTGTGGCAACTAAGATATTTGCTGACGGATAAAGCCTTAAAAACTCTGATGCAGTCTGCCCGATAAGTGGCTTTGGAACAACCATGATTGTCTTATTGGCAAGTCCAAGTCTCTTCTGCTCCATGCAGGCAGCCATCATCTCAAAGGACTTTCCGGCACCGACACAGTGTGCAAGCAGTGTGTTTCCTCCGAGAAGGATTCTTGCCACCGCATTCTTCTGATGAGGCTTTAGCTCAATCGCAGGATTCATTCCCGGAAACTGTAAGTGGCTTCCGTCATACTCACGCAGGCGGATATTATTGAATGTCTCGTTATAATACTCCACATATTTCTGTCTGCGTTCCGGCTCTGAAAACAGCCATTCCTTGAACTTTTCCTTGATCATGTTCTGTTTTTCCCTTGCAAGCATTGTCTCATTCTTATTGACTTCATAATGATATTTGCCATCTCCGTCATCAATCCTGTCCCTTACTGTTACAGTTTTAAGATTCAGCGTATCCTCAAAAATAGAATAAGCATCCATGCGGCTTGTACCATAATTCTTAGTGGCTGCCACTGAATGCTTATCCATGCTCTTATTCTCGATGAACCATTCCATGCTCATCTTATTTAAGTGTACCTGAATGCCTGTATTGTAAAACTGGCTTCTGACTGCCCTTGCACGCCTTGGCGTATTGAGAAGCTCATAGATAAACTGCTCATAATCAAGCGGTTCAATCCATGTCGTACCAATCTTTACATCAATATCTGAAGCTTCAATCCACTCCGGCTGCACCTTTTCAAGTGCCGCCACATTTCCTACAAATCTTTCTGCCTGCGGATTGTCTGTATCAGCCGCCATAGCCTTTGCTACACGAAGTTTGTCTCTCACATTTCCCGAAAGATACTCGTCTGCTGTCTCCCAGCCGATGTCGGGATTGTTCTCGTTGTAGCGGTCTGGATTTAGGAAAACCAGTCCGTCCAGCTCTTCCACAAGGACTGCCCTTCTAAGCTCTGCTAATGCATCATCACTTAGCGTTATCTCATCCACTGTCTGTCCGGACTTTTCTGCAAGTTCTTCCTTTGCATTTGTAATATCCGGCTCATAGATAGAAAGCATATAGGCAAGATTTACATATCCAAATTCATTGACGGATACATTTAATGCTTCCACAGCGGTCTCCACTCTGTCTATGACTGTCTTTGCCTTAATCGTCTGCTTATAAAACATATCCGCTTTTTTCACCTCCCCGTCTTCGTTTACTTCCTCAAGACTGCAAAGAAGTGGATAATCGCTGTCATCCCTGAATGCTATTCTGTTTGCTTTTGAAGTAATGGCTCCATACTGCTTTACGAAGGCATCATATTTTACATTAAGAAGTCTCTGCTTATCAGAAAGCTCCTCCTCGCTGCAGCCATCCATCTGGATATCAATCAGCTCTCTTGTTATCTGTCTGATTTCATCAAGGCTTCGGATTCGCTCCTCGGCAGTCTGTGATACTTCTTTTTTTACCATCTCGGAATTTTCCCTGTAATAGAGTTTTCCTTCAAAAAATGTGTAAGTGTAGTTTCTCACATCTGGATCAGCCGGGATAACTTCCTCCGTCTGCTCCGCCTCATCTGCCACTCTCTCAAAATCTGTCATCTGGGCTTTGATATTACCGATAGCCTTATTGAGAGTCTCATACATATTGAAGTTCTCATCATTATTCACACAGACTGTATATCTGCTGTCCTGTCCGTAAATCCTTGTGTCATATTCCATAGATCCAAGCATCATCTCCGGATGCTCTGCAAAATAAGAGTTGACTGCAATGCCATTCTCAGTTACACCAAGGTGTACCCAGTCAGGTTCAATATCAATCTTTCTCTCCCTCTTCTGCAAAAACAGGATATCTGCTGTCACTTCGGTTCCTGCATTATCTTTAAATGCAGTATTCGGAAGTCTTACTGCTCCCACAAGCTCTGCTCTTTCAGCCAGATACTTTCGGATAGTAGGATTTGCCTTATCAAGTGTTCCCTTTGTGGTGATTACTGCAACCATGCCTCCCGGTCTTACCTGATCAAGTGCTTTTGCCAGAAAATAATCGTGGATACGGAAGTTATACTTGTTGTACTTTGGATCAAATACCTTATAATCACCAAATGGCACATTTCCGACAACCACATCAAAGAAGTTATCCGGATATGTGGTATTCTCAAATCCTGTGATACTGATATTGGCATTCTGATAAAGCTGCTTTGCAATTCTTCCTGAAATGCTGTCAAGCTCCACCCCATACAGATTACTTCTCTGCATAGGTGCCGGCATACTTCCAAAGAAGTTACCGATACCCATAGATGGCTCTAATACATTGCCGCCTCTGAAACCAAACTGGACAAGTGCCGAATTTATGCACATGGCAATCTCCGGTGAAGTGTAAAAGGCATTGTTTACTGTTGCCCTAGCTGCAGCATACTCTTCATCCGATAACATCTCTTTGAGTTCTTTGTACTCTTTGCTCCAGCCTGCGTTTTCCTCGTCAAATGCCTGTGACAGTCCGCCCCATCCGACAAACTTCGACAGAGTTTTCTGTTCCTCAGGTGTGGCAAGCCTGTTCTCTGATTCAATCTGCTTTAAAGTGCGGATTGCATCCATATTCCACTGGTATCTGGTCTTAGCACCGCCTTTTTCAAGTTCCCACAGATTGTAATGGAAGTTGTGCTTCGTCTGCCCGGCAACATTCTTCTCATTTTCAAGACTTTCTACTTGCTGTACTGGTTCCTGCTTTGGTGTAAAATCTACAGTTTCCTGTGATTCTGTATCAGCCTGAATATCATCCACAGATACTGATACCGCATCATCTGAAACTACATGTCCATTCTCATCAATTTTGGTTTCCCAGCCATTCGCTATTGCTCTTTCCCTGGTTTCAAGACGATTGGCTTTTACACTATCCTCGATATCAAAGAATCTCTTATAGACCGGATTCATCTTATCCCTGTCAGCCTTCTGCTTTGTCTCCTGATAATACTTCTTCTGGTCTTCTCCGCAGTAAAATGGCTGTTTTACCATATAAGATAAGATTTCATATAACTCACGCCAGTCAAGTGCACCTTCCTTACGCACACCATTCCTGTTCTTATAGCTGATCTTCACATATCCGCTTCTGATTGAGTACTCCACAAGACCATACTTATTGTTGGAATATGCTTTTCTTTCTGCATTATCTGTCCCTAATGCAATATCCCTGATAAGGTCAAGTTTATTTGGCATAAATGCAAAATCAGACTGCACAACATCCATTAGGAATGCCCTAAACGGAGTGTAGCAGCTGCAGTCTGTTACAAGAATCTCTGCCGCATCACGCTGGTCTTCATCAAGCTCTGCAATACGCTTTGCATAATCAATCGGTGTAATATACTGAAGCTCTGATGGATCTTTTTCAGTTGTTTCAGCTTCTATCTCGGCACCATATTCTGCCTGTGTTACCATTCGGTCTTCATCGGCGGCTTCCTGTGGTGTCATGCCTTTTGCACTTACATAATCTCTGTTAGAAGCATAGCTCTCCGGCTCATCCGCTGCGGGGGCGGCAGGTGCGGCCGCGGGCTGCGCCTCAGCCGGAGCTGCGGCCGGGGACTCGGCCGCAGCTTCAGCAACAGTCTCAAGCTCCTCATCCGGCGCCTCATACTGCACGCGGACGACCGCAGGGCTGGCGCCGATGCCGAGGAAGCCGGACTTGGCGCGCTCGACGATCTCAACGGAAACATCATCCCGGTCAAGGCCAAGCTCCTCGAGCGCGGCGGCGATGGCCGCCTCTTCCGTCTTGCCGGACTTTTCCAGTGTTTTTAACATCATTCAGTACTCTCCTGTTTTCCTTCCGGGACTTCGGCGGCCGGCGCCTGCTCCGTCTCGGGAGCGGCGGCCTGATCCGCTGCATAATGGTCCCGCGCGTAGGCACGGCCGCGCGCATAGCGGCGGTTGCCGACCTGGGACTCCGGCGCAGCCGCCTGCTCGACGCCGAGACGCTCGCGGCGGGCGGCACGCTCTTCACG
>OKZI01000406.1_pt1 | contig 12496 bp, 10 predicted proteins | sample 1608621 | NCBI WGS metagenome assembly OKZI01 (sample SAMN02674964, study PRJEB24791) | human gut metagenome, SKBSTL008 | isolation source: stool | host: Homo sapiens | place: USA | reverse complement strand
CAAGACTGCGTGTAACGCAGCGCCGATTGAATCTGCTGGCTTCTGACGGCATAAATAGTCCGGTTTTTGTCAATGGTCCTTTGAAGATCGACTTCTCGGCCGGGTGCGTCTGGTTGAGCGAAAATGAATTGCATTTGACCCCCATCGAGTACAAACTGCTGTGTGTGCTGGCGCATAATGTGGGCAAAGTGCTGACGCATACCTCCCTCACACAGAACGTATGGGGCAGTACGCAGGAAAATGACATTGCTTCCTTGCGAGTTTACATGGCATCCCTGCGCAAAAAATTGGAACGATACCCGGATGCGCCGCATCTGATCCAGACCCATGTTGGTGTCGGATACCGGATGCTGCGCGTGGAAAATGATGAATCATAGTAAAAAAACAGGGTGCGCCCCTGAATGAACACGACCACATCTTGTGGAGGGGTTCAAACCAATCCACAAGAACAGGTGAGCATGACCAAAATGATCCTCCATATCAAGCTGCCACTAACAATGTTAATACGTCCTAACATCTCTAAAAACCATTGAAAAAGTCCGAAAGCGTGCTACAATACAGAGATAAAGAGCCTGCCCCCGCTCAAGGGGATGGGCGCTCAGATAGGAAACATAGAAATGAGGGATAAATATGTTTGATACAAAAAAGCTTGCACTGTTTTTGGGTGGTGTAGTGTTCGGCTCTGCCGGCTTCAAGGTGCTGTCCAGCAAGGATGCCAAAAAGGTCTACACCCAGACCACCGCTGCGGTGCTGCGGATGAAGGACTGCACCATGCAGACTGTGAACAAGGTGCAGGAAGAGGCCGGTGACATCCTTGCCGATGCAAAGGCCATCAACGAGAGCCGCGCCGCCGAGGCTGCACAGGAGGTCATCGAGGATACGGCTGAACAGCCCGCAGAGCAGACTGCACAGTGATACAACGCAGCGGAGCCGCCCTTGGGCGGCTCTTTTTTACGCAGAGGGGTAAAGAAAAGCAATGAAATGTACGATCTTACATGAAGGTAAGGGTCGGATGCGGGTGCACGTCTGCGCCGTGCAGATGACCCTGCACCGGGCAGATGTGCTGGAAGCCTACCTGAACGGGCAGGACAACATTCAAAAAGCCACCGTCTACGAGCGCACCGGAGATGTGGTGCTGACCTACCGGGGCAGCCGGAAGGATGCCGTCGCCCTGCTGGCGGCCTACCGCTTTGACAACGAAGAGTTAGAGGTGCTGGTCACTTCCCACGATAGCCGGAAAATCAATCAGGAATATCAGGAGAAGATGGTCAATCTTGTGGCGGGCCGGGTGTTCCGCAAGGTGTTCCTGCCCGCGCCCATCGCGGCGGCATATACGGTGTGGCGCTCCATCGCCTTTGTCTGGAAAGGCATCCGTTGCCTGCTGCACCGCAAGCTGGAAGTAGAGGTGCTGGATGCGCTCAGCATCACCGCCTCCCTCCTGCGGGGGGATTACAGCACCGCAGGGTCGGTGATGTTCCTGCTGACGGTTGGCAGTCTGCTGGAGGAGTGGACGCGGAAAAAGAGCTTGGACGACCTTGCTCGCAGCATGGCGCTGAACGTGGATAAGGTCTGGGTGCGCACCCCGCAGGGCGAGGTGTTGGTGCCGTTGACCCGTGTCCACGCCGGGGACGAAGTGGTGGTGCGCTCCGGCAACATGATCCCGCTGGACGGCATGGTGCTGGAAGGCGAAGCCATGGTGAACCAAGCTGCCCTGACCGGCGAGTCCATGCCGGTGCGCAAGACCACCGGCGCCACCGTTTACGCCGGAACAGTGGTGGAAGAGGGCGAATGCGTCCTTGTGGCCAAGGCAGAGGGCGGTGCCAACCGCTATGATAAGATCGTGGCCATGATCGAGGAATCGGAAAAGCTCAAGTCCGGCACCGAAAACCGGGCTTTACAGCTGGCCGACCGTCTGGTGCCGTGGTGCCTTGCCGGTACGGTGGCTACCTATGCCTTTACCCGCAACGTCACCCGGGCCATCTCCATCTTGATGGTGGACTTCTCCTGTGCGCTGAAGCTTTCCATGCCGCTGGCGGTGCTCTCTGCCATGCGGGAGTGCGGGGAATATCACATCACCGTAAAGGGCGGCAAGTATCTGGAAGCGTTGGCAAAGGCGGACACCATCGTGTTCGATAAGACCGGCACCCTCACCCGTGCCACCCCACAGGTGGTGCAGGTGGTGCCTTTCTCCGGCTGCGGGGAGCAGGAGGTATTGCAGCTTGCCGCCTGTCTGGAAGAGCATTTCCCCCATTCCATGGCAAACGCCGTCGTCCGTGCTGCCAAGGAGCGGGGAATCTCTCACGAAGAGATGCACTCCGAGGTGGAGTACATCGTGGCCCATGGCATTGCCAGCCGGGTAGGGGGCAAGCGGGTGGTCATCGGCAGCGCTCACTTTATTTTCGAGGACGAGGGCTGCACCATCCCGGCAGGGGAACAGGCAAAGTTTGATGGGCTGGATCCGCAGTATTCCCACCTGTATCTGGCCGCATCCGGGGTGCTGGTGGGGGTCATCTGTATTGCAGACCCCCTGCGCCCGGAGGCGGCACAGGTGCTGCGCCAGCTCCAAAAGCTGGGCATCACTCAGACCGTCATGATGACCGGCGACAGTGACCGCACTGCCCGCGCCATTGCGGCGCAGGTGGGGGTAGACCGCTGCTTTGCGGAGGTGCTGCCGGAGGATAAGGCCGCCTTTGTCCGCGACGCCAAAGCCGAGGGACATACAGTTGTGATGATCGGCGACGGCATCAACGATTCGCCCGCTTTGTCGGCGGCAGATATCGGCATCGCCATCCATTCCGGTGCCGCCATCGCCCGGGAGATCGCCGATGTGACCATCCGCGCGGATAGTCTGGAAGAGCTGGTGACCTTAAAAGCCATTGCCAACGCCCTGCAAAAGCGGGTGGGCAGCAATTACCGCTTTGTGCTCAGCTTCAACTCGGCCCTCATCCTTCTGGGGGCTCTGGGCATCCTGCCCCCTGCCACCAGCGCCATGCTGCATAACCTTTCCACCCTTGGCATCAGCCTGCGCAGCATGACAGACCTGTTGGAGCAGAAGCCTTCCCTGTGAAAATAGTACACCGGAGCGTCCGCAGATGCTCCGGTGTACCGAAATGATAGCTCTTCCCACAGAAAGCAGTGCATCTTCTACAAGAAACTGCTGGATGCTGGGATGACGTAAAGTAAAAACGATTACTTCCCCAGATGCCAGATGTCGCGGTCGTACTCGGCAATGGTGCGGTCGGAGGAGAACATGCCCGCTTTGGCAATGTTCACCAGACACTTGCGCCGCCAGCCTTTCGGGTCGCAGGCGTAATCGCTGAGGGCCTGCCCCTTGCGCACAACGTAGGCGTTGAAGTCCGGCAGGGTCTGGAACCAGTCTTTATGGATCAGCTCGTTGTGCAGGCGGGTCAGGTTTTCGGCGTGACCGGCGGCCAGCATCTCCGGGCCGGTGAGGAAGTTGATGGCGCGGCGGATGTTGGCATCGCCCTCCACCCACTGGGCGGGGTCGTAGTCGCCCACGGCGTAGCGGTGGATGACCTGATCGGAGGTCTGGCCGAAGATATAGATGTTCTCCTCGCCCACCTGCTGGCTGATCTCCACATTGGCACCGTCCATGGTGCCCAGCGTCAGCGCGCCGTTCAGCATGAACTTCATGTTGCCGGTGCCGGAAGCTTCCTTGGAGGCAAGGCTGATCTGCTCGGACAGGTCGCAGGCGGGGATCAGCTTTTCGGCGGCGGTAACGTTGTAGTTCTCCACGAACACCACCTGCAGCCACTTGGACACTTCCGGGTCTGCGGCAATGACCTTGGACAGGGTCAGCAGCGCATGGATGATGTCCTTTGCAATGGTGTAGGCAGGTGCCGCCTTGGCACCGAAGATGCTCACCAGCGGAGCAGCGGGCAGGTGCCCGGCCTTGATCTCGTAGTACTGATGGATGAGGTACAGCAGGTTCAGCTGCTGGCGCTTGTACTCGTGCAGGCGCTTGGACTGGATATCGAACACAGCATCGGTGTTCACACTCACCTTCTGGGTGCGCAGCAGCCAGTCTGCCAGTGCTTCCTTGTTGGCCTTTTTCACAGCGGTCAGCTGCTCCAGTACAGCTTCGTCGTCAGCAAAAGCCAGCAGCTTTTCCAGCTCGGTGGCATCCTTACGGAAGCCGGAGCCGATGTGCTGTTCCAGTGCGGCGGTCAGGCGGGGGTCGCATTCCAGCAGCCAGCGGCGGAAGGTGATGCCGTTGGTCTTATTGTTGAACTTTTCCGGATACAGCTCGTAAAAGCCGTGCAGCTCGGATTTTTTCAAAATCTCGGTGTGCAGCGCCGCCACGCCGTTGGTGGAGTGGGTGAAGTGGATGTCCATGTGGGCCATGTGCACCCGGTCGTCCTTGTCGATGATGGCAAGGCTCTCGTCCTTGGTGCGGGTGCGGGCCAGTGCGTCCAGCTTTTCGATAATGGGCATTAGCTGGGGCACCACGGTATCCAGATAGGCGCGGGGCCACTTTTCCAGCGCTTCGGCCAGAATGGTGTGGTTGGTGTAGGCGCAGGTCTTTGTGACGATCTTTACGGCTTCCTCAAATTCGATGCCCTTTTCGCCCAGCAGCCGGATCAGCTCCGGGATGACCATGCTGGGGTGGGTGTCGTTGATCTGGATGGCGGCGTAGTCGGCCAGATCATGGTAATCGCAGCCCCGGGCGGCACACTCGGCCAGAATGAGCTGGGCACCGGCAGAGACCATCAGGTACTGCTGGTACACCCGCAGGCGGCGGCCTGCCTCATCGGAATCGTCCGGGTAGAGGAAGAGGGTCAGGTTCTTGTCGATGGCAGTTTTATCGAAGGCAATGCCGTCATGGACGATGCTCTCATCGATGGTGTCAAGGTCAAACAGGTTCAGGGTGTTGGTGCGGCCCTCGTAGCCGGTAACGGCCAGCTTGTACAGCCGGGCAGTGTATTCCTTGCCCGCCAGCTCCACCGGGTAGGTGATGTCGGTCTTTTCTGCCCAGCTGTGGGCGGTGAGCCACGGGTCAGGCTTTTCGTTCTGCACGCCGTCCTCAAAGGACTGGTGGAACAGGCCGAAGTGATACCGCAGGCCCACGCCGTCGCCGGGCAGGTTCAGCGTTGCCAGAGAGTCGAGGAAGCAGGCAGCCAGACGGCCCAGACCGCCGTTGCCCAGAGAAGGTTCCGGCTCTACCTCTTCGATATCGGAAAGGCTCTTGCCGACGGCAGCCAGTGCATCGCGGGCTTCATCGTACAGTCCCAGATTGATGAGGTTGTTGGACAGCAGCTTGCCGATGAGAAATTCGGCGCTGATATAGTACAGCTTGCGGCCGGTGACCGGCTGCACACGGTCGGCGCTCTTCTGCCGGACGAGTTCCAGCAGCGCGAGATACAGCTCCTGATTCGTGCAGTCTGCCAGCGGCGTGCCCGTGAGACCCTGTAACGTTTCGGTAAAGCTCATAAATGCATCCTCCTTTGTTAGGGTGTATCTGAAAAGTCGAAAATAGAGTCTGTTTCTACAAGCACAGCCGGATCTTGCGTGAAACAGCCTTGGATCCCACTTGTGCTTGCGAAATATTCGTCATTTTCTTTGTTTTCAAATACACCTTGCGGAAAACAGGTTTGACATCTGTACTTCCAGATATACCACATAAAACAATCAAAATCTTGCCTAAAAAGCGCAGACTGTGGTACAATCCTATCATCGGGAGGTGAAACGATGCAAAATCAGGCATCTTTGCAGGAGACCAAGCAGCATGGTGCCGTGCGGTTTCCCTTCAATCTGTATCCCTGCACCATTCCGGAGGACTTTCCGCAGGTGGCGCTCCACTGGCAGGAGAGCATGGAGCTGGTCTTTGTCAAGCGGGGCACAGGACTGGTGCAGGTGGGCGCTGAGAGCTGCCAGGCCCGCATGGGGGACATCTTTATTTTTACGCCCGGCACCCTCCATGCCCTGCGGCAGGCCGAAGGGCAGTGCATGGAATACGAAAATATCATTTTTGAGCTGGAGCTTCTGGGCGGCGCAGAGGACCTTTGTGCCGAGAAATATCTGCTTCCGCTGCAAAGCGGGCGCCTGTCGCTGCCTGCGCGGCTGACCCCGAACGATTTGTGCTATCTGCAGGCCGCCGCCTGCCTGCGGGAGGTGGAGGATGCCAACCGCGCCAAGCTCCCCGGCTACGAGCTGCAGGTCAAGGGGGCATTGCTGCGGTTTCTTGCCCTGCTCCTTGCACAGGGCCGGCAGCGGCTTGCCGCCGAGACAGCCGACACCCAGCGGCTGAAAACGCTCCTGCAATGGCTCTCGGCCCATTATACCGAGGAACTCCGGGTCTCCGATGCCGCCGGGGTCTGCTCCTTCAGTGCCAGCCACTTCATGCGGTGGTTCCGGCAGATGACCGGGCAGAGCTTTGTGGCCTTTCTGAACGAGTTCCGGCTCAACGCCGCCGCCGAAGCGCTGCAGGCCACGGATGAGACGGTTCTGACCATCGCTTCCCGGTGCGGGTTTGAGAACCTCTCCTATTTTAACCGGGCGTTCAAGGCGCACTTCGGCATGACACCCCGGGAGTACCGGAAAAAATAAGCAAAACGAGGCCGTTCTGCCTCTCTGGAAATGAGAGGAAACGGCCTCGTTTTTTGCACATCAGATCTCCGGCGGCGGGCAGCAGCTTTCCCGTACGATGAGCTGATGCGGCACGATGATCTTGGTGGCCAGCAGGTTGGGGTTCTCGATGTGGTTGATCGAGCTGTTCCGTGCCGTGGAGCAGGCATTGGGCAAGCGGGAGATCATTGCGGAGGATCTTGGTTATATGAGCGAGACGGTCCGTCAGCTGGTGCGGGACAGCGGCTTCCCCGGCATGAAGGTGCTGGAATTTGCCTTTGACTCCCGGGACACCGGCAGTGCCAGCGACTATCTGCCCCACAACTACCCGGTGAACAGCGTGGCCTATACCGGCACCCACGACAACGAGACGCTGGTATCGTGGTATCAGACTGTCACCGATGCCGAGCGCGCCATGGTGCGGGACTATCTGTACGACTACGCCACCCCGGAGGAGCAGCTCTATAAAAGCATGATTGCACTGATCCTGCGCAGCGCAGCGGCGACCTGCATCGTTCCCATGCAGGACTGGCTGGGGCTGGACAACTCTGCCCGCATCAACAAACCCTCCACCGTGGGCCAGAACTGGCGCTGGCGGCTGAAAAAGACCCAGCTGACAAAGAAGCTTCAAAAGGAGATCTGCCAGCTGACCACCCGCTACGGCCGGATGAACTGGGCGTGACAGTATAGTGTTCTGGACTTGATTTTGGAAAGTTTATTGCAGAATAATGGCAGAAGTAATACTTATTCAAAAATAAAAATGACAAAGAGCAAATAAAAAAGTACAGAATATGGATCGGCCCGGTCGAACAGCTGGTTCACATAGTCCTTCTGGGGGATGCCGATGGTCCACAGGCTGTACTTGTCATCCATGGGGATGATGCCCTTTGCCATCATGGTATTCACCACCGGGATGTGCAGCCGGTCGGTGCCCACTTGGCCGGTGATGGCCACCAGCGGCGCACCGTTCGGATAGGAGTGCGCGAGGCGCACCACAAAAAAGCACGAAGCAGCAATGCTTGGTGCTTTTTCTTTTTGACATGTGCCGCGGGATGCTTTATAATAAGAATGATTTCGGATGTCTGCGGGGCGGTGCGCCCTGCGGTAAAATTACGGCAAGCAAAAAAGGAAACCGCTATGAGAGAAGAAAAAGCCGTCAGCCTGCCGCTGCTGCTGGACCCGCGCAGGCCGGAGGAAAACAACCGCGCCTATGCGTACCGGATGCTGCGCAAGAATATCATGACATTGCAGTTGCAGCCGGGCTGTCAACTGAGCGAAGCCGACCTGTGCGAGCAGCTGACGATGAGCCGCACGCCGGTGCACGAAGCGCTGATGATGCTGAAGGGCGAATGGCTGGTGGATGTTCTGCCGCAGCGCGGCAGCATCGTGTCCAAGATCAGCATCCCGTACCTGAACGAGGGCTTTGCCATGCGCCGCATTCTGGAGCCGGCGCTGCTGCGCGGTCTGGCCGGGAAACTGACGCCGGAGCAGCTGGACGAATTCCGAGCCCTGCTGGACCGGCAGAACACCGACCTGTACCTTGATCAGGATGCGGCGGATGATTTTTTCATCTCGCTGGACAACGACTTCCACCGGCTGTTGTACCACGATTCCGGTTATGACCGTATCTGGGAAGCCATGCACAACGTCACTTCCCACATGGACCGCGTGCGCTATCTGGACTCGGCCCTTTGCCGGGGAAATATCGCTTCGGTGCAGAAAGAGCACGTGCAGATCTTTGTCTATCTGCGCGACGGCCTGCCGCCGCAGGTGGACGCGGAAGCGCTGTTTGAGCATCATCTTGGCATGTACCGCGAAAACTTTGCCCAGATCTTGGAGCGGTTCCCGGATTTCTTTTTGAAAAAGTAAAAAACACCCGCTGTCATGGCCCGGTAAGGCTGACAGCGGGTGCTTTTATTCGTAATGATAGGCCTTTACGGCGGGCTGATCGGCTTTGTGCTCCCCAATGATCTTTTCCATCCACACCATATCGTACCAGCGGCCGAACTTGTAGCCGCAGTTGCGGAAGGTGCCGCACAGCGCAAAACCGAGATGCGCGTGGAACTGGGCGCTGTTTTTGGTCAGGTATTCGTCCTCTACCTGCGGGAAGCCGATGCAGGCATACAGGTTCAGAATGCCCATATCCTTTAAACGGTCCGCCAGTGCTTCGTACAGCATCCGGCCCATGCCGCACTTCTGGGCGTTGTGGTCCAGATAGATGGTCAGCTCGCAGGCCCAGTCATAGGCGGCGCGGCCCACAAAGGCTCCGGCGTAAGCGTAGCCCTCGATGCGGCCATCCTTTTCAATGACCAGATACGGATATTTTTGCATCGTGTGCCGCATCCGGCCCTCGAACTCGGCGAGCAACGGCACGGTGTATTCAAAAGTAATGACCGTATGCTCCACATACCATGCGTAAATTTGCAGAATGCGCGGCGCATCGGCAAGTGCGGCGTTGCGGATGGTGATCTGTGCCATGATACAACTTCCTTCCCTATGGATCTGGCCCGATTATAGCACGCGGCAGAGGTGTTTTGCAATTTGCCCGGCGGGTAAGGGTGACGGATTTTAGGCCTGCTTTGCCAGATTTTCTGGTCAAAGCCGTAAAAATGGCACTTTGTGCTCCGGAATTGTGCAAAAAGCTTGCAGGAATGCTGGTTTTTGTGGTATTATTAACAATATATTCCCATTGTGGGGAAGAGAGAGGGGTAATCTGAATGATCAACATCTGCATCATCGCCACCATTGTGATCTATCTGGTGGGAATGCTGCTGGTTGGCTTTGTGTACAGCAAATCCAACGAGGACAGCAGCGATTTCTATCTCGGCGGCCGCAAGATGGGCCCGCTGGTCACGGCCATGAGCGCCGAAGCCAGCGATATGTCCAGCTGGCTGCTGATGGGTATGCCGGGTCTTGCATACCTCACCGGCATCGCATCGCCGGGCTGGACGGCCATCGGCCTTGCCGTGGGCACGTGGCTCAACTGGCTCATCGTGGCCCGCCGCCTGCGCCGCTACTCGGCCAATCTGGATGCCATCACGGTGCCGCAGTTCCTTTCCCTGCGGTTCCATGACCAGCGCAACCTGCTCAACGCGCTGGGCGCGGTCATCATCATCGTGTTCTTCATCCCGTACACCGCTTCCGGCTTTGCCGCCTGCGGCAAGCTGTTCAACAGCCTGTTTGGCGTGGATTACATGGCGGCTATGATCCTGTCCGCTGTGGTCATTGTGGGCTACACCATCATGGGCGGCTTCCGCGCTGTGTCTACCACCGACCTGATCCAGTCCGTTGTCATGAGCATGGCGCTGATCGCGGTGCTGGTGTATGGCGTCAACGTGGCAGGCGGCTGGGACGTGGTTCTGGACAACGCCCGCAGCCTGCCCGGCTACCTGACCATGGCTGCAAGCCACAATGCGGCAGACAACACCGCCACCTCCTACAGCCTGCTGGACATCGCGTCCACGCTGGCATGGGGTCTGGGCTACTTCGGCATGCCCCACATCCTGCTGCGCTTCATGGCCATTGAGGACGAAAAGAAGCTGGTGCTCAGCCGCCGCATTGCAAGCGTGTGGGTGGTCATTGCCATGACCGCTTCCATCGTCATCGGCATGGTGGGTCTGGGCATGACCAAGGCGGGCGCACTGGAGTTCCTGAGCGGTTCTTCCAGCGAGACCCTAATCGTGCGCGTGGCCAGCCTGATCGCTCAGCACGGCGTGCTGGCAGCCATTCTGGCAGGTCTGATCCTTGCCGGCATCCTTGCCGCTACCATGTCCACCGCCGACAGCCAGATGCTGGCAGCGGCCTCCAGCGTATCCCAGAACATCCTGCAGGAGTTCGGCCGCATGAAGCTGACCGAGAAGCAGAGCCTGTTCGCCGCACGCCTGACCATCATCTGCATCAGCGTGGTGGGCGTGGTGCTGGCCCGCGACCCCAACTCCAGCGTGTTCGGCATCGTCAGCTTTGCATGGGCCGGCTTTGGCGGCTCCTTTGGCGCAGTGGTGCTGTGCTCCCTGTTCTGGAAGCGCTGCAACTGGCAGGGCGCACTGGCCGGTATGCTCTCCGGCGGCCTGATGGTCTTTGTATGGAAGTACATCATCAGCCCGCTGGGCGGCGTGTTTGGCATCTACGAGCTGCTGCCTGCCTTCCTGATCTCTCTGGTGGTCTGTGTTGTGGTGAGCCTTGTCACCCCGGCACCCTCGGCAGAGATCGAGGCAGAGTTCGACGCTGCCAAGTAAAAACGATTTAAAATGCCCTCCGCTGCGCTCTGGGCATAGCAGCGGAAAAATGATTGATGCTTATGCAAAAGAGCAAAGCCGGCGGGCTTTGCTCTTTTGCTTTTTCACGGGTGGGGACGCAGAGGAAAGCGGCATTTAATTCAAAAGGATCAGCCATGCTTCGCAGCATGGAAGCAGAAATCCAAAACAGAAAAAGAACAGAAGATCCAGCACGAGCCGCATCAGACGGGTAAGCGGCGTGCCGAGAGACATGGCGTGAATGATAAAAAGATTCGCCTCACCCCAGCGCCGGTAGTAACCGGTTTGCTCAAAATTGTTCCAGAGCTCAAGAGATAGAAATTCAAATCCGGCAAACAATGGAAAAATGACTAGGGAGGACATCCAGCCGTCGGCCTGAAGCGAACCATCGCTGAGAGTCCGCCAGTGCACAGCTAATCTGCCTGGACAGGCAAAAATTCCCCACAGGGCAAGTGCAATGCTTAATGCAAGAAGAGCAGTACGCACAGAATGCCAGTCTACAGTGTGCTGGCGGCGCAGCATGGTGAAAAAATCTTCCAGAGGAACGGGAGGAGTGTCATCTTTTTGACGGGAGTCATGACAGTGCATCAGGTCAGCGAGGGTCAGGCCCAGCACATCGGCCAGCGGCTCCAGCGTGTTGATGTCTGGCAGCCCGATGCCGCGTTCCCAGCGGCTGACGGCTTTATCCGTAACGTGAAGCTGCTGAGCCAGTTCGGCCTGCGTCATGTTCCGCTCCCGGCGCACTTGTGCAAGGAATGCACCAAATTCTTTTGCATCCATTCTGCTCACATCCTTTTCCACAGGATAACACAGAAATGTGGAAAACACAACCGACGGAGCGTTTACCTGCCAGTCTGCAAAACAAAAAGGACGTGCTCCCTTGCGGGAACACGTCCTTTTTTATCGCTTCAGTATCAGGCGGAGATCAGCTTACAGCTGGGGGCCGGCAGAGACCAGAGCCTTGCCGTGCTCGTTGCCCTCGTACTTCTTGAAGTTCTTGATGAAGCGGCTTGCCAGATCCTTGGCCTTCTCTTCCCACTGGGAAGCGTCAGCATAGGTGTCGCGAGGATCCAGAATGCCGGTGTCCACGCCGTTCAGCACGGTGGGAACCTCGAAGTCGAAGTAGGGGATCTTCTTGGTGGGCACATTGTTGATGTCGCCGTTCAGGATGGCGTCGATGATGCCGCGGGTATCCTTGATGGAGATGCGCTTGCCGGTGCCGTTCCAGCCGGTGTTGACCAGATAAGCCTTAGCGCCGCTCTTCTGCATCTTCTTGACCAGCTCCTCAGCATACTTGGTGGGGTGCAGCTCCAGGAAGGCCTGGCCGAAGCATGCAGAGAAGGTGGGGGTGGGCTCGGTGATGCCGCGCTCGGTGCCTGCCAGCTTTGCAGTGAAGCCGGACAGGAAATAGTACTGGGTCTGCTCGGGGCTCAGGATGGAGACCGGGGGCAGAACGCCGAATGCGTCAGCAGACAGGAAGATGACATTCTTTGCAGCGGGTGCAGAAGAAATGGGGCGGACGATGTTCTTGATGTGGTTGATGGGGTAGGACACACGGGTGTTCTCGGTAACGCTCTTATCAGCGAAATCGATGTGGCCCTCGGCATCCAGAGTGACGTTCTCCAGCAGAGCGTTGCGCTTGATGGCGTTGTAGATAT
>OKZI01000385.1_pt1 | contig 12818 bp, 8 predicted proteins | sample 1608621 | NCBI WGS metagenome assembly OKZI01 (sample SAMN02674964, study PRJEB24791) | human gut metagenome, SKBSTL008 | isolation source: stool | host: Homo sapiens | place: USA | reverse complement strand
TCACAAGCTCTACAACTCAATGTGTCCCGCGAGTCAGCTTTGATATAATATCATCCCGGCACACATATGTCAACGGATTTACTGCAATTAATTAAAGTAGTAAAACTATCTTAAAAAACACAAATTTTCTAAATTGTCTGTTTATTATATACAATTCTCACAATTACTATCTGACAGCCTCTATCGCTTCCTTGATATTTGCCACACCAACAATCTCAATTCCATTAATATGCGACACTCCTGCAAGACACACTTTGGGAACAATACACTTTTTAAAGCCAAGCTTCTTTGCCTCAGCAACACGCTGCTCGGACATGGTAACTCCGCGCACCTCTCCGCTTAAGCCCACCTCTCCAAAGCATATGGTATCCTCACGCACTATAATATCCTTTTTGCTTGATGCGATTGCAAGCACTATTCCAAGGTCTATCGCCGGTTCGTTCATCCTTATACCGCCTGCTATATTCACATAAGCGTCACAGTCTGACAGTGACAGGTTGGCTCTTTTTTCAAGGACCGCCATGAGTAGATTTACTTTATTATAATCTGTACCATTTGCTGTACGCCTTGGATTATTAAAAAAACTGTGACATACAAGAGCCTGTATCTCGAGAAGTATCGGGCGGCTTCCCTCTATGGAACATGTGACAATTGATCCTGATGCTCCCTCGGGCTTACCGCTAAGCATATACTCCGATGGATTTTCCACCTCAACAAGTCCCTCCGCCTTCATTTCAAATACGCCTATCTCATTGGTCGAACCAAATCTGTTCTTAACACCTCTAAGTATCCTGTACGACTCATACCTGTCACCCTCAAAATAAAGCACAGTATCAACCATATGCTCCAACGTCCTCGGCCCCGCAACCGCACCATCCTTTGTCACATGTCCTACTATAAAAACAGAAATACCCAGAGTCTTTGCAAGCTGCATAAGCACTCCGGTTGTCTCCCTGACCTGTGAGACACTGCCCGGTGCCGACGCTATCTCCTCATTGTACATAGTCTGGATGGAATCTATTACAACAACCTCCGGTTTTTTTCGTTGAATCACGTCCTTTGCTATATCAAGACTTGTCTCACATAAAAGCTCCAGTGAATCCGTAAAATCGCCAAGTCTGTCGGCACGCATCTTTATCTGATGCAGTGATTCCTCACCTGACACATAAAGTAATGGCACCTTTTTTTGTGAAAGTTCCCTGCATACCTGAAGTAGAAGCGTGGATTTTCCTATACCCGGATCTCCTCCCACAAGCACAAGTGACCCCCTCACAATTCCTCCACCAAGCACTCTGTCAAACTCGGCTATACCTGTCACTATACGCTCCTCTTTCTCGCTTTTTACTGCCGAAAGAGGCAGAACCTGTGCCGCCTTTGATTCTTTTTTTACTTTTCCCGACGAGCTTATCGACTTTTTATCTACGGTTTCCTCTACAAATGTATTCCATTCCTTACAGGCCGGGCACTGTCCCATCCATTTTGCCGATTCATAACCACATTCCTGGCAGAAAAATACAGAGGTCTTTCCTTTTGCCATATTGTTCTCCTTTATAAAATACAAAAAGCCCGGCTTTCACCGGGCTAAAAATATGCTCTATTTTCTTGATACTTTGATATCGACTGAATCAACACCCTCAAGCTCTACGCTTAAGCTGAGCTTGCCGCCGAGATTTGTCTTCATAGTACCTGCAACAGCTCCAGCTATATCAATTTCGTACTCTGTCTCCTCTTCAAGGCCAAGAGTAATCTGAGCATCCTCAGGTCCCTCCACAGTAAATGTCACTGTATCAGCAGTCTCCTCGAAATCCATAACCGCTGTTCCCGGAACAGACTCGTATACAAAGAGTCCGTTTCTTTCGAGCTTTGTAATCTCCTTAAAGGTCTTTACCTTGTAGATATCTCCATCCTTCTCAAAATTGTCAAGCTTTGCCTTTGCAGCCAATGTATAATCTCCGAAGCTGAGCTTTCCGTTTTCCTCAGTACGGATTAATTCACTTATTACAGCCATTTTTATCCTCCCGTAGCTATATTGATATATTAATTATAAATCCAATTCTACTCAACAGTCAATGAAATTTGTTTGTTTTTCGTAGAAATTATTACCTTATTGCCGCGCTTAATTTTGCCGGTAATAATATCCTCTGACATACGGTCTTCAATCTCCTCCTGAAGCTTTCGTTTAAGAGGTCTTGCGCCATATTTTCTGTCATAGGCTTTGTCCACGATAAAGGATTTTGCACTGTCGCGCACTGTGAGCTCTATATCAAGCTGTTCTTTACAGCGTTTCTTAAGCTCCTTTACAAGAAGTGTCACTATATGCTTCATGTCATCCTTGTTGAGAGCTCTAAATACAATAGTCTCGTCGATTCGGTTCAAAAACTCAGGTTTAAATATACGGCGGACCTCCTCCATGACACTGTTCTTCATACGCTCGTGATCCTGCTTTTCATCCTCACCAGCGCCAAAGCCAAGGCGCTTTGGTTCTATAATAGAAGAAGCTCCTGCATTTGATGTCATGATGATTATTGTATTCTTGAAATCAACCGTGCGCCCCTGTGAATCAGTGATTCTACCATCATCAAGCACCTGTAAAAGTATATTGAACACATCAGGATGTGCTTTTTCTATCTCATCAAACAGTATAACAGAAAAAGGATTGCGTCTGACCTTCTCTGAGAGCTGTCCGCCCTCCTCATGGCCCACATATCCCGGTGGTGAACCAATCATCTTTGAAACACTATGCTTTTCCATGTACTCGGACATGTCAACACGTATCATGGCATCTTCTTTGCCAAAGACAGCCTCAGCAAGTGCCTTTGACACCTCCGTCTTACCTACTCCTGTCGGTCCCAAAAACAGGAATGAGCCAATCGGCTTCTTAGGATCCTTTAAACCAACACGGCCTCGTCTGACTGCCTTTGCAACAGCAGAAACAGCCTCCTCCTGTCCTATTACACGCTTGTGAAGTATCTGTTCAAGCTTTGCAAGTCGTCCTGCCTCTGACTCTGTAAGCTTATTTACAGGTATTTTGGTCCATCCCGATACTACATCCGCTATCTCATTTTCGCCGACTACAGGCTGATTTTTGGCTCCTGTGCGACGGTTCTTTCTGATAAGCTTCTGCTGTTTATTTTCAAGCACTTCCTTTTCTGACATAAGCGCGCCGGCAGCTGCGAGATCTCCTTTCGATAAAGCATTTTCCACCTGGTTCTGCTTATCTGTTATCTCTTTTTTCAGAGCAAGCAGCTCGTCAGATGATGTCAGATTCTTAAGCCTTATCCTGGCTGCCGCTTCATCCATCAGGTCTATCGCCTTATCAGGTAAAAATCTGTCATTTATATATCGTGCAGAAAGGTTTACTGCTGCTTTCACACCCTCATCTGTTATGATGACACCATGATGCTTTTCATAGAGTCCCTTTAATCCTGTGAGTATCTCTATTGTCTCATCCACACCAGGCTCCTCGACCATAACAGGCTGGAAACGGCGCTCAAGCGCAGCATCCTTTTCCACGTATTTGCGGTACTCTTCTATGGTAGTGGCGCCGATTACCTGTACCTCGCCTCTGGCAAGTGCCGGCTTTAATATGTTAGATGCATCTAACGAGCCTTCTGCTCCTCCTGCACCTATTATAGTGTGAAGCTCATCAATGAAAAGCAGTACATTTTTGGCATTTGAAACCTCGCTTATCACCTTCTTGATACGCTCCTCAAACTCACCACGATACTTTGATTTGGCTACAAGCCCGGACATATCAAGGGAAACCAGTCTCTTTCCCAAAAGAATATCCGGAACATTGCCACTGACTATATCCTGCGCAAGTCCTTCTACTATAGCGGTCTTGCCCACTCCCGGCTCTCCAATCAGACATGGATTGTTTTTGCCACGGCGGCAAAGTATCTGGATAACGCGCTCCATCTCCTTTTTTCTGCCTATAACAGGGTCAAGAAGCCCTGCCTCTGCCATATCTGTCAAATCTCTGGAATACTGATCTAATACAGGAGTCGCAGAATTGTATGATGTACTGTAGCTTTTCATCAGATCCCTGTATGCAGACGGATCCTCACCCATCGCACCAAGAATATCTATAAACATCTTCTGACTGTTAACACCCATGGTGTTTAAAAGTCTTGCAGCTGCACAGTCTCCCTGCAGTACTATAGCCATCAGCAAGTGTTCTGTACCTATCTCATTGCACTCAAATCTATCGGCTTCCTCCGATGCACGCTCCAATACTCTCTGTGTCCTTGGTGAATAGCCATCCCTGTCCATCACTTCGATGTTATCCCCCGGTGAAATCAGGTCTTCAATCATCGAAATAAGCTTATCATATTCCACATTGCAGGCTGTTAGAACCTCAGCTGCCACACCGGTGCCCTCTTTTATAAGGCCAGCCAGTATGTGCTCTGTTCCAACATAGCTGTAATTCATTTTCTTTGATATACGTGCAGCCAAATCTATTGCTTTTTTAGCCTTACTTGTATATGGTTTCAAGTCATATCCTCCAGTCATATTCACTAATTTAAGTCGATGAACTGCAAATCATCATCCTCGCTGTCATCTTCATTGTCATCCTTTACACTGCGGTCTATAGTCTCAGACAGCTTATTTCCCTCATTGACAAAGCCATCAAGTGCCATTTGAAGCTGATTCTTTAAAGCATCCTCATCAGCATCGTTTTCTGTGTCAGAAACGTTTTCCTGCCTTGAATCGTCTTTTAAATCAAACTCAGAGTTTTCATTCTCAACAGCTTTCTTAAAATCAGGTGTAATTTCTACGGTTCTTCCGACATAGGATGCATTTGATATATTTTCATCCGTAGCCATCTTTTGCTCATCTGCAGCACCTTCCGCTGTTTCTTCTGCGACTTCATCTGCCGGCTCTTCTGCAGCTTCTCCTGCCACTTCACCCACCGACTCTTCTGCAGCTTCTTCTGCCACTTCATCTAACGACTCTTCTGTAACCTCTCCTTCCAGCTCATCTGCTATCTCGTCCGCAGTTTCATCAGTTGTTTCTTCCAAAGCTTCATTTGATACATCTTCTGCTGCATCATCTACATCATCATCGTCATCATGATAGTCCATTGCCTTATATTTTCTGTTTTTCACAGCTGATACAATAAGCAACAGTAACAGAATAATGATAATAAGAACCAGTATTGCAGCTAAAACAAGATATTTATTGGCAATTCCCGGAACAAGCTCACTCTTTACCGCATCGTTTTCCTCCTGTGCCACTGTAGGTGTGCTGAGCTCGGTCCTCATATATGTGCCATCTACGCTATCATATGTGTACCAGCCACTCTCACCATTGTCATTCATGGCATATACGAGGTAAAAATCCTTTGTCTGATCATCGGTTTTTTCGGCTTTGGTCTGGTAGGCTGTTGCCACACCCTTGCCTTCTATGGAGAGCGATATCTCATTATATCCCTCAGGCACATCATCCACCTTAGGCAGTAAAACCACTATAAAATGTGACTCTGAATTGATACGGACAAACTCATATGCTGCATTCTGTGCTGCATCATATACAAAAAGCCCATTGCCGCTTTCCGACTGTAAATACACAAGCGTGATATCACCAAAGGTGCCATGAAGGGTATTGTATTCAAGTCCGTCAATCACTGTCTTTGAGTGCTCAAAGCCTTCAGGAACAACATCCTCCGGAATGTCATTTACCATAGTCCACTCTGTGCCATTTATATCGAACTTCTTCCAGTTATCCTGCTTATCTGCATTCTCCGGATCATCCTCGGCTCTTCTGGTAACAACTATATTGTATGTGCTTGTGCTGCCGTCCTCTGCTGTCACAACAACGCTGACCGTATTCTCTCCAACCTCAAGTGAATCATTGCCTGTGACGGATGTCACACTCGCCTTGGAATCAGCCGGATTTGCTGTAACCGCAAGGCTTGAACAGCTGTAATCTACTGTAGCTGTGTAATCCTTTGTCGCAGCAGAAAACCCAGGGGAAAGCGTACCTGCTGAGATAACAAGCGAACCAAGAGATGCGTTTGAGGATTTCTTTTCCACTTTGTTTTCATTATCTTTATTTGCATTGCTGTCATTGCCGGTATTGCTGCCGGAATTGTCCTTGTTATGCTTGTTGCTGTTTGAATCGTTGTTTGATGAAGCACTTGTTACCGTCACCTTCGTGCTGGCACCGGTAATTACACCTCCGGCATCGTTGCCCTCTGCATCTCCTACAACTGTACAATATGCCTTTATAGTGCAGCTTCCTGCAGCCTTCGCCGTAAATGAAAATGACTGCGATGTGGGATATCCTGCGGCGTCACCAATATTGGCCACACCATCTCCTCCGTTACTCAGTACTCCCTCGTCAGAGCTTGAGATAACTACAGTACCAAAATATCCGGACGGCATGGAAACAGTCACCTTAACTGTTTTTCCAACAGCTACAGAGCTTGAGCTGACACTGAGACCAAGTCCCTGCGCATATACATGCTCGGCAGGTGTGAAAACAAGCATCACTGCCACAACAAGTGATAATATACATCCAAATAATTTCTTCATATTTTCCTCACATTTCTAATTCTGCGATATCTTTGATTTGCCCAGTATGTGTCTGTTCATGATTATCATATCAAGGGCATTTCCACCATCACCCTTTCTGTTAGCATCAGCTGCCTCCAGATAAGCACCTGTGAGTGTTCCCTTTCCTAAGATATGTCTGTTGAGCTTAATCATATCAAGAGCATTTACAGCACCATCACCATTGATATCTCCATATATAACAATATCGTATGTCTTTTTCAGATTACCTGAAGCATCATAAACAGCCACTTTATTGCCTGTTGCAATCTTTCCGCTGTTTTCTGAGCCTGAGCTTGTCAGAAGCTTTACAGTACCTGATGCTGATACTGCTATATTCTTCACAAAATCAGCTGCACCGGTTCCAGGCTCAATGCCTGTAATATAAGTACCTATACTGTATTTACCTGATGTTATGTTTACATCTGTATTATTTTGGTTATTATTGTTCTGATTATTATTGCCACCTGCATTATTTACAGATGCCGCCTGCCTGTTTATATTGATAGTGTATGTTCTTGTATCACCGCTTTGCGACTTGCATTTTACCTTAATTGTATTATTTCCGACAGCAAGCGAATAGCTTCCTGTGCCTGAAACACCACTGTTTCCTGAAACTGCATCTGCCGAAACAGTCACTGAGCTTATAGCATTTGAAACAACTGCTGAATAGCTTGTTGTCGCTCCATTGAAGGCCGGTGTGAGTGTTACACCACTTATCGCAAGCGACTGCAGATAGTTATTGGTATCACCAGCTTTATCGAAGCCCACTGCTGACGATGGCATATTGTTGTATACAGGTATTTTAAATACAAAAGCCTGATTCTTGTCTGAATATCCTTTAGCCAGACTCTGTCCCTCAGTAAGAGCCGCTGTGGCATTGCCCATGTACTGATGGAAATACAGCGAGCTTGTATTTACTACATTAAACTTCTCAAAATACAGTGTATTTTGACCCTTATTTATATAATTGCTGCCCACCTTTACAGCTCCGCCGCTTATGGACTTTACTCTTGTATTCCAGCCCTGCTTCTTGGCAAAAGACAGACCATTTTTATAAATCTTATCCTTCGTGTTTCCGGTTGCACTAAAATTAAAATAATTATAATATCCTTCGTATCCGGAATATGTACCCGAAATAAGAGGGCTCGTTCCCTTTTGTCCCTGCTCCTGCTTTATACGCGATGCTATATGGTATGCACTTACTCCACTGCTCTTTGCCACATCCATGAATGTGCTTGCATAATTGATTTTCTCACCATTGTTGGAATAGGTCTTTGTTCCCTCCATAAATGTGCCTTTTACTATGGACTTGACACCTTCAAGTGCCTCATTCGGACTGTATGCCAGACTCTGAAACTGAAAAATATTGGTCTCATCAAGAAAATTCCTTGGATCCATGAGATAAGCAATATAGGCACTGCTTGCTGACACCCATCCCGGTTCGTACTCAACCCACGTATTTGTTGACCAGTTATATGCTCCGGCAGCTGTGGATTTCTTGGCATTGTCTGCTGATTTGGATACCAGATTAAGTCCGTTTACACTTTCATTTTCAATCACCGTATCCCAATTCAAACCTGTATTTACAGCCTCAAATGTCCAGCTTGAATACTTATTGTGAAGAGCTGTAAGGTTTGGAATATAGCTGTCAGGAAAGCCTGCATTCTTCATAGCCGTGACAAAATCAGTATTGTCTCCGCTATTATTGTATGTCACCTTTATGTATGTACTGATAGTCCAGCCCGTAAATGCCTTGCCGTTTAAAGTACCCTTGACATTATACCAGACCACACCGTTTACCTTAGTCTCTCCAATTATGTCAACCTGATGGTTCCAGTTGAGTGAGACAACCTTGGTAGTTCCGGATGTGCCTGCTGCATTGCGGACATACACATTGCCACCTGTAATCGTACCTGTAGCATATGCTCCCGATGCGGTTGCAAGGGCAAGCTGTTCCTCATTATTCTGCTGTATGGCATCCGCATTGCCGGTGTCTGCTGAAGCATCCCCTGTCTGCGCATTGTCTGATGCAGCTGTGCCGGTACCTGCTGATACAAAATCAGACCTGATATAGCTTACACACTCCTCGTTATTTGCTGCCAGATTGTACTTTGCCTTGTACCACACCTTGCCGTCTGCACCTGTGGTCTGCTCAAGAATAGTAATATCCTTGCCGTTTGAAAGCTTGTGCTCCAGCTCATACTCTGTGCCCGGTCCGCTTCTCGCCGCTACCCAGTATCTCTCATCACACACAACCTTAGCCGCCTGATCCGCATAGACTGCTATGCTGCTGTATGGTGCCAGGTCACATGCGGCTAATGACAATGTTACGACAGAGGCTGCCAGAAATTTATTTATCTTTATCATCAAATCCCATCTTTCTTATGTGCATTGTTTACATTAATCCATTATCCATTTAATTATAATAGAATATGACCTTTGTATCAATGTATTCGGCAGAAATTTATTATTTTTTTATTGATATGAGGGTCAAAAGGTATTTTGCCCCTCATTTATGATTAATCGAATTGCATGCAAGCATGCATCGATGATACCTTTTGACCCTTTAATCATAATATAAAAACTCCCTTCAACGTGCAGCTCATGCTTACGTTTCAGGGAGTTGTCTGATTCATATTCTGCTTTTTCTTACTGTCTCCTGTAGCTTTTTCTAGCTGAACAGGGATTTTATCTTATCCCATAAATCCATGAAAAAGTTACCAATCTTTTCCCAGAAGCCCGGGTCATTTATCTTATCGCCAAGCTTTGATGCCCAGTCCTGTGCCTGGTTGATGACTGAATCCCAGTCGATATTGGCATCCTTAAGCTTCATAAGAAGCGATGTCAGCTTTGCAATATCATCATCAGAAAGCTTCAGGTCGTAATCCTTTGCAGCCTCCTTTATCGCATCCTTTATCTGGCTCTCATCCTTGAGCCTTCCATCGGCAAGCTGCTTCTTTAGGTCTGCAATCATTGCCTCGATATCCTGCGAATCGCCGTCAATGCTCTTGTTGAGCTCTCCTGTTGTGACAAGCTCATCCATCGCTGCGTCTGTCACCTTGTCGTCAAGCTTCTTGCCTGTCATCTCCTCGTATGCCTTTAGTGTGCCTACAAGTGCTGCCGTTCCGGAAATAGGGAAAGGTCCTGCGACTATGATTTTAGCATCAGCTATGCCTGCTGTGGCAAGCGCATTCTTGTACATTCCTACCGTACAGTAATTGATATTGTGTGTGGAAACACTAAGACCCGCACCCTTTTTATCCTCTGTAATGAGTACTGAGGAAAGTGACCTTGTGCCAATCTCGCTCTTGCTGATGTATGAATCGAGGTACTTGTGCTCCTCATCATTATTTACATAGACCACATCGTATTTGTCCAGATCAGTGAGCTCGATTCCCATAAATCCAAGCACTGTCGCTCTCTGATCCGGTGTGAGGTCTGCTCCAAGACTTAAGTATGGCTTATCATTTTTGCTGATGGTCACCTTGTCGTTTGTCTCACTGCCGGCTGTCGTTGTACTGTCTGCAGTACTGTCTGTGTTACTCTTATCAGCTGCGTCACTGCCTGATACATCAACGCTTGAAACTGTATCAGTCTGCGTAGCTGTCTCTGTTGCAAATACAGCCGGATTCATTGTAAACAATGTCACCGCAGCAAGCACGCTACATACAATACTCTTTGCTTTTTTCTTTATTGATCTAATCATTTTTCCTCCAATCTACTGCTCTATATCATACGAAATTGTAAAGCTGCTTCCGTCGAAGCTGACATCTGCCATGCTTCCGCATACCACAGGCATCATCGGCGACATATGACCTATATCCAGATCCATGATGATTGGCACATTAAACTCTCTAAGCAGTGATGAAAGCGCCTGTCTGTGGTCTATGCCAAACATTTCCTCTCCGAAGTGCGCCGGGCGTCCGATAAGAAAGCCCTTTACATTTGAAAACCATCCTGCATTTTTCATCTGCCACATAGCCCTTCTCATGCCCATCACATTAAGGTCACAAGCCTCAAGGAACCATATGATACCATCATCACTGTAGCGCTCATTAAATTCCCTTACATGGTCAAACGATGTACCAAGCAGATTGATAAGACAATCCATGCAGCCACCAAGCAGCCTGCCTCTCATGGTAAGCCTGCTTTCCTTTGCCACCGCAGGAATAGAGCTGATACACGACTTTTCAGTCAGGTTGTAGCCCACAAACGGGGCATTCTCATCCTTTATCGATTCCTTCTCCCACATAGGGTAATTGGTAAATGAAAGCTTCCTGCCACAAAGCAGATTAAATGCATCGGTAAGTGACTCATGCCACACCTCCATGCCAAAGCTGCCCGCACACGGCCCGTAAATACCTGCTGTATCTGCAATAGTAGCCTCCAAAAATGTGAAATTAGTGTTGTCGGAATAGCCCATGTACCATTTCGGCTTTGACTGCTTCACGCGCTCAAAATCAATATAAGGCACTACCTCGCACATCAGCTCGCCACCACCACAGGATATAAGCACATCACTGTCAACAGAAGCATAGCTCTCGTTCAGCTCTTCTGCGCACTTCTTAGGTGTATTGCTGATACCTATGCCACTGTCGCACCTGCAGTTAGGTCCCTCTATCGTCTTATAACCCATGCTGTGAAACCTTTTAATGGCATTGTCAAAGGCACTCCTGTACGGCTCTGTTGTACAGCCCATCGAGGGCGCCACAAAGCCTATTGTTCCTCTATCCTTTAGAAATTCAGGGTATCTCATGTTTCTATCATCCTATCACTATTATTTACATATCTAAGCTTCTGTCTGAAGTAAAATATGTAGGATTTTATCATTTCTGTCCAGGTCATTTTACTGTCATAATTAAATGTCGTCGTGTACTGCACATGCTGTCTGTTGCACCAGTTGTATATATCATGCAGACTTATCGAATCAACATGCTTCATATTGTTCATAAACACCTTAACCTTTAAAAGCTCATCCTCACTGTCGATGTATAGATGAAAGATAGTATTCGGACATTCAATTATTATCTGCTGTTCCCCTATATTTTTCATCAATGTATCCTCTATTGAATAATGTATCCTGTGTGATTAAAAACATTATCGTCTGTCGCACCGGGATGTGGGTAATAACAAAATATCGTAACTGTTCAGTACCTTCACAGTTAAAAAATATCACATAACCATAGTACTACACCGGCGTCACAAAATCCAGTCATTTTTGCCTGCCAATTCTTACTATTTTATTAAGAAAAACGGTAAATATCATACCCCCTCACAGTCAAATGCCGGGATGAAGCTGTCATTTGCCACGTCACCCTCCTGTATAAATGCATTCGTGATTCCTATTTCGAGGGCATAGTTAACAAGTCTTTCATACTCTCTCTTTGTCACTGTGCGGTTTATCTCAGGATAATCCTCTAGTGCAATCGGCGTAAACTGGCTCATCATGCTTATATATACGTGATCATGATATGTATCATACAGGTACTTAAGTACAGCCTTTGCATCATTCACATGTCCCGGCAGTAGAAGCTGTCGCACAATAACTCCCTTTTGTATGAGTCCTGTCGCATCGTCAATCACGACATCCGGCTGCTGCCTGACCATCTCTGAAAGCGCCTGCTTTGCGACAGACGGATAATCTTTTGCCCTTGAATACCTTGCCGAAAGTGTACTGTCCATATATTTAAAATCCGGAAGATACACATCCACTATGCCCTCAAGCAGCTTTAGCTCTGTCACATTTTCATATCCGCTCGTATTGTATATAATAGGAAGCTTCATGCCGTGGCTTTTTGCATCGTTTACCGCCCACACTATATCAGGGATATACTGCCCAGGTGTGACCAGATTGATATTATTTGCGCCTTTGTCAGCAAGTTCTATGAAGATATCACTCAGCCTCTCTTTACTGATTACCTTTCCCTCTTTTCCGTCAGAAATCTCCCTGTTCTGGCAGAACACGCAGTGTAGGCTGCAGCCTGAGAAAAAAACTGCCCCACTTCCTCTTTTTCCTGATATGCACGGCTCCTCCCAGTAATGAAGTGCTGCTCGCGCCACCTTTATTTCAGATGAAACGCCACATACACCTGTTTGTCCGGTTCTTCTGTTTATGCCACATTTTCTGGGACACAATAAGCAATTTTCGTATTTATTCATATTTTTCATTTTAACCCTTGCTAAAAATAATGTTTGATACTACAATCTATATGATTAAAGGGTCAAAAGGTATCATCGATGCATGCTTGCATGCAATTCGAT
>OKZI01000080.1_pt1 | contig 35180 bp, 27 predicted proteins | sample 1608621 | NCBI WGS metagenome assembly OKZI01 (sample SAMN02674964, study PRJEB24791) | human gut metagenome, SKBSTL008 | isolation source: stool | host: Homo sapiens | place: USA | reverse complement strand
TCGTGAAGGCTGGCTTCATGGAAGGCAAGGTCATGGACGCTGCCGAGACCAACGCAATCGCAAAGCTGCCCAACCGCGAAGGCATGCTGTCCATGTTCGCAGGCGCCCTCACCAGCACTCTGTCTGGTCTGGCCGTTGCAATGCAGGCTTATGCCGACAAGCAGGAGGAGCCTGCAGCCTGATTGCTGCATGACCGCTGCTTAAACAAAACAAGAAACTAACAAACAAAACCATTGATATTGGAGGGTTACTACTATGGCTTCTGAGAAGATTACTGCCATCATCGACTCCGTTAAGGAGCTGTCCGTTCTGGAGCTGAAGGAACTGATCGACGCTTACTGCGAAGAGTTCGGTGTTTCCGCTGTTGCTGCTGCTGCTCCCGCTGCTGCTGGCGCTGCTGCTGCCGCTGAGGAAGAGAAGACTGAGTTCGATGTCATCCTGGCTGAGGCTGGCGCTACCAAGATGCAGGTCATCAAGCTGGTGAAGGAGATCACCGGTCTGGGCCTGAAGGAAGCTAAGGCTATCGTCGATGGCGCTCCCAAGGCTGTCAAGGAGAAGGTCTCCAAGGCTGAGGCTGAGGACATCCAGAAGAAGCTGACCGAGGCTGGCGCTAAGGTCGAGGTCAAGTAATTGAACCTCTTCTGAGAGTCGTTCATTCTTGAACAATGAGGTGCCCGTACCGAAAGGTGCGGGCATCTTTTTTTGTTGTGCAAAATTATTAGCAGCCTCGCCCTCTCCGTCATTGCTGACGCAATGCCACCTCTCCCAAAGAGAGAGGCCTTGGCATGGCGGCAAAGTTTCCGGCTCAAGTGCAAAGTGTGCGGGAGAGCTGCCGAACAAAGTGAGGCTAAGATGGCGAGCCCGTGATCCAAATGCAATTCGCCTTTTCTGCATTCAAAAACTATGCTATACTGTTCTCAACAGGAGGAACGGCAGAGCCTTTGTCCCCTCTGCCGCAAAAAGAGAGTTTATGGAACACCGCAACTGGAACAAAAACAACATCCGCACTTCCCTTTTGGGTTACGGCTGTATGCGTTTTCCCACCAAAGCCGACGGCACCATTGACGAAGAGCGCGCCGAAGCTTTGCTGAACACCGCTAAGGCCGCCGGTGTCAACTACTTCGATACCGCCTATCCCTATCACAACGGCCAGAGTGAGCCGTTTGTGGGCCGCGTGATCGCCAAATGGGACCGCAGCAGCTTTTATCTTGCCACCAAAATGCCGCTGTGGAAATGCAAAAGCCTGGACGATGCCAAGCGCATTTTTGAAGAGCAACTGCAGCGGCTGGGCGTGGACTACATCGACTTCTACCTGCTGCACTCCCTGCACAAGGCCCGGTACGAAAAGGCAAAAGCCATGGGCCTTGTGGACTGGCTGTGGCAGCAGAAGGCCGCAGGACGCATCCGGAACTTTGGGTTTTCCTGCCATGACAACTCTGCCGGATTTGAGTATATTCTGCGCGACCAGCCGTGGGATTTCTGCCAGCTGCAATACAATTATCTGGACCGGGACGACCGTGCCGAGGAGATCTCCGGTGACCGGGGCTATCAGCTGACCGAAGAATGCGGCGTGCCGCTTATCATCATGGAGCCCATCAAGGGCGGCACGCTGGCATCCCTGCCTGCAGACGCCGCCGCACCGCTGCACGCCCTGCGTCCGGATGCCACCGATGCCTCCTGGGCGCTGCGCTGGGTGGGCAGCCACAAAAATGTGCATGTGATCCTCTCCGGCATGAGTGCTGAGGATCAGCTGACCGACAACCTTGCCACCTTTGACCATTTTGAACCACTTTCCCCCGCCGAGAATGCCGCTGTGGAAAGCGTAGCCAACGAGCTGCACCGCCGCATCAAGATTGGCTGCACCGGCTGCCGGTACTGTATGCCCTGCCCCATGGGGGTGGACATCCCGGACAATTTCAGCATCTGGAACAAGCTGGGCATGTTCGGCCAGAAGGACGCCATCAAAGCCCAGTGGACCACCTGCTTCCCGGACAGCGAAAAGGCCCTGCACTGTGTGCGCTGCGGTAAGTGCGAAGCCGTCTGCCCGCAGAAGCTGCCCATCCGCGATTCTCTGGCACAACTGCAAAAGGAGCTGGACGCACTGTAACTCCTTCCGTCATCGCTGCGCGATGCCACCTCCCTCAAAGAGGGAGGCCTTAAGGCCCCATCTCTGAGGGGGCTGTCGCCGCAGGCGGCTGGGGGAGTTTCATAACAAAAAAGACCGTCACACGTTTTTCGTGCAACGGTCTTTTTTATGCAGTTCTTACCACAGCCGGATGACCTTGATCACACTTTCCGCCTTATCGCGGGCCAGCTCCAGATGGTGCTGCAGGGAATCTGCAGCACTGTCCCAGTTGTCGGCCAGAGCGGCATCCAGAATTTCCAGATGTTCGTCACAGGTCTGTTCCTGATTGATCATGCTCACCTTGCCGGTCATGATGCGGAAGCGGGTGTTCAGACCGGTGATGCGGTCATACGCCGAACGCAGGTACTTGTTGGGCAAAGTGCTCATGAGCAGTTCGTGGAACTCATCGTCCGACTCGCAGAAGTCGGTGATGCTGTCCGGGTGATGCATCAACTCGGCAAATGTCTCCAGCTGTTCCCGCGGGATGCCGCTGCCATAAGTACGCAGGGCGTAAGGCTCCACCAGCAGGCGCATCTCGAACATGCTGTGCACGTCCTCCTCGGTGATGCCGGAAACCATCAGGCCCTTCTTGGGCAGAATGGTGATCAGGCCTTCCTGCTCCAAGCGGCCAAGAGCATCCCGCATGGGGGTGCGGCTGATGTTGCCCATCTCGGCACAAAGCTTCTGCTCGTTCAAAAACTCGTTGGGCCGGTACTCGCAGTTCAGGATCTTGGTCTTAAGGTACTGGTATGCCTGCAGCTTCAGGCTCGTTTTGGTCTGCGACTCCATTTCTTTCATGTTCTGCACAACTCCTATTTCCTTTTCCCTTGCAAAGAAAAAGGTTCTTCTCCTATAATACTCTGGGGCGCATGCTTTCTAACTTCAAAGCATCTTGTATTCTTGCTGCAATCCAAGTAGTATTCCAGTTCTATTATTTCATAATAGGGCAATTATTACAATACTTTTTTGTGAACTTTAGCGCGTTTTATGTTTTATCTAATTTTTATGTCCCATTTTTGCCAAAATTAACAAGTTTTTTTGTGCTTGTAGCCAATGCCGCTTCTTTTGGCCCGGTTCTTTTGCATCCAATGCAAAAATATGCTACAATGTAAAAAATATTGAAAAGGGTGTGGATCTCTCTTATGGCACGAAGCGACGGCTACAATACCAAGACCCGTCAACTGATTTTAGATTATCTCATCAACAACCGGCAGCACGCGGTGAGTGCTTCCAACATTCTGGAGCATCTGGAAGAGCAGGGTGCAAGCCCCAACCCCACCACGGTGTACCGCTATCTGGACAAGCTGGCCGGGGAGCAGCGCATCATGAAATACGTTGCCGACAAGGGTGAAAAAGCCGTATTCCAGTACGTGGACGAGGGCCGCCACTGCCGGGAGCATCTGCACCTCAAATGCGTGCAGTGCGGGCGCATCTATCATCTGGACTGCCACTTCATGGACGAGGTGCGCGCCCACCTGATGGCAGAGCATGGCTTTACCCTGCAGTGCGAGGGCAGCGTTCTGTATGGTTTGTGCCGCCACTGCGCCCAAAAAGAGGAACAGTCCGACTCTGATGGTCAAACCGCACAAAAATGCGCCTGCTGTGTTGACACGGGCAAAAAGCCGTGATACAATGCATGCAAGAAAAAGCGTTGACCGGGAAAAGTAAGGTTTCAATGTCCTCTTTCAGAGAGTGCGGGTAGGTGGAAGCCGCGCAGAGAGCGAAACCCGAACGAACACCCGCAAGCTTCACCCTGAACCTGTTTGTGCAGCAGTAGGGGCCGACGTGCGCCGCTCGTTATCGCGGCAGTGCTTTCAACGGGGAGAGCGCACAAAAGTGACTGGCATGGTTTTATGCCGGTAATTTAGGTGGCACCACGGATACGGCAGCATATTCGTCCTAGCGATTGGGATGAATGAGCTGCCGTATTTTTTATTTAAAAAGAGGGGTAAGAAATATGTGTTGTGTTATGGGCTATACCGGGCACGATCTGAGTGCCGCCAAATTCAAGGAATACCTGCTGCGCACGGTCATGCGCGGCCCGGACGACCAACGTGTGGTGGAAGGGCCTTTTGGTCTGATGGGTTTTGGCCGTCTAGCCATCATGGGCCTGACGCCGGAAGGCATGCAGCCCTTCTACCGCGGTGCCGACTGTGTGGTGTGCAACGGCGAACTGTACGGCTTCCGCTTTGAGAAAGAGATCCTCAAGCGCCGCGGCTACAAGTTCCAGTCCGACTGCGACTGTGAGATCCTGCTGCCGCTGTACTATGAGTACGGTCTGGATATGTTCCGCCACATGGACTCCGAGTTCGCGCTTATCATGTACGATTCCCGCAAGGACCGGCTCATCGCCGCCCGCGACCCCATCGGCATCCGTCCGCTGTTCTACGGCTACTCCAAGTCCAGCCATCAGATCGCATTCGCCTCCGAGATGCAGAACCTCATTGGCTGGTGCGACGACATCCGGCCCTTCCCCATTGGCAGCTACTACTGCGATGGCCGCTTCGTCCGCTATGAGGACATTGCCGATGTGCCCGCCCCCATGCAGGACGACATGGACACCGTGCTGCGGAACATCCGCGAAAAGCTGATTGCAGGCGTAGAGAAGCGTCTGGACGCAGATGCCCCTGTGGGCTTCCTGCTCTCCGGCGGTCTGGATTCCTCACTGGTGTGCTCCATTGCCGCCAAGAAGCTTGGCAAGCCCATCCGCACCTTTGCCATTGGCATGGACACCGATGCCATTGATCTGAAATATGCGCGCCAGACCGCAGAATATCTGGGCAGCGAGCACCACGAGATCATCATCAACCGGGATATGGTCATCAACAGTCTGGAAGAGGTCATCCGCCTGCTGGGCACCTGGGACATCACCACCATCCGCGCCAGCATGGGCATGTACCTGCTGTGCAAGGCCATCCACGAGCAAACCGATGTCCGCGTGCTGCTGACCGGCGAGATTTCCGATGAACTGTTCGGCTACAAGTACACCGACTACGCCCCCACCGCCGATGCCTTCCAGCAGGAGAGCCAGAAGCGCATCCGTGAGCTGTACATGTACGATGTGCTGCGCGCCGACCGCTGCATCTCCTCCAACAGCATCGAGGCCCGCGTGCCCTTTGGTGATCTGGATTTTGTGCGTTACGTCATGGCCATCGACCCGGAAAAGAAGCTGAACAGCTACGGCAAGGGCAAGTATCTGCTGCGCAAGGCCTTTGAGGGCGATTGGCTGCCGCCGGAGATCCTGTGGCGCGAAAAGGCCGCCTTCTCGGATGCTGTAGGCCACAGCATGGTGGACGACATCAAGGAGTATGCCGAAAGCCTTTACACCGACGAGGAGTTCCAGCTGCGCCGGGCAAACTATTCGGCCCACTGCATGCCGTTCACCAAGGAAAGCCTGTTTTACCGCGAAATTTTCGAGAAGTACTACCACGACCAGAGCCGCACCATCGTGGGCTTCTGGATGCCCAACAAGGCATGGCCGAACTGCAACGTCAACGATCCCTCGGCCCGTGTGCTGGCAAACTACGGCGCTTCCGGTGTGTAACGCCAGACCATTTTGAATGCGCTCCGCTTTGCTTTGCGCATGAATAGCGGAAAGAATATTCTATAATTTGTAGATCGGGAAAATCTGCGGATTTTCCCGATCTACTTTTTCACGAGAGGGAACCCTCTCCATCATCACTACGCGGCAATGGGAGACGGGACATCTCCAGTCAAAGCCGCAAGGACGAAAACGGCTTGTCCTTCGCAAGCGTCCTCGCCCTCTCCGTCACCTGCGGTGACACCTCTCCCAAAGGGAGAGGCTCTGGCGAAGCTGGAAACTTCGCAGTTGAGCTGGAAACCTTGCCGCCATGCCGAGGGCTCTCCCTTTGGGAGAGCTGCCGAGCGGAGCGAGGCTGAGAGGGCTAGCTCTTCCCCCGCTACGCCGCCGCTTCCATAGGAAGCAGGCGCGGCATCCGCCCCTTGCCGTCCAAGCTCCATCTGTGAAAATGCAATGCCGGGCGGTCCGCAGACCGCCCGGCATTGCTCTATTAAAATTATTTTTCCGCTATTCATGCCCAAAGCGCACGCGGCGGGCATTCTAACTTGTTGTGTTACATCCTGATCTTCTGTGCCGCGCGTGCAATGGACGCAAGCAGAGCCACCAGCCGCTTTTCGTCCATCTGGCCGCAGTAGCTGGTGAAGGTGTAGTAGCAGCCCTGCACGCAGAAGGAAAGCACGATCTTACGCACCACATCGGCATCAAACGAGGGGTCGCTCTCCGAGATGCATTTGCTCATTGCAGCTTCCACGCGGTTGATGAACAGCCCCTGACGGGAGCCGGAAAACAGAATGCCGATCTCGGTCTGATTCCGGGTAAATGCCCGGAACATTTCCCGGGTCAACCACTCGGTGCGCTCGCTTACATCACGGGCGGTCAGCTGCGGCAGGCTTTCCACCACCACCTCCACCATTTCGTCCTCCATGGCGTTGGCCAGCGCATAGATATCCTGATAATGCGCATAAAAGGTGGACTTATTGATGCAGGCCAGATCGCACAGTTCCTTGACCTTGATCTTTTCCAGCGGTTTCTGCGCCCGCAGCTCCATGAATGCCTGCTTGATGGCACGCTCCGTTTTTTCAATGCGAATATCCAGAAAACCCACCTCTTTTGCTTTTTCGTTGATTATCCAACCATTTTCCTGTTTTGCGGATAGACAAGGCCCTCAGCCTTTTTTATACTGGGTCTGTCCCCATCCGCATCACTCCTTGCGGTACAGGATGCCTTTTTCTTCCAGCTCTTTTTTGATGCGCTCAAAGCTCCCGGCATCCGGGCAGTGCAGGGTGTGCAGATGCACGCCGCCGGTCATGCGGCTCAAAAGTGCTTCCGGCGTGTCCTTGGCCTGCTGGATGAAGTTGTCCACATCGTAGCGGCTGGCAAGGTTCAGGTTGCCGCGCAGCTCGCCATACAGGCTGTTCTCCACGGCCACATCCACCACGATGCCGCCCTGATCCACCACGGTGTACAGCTCGGTGCGCATCTCGTCCTCGGTGCTGTGCACGCAGGCCAGAATGGCGGTATAGCCTTTTTCCGCCGGGTGCAGCTGATAGCCCCGGGGCGTTGCATCGATCTGCGCACCGCCTGCCCGCAGCAGAGCCACATCCCCCACCACGATCTGGCGCGAGACCCCCAGCAAAGCCGCCAGTGCGCTGGCACTGACCGGTGCTTCGGCCCCGCTGAGCCGTTTCAGAATGGATTCTCTGCGCTGCGCTGCATTCATGGTCTTCAAAGCTTCCTTTCCGCTTTACGGTATTATGCTCTTATTGTAGCAAAAGACGGCGGATCATGCAAGAATGCGTTTACTTTTCCAGCTGCAGGATGGTAGCATAATTGGAGGGCAACTGCACTTTCATGCGGCCCCACTCCATGCTGGTCAAAACGGGCTGTGCGCCCACCGTGTCGGCCAACAGGTCCTTTGCAGAGGATGCCTCCACCGGCAGCTGGAATTCCAGCTGTGCGGGACTGTCGCCGTTGTTCAGCACCACGACGCAGGCCTTTCCATCCAGCACCCGGGCAAAGGCATAGCACTGGGTGGTGAGCTGCAGCTCTTTCACCTCGCCGTCGGTCAGCTCCGGCAGCTCCGCCTTCAGTCTGCCCAGTGCGGCATACACGCTGGTGACAGGGTTGGTGATCTCAGCATCCTTGAAGTCGGAAAGTTCCAGGCAGGGACGCAGCGGCCAGTCGCTTCCCCACTCTTTTTTGCCTTCAATGCCAAATTCTGAGCCATAATAGATGGACGGAATGCCCCAAAGCGTATATACTAGAATTGCAATGTGGCGGATGTGCTCCCGGTTGCGCAGCTTGTTGGGCAGGCGCTCCACATCGTGGTTGTCCGAGAACAGATACAGCCGGGTATCGTGGCACAGGCCCTGCAGACGGCGCATGGTGTGGGCGATCTCGAAATAGTTGTGGTCGTTGTGGCCGCTCCACAGGCCCTTGTGCAGCTCGTAGTTGGTCACCGAGTGCAACATCTCCGGGTTTGCCCAGCGGCTGTAATCGCCGTGGATCACCTCGCCCATGAGCCAGAACTCTGGCTTTACCTCGTTGGCAAGGCGGCGCAGACCTCGCATAAAGTCAAAGTCCAGCACATCAGCTGCGTCCAGACGGATGCCGTCAATGTCAAATTCATCCACCCAGAAGCGGATGGTATCGTAGTGGTAGTTCTGCACCTCCGGGTTGCGCTGGTTCAGCTTGACCAGCAGATTGAAGCCGCCCCAGTTTCCGTAGGAAAAGCCGTCGTTGTACTCGTTGTTGCCCCAGAAATTCACATCGCAGAACCAGTCCTTATAGCGGGCGTTCTCGCGGTTTGCCTTCAGGTCCTGAAACGCAAAGAAATCCCGGCCCACATGGTTGAACACGCCGTCCACGATCACCTTCTGGCCCCGGGCATGGCACCGGGCCACAAAGTCCTTGAATTCTGCGTTCGTGCCAAGGCGGCGGTCTACCAGCCGGTAATCGATGGTGTCGTAGCCATGGGAACCGCTCTCGAACAGCGGGCCGATATAAATGGCCGTGCAGCCGATGTCCGCTGCGTGCTCAGCCCATGCGTTCAGTTTATTAAACGCGCCGGGCACAGCCTGCCCATCGTTCTCGTGTGCGCAGCCGCACAGCCCCAGAGGATAGATGTGATAAAATACCGCGTTGTCATACCAAGCCATTGTTCATACCGCTCCCATACAAAAAAATCAGCCTCCGCCCACTGCGGCGGCAGGAATAGTATAGCACAGAATCTGTAAAGCATGTTAATTTTTGCTGATTTTTGTCAAGAATCTACAAGGATATCAGCCACTATGCCCCATTTCGTCTTGTTTTTATTGGATATATTGCCCAAACACCTGTGTCGCATGCAGTGCCGCCGGGCGCTGCCTATCATAGAATGTAAGGAGATCTTTGCATGAATTACCCCGCCATTCCCCGTGAATTCTTCAATGGAGACTGCTTTGATGCCTACCGTATCCTTGGTGCGCATTCCTGCTCCGACAACGGCACCGAAGGGTGGCGCTTTGCGGTGTGGGCCCCCGGTGCCACGGCAGTGGAAGTCTGCAGCGGCTTCGACGGCTGGGAGGCAGGCGTGCCCATGGAAAAAGCCGATACCGGCGTGTGGAGCGCATTCGTCCCCGGCCTTGCAGAGGGCGACCTTTATAAATACCGGGTGCATGGTGCCGACGGCAGTGTGGTGATGCGCAGCGACCCCTACGCATTTTCCACCGAGCTGCGGCCGGGCACGGCCAGCCGTCTGGCAAAGCTGGACTTTCACTTTGACGACAGCGCATGGATGGAGCGCCGCGACAAATGCCGCAACCGCCCGCTGAACATCTACGAGATGCACGTTGGCAGCTGGCGGCACAAGCCCGGCAGCAAGCAGGAGGACGGCTCCGACGGCTGGTACAACTATGAGGAGCTGGCCAAGGAGCTGATTCCATGGCTGCTGGACCATCACTTTACCCATGTGGAGCTGCTACCGCTGGCCGAACATCCCTTCGATGGCAGCTGGGGCTACCAGACCACCGGTTACTTTTCCGTTACCAGCCGCTACGGCACTCCCGCCCAGTTTGCCGGCTTCGTCAATGCCTGCCACCGCATGGGCATCGGCGTCATCATGGACTTTGTGCCGGTGCACTTTGCCGCCAACGCCGACGCTCTGGCAAAGTTTGACGGCACCTACCTCTACGAGTACGACAGCGATGTGGGCCACAGCGAGTGGGGTACCTGCAACTTCAACTACTACCGCCGCGAGGTGTGCAGCTTTTTGAACAGTGCTGCCGCCCTGTGGATGGACGTGTACCACTGCGACGGTATCCGTATGGATGCCATCTCCCGCGCGCTGTACTGGCAGGGCGACCCGAACCGCGGCGTGAACGAGGGTGCCGTGAACTTTCTGCGCAGCCTGAACCACGGCCTGAACGAGCGCTGGCCCACCGGCATCTACACCGCCGAGGACTCCACCAACTTCCTCAAGGTGACAGCTCCCACCCGCTACGACGGCGTGGGCTTTGACTACAAGTGGGATATGGGCTGGATGCATGATACGCTGGACTATTTTGCTACCCCCTTCGGTGAGCGGCCAAATGCCTACGGCAAGATCGTTTTCAGCATGCACTACTTCTACAACGAGCTGTATCTGCTGGCGCTGAGCCACGACGAGGTGGTGCACGGCAAAAAGACCATCATTGATAAGCTGTGGGGCACCTATGCGGAAAAATGCGCCCAGCTGCGCACCCTGTATTTTTATATGTACATGCACCCGGGCAAGAAGCTGAACTTCATGGGCAACGAGATGGGACACTTCCGGGAGTGGGACGAAAAGCGGGAGCTGGACTGGGACCTGCTGAAATACCCCTTCCACGATGCGTTCCAGAAATACTTTGCCCACCTGTGCCGGGTGTATTCCACTGAGCCTGCACTCTACGATGGCGAGTACAACCCCGACTGCTTTGAGTGGGTGGCCTGCGAGAGCCGCAACGAGGGCGTGTACGCATGGCTGCGCAAGGGCCGGGGTGAAAACCTGCTGTGCATCATGAACACGCAGGACCACGCCCACAAAAAGTTCCCGCTGTATCTGCGCTTTCCCTGCAGTGCCGAGGAGGTGCTGAACACCGAATCCCCCGAGTGGGGCGGTGCACTGAAGGGCCGCCGCAAGACAAAGCTTCACACCACCGATGGCGGTGTGTTTGGTCGGGACTATACCCTTACAGTAGACCTGCCTGCCATGGGCAGCTGCCTGCTGCGCCTTGCGCCGGAGGCCCCGAACCCCGATGCGGCCCGCATCAGCGCCAACAAAGCCCTGAACGCAAAGCGCCGCGCTGCCCGCAACACAAAGGCCGCAGCCAATTCCAGCAAGTAATATTCGTTTCAAAATGTCCCGTCTGCGTTCAAAGCGGCGGGACATTTTGTTGTTTTCCGTGCACAGCGGCTGGACAGTGCAGATTTTGCTTGCTATACTGTAGCTGTGATATTCTGCAGCTGAGAGGTTTTTGGGATGAGTGGAATCGTTTCCCGTCTGTCTGTCCTTGGCAAGGTCTGGCTGGGCCTTGCTGCCGGGGCACTGGCGCTTATTGTATTCGGCCTTGCCGCACCGGGCAGCAGCCTGTTTTTTCCGCTGGTGAGCCTGTGGTGCAATGCAGCACTGTTTGCACTGGCGCTGCTGGTGCTGCGCCGGGCCGGTATGGAGCTGGACCTGTTCCACAAGGCGGTGCTGGTGGGCCTGTGGGCAGCGGCCGTGCTTTACTTTTACTGGACCCTCGGCAGCCGCACCTTCCTCTACCACTGGGACTACGTAAACTACATTCTAAAGCAGTATCATGCCGAAGCCGCCTTTGCCCAGAGCACAGGCGCAGGCTTCCGGTTTCTCCTCGATTCCATCACCGAGGACTATACGAATTTCATCACCCTGTTCACCGAGTTCCCGTTCTGCCTGAGCGGAAAGACCGGCGACGACTACGCATTCTGTCAGGTATTCAGCGTACTGCCCAGCCTGCTGGTGCTGCTGGCGGGCCTGACGGTCAAGGTGGGCCGGATGCTACGGGTAAAGAACCGGTTCTGGTATTTCCTCATCGGCTTTTCGTGGTGCGCTACCTTCCCGTTCGTGCGCATGTCGGCGGTGCTGGGCCAGCCGGACTGGTTCGGGCTGATCTTTGCCTTCATGCTCATGCTGCTCACACTGGACTACCGCTTTGACGGCATCGACCTGCCCCGCTATCTGCTCATCTTCGCCGCCACGGCGGGCATCATCCTCACCCGGCGCTGGTACTTATATTTTGTGGTGGGCTACTGCTTTGCCTACGTGCTGCTGCTGGCAGTTTCCAGCATCCGGCTGGCAAAAGATGGCCAACCCAGCCGCGCTGTGCACCGCATGGTACGGCTGGTGGTGTTCGGCCTGTGTGCGGCCGGGGCCATGGTGCTGCTGCTTCTGCCCATGGTGCGCAAAATTTTAAGCTTTGACTACGCTGGGCGCTACTCTTACTACAACTTCGGCGGCATCACTCTGGAGCTGGCCGCACAGACACTGCGCATCGGTTTGCTGAACTTCATCCTCATCGGAATGGGGCTGTGGTTTGCCACAAAGCGCCGTCTGCCTGCCCTGCCCTGCCTTGCAGGGACAGAGCTGCTGGTGAGCCTTGTGCTGTTTACCCGGGTACAGAACACCGGCTCCCACCAGATGCTGCTGTTCATGCCGGGGTGGCTGCTGCTGTTCCTCGTTGGTTCCGCCGCACTGGCCGACGGCCTGAAAAAGCACACCGCCGTCAAGCTCTGCTACTGGGGCTTTACCATGGTGTTTGCGGTGTCCGTGCGCTGCTCGCCGCTGACCACCGTTGCTCTGCCGGGCTTTGTGGTGGATCATTTTCCCCTCAAGGCCGTGTCGGAATTCGTCCGGCTGGACAAGCTCACCTACGACCGCACCGATGCCGCCCAGATCCAGCGCGTGGACGACTGGATCGATGCCCACTGCGATGCGGAAAAGGGCGAGTTCGCCTACATGATCCCCCACGATATGCTGTATAACTCGGACATATTCCAGTACGCCGCCCTGCCGGACATCCAGCTGCAGGGCAAGCTGGCCGCCGGCATCTCCATCCCGGGCACCCACGAGTTCCCGGTGCGGTTCTTTGAGGCGAAGTACGTGCTCACTGCAGAGCCGCTCCCCCAGACCTTTGTCAGCGGTGGCGAGCTCTCCGGCCGGTGGAATGCCCTCTTCTGCGCCGCGCGGGATGAGCACTTTACGCAGGCCGCCAGCTTTGACATGGGCAATGGCACCGTGTTCACCGTGTGGGAGCGCACCGAGCCTGCCGACCGGACTGAGGTGGAGTATTATCTGGATGCCTTCGCGCAGGAGGATGCCCTCTACCCCGAAATGTTCTCGCAGGTGGCGGAAGCCTGGCTTGCCGGACATGGACTTTAAATTGCAAACGCTTTGGATATAAAAGGAGTATTTCCCATGGAACAGAATGCAAACGCCCTGCCCAAGGTCACGCTGGGCCAATACAAGGGGCTGGAATTCACCCGCCGGGTGCGCCCGGTATCGGAAAAGGCCGTGGAGCTGGAGGCGGCGAACCTCACCCGCACCCACGCCCCCTTTGCACCGGTGGAAAAGTCCGCCGCGCGCGGGATGCGCGTCACGCTGGATTTTGAGGGCTTCATGGACGGCGCACCCATCCCGGAAAGCAAAATGGAAAATGTGACCGTGGTGCTGGGCACCGGTCAGCTGATGCCCGCCGCCGAGGATGCTGTGTACGGCCACAAAGCAGGCGAGAGCTTCCGGTTCGATTTTACCTATCCCGCCGAGTTCCGGGTGCCGGAGCTTTCCGGCAAGACGGCGCAATTCGCCATCACCCTGCACACCGTGGAGCAAAAGCAGCCTGTACCGCTGGACGATGCCTTTGCCAAGACACTGGGCTTTGATACGGTGGATGCCCTGAAGGAGAGCATCCGCGAGAAAAAGCGCCGCTCCCACGAGGCCAACGCCGACCGAATTGCCGGAGCCGCCCTGCTGGGCATGGCCGGTGCCAACCTGACGGCGGAGCTGGATAACGCCATTCTGGACCAGAATGCCGACCATGACATGAACGCCCTGCGCGAACGGCTGCGCCGCAGCAAAATGACCATGGAGCTGTACTGCAAGGCAGGCCAGACCACACCGGACGAGGTGCGCGCCGCCTTCCGCCGGGATGCCGAGCGCAAGATGCGCAGCATCCTTGCGGTGCAGGCCATAGCCAAGGCCGAACAGATCACCGTGTCCAACGCAGAGGTGGATGCCGAGTACGTCCGCCTTTCCAAGCTGCACGATACCCCGGAAGCCGAGATCCGCAATGTGCTCAGCCGGGACGCTGTGGCCTCTGCCGTGACCACTCAGAAGGTGCAGCGTTTCCTGATCGACCACGCAAACATCACTTCGGTTGTGGAAAAGGAGTAAACTATGGGCTTTTTTACACGCACCGCGATGGATATGCTGATGAAAACTACCCATCCCGAGATCAACCGCCGCCAGTGCTGGAACCTGCATCCCCATCGCAAGCCCTGCACCGAGTGCAAGGATATCTGCCCCTATGGCGAACAGATCTTTACCCGCCCGAACCTTGTGAAGGACTGGGACCCCTGTACCGAGTGCGGCCTGTGCGTCTCTGCCTGCCGCAGCGGCTGCATCATCCCTTCGCCGGAGCAGGTGCAGCGGGACACCTCTGCCGCCGATACCGACAATGACACCATCTGGATCGGCTGCGAAAAGTCCACCCGCAAAAATTCCATGGTGCGCACCTGCATCTCTGCCCTCACATGGGAGACACTGGCCTACCTTGCCCTGAACAAAAAGATCGTGCTGGACCTGACCCCCTGCGGTGAATGTGAGAACGACCTGTGCGCCGCCCAGCTGCGCAAGGAGCTGACAAGGCTTGTGGATTTCTTTGGCCAGCCCATGTTCGAGGCACGGTTCACTCTGGCCTACGAGCCGGACGAAGCGCTCTACCACGTAAAGGAGCTGAGCCGCCGCGAAATGTTTGAGCAGGTGAGCCACGGCTCCAAAAGTGGCACCAAAAAGCTGCTGCAGATGCTGCCCGGCCTGCACAGCGAGGACGACGGCGGTGTGGATTTCCGCCTTTTGCTGCACCAGCGCACAAAGCAGCTGAAGGCATCCATGGAAACGCCGCTGAAGTACGGCTACTACCTGCCCAACTTTACCGATAAATGCTTTGGCTGCGGCAAGTGCGAAAAGGCCTGCCGCGCCGGTGCGCTGAAGCTGGAGGACCTGCCCGACGGCCAGACCCGCATCGTCATCACGCCGTGGAAGTGCAGCGAGTGCGAGGTGTGCGTGGCCTCCTGCTCCAACCATGGCATCGACGGCATGAAGCTGCGCCAGCTCACCACCCTTGGCCCGGTAAGTGTACACAAATGCACCAAGACCCTGTGCAAGGAATGCGGCAAGCCCATTGCGCCGGGCAGTGTGGATGGTGTGTGCACCGTGTGCCGCATCAAGGCCCGCACCAAAAAGCGGCAGGAGGAAGCCGCCGCCCGGGCAAAGCAGCTGCGTGAGGAGCGCGAAGCCAAAAAGGCTGCAGAGGAAGCCGCCAAGGCAGCAGCCGAAGCCGGTGCCGACGCTGCTGAGACAGCTGTACAGATGGCTGCCGCCCCCGCAGAAACCGCTGCGGCCGCTGCCGTGCCTGCTGCGGCCGGTTCCGTGATCACAGCACTGACCCCGGAAAAAGCAGTCCCCGCCGCGCTGGACGAAACCCCTGCTGCCGCACCGGAAAACACCGCAGAAAAGGATGTGCCCGACACACCGAAAAACGATTGACGGCGCACAGATTCAATGCTATACTGACCATAAGACCACGCACCGTGGCCACCGACTGTTACAAAGGGGTAACGGAGCTATTTCCGTTACCCCTTTCTTATCCCAAAGCACGAAGCAAGCTTTTGCCAAGATCTTACGAAAGAAGGATTTTACTATGGCTCATTCCATCTCCCGCCGCCAGTTCCTGCAAGGCAGCGGCGCAGCCGCCCTTTCTGTAGCAGCGGCTGGTCTGCTGAGCAGCTGCGGCGGCTCTTCCGCTTCCAATGGCGGCAGCACCGGCGCTGCCGGCAGCAGCTCCACCTACACCGTGCTGTATTCCCGTCAGCCCGCCACCCTGAACTATCTGGTCTGCTCAGCTGACCCGGACCTTTACCACGGCACTCAGTGCATCGACACGCTGGTGGAGTACGACAACCGCGGCAAGATCCGGGAGGGCCTTGCCACTGCTTGGGAGTGGGATGCCGACAGCCTGACATGGACGTTCCACCTGCGGGATGAGAACTGGGTGGACTGCAGCGGCGAGGTGCTTGGCCCTGTGACCGCGCAGGACTTTGTGGATGCGCTGGCCTATGTGCTGAACCCGGACTACGCTTCCTCCACTGCAAGCCTTGTCACCCCCTATGTGGCCGGTGCGGACGACTACTATAACTACTGCGTTTACCGCAACAACGCCAATAACGGCACCGTGGCCGAGGACGGCACCACCTACGCCATTGATGCCAACGGCACCGTGACCGCCGCTGCCGCCGATGGCACCACCACCGAATACCCGGCTGTGGATTTTTCCACCGTGGGCGTGAAGGCTGTGGACGACCACACCCTGACCTACACGTTGAACTTCGACTTTCCCGGCTTCCTCAGCCTGTTGAGCTACGCTCCCTACGAGCCTGCCTACGGCCCGCTGCTGGAGGAGTTTGCCGACCAGTTCTGCACCAGTGCCGAGACCGCCTGCAGCTGCGGCGCGTTCTATCTGGCCGAGTACACCCCGCTGGAAAACTGGGTGATGAAGAAGAACCCCGAAAACTACGATGCCGACAGCGTTTACATCGACACGGTGCGCTACATCTACAATCAGGAAGAGCTGATCAGCGGCCCGGAGATGGTCAAGCGCGGCGAGATCGATCAGGCTACCATCAGCTCCGACATTCTGGACAGCTGGCTGGCCGACGACACCACCAAGGACATGGTTTCCATGGAGCGCCCGGAAACCGGCAAGAGCTACTTCTACATCTTCAACTTCCTGCCCTACCGTCACGAGTTCTCAAACTGGACCGTGACCGGCGTGGATGCCCAGTACGAGCCGGACAATTGGGCCAAGGCCATCAACTCCACCAACTTCCGCAGGGCTTTCCTGTATGCCATCAATCCGTCTGTGACGCTGGCCGTCACCGCGCCGGAAGGCTACGATAACTACAAGCTGCACACCATCACTCCGCCGTCCTTCTGTGCCAACAGCAAAGGCGTGGATTATACTGAGTGCGGCGGCCTTGCAAACCTCTCTGACTTCTTTGACGAAGCCAAGGCCAAAGAGTACCGTGATGCCGCTGTGGAAGAGCTGACCGCCGCCGGTGTCACCTTCCCTATCAAGATCCAGTATCCGTACAACCCCGCTGTGGTGGACTGGGACAAGCAGTGTCAGGTGTTCAAGCAGCAGGTGGAAGCCGTGCTGAACGACGGCTTCGACTTCATCAGCATCATCATCACGCAGGGTCCGTCCGACAACTTCCTGAATGCGGTGCGCCGGGTGGGTGCCTACCAGCTGATGTCCTACTACTGGGGTGCTGATTACTCCGACCCCGAGACAGAGGTGTACCCCTTCTATCAGGAAGCCGGCGACCGCGGCACCTGCTACAGCTTCCTGCGCACCGGCGTGGAGGACGGCATCGTGACCGGCGAGACCGCCGACCTCGTGATGCAGTACATGTCCATGGTGGAGAACGCCAAGACCATCACCGAGGATCTGGATGCCCGGTACGAAGCCTTTGCGGATGCCGAAGCCTTCCTCATTGAGAACGCACTGGTCATCCCGCTGGGGATGCCGGTGCCGCCCTACATTGCCACCCGCCTGAACCTGTGGGAGGGCCAGTACGCGCCCACAGGGCTTTCCACCAACCGACTGAAGGGCGTGCACATCCTCGACCATTACGTTTCCATGGAGGAGTACAACGCCAACCGGGATGCGCGGTAAAAACTGAATCGGAAACTCCCCCAGTCTGCTGCGCAGACAGCCCCCTCTGGGATGGGGCCTCTGGCGAAACCGGAAACTTTCCCGTCATGCCAAGGGTTCCCTCCCCGAGGGAGCTGGCTTTGCGCAGCAAAGGCTGAGGGAGTTTTTGTTTGCTCCTCATTTTTCCCGCAAAAACTCACAAATCACTTTCCAAACGTAAGATTTTGCGTTATTCTATACTTATCTGTATTTATAAAGAAAAGAGAGGTGCACGGCTATGGTGCAATATCTCGCAAAACGCATCGGGCGCTCCATTCTGACCCTGTTCGTCATTGTGACGCTGGTGTTCTGCCTGCTGCGGCTCATGCCGGTGGAAGGCTACTTTGCAAACTACGAAAAAATGACCGAGGCACAGATTCAGGCCGGGCTGCAGTCCATGGGCCTGCTGGACCCGCTTCCGGTGCAGATCGGCCATTTCTGGCGGGATGCGCTGCACGGTGATCTGGGCGTGAGCCACATTTACAAGCTCAACGCTCCCGTGACCAAGATCCTTGCCCAGAAGCTGCCCATTTCCATCGAAATGGGTGTGCTGGCCATGCTGCTGAGCCTTGTGCTGGGCATCCCGCTGGGCCTTGTCATGGGCCGTTATAAGGGCCGCTGGCCGGATAAGCTGGGCACGGCATTCATCGTGCTCATTCAGGCGGTGCCTGCGGCAGTGTACTTTTTGTATATCCAGATGTACGGCACCACCGCCATGGGCGTGGGCCTGCTGTTCGATGCCGCCAACTGGCGCTATTGGGTGCTGCCGGTGTGCAGCATGAGCCTTGCAAACCTTGCGTTCTACGCCATGTGGCTGCGCCGCTATATGGTGGACGAGAGCAACAAGGACTACGTCAAGCTGGCCCGCGCCAAGGGCGTGAGCGAGAACAATATCGCCCTGCACCACGTATTCCGCAACGCCATGGTGCCGCTGGTGCAGTACATTCCCTCCGCATTCCTGAACACCGTCGTCGGCTCCATCTACATCGAAAGCCTGTACAGCATCCCGGGCATGGGCGGCCTGCTGGTCACCTGTGTGCAGCGCCACGACAATACCATGGTGCAGGGCATCGTGCTGCTGTACGCCTGCGTGGGCATCATCGGCCTGATTTTGGGCGATGTGCTCATGGTACTCATTGATCCCCGCATCAACTTTGGCAAGAAAGAAGGTGGACGCTGATGCTCTCTTTTCTGAAACGCGAAAAATCGAAGCAGCTGGAGGACCAGCTGAATGCTGCTCAGGCACAGCGCCGCACCGGCTGGGAAAATCTGCCGGAGGATGAGCTGTTCACCCCCGCCGGGTTCAGTGAGGAACAGGCCGAAGCCACCGCCAGCTCCAACTACAGCTACTGGGGCAGCACCTTCCGTGCCTTTTTCAAGAACAAGTTCGCCGTGGCCCTGCTGATCGCGCTGGTGGTCGTGGTTGCCTTTGCCTTCATCCAGCCCCACCTGCCCGGTCAGGCAGACCCGAACCTGTGCGCCGTGGACCCTGTGACCGGCATCCAGTACCGCAACATCGCCCCTGGGCAGGACGGCTTTATCTGGGGTTCCAACTCCATCGGTCAGGACCTGTGGGCACGCATCTGGGCCGGTGCACGCACCAGTCTGACTATCGCCTTCTTCGTGGCCCTCATCGAAGCTGTGGTGGGCATTACCGCCGGTGTGCTGTGGGGCTATGTGCGCGGGCTGGACTTTGTGTTCACCGAGTTGTACAACATCTTCGATAACATTCCCACCGCCATCGTGCTGATCCTCATTTCCTATGTAGCCACCCCCAGCATCTGGACCATGGTCCTTGGCATGGCCATCAAGGGCTGGATCGAAATGGCACGCTTCATCCGCAACCAGATCCTCATTATCCGCGACCGGGATTATAATGTGGCTTCCCGCTGCATCGGCACGCCCACCATCCGTATCGTGCTGCGCAACCTGCTGCCCTACCTCGTCTCGGTCATCATGCTTCGCATGGCCCTTACCATCCCGGAAGCCATTGGCAACGAGGTGTTCATCACCTACATCGGTCTGGGCCTGTCCGTGGAGACCCCCTCGCTGGGCAACCTGGTCAACGACGGCCGCAAGGTGATGATGCAAGCCGGGCTGCGCTACCAGCTGCTGTACCCCACCCTCATCCTGAGCTTTGTTACCATTGCGTTCTATCTGATCGGCAACGCCTTCTCGGATGCTGCCGATCCGAAGAACCATCTACAATAAGGAGGGGATATCATGGAACACAACCAGCTCATTCTCTCCGCAAAAGATGTCAACATCCAGTTCAACCTGCGTGGAAAAGTGCTGCACGCCATCCGTGGCATCGATCTTGACCTCTATCAGGGCGAGGTGCTTGCCATCGTAGGCGAGAGCGGCTCCGGCAAGAGCGTTTTTACCAAGAGCTTCATGGGCCTGCTGGATGCCAACGGCTCCATTACCAGCGGCACCATTGATTACTACGGCATGGCGGACGGCAAGCCGCTGCGCCTTTCTGACCTCAGAACCGAAAAGGACTGGCTGCGGGTACGCGGCCGCGAGATCGCCATGGTCATGCAGGACCCCATGACCAGCCTGAATCCGCTGAAGACCATCGGGGCACAGATCATGGAAGCCGTCGCCCTGCATCAGGGCTTAAAGGGTGCTGCCGCCAAGGAAAAAACGCTGGAATACCTGCGGGATGTGGGCATCTCTGACCCGGAAAAGCGCTTTAAGCAGTACCCGCACGAGTTCTCCGGCGGCATGCGCCAGCGTGTGGTCATTGCCATTGCGGTGGCCTGCAGCCCCAAGATCCTGATCTGCGACGAGCCCACCACCGCACTGGACGTGACCATTCAAGCCCAGATTTTGCAGCTTTTGAAGGAAATGCGGTTCAAGTACGATCTGACCATCGTCATGATCACCCACGATCTGGGCGTTGTGGCAAACATTGCAGACCGCGTGGCTGTGATGTACGCAGGCGACATTGTGGAGATTGGCACTGCTGACGAAATTTATTACGATCCCCGCCACCCCTACACATGGGCACTGCTTTCCAGTATGCCCCAGATGGGCGTGAAGGGCGAGGACCTGTTCAACATCGTGGGCACACCGCCAAACCTGTTTGCGGAAATTCGCGGTGATGCTTTTGCACCCCGCAACCCGCAGGCGCTGAAGATCGATTTTGTCAAGCGCCCGCCTTACTTTGAGGTAACGCCCACCCACAAGGCCAAAACATGGCTGCTGGACCCCCGGGCACCCAAGATCGAGCCGCCTGCTGCGGTAAAAATGCTGCGAGAGGAGGGGCTGTAAGATGGAAAATGAACGCGAAGTTCTTGTGGAAGTGAACCACCTGAACGTAACCTACGGCTCCGGCAAAAAAGCATATGAAGCTGTGCAGGATGCCAACTTTAAAATTTATAAGGGCGAGATCTTCGGTCTTGTAGGCGAAAGCGGCAGCGGCAAAACTACCATTGGCCGCGCCATCCTGCGCATTCTGCCCACCTCCGGCGGCGAGATCCTTTATAAAGGCCAGAAGATCAACGGCAGAATTTCCCGCCAGCTGGACAGGCAGATCATCAAAGAGATCCAGATGATCTTTCAGGACCCGCAGTCCTCGCTGAACGAGCGCGCCAAGGTGAGCTACATCGTGGGCGAAGGCCTGCAGAACGTCCGGCCTGATCTTTCCACCGCCCAGCAGGAGGAAAAGGTGCGTCAGGCTCTGCTGGACGTGGGTCTGCTGCCGGAATTTGCCTCCCGCTTCCCGCACGAATTTTCCGGCGGACAGCGCCAGCGCATCGGCATTGCCCGGGCCCTGATCGTGGAGCCGGAGTTCATCGTTGCCGATGAGCCCATCAGCGCACTGGATATGTCCATCCGTGCACAGGTGCTGAACCTGCTGCGCCGCCTGCAGAAGGAACGCGGCATCACCTACCTGTTCATCGCCCACGATCTTTCCGTGATGCGCTACATCTCCGACCGCATCGCCGTCATCCACAAGGGCCGCATCGTGGAGCTGGCCGGGGCCGAAGAGTTGACAGCCCACGCCATCCACCCCTATACCCGCAGCCTGCTTTCCGCCATTCCCATGCCGGACCCCCGCAGGGAGCGGCAGAAAAAGCTGCTGGTGTACGACCCCGCCATGCACGACTACTCCAGAGAGGCCCCCCAGTGGCGCGAACTGCGGCCTGAGCATTTTGTACTGTGCAGCGCTGCCGAAGCCGAGCAGTGGCTGCTGCGCTGACCCCCGACATTTCGGGCTGAATCGTTGTTTTACGGCACTTTTACGCAACGTTCATAGTTTATTTCTTGACATTCTCCGGCAGCTCCACTACAATAGAATCTGCATCGTTGATTCTGATTTTTGAGTTATTAGCGTGTTCTGACCGGCGGCTTTCATCTTCTTTGCAAAGTTGTCGGCTTTTGGCAATGAAAAGAAGAAGAAAGAAAAGAGGACTTTATTCTATGACTACTGAACAGCGTGAACCGCTCTATGCGTCCACTGCGAAGCCCTGGCTGAAGTACTATGACCAGAAATACATCGACATGCCCCTGCCCAAGTGCAGCGCCTTTGAGTATCTCTGCCATCAGAACAAGAACCATCTGAGCGAGACCGCTCTGGAGTATTATGGCCGCAAATTCACCTTTGCAGACCTCTTTGTGAATGTCAAGAAAACCGCTGCCGCCTTCCGTGCTCTCGGCGTGAAAAAGGGCGACATCATCACCGTTGTCAGCGTGATGACCCCCGAGGTGATCTATGCCTTCTACGCTGTCGATATGATCGGTGCAACGCTGAATCTGGTGGACCCGCGCTACAGCGTTGAGGGCATCCACGAGTACATCGAAGAGGTAGATTCCCGCCTGCTGATCTGCCTGAATGTGACCTATGAGCGCTGCCACAAGGCAGAAAAGCGCACCAATGTGGAGCGCGTTCTGGTCATCAGCCCCGCAGACTCTCTGCCGCTGCATCTGGCCGTCGGCTACAAGCTGACCAACCCCGATAAGAACCGCTACAAGTCCAATGTGATCCACTGGAAGGACTTTATTGCACAGGGCAAGGATCAGAGCATGAACGCCGAACCCTACGACCCGCAGCACGCCTGCGTGGTGGTGCACACCGGCGGCACCACCGGTTCGCCCAAGGGCGTTATGCTGACCGACGACTGCTTTAACTCTCTGGCCCACGAATTCATCGCCCAGAGCAACCTGTTCTGCCGCGGCCAGAAGCTGATGAACGTCATGCCTCCGTTCATTGCCTACGGCTATGCCTGCGGCGTGCACATGCCGCTGGTCATGGGCCTGCATGTCGTCATCATCCCCAATCTGGACCCCGACAAGCTGGGCGCACTGATCTGGAAGCACAAGCCCGAGCACATGTTCGGCGTTCCGGCCCACTACCAGCAGATGGCAGCTTCTCCGCTGCTCAAGAAGAAGAAGGATCTCTCCTTCATCCGCAACTATGCCGCCGGCGGCGACTCGCTGCCGCTGGGCGCTGAGCTGACCGTGAACGAGTTCCTGAAGGCACACAACGTGGAGTATCCGCTGGCCAAGGGCTACGGCATGACCGAGGTCGCCTCTGCCGCTACCGTTGCCGCCGGCAACGTGACCAAGCCCGGCAGCGTGGGCATTCCCATGCTGAACACGGTGGTGTCCATTTTTGAGCCTGGCACCGAGACCGAACTGCCCATCGGTGAGCGCGGCGAGATCTGCATCTGCACCCCCACCGTCATGAAGGGCTACTACAATAAGCCCGAGGAGACCGACATGATCCTGCGCCGCCATGCAGACGGCCAGATTTGGGCACACACCGGCGATGTCGGCTACATGGACGAGGACGGCTTTGTGTATCTGGATTCCCGCATCAAGCGCATGATCATCCGTCACGATGGCTTCAAGGTGTTCCCGTCCATGATCGAGAACGTCATCAGCCGCCACCCGGCCGTGCATCAGTGCTCGGTGGTGGGCTGCACCGATAAGGACCATGTGCAGGGCCGCCTGCCCTTCGTCTACGTGGTGCTGGACCCGGAAGGCGACAAGAAAAAGCGCCAGATCGTGCGGGAACTGCGCCAGCTGTGCAATGAAGAGCTGCCGGAGTATGTGCAGCCGGTGGGCTACAAGTTCATCTCCGAAATGCCCTTTACCCCTGTTGGCAAGGTGGACTACCGCAAGCTGGAAGAAGAGATCACTCCCCGCGATTACTGATCCTGAACTTCACTCTGTAATTTTTCAGACACGGAGCTCTCCCGAAAGGGAGAGCTTTTTTGTATGGAAGAAATCGCAGAATACGGACACAGCGATGGCCGCAATTTTTTGAATTTTGTCAATTGACAATTTTTACTTTCCATTTTATCATAGAGACAACAGCTGTGCCGCACAGGTGCAGTCATTCCAGAAAGAAGGAATTACAATGAAAAACAAAAAGTTTGCCAGCTTTCTGGCCGCAGCGGCAGCGCTTGTGCTACTGGCCATGCCTGCATTTGCTGCCGACGAACAGACGGAGCTGCCTGCCGCCGAAGCAGCAGAGGTGCAGCAGGAGCAGACCGCAGCGCCTGCCGAGCAGGAGACCGCCCTGCCCGCCGATGCCCAGACAGCCGGCGAACCGGAGCAGCAGCTCACCTATGTGGCGCTGGGCGACAGCATCACCTCCGGTGTCGGCCTTGCCGATATGAAATACAACATCGCCCAGATCGGCTACGATCTGCAGCCGAACTTTGAGGGCTACCCTTCCCAATGCTACACCGCCCTTGTGGGCAAGGGCCTTGGGCTGGACCGCCAGCACGCGATCAATCTGGGCCTGCCCGGCCTGATGAGCCCTGACATGCTGGATATGGTGCAGAACAGCGCCATGCCCAAGATGAATCAGGCTTCCGGCGCATATTACGTCTACCCGGAATATCAGGAGTATCTGCGCAAGGCCGATATCATTTCCATCCAGATCGGCTCCAACGACGCGCTGGTGCCCTGCATCGTGGGTCTGGGCGAGGCCACCAACTGGAAGAGCGAGCAGCTTGCCGCACTGATGGTCAGCGGTGCCCTGCGTGATTTCAACTTCCAGAAGCTGGGGCTCTTCCTCGAAGCGCTGAACCGTATGACCCTTACCTTTGACGAAAGCCGCGCCACCAACCGCCTGCTGTTCCGCGGCATGGATGAGATCTGCGATCAGGCCTATACCAATGTGACCGCCAGCCTGCCGCAGATCGTGGCCGGTATCCGTGCACTGAACCCGGATGCCAAAATCGTGCTGCTGGGCTACACCAATCCCGTGCCGCTGCTGCCCGCATGGAACCGCTATTTCAGCAAATTGAACCGCTTTGCCAAAGACCTTGCCGCACAGGAAGGCCTGACCTATGTTGCCATTCCCCGTGCGCAGACCGCTGCCGACGGCCACCCCACCGTTAAGGGCCACCAGTACATTGCAAACCAGATTTTGAATGCTCTGAAGTGAGCTTTCCATCAAAAAAGCCTGTCTCATTTTACGAGACAGGCTTTTTTTGCGCTGTTCTGTTTTCAGCTCAGCCGGCCACTTTCCACCGAGAAGCTCACATCGGCTGCGGCCATCGTGGACTTGCGGTGGGAGACCAACAGCACCGTTTTGTCTTTGCACTCTGCCCGCAACAGCCTTGAGGATCACGCCCTCATTCAGGCTGTCCAGATTGGAGGTAGGCTCGTCCAGCAGCAGGAAGGGTGCATCATGCAGGAAGGCACGCGCCACACCGATGCGCTGGCGCTCACCGCCGGAAAGTGCACCGCCCAGCTCACCCACCGGGGTATCATAGCCCTTGGGCAGGCTGTGGATAAAGCCGTCCAGCGCAGCCTTTTTGCAGGCTGCTTCCACCTCTTCCCGGATGGCATCCCGCTTTGCAATGCGGATGTTGTTCTCAATGGTATCGTCGAACAGCTCGGTCTCCTGCGTCACAAGGCTTTCCTGTTCGCGCAGGGCGGCGGTGTTCACGTGGCGGATATCCTCTGCGCCAAAGCGGATGCTGCCGCTGGATACATCCCAGAAGCGCATCAGCAGCCGCAGGAAGGTAGACTTTCCGCTGCCGGAGCGGCCGGTGATGCCCACGATCTTCTTTTCCGGAACGGTCAGGCTCAGGTCATGCAGCACCTCCTCATTGGCATAGGCAAAGTTCACATGCTCTGCCGCAGCACCTGCAAATGCGGTGTCTGTGCCGTCGGTCACATCGGCGGTGACGGGCTGTTCGTCCAGCAGGTCCAGCACGCGGTCTGCGCTGGCGAACACCTGCGTCAGGCTGGCACCAAGGTTTGCCAGCGCCACCACCGGGCCAAAGGAGCTGAGGGCCGAAAGGGTGCACACCAGTACGCCCTCCACGCCCATTTTACCGCTCTGGTAAAGGTTCAGGCTCACACCCAGCACGGCTAGCACCGTGAGCAGGATCAAGGTGTTCGTGATGGCCACGGTCAGGCCCTCGCGGTATTTCATCGCCTTCTGCTTTTCGCCCAACATCTCACTGTGGGCCGTGATGCCCTCGGCGCGGGCTGCGGTGTCCTGATACTGCAGGGTATCCTTCAGGCCGCGCAGGCTTTCCAGCACATAGCTGTTGGTATCGGCCAGTGCCTGACGGTACTCCCGGGCGGCACGGTCGCCGCGCTTTGCGCTCCACACCGGCAGGGCCACGCCCACCAGCAGATAGCCCGCCAGCAGCACCAGCGCAGGCAGGATGTGCCAGCTGCCCACAAAGCCCGTCATGCCGATGACGCAGATGCACGCGATGCAGATGGGCGAAATGGTGTGGGCATAGAACACCTCCAGCGCTTCGATATCGGCGGTGATGAGCGAGATCAGGTCACCGCGGTCACGGCCTTCCAGCTTTGCAGGGGTCAGACGGCGCAAGGCACCGAACACCTTATCGCGGATCAGGGCCAGCAGCTTGAAGGCGATATAGTGATTGGATGCCTGCTCTGCGTAACGCAGAACGCCGCGCAGCAGGGCAAACACCAGAATGCAGGCAAAGGCCGTGCCCACGGTCCTCACCGGGCTTGCAAGCCCCAGCGCACGCAGGATGCCAAAGCCGCCGAAGATGGTAATGAAGGTGGCGCAGAAGTGGCCTGCCACCCCCATCACGATCGCTGCCAGCATAACGGGCAGCATGGGCTTTACCAGTACGATCAGCCGTCCCACAATGGCAAAGGGGCTGCGATGATTGCTCTTGTTCATGCTCAGGCATCCTCCTCTTCCAGTGTTTCCAGCTGCCGCTGTGCCAGATACAGGCGGCTATAAGCCCCCTGCTGGGCCAGCAGTTCGGCGTGGGTGCCCTGCTCCATCACCCGGCCATTGCTCATTGCATAGATGCAGTCGCTGTGCACCACGTTTGCCAGACGGTGGGAGATCAGGATGATCGTCTTTTTTCCGGCAAGGCTGTGGATGGCCTGCATGATATCGTTCTCGCTTTCGGCATCCACATTGGAAGTGGCCTCGTCGAAGAGGTAGATGGGCGTATCGTGCAGCAGGGCGCGGGCCATGGCAAGGCGCTGGCGCTGGCCGCCGGAAAGATTGCTGCCGCCCTCATGCAGAGCGGTCTGCAGGCCGTTCTGGCTGCGGCAGAAATCGGCCAGATTCACCTGTTCCAATGCCGCCCAGAGCTGTGTCTCGTCCGCGTCCGGCTTTGCCATGCGCAGGTTGCTCTCCACCGTACCCTTGAAGATGGCGGCGTTGTGGGGCACCAGCGTCAGGGTGCGCAGACGCTGTTCCTGCTGCAGCTCCTGCACCGGCACGCCGCCCAGCGTCACGCTGCCGGTATAGCCGGTGCGGCTGCCGGACAGCAGCGCCGCAATGGTGCTTTTGCCGCAGCCACTCTCACCCACCAGCGAGACAAAGCTGCCCTGCGGAATGGTAAAGGAGACATCGTTCAGGATGGTGCGGTCCTTCTCGTAGCCAAAGGTGACATGCTCAAGCTTCAGAGTCGTATTCTCTCCGGGCACGCGGTCACCATCGGCAGGCTCTTCCGCTGCCAGAAGCTTGAAGATCTTCTCTGCCGAAGCGGCACCGTTCATGGCAATGTGGAAGTAGCTGCCCAGCAACCGCAGCGGCAGGAAAAAGTCCGCCGCCAGCAGCACGATGGTCAATGTGGCGGTCAGGGTCAGCCGGCCTTCCGCAAATGCAGCCACCGCGCTGATGATGCCAAGGCCCGCACCGCCGTAAGCCATCAGGTCCATCAGTGTCACCGAGTTCAGCTGCATGGTGAGCACCTTCATGGTGATCCTGCGGAAGCGCTCGGCCTGCGCATTCATCTGCTCGTGCTTCCAGCCGTCGGCCTGATAAATTTTCAGGGTGGTCAGGCCCTGAATGTTCTCAAGGAAGCTGTCGCCAAGGGTGGTGTATTCGCCCCAGTAGTTTGCCAGCAGCTTTTTGGCAAACTTCTGCACTGCCACAATGGACATGGGGATCAGCGGCACGCAGCACAGCAGGATGATGGCTGACCGTGCGTGTACACCCACCAGCAGCACAAACAGGGTAACGGGTGCCAGCAGGCTGTAAAACAGCTGCGGCAGGTATTTTGCAAAGTAGGTGTCGATCTGCTCCACCCCTTCGCTGGCCAGCATCACCACCTCGCTGGTGGCCGCCGTCTCGGTGTAGTTGGGGCCAAGGCGGGCAAGCTTTGCGTAGATGCTGCTGCGCAGGGTGCGCTTGACATCCTTGGAAGCCTGATCGCTCATGGCCGATGCCAGCATGGTAAAGGCAAAGCGCATGGGCACCGTGGCAAGGCAGAGCACAAGGTTCTGCCACAGCTGTGCACTGGTCAGGCTGCCCGCAAAGGCTGCGCCCACCAGCTGGGCAATGGCCCGCACAAAGATCACGTTGCACAGCATCCCCAGCCATTGGAAAGCCACATTGGCTCCCACATACCGCAGCGCACCACGGTCAAAGGAAAGCAATTTTTTATTGATCACTGGGCTTTCTCCGTTTCTGCTTTTTCTGCATCACTGCCAAACAGACGCTCATATTCGCCGGTAAAGATGCGCTCCGGCAGTGCACTGGTCATGGCAAGGGCAGCGGTAAAGCGCTCTTCTTCGCTCAGCGGCTCACTGACCGGTGGGAAATGGGTCAGGATCGTTTTCAGCTCCCGATCCACCTGTTTTGCCACCCAGATGCCCCGGTCTGTCATATAGATCTTGCCGTAGTGCTCCTTTACGATCATGCCGCGCTCCATGAGCAGATTCATGATACGCACTACCGAGGGCTTGGTCACGCCAAGCTTTTCGGCAATGCTGCGGGAGCTGATATCCAGATGGGTCTGTGAGACTTCGTAGATCGCCAGCAGATAGCGCAGATGCGCCGACGTAAGTTCCATCCCGATCACTCTCTTTCGTTCTGAATTTCCAATGTTATCCAAAGCTAACTTTTTGTTTTTGAAAAAAGGGCGCGAGCCGAATGTACCAGCCCGCGCCCTTTGCGGATCATTTCAATGCTCAGTGACAGCCGCTGCAACCGCTGCAGCTGCCATTGCAGCCGCCTTCGCCGCAGCCGCTGCACCCACTGCAGCCGCCGCCATGCTTGTGGGAGTGCCATGTGATCCAGCCCACACCGCCAAACACGATGACTGCCACAATGATCGTGGGCAGATTAAAATTTGCAGCGAGGAATTCCATCATACAAAACACACCCTTTCCGTGCAAAGCGTTCTTTTAAATCTTGGAGATGTCGATTTTGACCTCGTTGTCACCAGCATACTTGTTGGGACGGACCAGCAGGTAGATGAAGCCAACCAGAACAACAGCAGCCACGATGGTGAAGAAGTTGAAGCCAATCTCACCGGTGATCAGGCCGCCCAGCTGGTACACCACCAGAGCGGCGCAGTAAGCCAGAGCGCACATATAACCAATGGCGATGGCGGTCCACTTGCCGTTGTTCATCTCGCGCTTGATGGCGCCCATAGCAGCGAAGCAGGGAGCGCACAGCAGGTTGAAGATCATGAAGGCGTAAGCCGACAGAGCGGTGTAGTCCTGCGCAACAGCAGCCCAGATCTCATCGCCGTTCTCAGACAGCTCGCCGCCGAAGTGATACAGAACACCGAAGGTACCAACCACGTTCTCCTTTGCGATCAGGCCGGAGACGGAAGCGACAGTTGCACGCCAGTTGCCGAAGCCCAGAGGTGCAAAGATCCATGCGACCTTGGTAGCGATCGCAGCCAGCACGGAGTTGTCCTGATCCTCGACCATGCCGAAGACACCGTTCTCGAAGCCGAATCCCTGCAGGAACCACAGCACAACGGTAGCGGCCAGAATGACGGAGCCTGCGCGCTTGATGAAGGACCAGCCGCGCTCCCAGGTTGCACGGAACACGTTGCCCCATGCAGGCACATGGTATGCGGGCAGCTCCATCACGAAGGGAGCGGGATCACCTGCGAAGAGCTTGGTCTTCTTCAGGATCACGCCGGAGCAGATGATGGCAGCCATGCCAATGAAGTAAGCAGAGACAGCCACCAGAGAAGAACCGCCGAACATCGCACCTGCGATCAGGCCGATGATGGGCATCTTTGCGCCGCAGGGGATGAAGCAGGTGGTCATGATGGTCATGCGGCGGTCGCGCTCGTTCTCGATGGTACGGGATGCCATGACGCCCGGGACGCCGCAGCCGGTACCGACCAGCACGGGGATGAAGCTTTTACCGGACAGGCCGAACTTGCGGAAGATACGGTCCATGATGAAGGCGACACGGGACATATAGCCCACATCCTCCAGAATGGACAGCAGGAAAAACAGCACCAGCATCTGGGGAACGAAGCCCAGAACTGCGCCGACACCGGCAACGATGCCGTCCATGATCAGGCCGTACAGCCAGCCTGCCACGCCGATGCTCTCCAGCAAGCCGCCCAGAACATTGGGAACAATTTCACCGAACAGGACATCGTTGGTCCAGTCGGTGGCAAAGGTACCAATGGCCCAGCCGCCGTCTGCAATGGAGGTGCCCATGGACAGGGAGTACATCAGGAACATGACCAGTGCGAAGATGGGCAGAGCCAGAATACGGTTGGTCACGATCTGGTCGATCTTATCGGAAACGGTCAGGTGCTCCACGCGGGCCTTTTTCTTAACAGCTTTGCCCACGACGGTGTTGATATATGCATAGCGCTGGTTGGTGATGATGCTCTCAGCGTCATCGTCCATCTCCGCTTCGCAGTCCTTGATGTGCTGGTCGATGTGGTCGATCAGGCTCTTGTCGAGCTTCAGCTCGTCCATGACCTTCTCGTCGCGCTCGAACAGCTTGACGGCATACCAGCGCAGGAAGCGGTCATCCACCTTGCCCTGAATGGACTCTTCGATGTGGGCAATGGCGTGCTCCACGCTGCCGGTGAACACATGGGGCAGCTCAGCAGCCTTGGTAGCCTTTGCAGCAGCCACAGCAGCCTTTGCAGCAGCCTCGGTGCCCTCGCCCTTCAGTGCGCTGATTTCAACAGCCTGACAGCCCAGCTCTGCGCTCAGCTTCTTCAGGTCGATCTTATCACCGTTCTTGCGCACCAGATCGATCATGTTCACAGCCATGACCACCGGGATGCCCAGCTCGATCAGCTGGGTGGTCAGGTACAGGTTACGCTCAATGTTGGTACCATCGATGATGTTCAGGATGGCATCGGGCTTCTCCTTGACCAGATAAGTACGGGAAACCACTTCTTCCAGCGTGTACGGAGACAGCGAGTAGATGCCGGGCAGGTCCTGAATGATAACATCCTTATCGCCCTTCAGCTTGCCTTCCTTCTTTTCCACCGTAACGCCGGGCCAGTTGCCGACATACTGGTTGGAGCCGGTTAGATTGTTGAACAGGGTCGTTTTACCGCAGTTCGGGTTGCCGGCAAGTGCAATTTTAATGCTCATTGCTTAATCCTTCCTCCCTTTGGGATCAGACTACTTCGATCATTTCAGCATCGGCCTTACGCACGCTCAGCTCGTAGTTGCGCACGGTCAGCTCCATGGGGTCGCCCAGAGGTGCCACCTTGCGGACATAGATCTCAACACCCTTGGTGATGCCCATGTCCATGATGCGGCGCTTGACCGGGCCTTCACCGTGCAGCTTTGCCACAGTAGCAGTCTCGCCGACCTTTACGTCTTTCAGAGTTTTCATACTTAACCATCCTCCTCTGCTTGTCTTTATAGAGAGACTATTCCAGTTTCGGAGCAGCTCCCAAACAGCGCCGGGGCACTGTTCAGCCAATCATGATACGGTTTGCCATGGTCTTGTCCAGCGCGATGCGGCTCTCCTTGACCTGAATGATCAGGTTGCCTGCGATCTCGTTGACGACCGTTACCTCACTGTCCACCACAAAACCCAGCTCTGCCAGATGCAGCCGGATCTCGTCCTTGCCGGTGATCTTTTTGATGGTGACGGTCTCCCCTGCTTTTGCCATTGTCAAAGGCATCATACTTCCGCTTCCCTTCCTGTTTGAATCTGGGATATCGCTGCGGTTAGTCAGCCGCAACTACCAACGTGGATAGTTTACGCTCACTAACCTTTTATGTCAATAGTTTTTTCATAATTAAAAGTTAGTTCATATGAACAAACAATTTTTCTGCCCGATTTTTTCCGTTTTTTCACCACAATCAACAACAACTAACTCAAATTATTGAATTAAAGTTAGCCATTGTTTACATTTTCTTGTTCTTTTTTGGCGGCATCTTGTAAACTATCACAAAGCTTTTTCTCTGCTCTGCTGTGCTCTTTTGCTGCAAATGACACAGCCGCGCGGTACAGTGGTCAGTCTGCACCGCGCGGCCGCGTGTCAAAAGGAGGATTTCTTTCCTGCCAGTGCGTGGACACCAGCAGGTGCCAGGATAAAAAGAGAGTATTTGAAAAGAGAATGACAAATTTTAAGCCGCCACGGCAAGGCGGAGAATGGGTGTTCCGCTGTGGAACAGCCGCAGATAGACTGCTGTGCACTTGCTCAGCTGGTCAAAGTGCTTCTGCGCTGCATCCGGGTCGCCGTAGGACTTCCAGCAGCCGCAGCAGGTAAAGTTCTTGCCGCGGTTCTCGATAAAGCCCACAACATCGCCCAGCGGATAGCCGAGGAACACCCCGATCTCATGCGGAAATTCTGCCGAACAGCATAGCTTGCGGGAAAGCTGAGTGAGCATATTACCCACATCCGGTGCTTCGCCCGCTTCCGGCAGGCGGTAGCCCTCCTGCCGCAGAAAGCTCTGCACCTTTTCATCTGCCAGCACGGCAGTCAGCCTGCTTTCGCGGTAGACATACACAAGATACCGGTGGTTGAGCACGCAGCCCTTGAGCACCCGCACACGCAGGCCCTTGGGGTTCAGCTGAGTGTTCCAGTTTTTCACCCGGCGTGCAAGGTCGGCGCAGTCGCGGGTCTCATAGCGGAACAGGCCTGCCGGTTTCAGGCTTGCCAGCACCGGGGCACACTGTTCGATCATGACCGTTTCAAAATTACGCTCCATGTCTGCGCCCTCCCGCCTTGTTTCTCCGGGCTATTGTTCCCCGGATGCGCCGTGGTTATAAGTTAGATATTCCTAACCCTGATTCCAAAAAAGAAGCAGCTTTGCGCGGAGCATTCAAGGCTTCGGCCTGCCGATCTGTTTCTTGCGGTTAGTTATTTCTAACGTGACTGTATCTTACCACAGCGGTGGGCCGTTGTCAACACTTTTCTTGAAAAAAGTTATTCGTGGCAAACCACGGTTTTCTCCACCTCGCTTTTTGTGCATTCTACCGTTTTGGCGCAGGCTGTGGTATAATAAGGAAAACCCTCTCAGGCGCTAACGCGCCAGCTCCCCGAAGGGGGAGCTCTTTATAGAGTCAGCGCATTCAAAAGCTCTCCCCTTCGGGAGAGCTGGCATTGCGCAGCAATGACTGAGAGGGTTCTATCTTATAAAAGGAGCACGCATCCATGCCACAGAACATTGCACCGCCGGGCCTGATCTCCCTTCTTGCCGCCGCACTGGCACAGCAGCCCACAAAGCCGCTGGTGCTGGCGCTGGATGGCCGCTGCGGCAGCGGCAAGACCACCCTTGCAAATACGCTGGCCCGGCAGTTCCCGGCCAGCATCACCCTGCACACCGATGATTTTTACCTGCCGCCTGCACAGCGCATCCGCGGCTGGGAGAAAACGCCCTGCGCCAATATGGACCTTGACCGCCTGCGGGACGAAGCCCTGCGCCCAGCCTACGAGGGCCAGCCGGTGCAGTACCGTGCCTATTCCTGCCGCGAGGGTGCGTACCTGCCCGCGCGGGAGCTGGCCGCGCAGCCGCTGGTGATTTTGGAGGGCAGCTACAGCCACCACCCGCTGCTGACCGGCTGCGAAACGCTGCGGGTGTTCCTGACCTGCGCAAAAGAAGAGCAGACCCACCGCCTGCAGGCGCGGGAGGGGGATCGATATGTAAACTTTGCCGCCCGGTGGGTGCCGCTGGAGGAGGGCTATTTTGCCCAGTACCACATTGCGGAGACGGCAGATTTTGTGGTAGACACCACCCAAAGCGAGACGATTTGAAATGGCTTCCGCGCCGCTCTAGCCATTATCAGCGGAAGGATCATTTATAATTTCGGAACAGCGGAGCGTCTGCGGACGCTCCGCTGTTCCATTTTCACGGGGAGGGGCTCCCTTTTTGCGCACCTTGCCCAAAAAGGCGGGAAATATTTTTCTCTTCCTGCGTGAATGGGGGGTTATTTTGCATCAAGTCGCACTTGCGGGGGGTGGGTAGCATCTGTTAAACTTATAGTCACGAAGAAAGCAACGCCACGCTACAACAAAGAACGGAGGATGACCCTTATGAAAAAACTGGCAAGACTGACCGCCCTTTTGCTCACCGGTGCGCTGCTGCTGATGCTGACCGCCTGCGGTGCTGCGCCGGGCGGCAGCGCTAGCATGACCCCCGAGGAAATAGCGGCAAAGCAGCGGCTGCTGGGCGAGATCAACAGCTACCGCGCGACCCTTGAGTTTGCTGCGCCGCTTGAGGAAGTAAAACAGCTCTCTGATGCCGAGCAGATCTGGGTAGAGCAGTTCCGCGCCGCCGGCAAGACCAAGCTGCCAGAGAGCACAACGAACGAAACCCATCAGAAATGGGCAAGCATGACCGGGAACTGGACGCGTTGTGATACTTTCGGCTTGGGTATGAAGAAAGATGCGAGTGGCGAGTTGATCGACATTCTGCTTGCCAAGGTTCCAGCCAATACCCCGGAGGGCAAGGCAGAGCTGTCGGAAGCCTTGAACCATCATGCCTTTAATCTCAGCGCTTGCACAAGAATCGGCATTGCCGTTGTGACCATTGACGGACAGATGTACTGGACCTGCAGCGTGTATTACTGATCTCCCCTTTCCGCACGGAAGAACACCCCTTGAACAGAACAAAGCCGGACAGCTTGCGGGCTGTCCGGCTTTTGGTTTTGCTTGATCTACAGGCTGTTACTTATTCTTGTACATATCCTGATAGTAGTTCTGGTAATCACCGCTGGTGACATGGTCCATCCACTCCTGATGGTTCAGGTACCAGTCGATGGTCAGCACGATGCCCTTTTCAAAGGGGGTCTCGGGGTACCAGCCCAGATCGTTCTTGATCTTGGTGGGGTCGATGCCGTAGCGGCGGTCGTGGCCCAGAC
>OKZI01000013.1_pt1 | contig 106383 bp, 95 predicted proteins | sample 1608621 | NCBI WGS metagenome assembly OKZI01 (sample SAMN02674964, study PRJEB24791) | human gut metagenome, SKBSTL008 | isolation source: stool | host: Homo sapiens | place: USA | reverse complement strand
GCCGATTACCGTGTCCGCTCTTTCTCCCGGCCGGGAATCGGCGAAGGTTTCCTGCGAATGGGTATGATAGATCAGAATCTGCGGGCCTTCGGCATTTTCCGGCAGGGTCAGGTCTTTTCCGAGCAGGGTGCTGCCGTCGATCTCGCCCGGCAGGACCGAAGTGTTGGGATCGACAACGAAGAAGCGGTTCAGGAGCGCCTGCTGGTCAGCAAGAAGGTCAGGGGAAATTGTCTCCTGAATCGTGTCGGCCTCCGGGTAGAGAATCTCACGCGGTGCGCCGCCGGTTTCGATGGTCTCCTCCGGGACAGACTGCGGCGCTTCGGGTTCTGCCGTTGATGCCGACTCTCCGGCTGCCGGTTCTGTGATTCCTGTTTCCGTCTGCTCCGGCTCCGTGATTTCCATTCCATCTTTTTGAGTTTCATCTTTTTGAGTTCCATCCTTTTGATCTTCCTCAGTTCCCTGCTCCTTCGATTCTGTCTGCCCTCTTTCTGCTCCCGGTCCCGGATTCGAATCCTGCTTCGCCATATCCGTTTCCGCTGCTTCTGTCCCGGCAGACAGCGTATTTTCTACCGTGCTTTCCTCCCGAAGCGCCGGTATCTGATCCCGCACTGCCGCGAGGAGATTTTCCATCCATCCCCTTCCGTCCTCTTTTCCGTCATAAAAAAGAAGCGGCATCATCACATCCACGGATAACTGCTCCGCCTGTGCTGCCGCCCGCTGCAGCAGAACTTTCCCCTCTGAGAAATGATTTTTCCGGAGAACCGCTGCACTGCGGAACAGCAGTATACTGCAGGACAGGAAAAGACATCCCCATCCGAACCATCGTCCATTTCGCCTGGCATTCCACATATTATCACCATATTCATGATATGTTACAGTTCCCCGGAAAATGCCTGATTCATACCTGCCGCAAGAACCCCGGCCAGGCGGCGGACCATCTCGTCGATCTCTTTTGTCGTCACGTAAAGGCTTTCGAGCGCCGGTGAAATGACTTCTCCCAGAAATTCATCCATCTCGGACTCCTCCAGCGATTCCAGAACGCCTGCGACGGCATCGTGGACGATCGTTCCTGCCCCTACAACGGTCGGCACACCGATTCCGATGACCGGCACGCCGAGCGTCTCCTGATTTAAGGCATTGCGGTGGTTTCCGACGCCCGAGCCCGGCCAGATTCCGGTGTCGGCAAGCTGGATCGTACAGTTCAGCCGGTGAATACTGCATGCGGCAAGGGCATCCACGGCGAGAATCACATCTGGATGGGTCTGTTCTGCCGTTCCGCGCAGGATTTCCACTGCCTCCATGCCCGTCTGTGCCATAACGCCGGGAGCAAGGGCACTCACTTCCCGGCCCTTCTTTCCGTAGGTGCGCACCAGATGGCGCGTAACGTTAAGCTGCTCCACCGTCTCCGGCCCGAGCGCATCCGGCGTGATACCGCGGTTGCCGAGGCCGGCCACAAGAACGGATCCGCACGCTTCCGGCACCATTTCCATCAGACAGTGGGAAAACTCCTCCGCCGCTTTCCGGCTCTCCTCCTCGTCTGCCGTCAAAAGCAGCGGCGCTTCGATCGTCACATACGTCCCTTTCGGCTTTCCCATCATTTTTGCACCCTGCTCCGATGTGATTTTCACAATGGTTGTCTGAATTTCCGCCTTTCTTTTCTTCTTCTCAATCTCGACCCCGGAGATCTCCACATGGTCCCTCTCAAATTTTTCCTGATTCTCCATCGCCAGGTCTGTCCGCATCCTATACTTTCCTATCATACTTTTCTCCTTCTCCTGTATTTTTGTTGTAGTTTTTGCAATTTTTTCAAAAATATGTATTGACAAACCATGCGAAATATTATAGGATAATAAAGCATGTTTCAGTGGAGCGCCCGTGTCTGTTCCATTGAATAACATCCCTTAAATCACATTAATTTTAAAAATATTGGAGGTGTACAGTTTGGCTAACATTAAATCCGCAAAGAAAAGAATCCTGGTAAATCAGACAAAGGCAGACCGCAACAAAGCAATCCGTTCTGCAGTTAAGACTTCTATGAAAAAAGTAGATGCTGCTGTTGCTGCAAACGATAAAGAGGCTGCTGCTGCTGCATTAGTAAATGCGATCTCTACCATCGACAAGGCTGCTTCTAAAGGCGTTTATCATAAAAACAACGCTGCCAGAAAAGTATCCAATCTGAGCAAAGCTGTAAACTCAATCGCATAATAAAGATATAAAACAAAGAGAACTTAGTCATACCGTCATGTGGCTGGGTTCTTTTTTTATGCTTACCAAAAGAGTGCGCCGTGACAGATCTTTTGATAAACACAGAACAAGGCGTATCGGCCAGTTTTCCTGTACCGGTACGCCTTGTTCTTTTTATAGCAAGACCCGAAAATAATGCAAAAAATTCAGCACCGCAGAGCGTGAATTACTGCGTCACAGATTTTCGTCGTACCCCGGTACGCCTTCAAATCTGTTCCTTGCAATTCGCGCTCAGCAGCACTGCCTTTTTTGCATTATTTTCGGGTCTTGCTATAGAAAACTCTGCTCTTACGCCGCCCTGCTGTATTTCGTAATCAGCAGCTCCACGCTCAGCAGATCGGAAATTTTTCCCGTCTTCACGTCCTCTTCCATCTGCACGCAGTCATTGACCGCCGCTTTTAATTCCTCCGCCGCATACTGGCGCGACATGGGAATATAGTTCCGCACAACGAAGCTCTGCAGTCCCGTCCGTTTTGCGATCGTCGCCTGATCGCAGTGCTCTGCCAGCAGCTCTTTGACCTGCAGCAGCAGATTGAACTGGCGTGCCAGCAGAAAGAGAATCCGCATCGGCGGCTCCTTTAAAGCCAGCAGATCCTGATACAGATCGAGCGCTTTCCGCTGCTTCTTCTCCGTTACCGCGCGGATCATCTCGAAAATCCGGTTCGTAATCTGCGTTGTGCAGACTGCCTCGATATCCGCCCGTGTGATCACATCTCTTCCCATCGTATAGCTGAGCAGTTTTTCCAGCTCCTGCGAGATATTTCCCATATCCGTGCCCGTCTTTTCCAGAAAATCTTCCATATCCTGGCGTGTGATCTTTTTTCCCTCTTTTTTCATCATGCCGAGTACCCAGGTCATCAGCGTCTTTTCGTCCTGACGAGCAAATTCCACTGCTCTTCCCTGCTTCTGCACCGCCTTGTACATACGGTTCCGCTTATCGACTTCCTCCTCCACGAAGATCAGCACCAGATAATCCGGCAGGGATCCCATGTAGTCTGCCAGCGCGTCGGCTTTGTTTTTGAAAAATCCTGTATTTTCCAGCAGAATCACACGGCGGTCCGCAAAAAACGGCATCGTCTCCGCAAGGTCAATCACTTTGGGAATCTCGGTTCCTTTTCCCTCAAAGCGGGAGAAATTCATCGTGTCGTCCTCCGGCAGCAGTGCGTTTTTCAGCTTGTTTTTATACTGATGCTTCAGATAGGCTTCTTCTCCGTAGAGCAGGTAGGCCTGCTTAAAATTCTGCGTTTTGATATCTTCTAAAATGCTTTTCATTTCATCCTCTTTCTTTCGTTCCGGCAGAAGCACGTTCGCGCAGTGCCGCAGCAGCCGGAGCTTTTGACCATTCAGGAGACGGGAAATTCCACATCCGACCGGTATCCGTGAACCGCCAGGCGGTCACGCTTCAGCTGTACTGTCACGGCTCCATCCACCGGTGTTCCGTAGATATGGCTTTTGCAGGCACGAAGCCGCTCCAGCAGCTCCCGGTGCGGATGGCCGTACCGTCCCGGCCACGCGCAGGAAATCAGGCTGATCTGCGGCTGTATGCGGTTCAGAAATGCCTCGCTCGTTGAATTTCTCGAGCCGTGGTGCGCCACCTTTAAAATCTGGCACCGCTCTGCCGCCCCCAGGACCTCTTCTTCTCCGCTTCCCTCCAGATCTCCCGTCAGAAGTGCGCGGCAGGCACCGCAGGAAAGCTGTAATACAACACTTCCGGCGTTTTCCTCTCCCGTATAGTCTTCGCCCGCTCCCGGATGAAGCACCGATACGGTGAGTTCTCCTGCACGGATCTCGTCTCCCTTTTTTAGATATTCTACCATAATTCCCGCTTTTTGTGCGGCTAAAATAAAAGGATTTTCTTTTTCGCTTCCTTTCATCCACACAGGCAGGAACAGATGGCGGATGCGAAGCGCCGTTTTCTGCTCCCCGATCAGCTCCAGCAGTTCGAGGATTCCGTTCGTGTGATCTGCGTCCGGGTGCGTGACAACAACGGCATCAAGAGCGGCAATGCCGCGCTGTTTCAGATACGGGAGAATCCTTTTTTCCCCGATCGCAGACGCACTGCTGCTCCCGCCGTCATTCAGCATCAGAAAACGGCCGCTCTCCACCACCAGCGCATCGCCCTGGCCGACGTCCAGCGCTGTAATGGAAAACGTTTCCCGGGGACGGTAAAAAAGCAGAACACAGGCAAAAAACATGGTAATACCAAAGAGCATCCGCTCCCGCCTTCGTGCCTGCGCACCTTTTCGTTTTGCCCCATCCGGATTCATCTCCCGTTTTCGTTTTCGCACATACAGTATCACCAGCAGACCGGTCAGAATGATTCCATATCCTGCCATCTGCCATTTTTCCGGCTGACCGCAGATCCACACATTTCCCGGAATCTGTGCGACCGCCGCTGTCATCTGCCGCAGAAGTGTGAGCAGGAACCGCGCCGGAAGCAGAACAACACTTCCCGCTTTCACGCTTGCCAGTCCCGCCAGAAGCCCCGCAGCACCCGGCAGCAGCACCGCCGTCATGACAGCTCCTGCAAACAGATTCGGCAGAAACGCAAAGAGCGGAATCTCATAAAAATACCACGCCTGCAGCGGGATCATGACAAGCTGCAGGGAAAGGTACACCATCGCAGCCTCTTTTCCTTTCGCCGCAAGCTTTTCCAACCCCGTTTTTTCCCCGCGTCTCTTCCGTTCCGCCTTCTCCCCCGCCAGAACCGGATAAACCCCGGAAATGGCTGTTACTGCTCCAAACGAAAGCCAGAACCCGCTCTGCTCCAGATACGAGGGGTTTTCTGCCAGCATCAGAATTGCCGCAAGAGAGAGCGCACTTAAGGAATCATACGTCCTTCCCACTGCGACAGCTCCCATCCGCACTGCAAACATCACCACTGCACGCACGGTCGCCGTTCCGCTGCCGGTAAACATGCCATACAGCACCATACCGGCGGCCGCTGCCAGAGACGCGGGAGTTTTCGGCAGATGCAGCGCCATCAGCAGCCGTCGGAGTGCCATGCCGAGCAGCATCAGATGCATGCCAGAAACGGAAATCAGGTGCAGCAGACCGCTCTGCTGATACGCCAGATACGTCTCCTCCGTGAGTTCCGACCGTTCCCCGAGCAGCATCGCAGAAAGCACACCTGCCTCCTCCTCCGGCATCATTTCTTTTAAAACGGCACAGCACCGCTCCCGCTCCAGCCGGAGCGCTTCGCCGAGATTCCACCGCCCGACATCCACAACTTCCTCCCGCTCCGAAATCACGTAAAACGCACAGCCTTTTCCCTCATAATATGTTTTCTCATCAAACATCCCCGGATTGCGCGGGCTTTCCGGCTTTTTTACAGTTCCGTACACCCGCACAGCGGCTCCGACCGGCAGATCTCCCCGCTTTGCGAGCAGATAAATTTTCCCTTTGCTTCCCTCCCCGCGCAGCACATACCCGTTATTGCTGCTCTTTTTCTCATACGTTTCAATTGTCCCTGCAATCCACACCTTCCTGCCCTGCTGCGCTTTGTTTTCGTATTTGGGGTCAGAAAAAGGCGTGCCAAGAGGCACGCCCGCAATCCGCAGCAGCACAAGCACCAGCATGAATCCAAGACACGCCAGGCACATGGGCCGTTTTCTCATGTATCTTTTTCCTCCAGATAAGACAGGTCTTCCTCGTAGAACTGATTGAGTTTCATCGTTTCACGGAAGGTTACATCGCTCTCTCCGTTGATGGAAAACTGCACCTTATCCACCTTACAGTTCGCCGTGATGGAATCCACCACCGCATAAATCGGAATCTGCTCCGCCACACTCGAAAGCGCAGAATCCTTAAAAGATTTGTCAAAATTCACATAGGCAATCCGATCGGATGTCGTGACACTTAAGACATTCATCGTATCCGGCAGCACTGCATAGTGGCCGTCTTCTTTCGGTCCCTTCATCAGCTGCTCCACCACGACACGCTCCAGCGGAATGTTCGTGCTGTACGGCACCCGCCGCGTCTCCTTCACAAGATGATCGCCTGCTTCATTTGCAAAATACAGTGTCAGCGTCGCATACTGATACTGATAAATTTCCCTTCCGGAATTTTCCAGAAAGCTGTCCGCCGTCATCGTTCCGATCTCGCGTCCTTTGGAATCCTTTAACGGATCCCCGTCGATCAGAAGCGTCACGCGCTCCACCTCCGGAACCTGCACAAAGGTACGCACCAGTCCTGCACGCACCAAAACCTCCTGCGGCCGCGCAAGCTCTCCGTACTCTCCACTTAAGTTCAGCGTAAGGAGCCCGTTCTCCAGCGTATACGTCTTGATGGAAATCCCATTGGAAAGAAGTGCCTGGTTTCCGTCCTTGGCAGGTTTCTCCTGCAACGCGTCAACCAGTTCCTTGATCAGTTTCTGATCCGTTCCTTCTTTTGGTTCATACGGCTCCTGCACCAGTGTTGTGCCGGTTTTGTCCAGGCAGTACAGGTGATACGCCGACTCCTTCTGGCTCTTCTGCCACTGCCCGCAGCCGCTAAGAAGCAGCACGCCGGCCAGCAGTACGCCAAGTATCCGTTTCATGTGCGCCACCTCCTACATCACGTAATTCAGAGGAATCCGCACGGAAAATGTCGTTCCCTCGTTTTCTTTGCTGTATACACGGATCGCTCCCCGGTGCATGACAATCGCGCTCCGCGCAATCGCAAGGCCAAGGCCGGTTCCGCCGATTTCCCGCGAGTGGGACTTGTCCACGCGGTAGAAACGCTCGAAGATATGCGCAATCGACTCCTCCGGGATGCCGATGCCGGAGTCTGCCACCGTCACGTAGAAATATTTGTGATCCGCATTTAAGGATACACGCACCCATCCATTCTCGTTGTTGTACTTGATGCCGTTTTCGATCAGGTTCGAGAACGCCAGCGAGAGCTTCGTCGCATCCACCTCCGCATTGACCGGGCGGAAGCTGTCGAGAATGAGCTCCACATTTTTCTGTGCGGCAATCGGATGAAGCCGCTTCAGCAGCTGCTCTAACAGCTCGTTGATATTGACCTGGGTGATATTGAGGTCTGCCACCTTTTTATCCATCTTGACCAGCGACAAAAGGTCGGTAATAATCTGGTTTTCGCGGTCGATCTCCGAGGTAATATCCTGCATGAACTCCTGATAAAGTTCCACCGGAACGCCCTCCTGCCCGTTCAGCGAATCCGCCAGAACCTTCATGGACGCAAGCGGCGTCTTTAACTCATGCGAGACGTTCGAAACAAATTCCTGGCGGGAATCGTCGAGCGTGCGGACGCGGGTCAGCATCTTGTTGAATGCGTCCGTGATCAGCTCTGTCTCGAGGTAATCCGGAACAGAAATGCTTTCGTCGAGATAGCCGTCGGTGATGTCCTCGATGGAACGGGTGACCTTCTGGAACGGCTTCATCAGAATGCCCGCGAGCAGATAGCCAAAAACCAGCACGAGAAGCGCAATGATCGAAAGAATCGTCATTCCCTTCGTCTCCAGAATTTTCATATTCGCACGGATCTCATCCGTCGAAATGCTGACGAGCATAACGCCGAGCGTCTCCTTCGTCTCGGTATTCTGAATCCGCACCGTCATTTCCAGATAGTTGTTTTTCCGGTCGTACTGGCTCGTCTCCTTGCCCTGAAAGCTCTGGATGACCTCCTGCGAGATAATCGTCTTTCCGCGGTCCATATCGTACGTATCTTTGATGACGCGGAAATCCTGGTCAATAATCAGGATTCTGCCGCCGTAGATATTCGTCAGCATACTGAGCTGTCCGTTGATGACATCCGATCCAGGATCTTCCATGTAATTCTGCTGGATGAGCTGGTTGCAGATAATATCGCACTGATTTTTTACGGTAATGCTGCGCACCGATACCGCACGGTCCTCATAGCTGTTTACGATGCTCTTCTCAAGGATCACACACGGTACAATGCCGATGATCACAAGAATCACCGTGATGCGGAAGCGCAGACTCCGCAGAAACTTCCATTTTTCTTTGATTTTAAGCCTGGAAATAGTAACCAACTCCCCACTTTGTGTGAACGTACTTCGGTTCACTTGGATTTTTCTCGATCTTTTCGCGCAGACGGCGGATATGTACATCTACGGTGCGCACGTCGCCCGGGTACTCATAGCCCCAGACAATGTTCAGCAGGTTCTCTCTGCTGTACACCTTGTTCGGATTGAAGACGAGAAGCTCGAGCACGTCGAACTCCTTCGCAGTCAGATTGATCTCGCGGTCTCCGATGAAGACTCTTCTGCCCTCGCAGTCGATCCGCAGGTCTTTCACCTGTACGACTTTTGCTTTCTCTTCTTTTGGCTCCTGGCGGGCCGCACGGCGCATGATGGCCTTGATGCGTGCTTTTACTTCCAGAATGTTGAACGGCTTTGTGATGTAATCATCTGCGCCGTATTCCAGTCCCAGGATTTTGTCCATGTCCTCGCCCTTTGCGGTCAGCATGACGATCGGAACGTTGGAAAATTCACGGATCTGCTGGCAGACGGACAACCCGTCCAGCTTTGGCAGCATCAGATCCAGAAGGATCATATCGTATTCTTTTTCTTTTGCCATGGAGAGTGCTTCCTCGCCGTCGTATGCGCAGTCAACCTCCATGCCGTCCTGCTCCAGGCTGAAGCGGATTCCTTTTACGATCAGTTTTTCATCATCAACTACAAGAACTTTCTTTGCCATTTCTTCTCCTTCTTGTTCTAAACCTCGATAGAACCCCTTATCTTTTCAAACATCTTTTCCTTGATGCCCTCAATGTTCATAATCTCCTCAACCGAACCAAACGGGCCGTTTGCTTCGCGGTAGGCGATGATGGCATCCGCACGGCTCTCTCCGATGCCGGAGAGTGTCATCAGTTCTTCTTTTCCGGCCGTGTTCAGGTTGACTTTGCCGGAACCGGAAGCCTGCTCCGTGCCGCCCGTATTCTGCTGCGGCGTTTTCGTGCTTTCCATGTTTTCTGCCTCCTCGCGCGTCCAGACGGTGATCTGCTCTCCGTCTTCGATTTTCCGTGCAAGATTGAGGATTTTTTCTTCAGCATCCGGCAGAAATCCGCCTGCCGCTTCCACAGCCTGCACTACGCGGCTTCCGCCCGGCAGCGTGTAGACACCGGGGGAAGCGACCGCACCGCAGATATAAACCTGCACCGTTTCTTCCGGTGCTGCCTCCTGTGCCTCACGTTTTTCCGGAATGCCTGTGGTTTCTCCGGCGCTTTTTTCGGAAACCGTCTGCTCCTCATCCACTTCCTTCTGATTCCCGAAAACGGTTTCCGCCGTGCTCCCGCCTGTGCTATCTGACAGTTTGTATTCTGTATCCCTGTGGTTGCATCCGCAGAGCAAAAAAACCAGCATCGCCGCCAGTATTTTTGCATGTTTTCTGCCTCTGTTCTGCTGTTTTTTCAATTTCATGCTGTGTACTCCCTTCCGCTTCGCATCTGACGCGCAAGGGTCCCTTGTGTACGCATAACTACGTTTCTATTGTATCGAAGAAACCATAAAAATACAAGTAGAAATCTTAATCGTTATTCCCACTGAAACACTACAATTCCCACAACTGCCACTGCCATGCCGAGCAGCTTGCGCACGGTGAAATCCGTTTTTTCCATACCGAAAAGGCCGAACAGTTCAATCAGCCACGCCGCTGCGAGCTGGGAAATGACGATCAGCATCGCCGCCTTCGCCGGGCCGAGCCCTGCCATACTCCAGATAACCGTGATCGTGATAAACGCGCCAATTGCCCCGCCGAGCAGCAGATACCACGGCTTTACGCGGAACAGATCCCCGATCGGCTCCCTCCCGGTGATGCACCATGCCGCAAGACAGACGGCAAACGCACTAATCTGCACCCAGCCGGCCGCCAGCCATGTACTCGTCTGTTTCGTCACCTCTGTGTTGAAAACGCCCTGAATACTCATCAGTGCGCCGGAAAGCAGCGCTGTTAAAATTCCCGCCATTGATTCTTCCTCCTGCTGTTTTTTTATGTACTCTCGGAGTCTTTCTGCGCTTGATTTTACGAGAAGATTTTTTGTCAGTTGTGCCCAAATTTCTGAGGCGTACGCGGTGCGTACGTTGATGAAATTCGGGTGCAACTGGCGGAAAATCAGCCGCAAAAGCAAGTGCAGAAAGACTCCGAGAGTACATACTACTGGAAAGGAGGTTTCCGTGGCATTCGCAGAAACGTTTAAAGCTCTCTCCGATCCTATCCGGCGAAGGATTCTGGAGCTTCTGAAAAACGGAAGACTTTCTGCCGGGGAGATCGGATCGCACTTTGATATGACAGGTGCAACCATCTCCTACCATCTCGGTATTCTGAAAAAAGCAGACCTTGTGCTGGAATCCCGGGAGAAAAATTTTATTTATTATGAACTCAACACTTCCGTCCTGGAAGAAATCATGCTCTGGATTTCAGAGCTCAAAGGAGGCACTTCTGATGTGGAAAAAATATAAAACAACACTGATTCTGACAACACTCATTTCTCTTTTTCCGACGGTGATCGGACTTCTGCTCTGGAATCGCATGCCGGACACCATTGCCACCCATTTTGGCACAAACAACGTTCCCAACGGCTGGAGCAGCAAAACGATGGCAGTGATCGGTATTCCTCTGTTTCTTGCCGCTCTGCAGATTTTTACCGCTGTTTTCACTTTTTCTGATCCGAAACGGCAGAACATCGGCCCGAAGATGATCCGTCTTGTTCTGTGGATCATACCTGTAACCTCCCTGATAGTCTGCTGCTCCATCTATGCAAACGCAGTCGGCATTGCAGTTGATATCGGTTTTGTTGCCAATGGAATTGTCGGCCTTCTCTTTATTCTCATCGGCAATTACATGCCAAAATGCAAACAGAACTACACAACCGGCATCAAGGTTCCATGGACCCTTCACAGTCAGGAAAACTGGAACCGCACTCACCGCCTCGCCGGCTGGGTTTGGATCATCGGCGGCGTTGCCATGATCGTAAACAGCTTTCTGCAGCTTGAATGGATTTTATTTCTCACGATCGCAGCGCTGGTTTTGATTCCGATCGGATATTCCTTTCTCCTGTTTCAGAAAGGAATCTAAACCCGGAGAATTTTTTATAAGAAAATTCAACGAAGTTTCCTGTTTAAAAAAGCTTCTGTTCTTCCCTTTTTCCGGGAGGAACAGAAGCTTTTTTATTTCGCGATTTTTATATCTATAAGGAAATGATTCCTATTTTTATACTTATTCTACTGGATGCAGATTTTTCAATGATACATCAAGAATCGGTGCAGAATGCGTCAGTGCACCGCTGGAAACATAATCTACGCCGGTGTCGAGGATCGTGGCGATATTTTCTTTTGTCACATTTCCGGAGCACTCGGTTTTTGATCTGCCGTTGATGACGGCTACCGCCTCTTTCATCTGCGCCGGAGTCATATTGTCGAGCATGATAATGTCGGCGCCTGCATCTGCTGCTTCGCGAACCATATCAATATTTTCGCACTCGACTTCAATCTTCCGCACAAACGGGGCATAATCGCGTGCCATCTCGATCGCTTTTGTGACACTGCCGGCAGCTCCGATATGATTGTCCTTTAACAGAACGCCATCGGACAGATTGTAGCGGTGATTCTGGCCGCCACCGATTTTGACTGCATACTTTTCAAAAATACGCATATTCGGGGTTGTTTTTCTGGTGTCGAGAAGGGTTGTTTTGGAACCTTCGAGCAGCTTCGCAACACTTCTCGTATACGTTGCGATTCCGCTCATCCGCTGCAGATAATTGAGCGCGGTTCTTTCACCGGACAGCAGAACACGGATATCGCCGTTTACGGTTGCCAGCAGATCGCCTTTTTTGACTTCATCGCCGTCTTTCACATACGGAATCATCTCGGTTTGCTCATCGAGCAAGGTAAATACTCTTGCAAAAACTTCCATGCCGGCAATAACGCCGTCCTGTTTACAGAGCAGCTGTACCGTTCCCTGGCATGCTTTTGGCATCACGGCGTTTGTCGTTACATCCTCGCTGGAAATGTCCTCCTGCAGTGCAAGCAGCAGCAGATTATCCACATTTAGTGTTCTTGTGATTGGATTCATATTCGTCTTCCTTTCTGATTGCATCCCAGATGCTCTCTTTGCAGCGTTCTGCATATTCTTCCATATCCTGGTAATCTTCTTTTCTAATATCGTACCGTTTTGCAAGGAGCTTCCATTCATCTTCCTTCGGCTCCGTTGCCGTTTCTTTGCGGTCTGCGTTCTCTACAAGACCCTCTGCGGCCCATTCGGCAGCCATCTTCTTTGCCGCGCGCTCTGCGAATACAAGGCTCTCCAGCAGAGAATTGCTTGCCAGACGGTTTGCACCGTGCACGCCGTTGCAGCTCGTCTCACCTGCTGCATACAGATGATCCATCGTCGTTTCGCTATTGCTGTCTACCTTGACGCCACCCATAAAGTAATGCTGGGCCGGTACAACCGGGATCGGTTCTTTTGTGATATCATATCCCTCTTCCAGACATTTCTGGTAAATATTCGGGAACCGTTCTTTTACATCAAGCGGAATCGTTTTCAGGGAAAGCCATACGTGCTTCGTGTGATCCTTTTCCATCTGGCGGTGAATCTCACGGGATACCACGTCACGCGGCTGCAACTCATTGGTGAAACGCTCACCGTTTTTATCGAGCAAAACAGCGCCCTCTCCGCGGACAGATTCGGAAATCAGAAAACGGCGGCCTTTCTTTTGGGAATACAGCGTTGTTGGATGAATCTGTACGTAATTGACATTTTTCAGTGCTACGTTCCTGTGGATTGCAATTGCAAGTGCATCTCCGGTCAGATGCGGGAAGTTCGTGGAATTATCGTAAATTCCGCCGATGCCACCGCATGCCCAGATCACATCCCTGGCATAAACCGGAACCAGCTTTCCTTCTTCATCCCGGATCAAAACACCCTCACAGACATTTTTGCAGGAAAGAATATCACACATTTCCGTGTGCGCAAGAAGCGTCACGTTCGGCAGCTTTTTTACCTGCGCGAGAAGCTTGCTCGTAATCTCCTTTCCGGTTACATCGTCGTGGAACAAGATGCGATTGGTAGAATGTGCGCCTTCTTTCGTATAGCAGAGTTCCCCGTTTTCATCGCGGCGGAAATCCACACCCCAGGCAATGAGCTGATTGATAACATTTCGGGAAGAACGGATCATAATGTCGACGGATTCCGGCGTATTTTCGTAGTGCCCGGCATGCATCGTATCTTCATAGAACGCATCGTAATCGCTCTCGTTTTTCAGAACACAGATACCGCCCTGTGCGAGGAAGGAGTCGCTGTCCTCGGTATCTGCTTTTGTTATCATCAGAATATCGGCTTCCTGGGGCAGATGAAGTGCCGCAAAACATCCTGCCACACCGCATCCTACAATCACTGCATCATAATACTTTTTCATTTCATTTCCTCTTTTCCGCTTCTGCGTTCTGCTTATTTTGTTACTTTGCAAGCTCGAGCATTCTTAACAGCGGCGCATGTGCGTCTGAAATTTCCTGTTCGCTTAACAGAACTTCATTCTCCTCATTTTCCAGTGCTTCTATTAATTTGTCCAATGTCACTTTTTTCATATTTGGGCAGATCTGCGTATTTCCCACTGCATAAAACTTCTTATCCGGGCAGCGCTTTTTCAGCTCTGCGAAAACGCCAAGCTCGGTTGCAACGAGAAACTCGGTATTTTTACTTGCCTCGGCATATTTGATGATGCCTGCGGTGCTTCCGACGTAATCGGCAAGTGCAACGACTTCACTTCTGCACTCCGGGTGAACGAGAAGCTTTGCCTGCGGACGCGCTTCCTTTGCAGCCTTTGCAGCTTCCGGACGGATGGCAGCATGTACGTGACAGAAACCGTCATTTAAGATGATATGTTTCTCCGGCACCTGCTCAGCCACATAGGTACCAAGATGCTCGTCTGGGATAAAGAAGATGTCGTGGTTCGGCAGTTCTTTTACAATTTTTACTGCATTGGAGGATGTGACACAGACGTCGGAATGACTTTTTAATTCCGCGGTGGAATTGACATAGCATACGACAGCCACATCCGGGTACTCTTTCCGGACTTCCTCGATTTTTTCAATCGCTGCCATGTGAGCCATCGGGCAGTCGGCATGCAGATCCGGGAGCAGTACTTTTTTGCCCGGGTTTAAGATTTTGGCGCTCTCACCCATGAAACGAACGCCGCAGAGAACGATAACACTGGCGTCCACTTTCGTCGCCACGTCGCTTAAGTAATACGAATCTCCGATGTAATCGGCAATTTCCTGCACTTCATCCGGCACGTAATAGTGTGCCATGATGACGGCGTTTTTTTCTTTCTTTAATGCTTCCAGCTTTTCTCTTCTGGTATCCATTGGTTTTGTTTCCTTCCTATTTTTACTATCACGATTCAGAACCCTGAATCATGATATTTTTTTAACACTTTAGCGCTTAGTATACCACAACTTTTGTCATGTGACAAGACAGTTGTAATATCCATTGTCCATTTTTTTCTTTCCTGCCTTTCCCTTCCCTGTGGTCTATCATAGGAAGTACTTGTCTAAGATATAAAAATCTGTGACGCAGTAATTCACGTTCTGCAGCGCTGAAGTTTTGCATTATTTTCTGGGATTGCTATAAAAACACCCGGAAGTTTGACGGGTCAAAGCGGATATTCGCAATCCGCTTCGCTACTTGCTCATAACTGAATAGCTGCTTCGCAGCTTATCAGGAGTGGCTTGTACCACTCCTGATACAAGCAAGTCCCAACCCACTGCTTATTGCTTCACGCAATAGAAGCAGGGGGTTGGGACTTGCTTGATTCGGTTAAATAATGATCCACAAAAAAAACGGCCACAATACCCATATTTACTGGGTTTGTAACCGTTTTATCACCTTACAGCTTCAAAGATGGGATTCTATCATTTCACCTCTGATATGTCACTATTTACCATTTCTTCCGCCGTATATTCTTCTATTTCTGTCTTTGTCACCTGTTTGATCTGCTTTTTTTTCAGATGCAGATATACGAATTCCCGAAAAATAGTATAGAACACGGAAAGCAACGGAATGAAAACAAGCATACCTACAATTCCCATAAGGTTTCCGCCGATCGTAACTGCTGCAAGAACCCAAATCGATGGAAGCCCTACAGACTCACCCACAACATGAGGATAGATCAGATTTCCCTCGATCTGCTGCAGCACCAGAAATACTATAATAAATAAAATTGCCTGTTTCGGATTTACCATAAAGATCAAAAAGCTTCCCACCGCACACCCGATGAAGGCTCCGAAAATCGGGATCAATGCCGTAAACGCAATTAAAACTCCGATCAAAAGTGCATATGGCATCCTCAAAATGCTCAATATCACAACAAACATACAGCCAAGGATCACGGCTTCCAGACACTGACCTGTAAGAAAATTTGCAAATGTCTGATAAGTCAGAGAGCAGACTTTAAGAAAAGCATCTGCTTTTTCCTTTGGAAGAAAAGCGAAAAATACTTTTCGAATCTGCACCTGCAGCGTTTCCTTCTGAAAAAGGACATAGCAGGCAAAGGAAAATGCAACAAAAAAGGCTGCCAATCCACTAACTATGGAACCCACTGCTGACATTGTGATATTCATCATATTTCCTGCACCATTTCCGAGTAGGCTTATCCCCCACTTGATCGCCTGATCCGGATTAAACTGTACCTGATCTACAAGCTTCATGATTTCCTGGTTATTATGGGAAAACTCCCGGATCCAGCTTTGCATCTGTGGAATAAAATCAGCGATACTCCTCATCAGGGTTCCTATTGTCCGCGTAAGCTGCGGAATCACACCAAACATCACCAGTACAATCACGCCAACCGCAAATACGATCGTGAGGAACAGGCTTATCGGTCTTGCCAGTTTTTCGACTATCTTATCTTCTTTTTTTGCCCTTCCAAAAATTTTCTTTTCCAAAAAGCTCATTGGCACGTTGGTCACAAATGCGATCGCTCCGCCAAGTACAAATGGAAATACGATCCCCCATATTGCTTTCAACACATCGAGTACCACATTAAACTTCCACAGTGCGACCACAAGAAATGCTGTAAACACAATAAGTTCCCGGATTTTTTTTACAGATTTTTTACTTATATCCACTATCATTCTCCTCTTTTTCTTAATTTCATGCGTATCCATTTAAGCAACTGAATAATCGGAAGACTTGCAAACGCAAATTTTCAAACTTAAATTACTCCCCTTTATTAGACCTAATCGTATAACAGAATCGGTACCTCTGTCAAGATTTTTGAAATTATATTTAAAGTGTAAAAAGATATAGTCGCTATTTTCTTTCTTGCCTTTTCCCTTCCCTATGGTCTATAATAAAAAGTACTTGTCTAAGATACGAAATTGCTGATAAAGGAGCATTCTATATGAACAAAAAGGAAATTGCTGAAATTAAAAAACTGTTTACCCCATCCCACTGTGCGATCACGCGAATCTGCGGATGCTATGTGGATGCGGAAAAGAATATTAAGACAAAATTAAAAGAAGCGTTTCTCTCTCTCGAAGAGGAAGAAATGTTTAAGTATTTTAAGATTTTTAAAAGCACCCTCTCCGGTACCATCGGAAAGAATCTGCTGAATATGGAGTTCCCGCTCTCCCAGGAAAGTGAGGGCGGCACACAGGAGTTTCTCTTAAAACTCCGCAACAGTGAGCTGAAGAACGAAGCGCTGATTGATGAATTTTATGAAAAGGTGATGGCGGATTATCTCTATCCGGAAAACTACTATATTATTCTGATCCATGGTGCCTACGATGTACCGGGACGCGCTTCGGATAATCTGGATATGGACGATGCTTCCGATTACGTCTATGAATTTATCCTCTGCAGCATCTGCCCGGTAAAACTCGACAAACCGGGCCTCTGCTACAATGTGTCCCACAATACGATTGAAAACCGCGTGCAGGACTGGGTGGTCGGCGCACCGGAAAACGGTTTTCTCTTCCCGGCCTTCACAGACCGCAACACGGATATCCACAATCTGCTGTATTTCACGAAAAACGCAGAGATGGATCAGCCGGACTTTCTCGACCACTTCCTGGGCTGTCAGGCGCCACTCTCCGCGAAATCTCAGAAAGAAACGTTTCAGTCTATTATAGAAGAAACTCTCGATTCCGCCTGTGATTTTTCTACTGTTATGACCATTCAGGAGAACTTAAATACCATGATTGAAGAGCGGAAAGACGATCCGGAACCGGTGGTGCTCGATAAACACGAGGTAAAACGTCTGCTCGCCAGCAGCGGCGTACCGAATGAACAGCTTGACGAGTTCGACGAGAAGTACGAATCCATTGCGGATGAGAAAGCAAGCTTCGTTGCCTCGAACGTGGCCAGTACACGGAACTACGAGATCCGCACCCCGGATGTTATCATCAAAGTCAGCCCGGAAAAGGCCCAGCTCATCGAAACCCGTACGATCGACGGAACACCGTATATTCTGATCGAGGCAGCCGATGAAGTGGAAATCAACGGAATTCTTTTAAAACCGTCACGGCCATCCGATGCGGATGATACCGAATTTTAACAGCCAAATGACAGCGAGTCTTTCTCATTGTCCGAAAAAAAAAGCGGCAGTCCCAGACAAAAGGGCTGCCGCTTTTTCTTCCTTTTATTTATGCTTAGCAGAGTGCTTTTCCAAGTGCAATGCATGCTGCCTCAGCTTCATCATCTGGCGCGTCTGCGCAGATCACGCTGTCGCATACCAGCTCGGCGCCATCATTTTTGCAGCTTTCTTCCCAGGTGCGCATCCACTCGCCGTCTCCCCATCCATAGGAACCGAACAGAGCGATTTTCTTTCCGGAGAGTTTGGATTCACATGCGGAGAACATTGGCTCGAACTCGGTATCTTCCAGCTCTTCTGCCCCCATAGCCGGGCATCCGAAAGCGATTGCATCGTATGCATCTACATCATCCGCAGAGAAATCTGCGCAAGTCAGAACAGAAACTTCTGCGCCTGCCTCCTTTGCTCCCTCTGCTACTTTCTGTGCCATCATTTCTGTGTTGCCGGTTCCACTCCAATAAACTACTGCTACTTTGCTCATGTTTCAAATCCTTCTTTCTTTATTTTCTGATTCCGGGGGATTTTTCTTTCCCCGATCCTACTGCCCTTTTTATGGTATGCAGGATTTTATGTTAAACAGCTACGGTGAGCTGTAAAACGCTTCTTCCCTGCTTCCAGAGACGCAGATACACGTTTCTGCATTTCTGATAGCGCTGAAATGTTTTCTGTGTTTCGCACTCATTGCAATAGACCTTCCAGCATCCCTTGCATTTATAATTGTGGCCTTTGTTCTCAATAAAACCGATCACATCACCGAGCGGATAGTTGAGAAACACACCGATCTCATGCGGAAATCCTTCTTTACACTCTGCTACCCGGGTTTTCAGGCGATTCAGTGCATAGGCAATGTCTGTATTTTCATATCCATAGGATTTTAAAAACGCTGCATTCTCCGGATTTTCCAGCTCCTTCTGGAGAAGCCCTTCACGGTACACATAGACCAGTGCTCTCGTCTCATGCTCCCGCAATACAAAGATGTGAATTCCTTTTGGTTCCAGACAGGCACTCCAGTATGAAATCTGATCTTCCAGTTCTTCTTTGGATGAAAATGTCATATTACATAAATTTGCGGCTTTGATGGAAGCCAGCGTTGCCGAACAGTGTTCGATCAGAAATCTCTCAATCATGCCTTTTACGTCTCCTTCTTACATTGCTGCTGCGCAGTGCTCATCTAATACCGAGCGAAGTGCGGTGGCACTGCTGGTATGGATTCTTGCGATCGGAATATTGTTTTTCTTTGCTTCCTGGGAAGCAGTGATGACCATTTTGTGGGATACGGTGTTGGTAAAGAGAATCATCAGATCCGGATTCCCGATTTTTTTCTTAACGGAGCCATGCTCTTTCGGGAACACCTTTGCTTTACATCCATAGTCTTTACAGATATCTGTATATTGACACACCATTCTTTCATTTCCACCGATAATTACGACACTCATCTTCTCTACCTGCCTTTCTGTTGTTATCTTATGCTACTTGAAATTAGTTTATTCTAACTCCTGTGTTTTAAGAAAGAATCCCTCTACCGGGATCCCGTATGATTTTTGGTTTTATCCGTTGTACTTTAGTTAGCTGTATCTAACTGTTGGGTATATCATACCGTTTTTGTCGGATTTTGTCAAGGATATCCTGCAAATTTTTCCGGCTTTTCTTGAGAAAATTGTATCATTTTCTTTTTCACATCACGCTGGTGAAAGAATATTCGCAATGGAAGCAGAGACTTTCCCTGCCTTTGTTAAAAAGCCGCTGGAATCTTAAGAAGGAGACTCCAGCGGCTTTCCCGTTGCTATTCTGTTCTGTTTTTTATACCGGCTCGTCCAGCAGGTTGCCCATACTCTTTAAGCCAATGTAAAGAGTAGATGTATTGTGAAGCAGTGCGGAAGTGGTTGGCTGTAAAATGCCGCCCACGCCGAGCAGAATCAGTCCGGCATTGAACGTAACGATAAAGCGGTAATTCTTATGAATCCGTTTCATCAGACGGTTGCTCAGCATACGAAGCACCAGAATTTCTGCCAGATCGTCTGCGGCAACGGTGATATCCGCGATCTCACGCGCAATCTCTGCGCCCTCGCTGATGGCGATTCCAACGTCTGCGGCAGAAAGTGCCGGTGAATCGTTAATACCGTCACCGATCATAATGACTTTACGTCCCTCTACTTTTTCTTTCTCCACAAAGTTTGCCTTATCCTCCGGTAGTACCTCAGCATAGTACTCGTCCACGCCGACCTTCTTCGCGATCGCTTTTGCCGTGCGCTCGCTGTCTCCGGTCATCATGACGATCTTTTTCAGACCTGTTTTTTTCAGCTGACGGATAATTTCGGCCGCCTCCGGACGAAGCGGATCCTCAATGCAGATAACTGCTGCAAGTACACCTTCTAAGGCAAGATAGAGATGAGAATACTCCTCCGGCAGATGACGGAACTTCTCTTCCATTCCTTCCGGAATGATACTATTCTCATCCTCAAATACGAAGTGATAACTTCCAATAATCGCTTTTTTGCCATTGATCGTTGTAGAAATACCGTGTGCAACGATATATTCTACTTTGGAGTGCATCTCCTCGTGATCCAGATATTTCTCTCTTGCCGCGTCTACTACGGCTTTTGCCATGGAATGCGGAAAATGCTCTTCCAGGCAGGCTGCGATGCGCAGAAGCTCATCCGGGCTCTTTGTTTCGCTGAAGGATACCACCTCTGCTACGGTCGGCTGCGCTTTTGTCAGTGTTCCGGTCTTATCGAAAACGATCGTATCCGCTTCCGCCACAGCCTCCAGGAATTTGCCGCCCTTTACGGTGATCTTGTGCTGGTTTGCCTCGCGGATTGCAGAGAGAACGGAAATCGGCATGGCAAGTTTTAACGCACAGGAGAAGTCTACCATCAGAATAGAGAGTGCTTTCGTTGCATTTCTGGTCAGAAGATACGTCAACGCCGTTCCACCAAGGGAATACGGTACAAGACGGTCTGCCAGATGCTCTGCCTTGCTCTCCAGTCCGGATTTCAGTTTCTCGGACTCTTCGATCATCGCGGTAATCTTCTCGTAACGGCTGGATCCGCCGGTCTGCTTCACAAGAATGGTAAGCTCGCCCTCCTCAAGAACCGTTCCCGCATAGACAACGGAACCTAAGGTACGGCGTACCGGAACAGATTCTCCGGTCAGAGAAGCCTGGTTTACCATACCCTCGCCGTTGGATACCTCGCCGTCGAATGGAATCAGATTTCCCATATGTACGACAATCTCGTCGCCCGCAACAATTTTTTCAGACGGAACGAGAATTTCCTGGCCGTCTTTTTTCAGCCATACCTTTCCGACGTTCAGCGACATGCTGCGTGCCAGATCTCCGACGGATTTTTTATGCGTCCATTCCTCAAGCAGCTCTCCTACGCCGAGCAGGAACATGACAGAGCCTGCGGTTCCATAGTCGCCGCGGAGCATCGAAACACCGATTGCGGTTGCATCAAGAACCGGAACTTCGATCTTTCCCTGTGCCAGTGTCTGGATTCCTTTCCAGATATATTTTACGGAAACAACCGTAGTATAGATGGCACGGATCGGTGCCGGAAGAAGCCATTTTCTTCCAAAGTGGTAAATCACTTTGCTGATCAGCTTTTCCTGATATTCGTTGTTTAACGCTCTGCCGGAGCTCTCAAGCAGTCCGGTCGGCAGCTCTACTTCCTCGTAGTGGAAGAGCTGTATCATCCGAATCACAGCGGCTCGTTCTCCCTCGTAACAGATCACGGCATCGCCGGTTCTGTCATATACCTTCGCGAAAGATACCTGGTTCTGATTCTGCAGATAGTACAGCAGTGTCTCTGCCTGTACGGAGGACATGCGCTTCTGTGCCAGATGGATTCGGATTCTGCCTCTGCTTTCGTGTTTAATATAAAATTTCAAATCTTATGCCTCCTAGAAAAACACCTGCAGAGAATTCTGCAGGCGCTTCGTTTTTTCCGTATGAATACGACGTAAATCAGATGTTGCTGTGTACAGCTTATGCCTCAACCGTATCCTCTGCTTCTGCTTCAACAGCTTCCTCTGCTGTCTCTTCAGCTACATCCTCTACTGCCTCTTCTGCTGCTTCACGCTCTTCGTTGATCTGTTTTGCGTCAGCATAGATGTCCTCCGCATTCTCCTGGATGGTCGTTACCGTATCCATAACAACTTTCTTTGCACGAAGAACAGCTGCGGTGCAGTTGGTGTAAAGTTTTTTCGCATCCTTGCTGGACAGTGCTTTGATACCTGCTGTTCCGAATAATACTCCTGCTGCGAAAAGTCCTGGATGTTTTAAATCTTTGATTGTCATATTACATTTCCTCCTATTGTTAAAATAAATTTTTCCTGAATTTTACATCTTCCCCCGCTGTGGTTCACAGTATAGCACTCACCTGCTCGGTTAGACAATACGTACAGTTCTTTTTGATAATTATTTTCATTAAAACAGGGAAAACGGAAGGAATTTTCACCCGTTTTCCCCGTTTTTCAGCCTTCCACCGCTGAAACAATCACATTTTCAATATCCTGATTCTGAATATAGCCCTTTGCCTTCAGTCCGGATTTCATCACGTCCATCCACATCTCTCCGCTTAAGCGGCAGATGGTATGATCGCTCAGTTCTACGGTACAGCCCTGATCTTTGAAGCATTCTTCTCCACAGGCAATCTTGTAAAAATTTTTGCGGCTGATTGCACCGATGCTCTCCAGTGTATTCACCATGCGATACACCGTAGCAGGCCCGATGCTGCTGTCTTTCTGCAGAGCTTTATAGTAAATTTCTTTACAGCAGGAGCACTCCTCTTCCAGGATAATATCGAGCAGAATCCGTCTCTGTCTGGTTATTCTGCATCCCTGTTCCCGGAGCTTCTGAATAATCAGTTCTCGCTTCATCTGTGTTCTGTGATAATTTCTGGCTTCATGCTTTGTCTGTTCCTGCGGCATACGTTCTACCTCCTGATGATGATTCCTGTCCTGTCAGTCGCAATGTCCCTTGCACTGCCCGCAGTTACCACCACAGCTTCCCTTGCCACTTTTTTTATCTTTAATCATACTGCGTACTGCAAGTCCTACCAGACCAACAACGACTACAAGTGTGATAAAAGTTCCCATAGAAACAACTCCTTTCTTTTCAAAAGAGTCCGCATCCTGCAGCGGATGCCGGATACGGACTCTTCATCAGATACATGTTCTCTATCTGTCACAGCAATTATTTGCTGAACATTTTGTTGGTGGAAACGCTCAGAGTTGCGCTCTCTTTGTAAGGTCTTACCAGCAGATATACAAATCCAATGATGAGCAGAACAGCAACTACCGTTCCGATTCCAAAACCGCCGCCGATGAACAGGTTACCGATCTGATAAATGCACAGGGATACAACATAGGCAAGCAGTGTCTGATATCCGATTGCAGTAAAAAACCATTTGGTATTGTTCATCTCACGTTTGATTGCACCCATTGCTGCGAAGCACGGTGCGCACAGAAGGTTGAATACCAGGAAAGAATAAGCTGCTACCGTAGATAAGCTTCCTGCGAGCTGTCCCCAGATCTCGGCACCGTCTTCTGCAACTTCACCAAAGCCAAACAGGATACCAAAGGTACCAACAACGTTCTCTTTTGCGATCAGTCCGGAAACAGCTGCAACAGCCATCTTCCAGTCGCCCCATCCAAGAGGTGCAAACAGAGGAGCGATCACGCTTCCGATGGAAGCCAGGATACTGTCATTTAACTGCTCGGCTTCCAGCATTCCGAAAGATCCGTCAACCCATCCGAAGTTCATCAGGAACCACAGAACGATGGTGGACATCAGGATGATGGTACCGGCTTTTTTGATGAAGGACCAGCCACGCTCCCACATGCTGCGAAGAACGTTGCTTACCGTCGGCCAGTGGTAAGCCGGAAGCTCCATAACAAACGGAGCCGGATCACCGGCGAACAGTTTTGTTTTTTTCAGGATGATACCGGAGCAGATGATTGCTGCGATACCAACGAAGTAAGCACTTGGTGCAACCCAGGAAGCTCCATTAAACAGGGCGCCTGCGATCAGGGCGATGATTGGAAGTTTTGCTCCACAAGGTACAAACGTTGTTGTCATGATGGTCATTTTACGGTCACGGTCATTCTCGATGGTACGGGAAGCCATGATACCAGGAACACCACAGCCACTTCCGATCAGCATCGGAATGAAGGATTTTCCGGAAAGTCCAAATTTACGGAAGATACGGTCCATGATGAATGCAACACGCGCCATGTAACCGCAGGACTCCAGAAATGCCAGGAACAGGAACAGTACCAGCATCTGCGGTACGAATCCAAGTACGGCACCAACACCGGCTACGATACCATCGAGAATCAGACCCTGCAGCCAGTCAGCACAGTGGATCGCGTTCAGCAGATTTTCAATGGCCGGCGGAATGATCTCTCCAAAGAGTACATCGTTGGTCCAGTCCGTTACAAAAGTACCTACTGTTGTGACAGATACATAATATACAACCCACATAACAACTGCAAAGATCGGAAGTGCCAGCCAGCGGTTGGTTACGATCCGGTCGATCTTATCCGATGTTGTCATGGCGTTTTTCTTGTTCTTTGTGACACAGTCGCCGATGATGCTGGAAATATAAACGTAACGCTCGTTTGTAATAATACTCTCGGTATCGTCATCAAATTTGTCTTCCAGCTGTTTGATCTCGGCAGATACATCCGGAACGGATTTCATCTGCTCTGTGATCTTATCATCTTTCTCCAGAAGTTTGATTGCAAAGAAGCGTTTCTGCTCATTTACAATATCACTTCCGAGTTTGCTCTCAACGGTGCGGATGACTGCCTCCACATCCTTGTCAAACTCATGAACCGGTACAGCAGCACCTTTTTTCTGTGCAATCTGCACTGCTTTATCAGCAGCTTCTTTGATTCCGGTTCCTTTCAGAGCAGAGATGGTTACAACTTCACAGCCCAGCTTTTTCGCCAGTTTGTCGATATGTATTTTGTCTCCGTTCTTCTCAACAATATCCATCATGTTGACAGCCATGATCACCGGAATACCAAGTTCCATGATCTGTGTGGACAGATACAGGTTACGCTCAATGTTGGTACCATCTACGATATTCAGGATCGCATCTGGTCTTTCATTAATCAGGTAATTTCTGGCTACCACTTCCTCCAGTGTATACGGAGATAAAGAATAGATACCCGGAAGGTCCATGATGGTGACATCTTTGTGGCCTTTGAGCTTTCCTTCTTTTTTCTCGACGGTTACACCTGGCCAGTTTCCTACGAACTGGTTGGAGCCTGTCAGTGCATTGAACAATGTTGTCTTACCGCAGTTCGGGTTTCCTGCGAGTGCAATCTTAATTGCCATTTTTCCCATGCCCCTCTTTCTTTGATTTTTACTGATTTTAATAACTTCACAAGCCTTACCAATATTGGCTGCAGCTTGCTTTTGTTAGCATCCGCTAACAAGCAGGCAAAAAAAATTTACTCTACTTCAATCATTTCGGCATCTGCTTTTCTTAAGGATAATTCGTATCCTCTGACGGTTACTTCGACCGGATCGCCGAGCGGAGCAACTTTGCGCACGAATACGTCAACACCCTTGGTGATTCCCATATCCATGATTCTTCTTTTGACCGGACCGGAGCCGTTGAGTTTTACAACTTTAACGGTTTCTCCTACGGAAGTCTCTTTTAAAGTCTTCATCTTCTCTCCTTCTTTCCTATCAAATCAGGATTTTGGCTGCCATATCTTTTCCAACGGCCACCCTGGAATCTTTCACATTCACGATGAGATTGCCGTCGATTTCCGATACGACTGTCACGTTTCCGCCAACGACGAAGCCAAGATTTTCAAGAAATCTTCTGGTCTCTTCTTTTCCGCCGACTTTTCTGATTGTGTAACATTCGCCTGGATTTGCCATCGTTAAAGGCATAGTCAATTACCTCCTGTGTATGATAATGAGTTTCATCTCTATTTCAGTTGTTAGTATATGCTAACGTACGTTAGATGTCAACTGCTTTTTTACTATTTTTTTGTATTTTTTTCTGAAATTTACTCCGTTACTGAGAAAAAGCCTTCGTTAAGAGCCCTGTTTTTTTGAAAAATAAGGCAGAACAGAGAAATTTCGTATCTCCCTGTTCTGCCCTTTTTGCTTTCCATTTCTTTTTAGAAACGGTACATCATCTTATGCCATTTTGCACCGCCATGCGTCGAGTCGGAAAGTTCGATATATTCGTATCCGATCCTTTTGTAGAATGGAATCATATGATCCTTGCACGTAAGAACAACGGCTTTTTTGTCACGCTCTCCTGCGCTTTTTACCATATGACGCATCAGTGCTTCTCCAATGCCCTGTTTCTGGAACTTCGGATTGACGTCCAGTCCGAAAATCATCTGATAATCGCCGTCCGGGTTGTGCAGCGTGGCGTCATGGTAGAGTGCATCCGCCAGATAATCGGTATCCGCACAGCAGCCATTGCAGAAGCCTGCGATTTCGCCGTCTTCAGTTTCCGCCACAAAAAAGCTGTTTTTGCAGGTTTTGTACCGCTCCATGAAGTCTTCATAACCTGCCGCCTCGGCAGCCGGGAAGCATAGCGCCTCCACCTCGGCTACCTTTTTCAGATCTTCCTCTTTTACCGGACGGATCGTATACTTTACTTTTCGTTTTAAATAGGGCTTCAGTCCCGCAACGACTTCTTCCACCGTTCCATCCACGAACGGATTCTTCAGTCCTGCCAGCTCCAGCAGTGCAAAATATCCCTTGCTTCCGCCTGCCTGGCAGAGACGGTAATAATCGTCCCACGCCTTTTCCGGCTCTTTTTTGGAACGCTCAAAGAACTGGAAAGCACAGATCTGTGCCAGCGCATAATCAATATAATAGAACGGGTTCACAAAGATATGCTGCTTCTGCATCCAGAAACCGCCCTCCTCGAGGAACTTGTGGCCGTCATAATTTCTCCATGGCATATAGGTCAGCTCTAACTGATGCCAGATCGCACGGCGCTCCTTGGCCGTCATGCCGATATTTTCAAATACCTTATGCTGGAACTCATCCACACATACCATGTACGGAATCACTTCCAGCGCGCTCATCAGGTGCGCATAACGGTAATCATCTGCTTTCTCTCCAAAGAATGCATTCATCCAGGGGTATGCGAAATGCTCCATTGTCATCGAGTGAATCTCCGCCACCTCGCTTGTCGGGAATACCATATCCATAAACGGAATCTGTTTTGCCGCCGTATACGCCTCGAATGCATGGCCCGCCTCATGAGTCAGAACATCAACGTCCGCGCTCGTACCATTAAAGTTGGAGAAGATGAACGGCGCCTTGAACGTATTCAGAAATGTGCAGTAACCGCCTGTCTGTTTTCCCGGCTTCGTCTCCAGGTCAAACAGCTCATGCTCCACCATAAAGTCAAAGAACTCACCTGTCTCTTTCGACAGCTCATGGTACATCTTCTGCGCCTTCGCAACCAGTTCCTCCGTCGTTCCTTCCGGAACCGCGTTTCCTTCCGGGAAAATCAGCTCCTCATCGTAATAATGCAGCCTGTCCACTCCAAGCCGTTTCTCCTGCTCCTTCCGAAGCTCCAGGCAGAGCGGTACAATCTTCTCCTTCACCTGCGCACGGAACCTTGCAACATCCTCCGCCGTATAATCGTATCTTCCATAGCTCAGGTAAATAAATTCAATGTAAGAAGAAAATCCCAGCTTCTTCGCAATTTTATCGCGCAGCGGAACCATCTTGTCATACAGCGCATCCAGCTCCCCGGAAATCTCTTCATACAAATCTCCCCATGCCGTCATCGCCTCTTTCCGCATCTGGCGGTCCGTACTCTGCATCGCCTTCAGCAATCCATAAAAATTACACGTTTCGCCCTTAAATTCCGTCGAAGCATTCGCCGTAATTTTACTGTACTGCTGCGTCAGATTCGCCTCTTCGATCAGATCCTCCACGATACAGTCGTCCGCTAATTTTTGGCCAACCTCCATATTCTTCACAAAGAATTCCCCGAACTCCTCTGCAAACTCTTTGATAAACGGAGACTCCAGAATCACCTTCTCTGCCTTTTGTATCAGCAGATGGATCGCCGGAATCGTCTCATTCCAGAACTGAACCTCTCCTTCATAAAACGAATCTCTGGTGTCCACCGTATATCTTACCTGCGCCACTTCCGCCATTGTCGTCCAGGCATCCTCGCGCGTTTTTTCTTCCATAAAAAGTCCGCGCAGCTCCTCATATGATTTTGCCTCTTTGAGCGCCTTCGTATACGCTCTTACTTTTTCCTGCTCTGCCTCCATGTCCGGCCTTACGTATTCAATTTCCGAAAACTTTTTCATCTTCTCTTACCTCCCTCTATTCCAGAACGCCCAGATTTTTCAACTCATGATAAACCCGGGACGCCGGCAGTCCCATCACATTATAATAGTCTCCCTGGATTCCTTTCACAAACTTTGTCCCAAACACCGTCTGAATTCCGTATCCTCCAGCCTTATCCGACCACACAGGAGCCTCCCCCTCTTTCTCAAGAGCAAGATACCCGTTTATCTCCTCCTCTGTCATCGCATAAAACTCTACATCTGTACGGTCACAGAACGATACCACACGCTTTGCGTCCCCCTCTGTTACCGCAATCGTAACTCCAGTATACACCTGATGCACCCTTCCCTGCAACTGCTGCATCATACTTCTGGCATGTTCTATCCCCTTCGGCTTGCCAAGGATCTCCCCTTCAAAAGCCACAACCGTATCCGCCCCGATCACAACGGCATCCCCTTCGGTAATCTCCGCAACATCCAGACATTTCAGCCTTGAAAGCTCCTCCACAACCTTCTCCGGTTCCGCAGACGTCACAACTTCTTCCGCCCCTGAAGCCTGAACCTTACACCGTATTCCCAACATCTCCATCAACTCTCTTCTTCTGGGTGACCCCGAAGCCAATATCACTTTCATCCTGCTGTCTCCTTTATTTTTTCTTTCATGACATGCATTTTTTCACACCATGCAGCGATCCGCGGGAATGTGCGGCTTGCGCCGGATGGCCGGATAAAATAAGTACGCCGGGAACGAACACAATCCACTCGTGTCCGTTCCCGGCGTACTTATTTTATCCAGATGCCTGAATTTCCGTCTTAAGCAAAGCAAAACGATAAGCCGGGTTATGTCGTGTGTAATCATCTATCCAATGGAACTGTCGCCAGTCCCCTTAAGCGACCCACCTGAAAACATGACGGGCAGCCATATACGTTTTCTATTCGGTCTTGCTTCGGATGGGGTTTACATGGCTTTCTCTGTTACCAGAGAAACGGTAGTCTCTTACACTGCCTTTCCACCCTTACCAGGAAAAACCTGGCGGTATCTCTCTGTTGCACTATCCCTGGAGTCACCTCCGCCGGACGTTATCCGGCACCCTGCCCTGCGAAGCCCGGACTTTCCTCACCTGGCCCCTTTCGGTCCTGCCAGCCGCGATTACATATCTTACTTTGTCAAAAACGGAACATCAGACAGTTAATAATCTTACCACAAACTCTCTTTCTTGTCCATCCCCAAATCGCAGATCCCACAAAGCCATACAAAACAGCCTTTCACACATCAAAGCAGCTTCCCCCCACAAACTCCCGCAGAATCGAGTTTTTCGGAATATCCTCAATCGGCACCCCGACAAAATAATCCAGGAACTTCAGCAGCCGCTTCGCCTCCTGATACTCCGGCTCCCCCTCCTCAATCTGGAACAAAAGCGGCTCCGCATACAGCTTCAGCACCGAAAGCTCATACACCAGCGCCGAATTAAACATCACATCCGCCTTCTCCTGGTTCGGAAAAATATTCCGATCCTCGCCGCGGCGCACCGACGGCCACATCGCAATCGTCTCCTTCGCCGACGTTGCCCGCGTCCGGCTGTCGCGCACCATCCGCCGGATCAGACGTCCGTCCGTCGTCGGAATCCGGTTGTGCTCATCCACATTAATCTGCGTCAGCGCACTGATATAAATCCGGAACTTGCTCTCCGCCGGAAGCGACCACGTCAGTTTCTCATTCAGCCCATGGATGCCCTCCAGCACCAGCACATCCGTCTCCTTCATCTGGATAAAATTCCCCTTGTACTCGCGCTTGCCCGTCTTAAAATTAAAATACGGCAGCTCCACACGCTCTCCATTCAGAAGCTTCGTCATATCCTGGTTCAGCAGATCAATATCCAGCGCCTCCAGGCACTCAAAATCATACTCCCCATTCTCATCCCGCGGCGTATCCACACGGTTCACATAGTAATTGTCGAGACTGATCGGATGCGGCGTCAGCCCATGCGCCGAGAGTTGGATCGAAAGCCGGTTGCAGAACGTCGTCTTGCCGGAAGAGGACGGACCCGCGATCAGCACAAACTTCACCGTCTTTTTCTCCGCGATCTGCTCCGCAATCTTCGCAATCTTCTGCTCCTGCAGTGCCTCCGCAATCAGCATCATCTGCTGGATATTCCCCTTTGTGATGCGTTCATTCAGATCCGCAACCGTCGAAATTCCCATCTGCTCGCCCCAGCGCTCCGATTCCCGCTGCACCTGGAACACCTTCGGGGAGAGATTCGCCGCCGGCACCGTCTCCGGCGCCTTTTTCTCCGGCATCTGCAGCACAAAGCCGTCATCGTATAAATAGAGATCAAAATACTTCAGATAACTCGTATCATACGTCATAAATCCATAATAATAGTCTTCAAAATCCCCGAGACTGTACAGATTCACACGGGAGACACGGCGGTAACGGAACAAGCGGTCTTTATCCGTCATGCCATGCAGCCGGAACCGTTCTCTCGCCTCGTGCGTATCGACACTCCGCTTATAAATCGGCACCGCCTTTTCCACCTGTTCATGCATATACGCTTTTACTTCGTCCAAAAACGCCTGATTCAGCGTGATATCGCCGTCCACCGTATAGAAAAAGCCCGAACCCGCCGAAAAATGCAGCATCACATGGCGGATCTTATCGTAGCCTCCCACATGATACACCGCTTTTACCAGCAGAAGAGAAAGACTCCTCTGATACGTTTTATGTCCGATCTCATCCTCCGTTGTCACAAATTCCAGTTCACAGTCTTTTTTCAGCTGTTTGTGCAGCTCCCGCAGCCGTCCGTCCACTTTCACAAGGACAATCGGCGCGTCCATTGTTTTTTCAAAATCCTTTGCAATCTCATAATAAGAGCAATTTTCCGGATATTCGTATCCTTTTCCATCAATTGTTACCTGAATCAATTGTAATTCCTCCTTCTTGCAAAACTTTCTGAAAATTCAGAAGTGACAGAAAAGGCGCGCCCGAAAATTACAACTGCTGAAATTTTCAGACACGCCCCTCTTGTGCAAACGCTGTCGTTACATCGTATGGAAACGCGCAAGCGCAGATTCCAGTACTGCCTCTTTTTCTTTTAATTCCCAAAGGCGTTGTGCTGCCTTTTCACTGGAGTGATCCGAAAGCTGGCGGATCAGCGTCTGGTTCTGCTCCTGCTGTTTCAGAAGGTATTCCCTCAGCACCGGATTTTCCTTTTCCAGAAGGCGCGGTCCATAGAAAAGCTCCTCCGCCTTCAGATTCTCCTTTTCCCCTGGCACTGCCCGCAGAATCGGATAATATTTTCCATCCTCCTCTACAAAATTCTCCTGTGCAAGGAAAAATCCGTGTTCCAGAAGCCATGCACGCACGCGGTCGATATCCGACTGCGGCTCCAGGATCAGCTCCCGAAAACCGGACAGCAGCGGCTCACCTTCGCTTAAAATTCTTACGGTAAGCCCGCCGCCCATGCCCGCGATGAGAAGAGAATCACCCTCTCCCGCACGCAGGGCATGGAGTCCGTCGGAAAGTCTTGTTTCTATGTAGTCCCCCATGTTATACTGCGCAATATGCTCCCTGGCCCGCTCCAGCGGTCCGCGGTTCACATCCATGGCGATTGCGGAGGAAATTTTTTGCTGTTCCAGCAGCGCAATCGGCACATAGCCGTGATCCGTTCCCACATCGACTAGGCAGCCGCCCGGGGTGACAAACTCCGCTACTGCGGAAAGTCTTTTTGATAACTGCATTTTCCTGTCGTCCTTTTCTTCCTCGCAGATTAGTCCAGGTAATCTTTCAGCTTTCTGGAACGGCTCGGATGGCGCAGTTTACGGAGCGCTTTCGCCTCGATCTGACGGATACGCTCTCTTGTAACGTTAAACTCTTTACCAACCTCTTCGAGGGTTCTCGCACGGCCATCGTCAAGTCCGAAACGGAGACGCAGAACCTTCTGCTCACGGTCGGTCAGTGTGCTTAAGACATCCTCCAGCTGCTCTTTCAGCATCGTGAATGCTGCCGCGTCTGCCGGTACCGGCACATTGTCGTCCTGGATGAAATCGCCGAGGTGGCTGTCCTCTTCCTCACCGATTGGTGTCTCGAGGGAAACCGGTTCCTGGGAGATTTTCAGGATTTCACGCACACGCTCTACAGACATGTGCATCTCCTCTGCGATCTCTTCCGGAGTAGGTTCGCGGCCTAACTCCTGCAGTAACTGACGGGAAACGCGGATCAGCTTGTTGATGGTCTCTACCATATGAACCGGAATACGGATCGTTCTCGCCTGGTCTGCAATCGCTCTTGTGATCGCCTGGCGGATCCACCATGTTGCATAGGTGGAGAATTTGTATCCCTTGCGGTAATCGAATTTTTCAACCGCTTTGATGAGGCCTAAGTTACCTTCCTGAATCAGATCCAGGAACAGCATGCCGCGGCCGACATAACGTTTTGCAATGGAAACAACGAGACGAAGGTTGGCCTCTGCCAGACGTTTTTTCGCATCCTCATCGCCCTCTTCCATTCTCTGTGCCAGCTTAATCTCTTCCTCTGCAGAAAGAAGCGGCACTTTACCGATCTCTTTTAAGTACATGCGGACCGGGTCCTCAATGCTGACGCCTTCCGGAACGGAAAGGTCGATGTTCTCCATATCGATCTCTTCTTCTTCGGAAAGGTCGATGTCATCGTCGTCCAGAAGGAGAAGATCACGGTCTGCCGCATTTGGATCCTCGGTCATGTCTGAGAGACGCAGTACATCGATGCCGCTTGCCTCCAGGTATTCAAATACCTTCTCCATCTGCTCCGCGTCCAGCGGCATATCGCGGAAAAAGTCGTTGATTTCCTGATATTCCAGGACGCTCTTTTTCTTTTTGCCGTATGCTACCAGCTCTTTTAATTTTTCCATAAATTTTGCTTTATCGAACTCCATTGACTGTCCATCCTTCCATAGCTTGTATATATTCTGTCCCTGCCCTGCGAAATTAAACACGCAGAACAGAAGATTCCAGGGTTTTTCTTTGGTATCCAGGCCTCCTTAAAAAGCGAAATCCGGAAGTTCCCCTGCTCTCCACCGCTCCAGGCTCTTTTTGTCCGCCATCAGCTTCTGCAGCGCCGCCATATCGGTCACATTCATATGCGCCGACTGATACGCAATGCTGTTTTCTTTCATATTGCAGATCACATCATGCAGCGCGCGCCGTTTTTCCTCCTCTGTCTCCAGCGGGATTCTGGCATTAAAAAGGCCTGCAACTTCTTTCTGCTCCTCGGAATCAACAAACTGATTCAAAAGCTTTGCCGGATTCACCCCGCCCTCGTGATACTGCAGCACAATCATCTCTGCAATCTGGCGGTAAAGAGGTGTGGTAAAATCCTCCGGCGTAATATATTTTTCCAGCTTTCCAATGAGTGCCGGATAAGAGGTCATCCATGTCAGCATCAGCTTCTGTGCTTTTTCGACACCGCCCTCTTTCTCTTTTTTGTTTGCGGCTGTATTCCGCGGCTTGACACGCTCCGTCCTTCCGGCTCCTGATAGTGCCATCTGACCGACCTGCTTTCGCAGTACTTCGACGGCAATCCCGTATTTTCCCGCCACTGCCTCAAGATAACTGTTCCGCTCGATCTCATCCTCGATTGCAACGAGACGGCGCACCGCCTCATGCAGGAAATCGGATTTGCCCTGCGGGTCGGCAAGGTCGAAATCGCGTTCCTTCATGCGGATCTCATACAAAACGCTGTTCTCCGCCTCTTCCAGACGTTTTTCGAACGCTTCGCAGCCCTCGTGCTGAATAAACTCATCCGGGTCCTTATACGGTCTCAAATTGACGACACGCGTTGTAAGACCAACCCCTTTGAGCATCGGAATCGCACGAAGCGCCGCTTTGACGCCTGCCTCATCGCTGTCATAGATCACAAGAACCTCGTCGGTATACCGCTTCATCAGCCCCGCCTGCAGCGATGTGAGCGCTGTTCCAAGAGAAGCTACCGCGTTATTGAATCCTGCCTGGTGCATGGAAATTACGTCCATATAGCCCTCGCAGATAATCAGATTTTTTCTCCGTGAAGAGCGCGCCAGATGCAGCCCGTAGAGATTGCGGCTCTTATCGAAAATCTTTGTCTCCGGCGAGTTCAGGTATTTCGGCTTTCCATCCCCCATCACACGGCCTCCGAAGCCGATGACACGGCTGTTGGCATCCATGATCGGGTAAATGACACGGTTCCAGAACTTGTCCTGCATGCCATGCACCTCGTCCGCCAGAAAAAGGCCCGACTGACGCAGGATTTCATCGTCATACCCTTTTTCTTTTAAGAAACGGTACAGCAGGCTTCCATACTTATCTGAATAGCCAAGGCCGAATTTTCGAATCGTATCATCCGAAAGGCCGCGCCCCTTCAGGTAATCGTAGCCTTGCTTTCCGCGCTCGGTGTGGAGCTGATAATAATAGAATTTCGCCGCCTGCTTGTTGATCTCCAGCAGCGTATTCTTTAAATCGGCCTGCTCCTTTGCTTCTTTCGAATACTCCATCTGCGGAAGCTCCACCCCGGCCCGGTCCGCCAGAAATTTCAAAGCTTCCACAAACGTAAAGTTTTCATATTCCATCAAAAACGTAAAGACATTTCCTCCGGCTCCGCATCCGAAGCAGTAATACATCTGCTTTCCGGGGCTGACAGAAAAAGAAGGAGACTTCTCATTGTGGAACGGGCAGAGCCCAAAGTAAGAGCTTCCTCTTCTTGTCAGCTTTACGTAGCCGGATATCACATCTACGATGTCATTTTTCATACGAATCTCTTCCACTAAATCATCGGAATATCGCATTTTCTATCCTCCCGGTATCTAATAAACTGCCCAGGCTTTCGGCACGAACAGTTCCTCGTACTGATGCATGGAATACTGATCGGTCATACCGGCAATATAATCGCACACCACCTGCGTTTTGTCCTGGCCGCACCCGATGAGTCCCCGGTACTCGCGGGACATCTGCTCCGGATGCTCCTGGTAATAGGTGTAGAGGGAAACCAGCATCTTCTTTGCCTTCTCTTCCTCTTTTTTCGCGTCCGGATTGCGGTAGACGTTTGCAAACATCAGTTTCCGCAGCAGGCGCATGCCCTCGGCAATTTCCGCCGACTGACGCACATACTCCGTTCCGCGGCTCTGCTCCACAATGTCGTGAATCAGCGTATTGAGCCGCTCGCGGCATGTATCGCCAAGGACAACACGGATCGTAATCGGGATGTCATCCTCGCTTAAAATGCCGGCCCGGATGGCATCGTCCATATCGTGGTGGATGTAGGCGATCTTGTCACAGAGACGTACGACCTGCCCCTCCAGGGTGGAAGGCTTTCCCGCCGTACGGTGATTCAGGATCCCATCCCGCACCTCCCAGGTCAGGTTCAGGCCTTTTCCTTCTTTTTCCAGGACTTCCACAACACGGACACTCTGTTCTGCGTGACGGAACCCACCGGAATGCACCATATTGAGCGCGTCTTCCCCGGAATGACCAAACGGTGTGTGCCCGAGATCGTGGCCGAGCGCAATGGCTTCGGTCAGATCTTCATTCAGATTCAGTGCCCGCGCAATCGTACGGGCGATCTGGGACACCTCGAGCGTGTGCGTCAGGCGGGTACGGTAATGGTCGCCCTGCGCAGCGAGAAACACCTGCGTTTTGTCTTTCATTCTGCGAAAAGCTTTTGAGTGGAGAATCCGGTCCCGGTCTCTCTGGTAAACGGTACGGATGTCACACTCCGGTTCATATCGGTCCCTTCCTCTGGAATTCCGGCTGTGCGCCGCATAGGGGCCAAGCTCCTGAAATTCCCGTTCTTCAAATGATTCCCTCAAGTTCAAGCGAAGACCACCTCTTTCCCGGTAATATGCCTGCAACAGTTTCCTCACAGTGAAACCCGTCCGTTTCACTGTTGACTGGACAATAGGATCTGTTTCCACTGTCCCCCTATTTCCTATATTCGGTGCCCGTTTCCGATTTCCTTTTTTATTTTTCAAATTTTTCAAATTTTTTCAAAAAAAGTGTTGACGTCTCACAATTCTGGTGCTATAATACATCTTGTCGTCAGCGAGATGACAAAAACTTAAAGAGCATGCGGAAGTGCTGGAATTGGCAGACAGGCCAGACTAAGGATCTGGTGGTCATTGCGATCGTGTGGGTTCAAGTCCCATCTTCCGCAGAATGAAAACCCTTGTGCATGCAAGGGTTTTTTCCTGCTCAAAAAAAATCAGAGGAAATTCCTTTCCGGATCCCTCTGATTTCTTATTTTTCTTTTTTTCAGAATTTTCTCTGCAATTTCTGTTTTTACAGGTTCGGTCTTACAATCTTCGGTGTATAGCCAGCCTCTTCCAGTGCTTTGACAATACGGTTCTTGTGATCGGTGCCGAATGCCTCCATTGTGATGCGGAGCTCTACTGCAGCACTTCTGTTCGTTGTGAAGAACTGGTTGTGGTCCAGTTTGATGACGTTTCCGTTCTCGTTTGCAATCACCTGGGAAACGCGTACCAGCTCGCCTGGTTTATCCGGCAGAAGAACGGATACAGTAAAGATACGGTCTCTCTGGATCAGTCCGTTCTGGATCACGGAAGACATGGTGATGACGTCCATATTTCCGCCGCTTAAGATCGAAACAATCTTTTTGCCCTTGACATCCAGATGCTTTAATGCAGCCACAGTCAGAAGACCGGAGTTCTCGACGATCATCTTGTGGTTTTCTACCATATCAAGGAATGCTACGATCAGCTCATCATCATCCACGGTAATGATCTCGTCCAGGTTCTGTCTTACATACGGGAAAATCTTGGATCCCGGTGTCTGTACTGCAGTACCGTCTGCAATTGTGCTGACAGGAGATACGGTCGTTACCTCGCCTTTTTCAAAAGAAGCCTTCATACAGGCTGCTCCGGACGGCTCAACACCGATGACTTTGATGTTTGGTTTCAGCAGTTTTGCCAGTGTGGAAACACCGGTAGCCAGTCCGCCTCCTCCGATCGGAACAAGGATATAATCTACGAGTGGAAGCTCCTGAATCACTTCCATAGCGATGGTTCCCTGGCCGGTTGCAACGGTCAGATCATCGAACGGGTGAATAAAGGTATAGCCATGCTCTGCTGCAAGCTCGTATGCTTTTGCACATGCCTCATCGTACACATCTCCGTACAGAACAACCTCAGCGCCGTAGCTCTGGGTACGCTCTACTTTGATGAGCGGTGTGGTAGTCGGCATTACGATGACAGCCTTTGCACCGTAGCATTTTGCCGCATACGCAACGCCCTGTGCATGGTTTCCTGCAGATGCGGTGATCAGTCCTTTTGCGCGCTCCTCTTCACTTAAGGTGCTGATTTTGTAATAGGCACCGCGCAGCTTATAGGCGCCGGTCAGCTGCATATTTTCCGGTTTTAAGTAGACTTTATTTCCCGTCTGCTCGCTGAAATATTTGCTGTAAACCAGTTTGGTCTCCTGTGTTACTTTTTTTACGATTTCAGACGCTTCCTCAAATTTCGGGAGTGTCAGCATTTCTTCTGCCATAGTCTTTTCTCCTTGTTGTCTTTTTTAAGCATTCTCTTCGGATGTATGGAACAGTGCATTTACAAACTGGTCTGCATCAAATTTCTGTAGATCGTGGATGCTCTCGCCCACGCCGATGTATTTGACCGGAATATCAAGCTCGGACTGGATGGCAACGGCGATACCGCCCTTTGCAGTTCCGTCCAGCTTCGTCAGAATGATACCGGTGACATTTGCCACTTCTGCAAACTGTCTTGCCTGCTGCAGCGCATTCTGGCCCGTGGTACCGTCCAGCACCACCAGCGTTTCCAGGTATGCCTCTGGGTACTCTTTTTCCAGAATCCGGTAAATCTTGTGGAGCTCTTCCATCAGGTTCTTCTTGTTGTGAAGTCTTCCTGCCGTATCACAGATCAGCACATCCGCATTTCTGGCTTTTGCCGCTGCGACTGCATCGTATACGATCGACGCCGGATCTGCTCCATTCTGTCCGCCGATGATGTCCACGCCGGCACGGTGCGCCCACTCGGTGAGCTGTTCGCCTGCCGCTGCACGGAACGTATCTGCTGCCGCAAGAACAACCTTTTTGCCCTGATCTTTCAGAAGGCCGGCCAGCTTTCCGACGGAGGTCGTTTTTCCGACTCCATTGACACCGATCACCAGCACCACCGATTTTCGGTTTTCAAATTCATAGGCCGTGTCGCCTACATCCATCTGTTTTTTGATGCTCTCGATCAGAAGCTGTTTGCACTCTGCCGGATCGGTAATGTGTTCTTCTGCCACCCGTTCTTTTAAGTGGTCAATAATTTTGGTCGTTGTATTGATGCCGATATCTCCCATGACGAGAATCTCCTCGATCTCCTCATAGAAATCGTCATCAATGTTGGAATAGCCGCTGAAAATAGAATCAATTCCAGCCACAATGCTGTCTCGGGTCTTTGTCAGACCATTGACAAGACGTTTGAAAAAGCCTACTTTCTCCTCCGCCATACCGTTCGCCTCCCTTTGTCTTTTCTATTTTACTTCTTTCGTATTGTATCTTATTCGTTTCTATTTGTCCAGTTCTCCCTCAATCAAATCGACAGAAACAAGCGTCGATACACCCTTTTCCTGCATCGTGATGCCGTACAGGCGGTCTGCTGCCGTCATCGTACCGCGTCGGTGGGTGATAACGATGAACTGGGTATTTTTTGTCAGCTTATGCAGATACTGCGCAAAACGCGTTACGTTGGAATCGTCGAGCGCCGCCTCGATCTCGTCAAGTAAACAGAACGGGGACGGCTTTAAGTTCTGGATTGCAAAAAGCAGCGCAATCGCGGTCAGTGCCTTCTCGCCTCCGGAGAGCTGCATCATATTCTGCAGTTTCTTTCCCGGCGGCTGGGAAATGATGCGGATACCTGCCTCGAGTACATCCGTGTCCTCCTCGAGCTCCAGCGTTCCCTTTCCGCCGCCGAACAACTGGCGGAACACGCGGTCAAACTCTTTCCGGATCTCCTCGAATTTTTCCGTGAACTGCTTGCGCATACCGGCATCCAGCTCATCGATGATGCCCTGCAGTGTCTCCGCCGCTTTGACAAGATCGGTGTGCTGTGCATCAAGAAATGCGTGGCGCTCCGAAATCTCTTTGTACTCCTCAATCGCATTCACATTGACAGAGCCAAGTTTCCGGATCGCATCTTTTACTTCCAGCACACGCCGCTTTAATTCACTGCGCTCCGGAATCTCCTCCATCTGGAACTCTCTTGCGTGGCCCGGTGTCACTTCGTACTCTTCCCAGAGATACGAGGTCTGTGCCTCTTTTGTCTCCTCCAGCTTTTCTTTCTGGCTGTTCAGACGGAAGCACTCTTTGTCCATCAGGGAAATCTGGTCGGAGAGCTGATCCCGCTTCTCGAAAAATTCTTTGTGATCTGCGCTTAATGCTTCTTTTTTCTCCTGCAGTTCCACAATCCGGCGGTCTTCCTCTTCCTTTGCCTGCACTGCTGCTGCAATCGTCTTCTGGATCTCCACGATGTCCTGCTGTTTCTTTTTGACATCGTCTTTTTCCTCCGCCGCTTTTTCCAGCATGGTGCGGCTTTCCGCTTCCAGTTTTCCCGTCTCTTCCTCAAGACGGCGGATGTTCTGGGCAAGGAATCCATCCTTCTGGGACAGATTTGCGTAATTTAACCGGATTTCTTCAAGATCCTTCGTATATTCTGCTTCCCGGCGGCGAAGCCCTGTAAGCGCCTCCTGCGCCTTCTGGATATTCTCCTGCAGCGTGCTTTCCCGCTCCACCGATTCCTGCATTTCCTGACCGATGACTTTCCGGTTCCGCTCAATCTCGGCGATCTGATTTTCAATCTCGAGACTCTCCTTCTGAAGCGCTTCAAAATCCAGACGGATTTCCGTCTTTTTCTCGCGCGCTTTTTCCAGATTCAGGCGCACCGTATTCTGCTCGATGTACTGCCGCTGCAGTTTTTCATTCAGCTCGGTGCGGAGATCACGGATTTCATTCCGCTTATTTTTCTTCTCTTCAAGTTCCTGCTGGATTTCCCGCAGTTCCTTCGCAAGACCCTGTACGCTCTTTTCGAGTTCCTCAATCTCACGCCGTCTTCCGAGCAGGTTGCTGTTGTTCCGGAACGAACCTCCTGTCATGGAACCGCCCGGGCTCAAGAGCTCGCCCTCGAGGGTTACCATGCGGAGCGTCTGACGGTATTTCCGCTGAATCACAATGGCATGGTCGATCGTGTCGACCACCAGCGTTCTTCCAAGCAGCTGTGCCACAAGACCCTCATACACCGGATCGTACGAAACAAGTGCATTTGCCACACCGAGCACACCGGTTTCTCTTGCCGCATCCTCATTCACCTGCGTTTTTTTCCCGCGCATACTGGTGAGCGGAAGGAACGTCGCACGGCCGAAATGACCCCGTTTCAGGTATTCAATCAGGTATTTCGCCGTGGCCTCATTGTCGGTGACAATATTCTGAATGCTGCCGCCAAGTGCGGTCTCGATCGCCGTCTCGTACTTTTTCTCCGCCTGCAGAAGATCCGCCACAACGCCGTGGATGCCGGGATTCCGGTCTTTCTGCTCCATGACCTTCCGAATACTGTTTCCATAGCCGTCGTACCGCTCGGTGATGTTCTTTAAGGATTCGAGCCTTGACGCTTCTCTGTGGTAATTGGTCTGGCCGGCTTCCATCTCTTTCGTCTGGTTCGAGAGATCCGCCGTCAGCGCGGTAATCTTCTGATCTGCCTCCTGGTACTGCTGTTTCAGGCTGCTTACCGTCTCTTCGAGCGCTTCAAACGCGTTCTGCAGTTCTTCTATCTGCCCGTTCTGTTCGGACTCACTCGTCTTTAAATGCAGCACCCTCTGGCTTAATTCTGCCTTTCGGATGCCGATCTGCTCGAGCATCGCATCGTAGCGCTGCATTTTTCCCTTCGTGGAACCCCGCTGGTTCAGAAGGCCGATGACTTCGCTCTTATCCTGTTCACTCTGCAGCTCGACTGCCTGGATCTGCTCCTGGCATTCCGAGAGAGCGGCCTCTTTCTCACTCTTTTCCGTCTCTGACGCAAGAAGTGCTTCATGAAGCCCGTCCTTTTCTGCCTGATATGTATTTTTTTCTGCCGTCTTTGTGCGGCTCTCCGCGCGGATCGCCTCCAGACGTTCTCTTAATGTGTCGCTGTTCCTCTCCGATGCATGAATCTGCTCGTTCAACACCTCGATCTGGTTTTCGAGCTGCTGACGTTTCAGTGCATTCTCCCCCGCCTGATCGCGCGCAGAAAGAATCGTCTGGTCCAGTTTTTCCTGCTCCCGTTCCAGCTTTTCATACTCCTGCTTCGTATGCTCAAAAGCCTCTTTCGTGCTCTTTAACTGCTCTTCTGTAATCCGGTACCGGTCTTCTACTTTCGCGAGATCGTTCCGGATGCGCTCCATCTCGAGCAGAAACATATTGATATCGAGGAGCTTTAATTCCTCTTTCTTCTTTAAATAAATCTTTGCCGTCTCAGACTGGCGTTCCAGCGGCTCTAACTGCCTTGTCAGTTCCGAGAGAATGTCGTTGACGCGCACCAGATTCTGCTGCTCTTCCGCCAGCTTCTTTTCGGTCACGGCCTTCCTTCTCTTGAATTTGACAATTCCTGCCGCCTCGTCAAACAGCTCCCGGCGCTCTTCCGGCTTACCACTTAAAATCTTATCAATCTGACCCTGTCCGATGATGGAATAGCCTTCTTTTCCGATACCGGTATCGTAGAACAGCTCGTTGATGTCCTTTAACCGGCACGATGCGCCGTTCATCAGATACTCGCTCTCACCGGAGCGGTAGAGCCGTCTCGTCACCGTGACTTCCTCGAAATCGACATTCAGCTTGTGGTCGGAATTGTCAAGTGTAATTGCAACCGACGCGTAGCCGAGCGGCTTTCTCGTCTCGGTTCCGGAGAAAATAACATCCTGCATATTTCCGCCGCGGAGCTGCTTGGCGCTCTGTTCGCCGAGCACCCAGCGCACCGCATCGCCAACATTGCTCTTTCCACTGCCGTTCGGCCCTACAACGCCGGTAATACCGTCGTGGAACTGCAGAATGGTTTTGTTGGCAAACGACTTAAATCCCTGCATTTCAATGGATTTGAGATACATAATTCACCTACGCTTTTTTTCTGGCAAGAATTGCATCGTATGCCGCTGCCTGTTCTGCCGCTTTTTTCGTTCTGCCCTTTCCGGTACCGAGCGCTTTCTTTCCGACGCTGACCTGTGCCCAGAAGCTCTTGTCGTGATCCGGTCCCTCTTCTTTTAAGATGGTGTAAACAATCTCTTCATCCGTCTCACCCTGGATCAGCTCCTGCAGAATCGTTTTGCTGTCGTAGAAAAGCTGTTTGTGTTCGATATCGTTTAAGATATAGTTCAGAACGAACGTTTTTGCCGGTTCAAAGCCGCCGTCCAGGAAAATCGCACCGATCGTTGCCTCCATAGCATCCGAAACGATGGAATCGCGGTGACGGCCGCCGGTTGCCTCCTCGCCCTTTCCAAGGAGCAGAAAGCTGCCAAGGTCAATCTCACGGGCACAGAATGCCAGTGCCGGTTCACAGACGAGGCTGGCGCGTTTTTTCGTCATCTCGCCCTCCGGGAGACGCGGGAATGTCTTGTATAAAAATTCGCTGGATACAACTTCCAGCACGGCATCTCCTAAGAACTCCAGACGCTCGTTGCACTCCAGGCGCTCCATATGGTGCTCATTTGCGTAGGAAGAATGGCGCATCGCCATCTCCAGCAGTCCGAAATTCTGAAATTTATACTGGATCTTCTTTTCCAAATCCACGAGTTTATCAATATTATTCATAACCTGTTTTAAGCCTGTCCTTCCTCATAGTTACCGTTTGCAGGTGTTCTGCGGACGGTAACAAAGGGGCTGTCCTGTAGCAAACAGCCCCTTCGCCATTTTCTATTATTCTGCCAGTTTCTTTTTGATCGCTTCCACCGCATCCTCAACCGATACGATGTGCTCTGCTTCTTCTGCTTCGATCTGGATATCAAATTCTTCTTCAATTCCCATCACAATCTGAAATACATCCAGGGAATCCGCTCCCAGATCATCTGCAAAGGTTGTCTCCATGGTTACTTCATTCGGATCTACGTTTAATACATCCGCAATGATCTCCTGTAATTTTTCAAACTCCATCTTTCGCTGCCTCCCTGCTGCTCTTATAGTCTGCCAGATGCTCCTGCACTTTCTGCGGAATCTTCTCCTCGCTGAATGAAATGCACTGGAGAATGGAATTTTTAAATTCGTTGGCTTTTGAGCTTCCGTGCGTTTTTACAACGAGTCCTTTTAAGCCAAGCAGCGGTGCTCCGCCGTACTCACTGGCATCAAAAGACTTCAGTGTCTCTTTCAGCGCCGGTTTCACAAGAAGGGCTCCGATTTTACTGCGCAGAGATGTCATCATGCCCTGTTTTACCTTGGAAATCAGGGTCGCGCCGACGCCCTCATACAGCTTTAAGATAACGTTTCCGACAAACGCCTCACAGACAACAACGTCTGCGGCTCCGTTTGGAATTTCTCTTGCTTCGATACTGCCGACAAAGTTGATATACGGGTTTTCTTTCAGAAGCGGATACGTCTCTTTGACGAGCGCGTTTCCTTTTTCTTCTTCCACACCGATATTCACGATTCCCACACGCGGATTTTTAATGCCGACAACGTGTTCCATATAGATGGAACCCATCATGGCAAACTGCACCAGATGGGACGGTCTTGCATCAACATTCGCACCGCAGTCGATCAGAAGGGATACACCGTCTTTCGTCGGGATCAGCGGAGCCAGCGGCGGGCGCTCTACGCCCTTGATGCGTCCTACGATCGTCTGTCCGCCGACCAGGACTGCTCCGGTGCTTCCGGAGGAGACAAACGCGTCTGCCTCTCCGCAGCGCACTTTTTTCATGCCGACAACGATCGAAGAATCTTTTTTGTGGCGGATCGCATTGACCGGCGGCTCTCCCGTCTCAATGATCTCGGTTGCCGGAACGATCTCAACCCGCTCCTTCGGGTACGTATATTTCTGCAGTTCTTTTTCGATGACATCCACCTGGCCGACCAGCTGGACTTTGACACGTTCATCTGCGTTTACGGCCTCAACGGCGCCTTTTACCGGCTCCACAGGCGCATAATCGCCGCCCATCGCGTCCACTGCAACTCTGACTAAGTCACTCATGTTTTTTCCTCTTTTCTCTTTTCTAAAGCGCGTTTGAAAACTCTTTTTCTTTCAAAAAACCGTTTTCAACCACGCTCTAAAAGCACTCATGCAAGTGCTGTATTAACTATACTAAACTCCTTTGCAAAAATCAAGCACAAATGCCCATCCGCGCTTTCTCCTGTATTCCAAAAAAGCGGGTGGATTTATCTTTCCAAAATCCACCCGCTCTGTTTTATCTTATTTTTCTTAAGAAACCTTGACTCCGCTCGAATTCATCTCATGACCGTCTATGGTTGTATTCCGTGCCATGACACCGGTATCCGGATCCAAATAATATTCCTCACCATCCTGCGTGAACCAGCCGGTCTGCATCTGACCGTTGTCCGCCAGATAATACCATTCTTCTCCGCTCCAGTACCATCCTGTCACCATGTATGAATTTTCATCAAACACGTACCAGTAGCCGTCGATATTCTGCCAGGTATTGGTTGCATAGCTTCCATCATTATTCTGATACTGCCATCCGTTTTCATTCTGAACCCATTTCCCTGCCGGAATTACCGTAACTTCTGTTACCGTACTCGTCGCCATGGAAACGGTATTTCCAACCGTGTTTGTTGCCACAACGTAATAGTAATCTTTGCCCTCCGCCGAAGTATCGACCTGGTATGTCACTTCTGTTGCGCCTTCAATCGGCGTTCCTCCGCCGTTGGAATTTACGTTGTTCTTATACCACTGATATGTTACTGTGCCTTCTCCCGTTATTCCTGCCTCACAAGTCAGCTTTCCAGATGTATTTCCAACGGGAATCTGCAGGCTCTCCACCGGATTTACCGAAAAAACCGGCTTTTCCAGATTGGCATCTACATGAACAGCATCGCTGTCCTCTTTTGAAATATCTACACTGGCCGAAGACGAAACCGTCGTCTCAGTTCCCATCATTTTATCCATCAGACTGTCTGTGGAACATCCTGAGAGGAATACTACACTGCACATGCATGCTGCCAGAAATATGATTCGTCTATTCTTCATATGCTTTGCACTCCTTTTTTATAATTGTTACGAAAATATTGCAATATTGTTTCAATTCTCACCGAGACCATTATAGCACATCACGACACACCACGTCAAATCTTTTATATGACGCTTCCAGACAACCCGCAGAGACAACAAAAAAGCCCCCGGTGACGGGAGCCTTTTGCTGCATTGCACATCGGAACTGATTCCGATTTATGAATATTAGTCCATTGCAACGACTTCTTTTTTGTTGTAAGAACCACAAGCTTTGCAAACTCTGTGCGGCATCATAAGAGCACCACATTTGCTGCATTTTACAAGGTTCGGAGCAGACATTTTCCAGTTTGCTCTTCTCTTATCGCGTCTTGCTTTGGAAGATTTATTCTTAGGACAAATGGACATAGTTACACCTCCTTAAATTTGCTGAATATATCTTTGATTGCAGCCATTCGGGGGTCTAGCCCTGTGGTATCACAATCACAGGTCTGAATATTCAGATTCGCACCACAACGGCTGCAGATTCCTTTACAGTCATCTTTACACAGCACTCGAATCGGCCATTGGACTATGAGCTCATTACGAACCAGTTCTTCCACATCGAGCTCGTCTCCCTCCACAAACGAAGAGTCCTCTTCTTTTTCCTCGCGTTCTTCCTCTGACAGATTCAGATCAATCTGCAGATCGAACTCGAGCTGGAATGGAATCGCTACCGGTGTCAGGCATCTTGCACATGGAATCTCCATTGTAAGGTCTGCACTGCCGGTGATCGTGATCACACGATTGCCTTCATGCGTAAGGCCAAGGATAACAGGATGTTTTTCGATTACCCGATAGTCCTGCCCGCCGATCGAAAAAGTTTCGGATGTAAGCGGAATTTCATACTTTTCGGACTTTCCGTCCTGCGTAAATAACTTGGTCAGACTGATTTTCATATTGTTCTCCTAATCACACTTTACCAATTATACCCGGGAAGGTAAGAATTGTCAACTGCTTTTTGAATTATTTTTTATTTTCCTTTTACTAACTCTACGGTCTCCTCGCAGATTGCGATTTCCTCGTTGGTCGGGATCACGCATGCTGTAATCTTGGAGCCTTCTTTGGTGATGATCTTCTCAACGCCGCGGCAGTTATTTGCCTCAGAATCGAATTCCAGACCCATGAACTCAAATGCTTTGCAGATGGTCTCACGAAGTGGAATAGCGTTCTCTCCAAGGCCTGCGGTGAAGGTGATCACATCTACGCCGCCCATAGCTGCGATGTAGGAACCGATGTATTTGATAATGCGGTAAGCGTATGCTTCCAGACAGTTGATGGCATCCTGATTACCTGCCTCTGCTGCTGCAGATACATCACGGTAATCGCTGGAGATGCCGGTCATGCCGAGCATACCGGATTTCTTGTTCAGAATGTTCAGAACCTCGGATACGGTCAGGTTCTCTTTGTTGCACAGATACTCAACAAAAGCTGGATCGATATCTCCGGAACGGGTTCCCATGATCACACCTTCGAGCGGGGTAAGGCCCATGGAGGTATCTACACATTTGCCGTTCTTTACAGCGGAAAGGGAAGCACCATTTCCCATATGGCATACGATGATCTTCAGATCGTTGTAGTCTTTGCCAAGGAACTCTGCGGTTCTCTTGGATACGAATTTATGAGAAGTTCCGTGGAAGCCGTATTTACGGATTGCGTATTTCTCATAGTACTCTTTCGGAATACCGTACATATATGCTTTCGGAGGCATGGTCTGATGGAATGCGGTATCAAATACTGCTACGTTCGGAACGCCCGGCATCAGTTTCATGCAGGCATTGATTCCCATCAGGTTTGCCGGATTGTGCAGAGGACCAAGGTCAGCGCACTCCTCGATAACTTTGATTACTTCGTCATCGATGATAACAGAGTTTGTGATCTTCATTCCGCCGTGCAGAACGCGGTGTCCGATGGCATCTACTTCTTCCAGGCTCTTGATGACGCCGCTCTTCTCGTTTACCAGAGCGTCCAGAACCATCTGGATTGCCTCTACGTGTGTCGGCATTGCTGCTTCTGTTACCTCTTTTTCGCCGTTCTTTGGCTCATAAACGAGGCGTCCGTCGATACCGATTCTCTCACAGAGTCCTTTTGCCAGGACGTCACGGTTATCGTAATTGATCAGCTGGAATTTCAGAGAGGAACTTCCGCAGTTTACTACTAATACGTTCATTTCTAAATTCTCCTATTTTAAAAGTCTTATTAAAACTTCTGGCCGGCCTGTTCTCCGCAGCCGGCCAGAAAACCGCTTGTAATTGGTTTTATTTCGTGCTTACTGTGCCTGGCACTGTACAGCAGTGATTGCTACAACACCAACGATATCCTCTGCGGAGCATCCACGGGACAGATCGTTGACTGGAGCTGCGATACCCTGCGTCATTGGGCCGTATGCTTCTGCTTTTGCCAGTCTCTGTACCAGTTTGTATCCGATGTTTCCGGCATCCAGATCCGGGAAGATCAGAACGTTTGCTTTTCCTGCTACTTTGCTGTCCGGAGCTTTGGATGCACCTACGCTCGGAACGATTGCTGCATCAAGCTGCAGCTCGCCGTCGAGAGCGAGATCCGGGTTTGCTTCTTTTGCAATTCTGGTAGCCTCAACAACTTTGTCTACATCAGCATGTTTTGCACTTCCTTTGGAGGAGTGGGAAAGCATAGCAACTCTTGGCTCGTTTCCGGTCAGCATGCGGTAGGACTCTGCGGAAGACTCTGCGATTGCAGCCAGCTCTTCCGGATTCGGGTTCTGGTTCAGACCACAGTCACCGAATACGAATACACCGTCATCGCCGTACTCGCAGTCCGGAACTACCATCAGGAAGAATGCGGATACGAGTTTTGTGCCTGGTTTGGTCTTTAAGATCTGCAGGCATGGACGTAAGGTGTTTGCGGTAGAATGGCAGGCACCGGAAACAAGTCCGTCTGCATCTCCCATTTTAACCATCATAACGCCATAATATGTATAGTCATTCAGGATGGTCTCTCTTGCTTTCTCCGGAGTCATGCCTTTCTTTGCACGAAGCTCTACCAGCTTATCTACATAAGCCTGTGTTTTCTCGTTTTTCTCTGGATCTACAATAGTAGCTTTGGAGACATCCAGTCCCTCGCTGCCTTTCTTTACTGCCTCTTCGCTTCCGATGATGATCAGATTTGCAAGGTCCTCTTTCAGGATCTGTGCAGCAGCCTCATATGTTCTTCTGTCTTCTGACTCTGGCAGTACAATTGTTTTTTTGTCTGCTTTTGCTCTTGCTTTAATTGTGTCAATAAATCCCATGATCTTTTGACTCCTTTCGATAAATTTACTCGATATTCTCATTGTAGTACGCTTTTTGCCCTTTCGCAAGTATAAAATTCAAAACAACTGGACAAAAAATCCAAAACGGAGGAATTCTTGCATTCCTTTTCTGTTTTTGTTACGATAGGGCTATGTGATCCGCGGTTCCTCTCTGTTTGGAATCGTGCTATTTTTTTCGAAAGAAGGTACGTTTTATGACCATTACCGCAGTCATTGCAGAATATAATCCTTTTCATAACGGCCATGCTTATCAGCTGGCAAAAGCCAGGGAACTGACCGGGGCGGACTATCTTGTCGTGATTATGAGCGGCGATTTCGTCCAGCGCGGCGCACCTGCGATTCTTGACCAACATGACCGTGCGGAGCTGGCGCTTCTTGGCGGCGCGGACCTTATCTTACAGCTTCCGTGTCACTTTGCACTCGGCAGTGCACAGCATTTCGCACGCGGGGCGGTATCGCTTCTTACTGCGCTTGGCTGCGTCGATTTTCTCTGCTTTGGCAGTGAATATGGAGACACGGCGCCGTTTCTGGAACTCGCTGATGTTCTGCTCCACGAGCCGGAGGAATACCGCGAGCTGCTCTCCGGTCTGCTTCGGAACGGACTTTCCTTCCCGACGGCGCGCGCACAGGCACTTTCCGCTTATTTTTCTGACAGCGCTTCCTTCTCTTCGCTTTCAAAAGAAGAACTTGATACCTTTTTAAAAGAACCAAACAATATTTTAGGCATTGAATATGTCCAGGCACTTCTGCTGTCACAAAGCCGCATTCGGCCGGTAACGATCCGCCGGGAGGGCAGCGGATACCACGAAGGAGCGCTTTTCACACATGCACTCCCTTCTGCTACAGCAATGCGGAATCTTCTTTTTTCCAATCCGCATAAGGATCTGGAACTGTCCGCGCTCGCCTCCTGCATGCCAGAAGCGGTCTTTCACGCTTTTCAGAATGCCGTCGCATCTCATGGACTGTTGACCGCCGATGATTTCAGCCTGCTCCTCGCCGCACGGCTCCTCACGGAGACGAAGGGATCTCTCTCCTCCTGTCTCGACCTCTCGCCGGATCTTGCCAACCGCATCCTCCGCCAGCGCCACGCATGCTCCTCATTTTCAGAATTCGCCATGCAGCTTAAAACAAAGGAAATGACGTATACCCGCATCAGCCGCGCCCTGATGCATCTGCTTCTGAACCAGAAAACATTGTACCCGGCCGGCTATAACCGTGTTCTCGGTTTCCGAAAAAGTGCCGGTGCATTGTTAAAAGAGATTAGAAGACGTTCTTCTCTGCCGCTCATTGCCAAGGCAGCCGACGCCCCGCGGCTTCTTACCGGCGATGCACTTGCCGCCTTTGAGAGCGATATACAGGCCTCTCTTTTTTACGAGACTGTCCGTTCTCACAAAACAGGGACACCGTTCGTCCATGAATACACAAAAAAGCTGGTTCTGTTATAGAACCAGCTTTTTTTCCAGCAGCAGCATCATCTGCTGCTGTGGAACTGTATAGTCCTCCACAAACAGGAAAACATTTTTTGTATCTGCACTTTCTCTTGTAAAGTCAAACTGCATGAAACGCATCTCACCATTCAGTATAAAATTGATCATAACATGATGCATGATGTGTTCTGCTGTTCCCTGTGTGATTGCTTCCATCGTCATCTGCTGTTTTATCCGATTAAGATCATCTATATTGCCAGATGCATAACGCATGAGTATCTTCAAAATCAATGTACAGGATTTCTATATAATGATTTTTAAGAGCTTTTTCATATATTGCAGCCTGAACCGCTTTCTCCAACAACTGAATTCCTCCTTGTTTTCTCATGTACTATTAATGCTTCATAGCACTCCCGCTATAAATTACTTTCATCAGTAATTCCACATCAACAGGCTTAGCAACATGTTCATTCATCCCTGCTTCTTTTGCCCTTATTCTGTCCTCCGTGAACGCATTTGCTGTCATTGCAATGATCGGTATTTTCTTTGCATCCTCTCTGTCCAGAGACCTAATCATCTTTGTAGCTTCATAACCATTCATGACCGGCATCATAATGTCCATAAGAATGACATCAAATTCACCAGGTTCACTATTTCTGAACAGTTCAACAGCTTCCTGACCATCCCATGTTTTTGTCACGTCGGCACCTTTTTTCTTTCAGGAAATCCTCTCTTAGCTGCCCGCCGTTTTCTGTTTCCATTTTAATATTTGTACTCATTTGTCTGGCACTTTCAATGGCACGGAGGAGACTTTTGGATTCCGAAGATTCATTATAATGGGTGTAGTGGAACACTGCACTTTCACATAGTTTACAATCTCCACCATTCTTTTCTCTGCTTCTGCTTTTTCTGCGTGGAAGAAATAAAACAGAGAGACTACAGCTACACAGATTCCTATCAGACCGCCGAGCAGCTGGATCCGTTTTTCTCCACCTCCAGATACTTCTGGGGATCATCCAGGTATTTTTCAATGATTTTCAGGGATGTGCCATCCAGACGCATCTCTTCCTGTGTCTGGCCCATCTGCTCACAGATTCCCCTGTCATCCTCTTTTGCAAAAGCAACGCCTATTCCGGTGATCATCAGAGGCTCTTCCAGGATACGGAAGCGTCCTAATAAAATTACTATAGTTTTTCTTAATTTCAATGAATGATTATGTTTTTGCGTTTACTACCCCTTTTTTGTCAGCAGTTTTGTGATCGCTCTTTTTAATCGCGGAATATCAATCGGCTTTCCAATATGTTCATTCATCCCGGCCTCCAGACATGCTTTCCGATCTTCCTCAAAAGCATTTGCCGTCATGGCAATGATTGGAATCTTTTTGGCATCTTCACGTTCCAGCATACGAATTGCTTTTGTTGCTTCCAGCCCATCCATGACCGGCATCATCACATCCATGATGATGACATCATACTCATCCAACCTGGAATTCTGAAATATTTCAAGTGCCTCTTTTCCGTTTTTCGCTTCTGTAATGTTCAGATGCTCCTCCCCCAGGATTTCATGGGCTATCTCCATATTAATGACATTATCTTCAACAAGAAGCACCCGTTTTCCTGACAGATCCATATCCTGTGAGTAGCTGTCCTTCTGTGAATCATTATTTTCAACCAAATAATCTATTTCAAATGGAACCGTAACCGTAAACGTGCTTCCTACATTTTCTTCGCTTTCCAGTTCTATCGTTCCACCCATCCGTTCAACAATATCTTTGACAATCGAAAGTCCCAGACCGGAGCCACTGAATGTTGTAGTTGACTGTTTGCCTTCCTGCGCAAAAGCATCAAACGCATGTTTTTGAAATTCTTCACTCATACCAAGACCGGTATCTGAACATACAAACTGAAAAACAGCTATATTCCCATCATCCGATAATTCTTCGCAATGAACATTCACTGTTCCATGAAAATGATTGTATTTAATCGCGTTGGAAGAAAGATTCATTAAAACCCTGCTCAGATGTACCGGACTTCCAATCAAATATCTGTGGCGGATTGTGCTTGCTTCCACGCCGCCTTCAAATCTTACACCATTCTCATAAGCACTCATTGCAACAACCGTCAGATTATTCCTTAACAGTTCTGCCAGATCAAAGGATTTATGTTCCAACACAAGGGAACCGGATTCCAGTTTGCTGATATCCAGGACATTGTTGATCAGATTTTGCAGATAATCGGCGGACTGAAGTACCTTCTTCCTGCATTCCCTTAACTTGACCACATCATTGTTATATTTTTCAGCGATATGGATCATCCCCACGATTCCGTTTAGCGGTGTACGGATATCGTGGCTCATACGCCGGAGAAAGGCTGTTTTTGAAAGATTCGCGCGATGAGCATCTTCCATGCTTTCCTTAAGCTGTTTCTGATACATGAGTTCCCGTGATTTTTCTTCCGTAATATCTCGTACGACATAAAGCACATCCACAGCGTTTCCATGTGCATCTCTGCTCTTTACAATAAATCTGGCCAGCCGCCATTCTCCGTTTACTCCCATAAATTCAATCGAAACAAAATTCGTATTACGAAGTCTCTCTGTCAATGTATCAAAGTCAAGAAACTCCCGGTATTTTTTTCTCTCTTCCTGGGCGGCAAATGCTGTTGGAAGTCTTTCCATAACATCATCAATTTTCCCCTTTTGTCCAAGGATTTTTTGCACAAGGTCATGGCCTTTCAAAAGCTCATATGTCCGCTCTTTAACATTGGCTTGTACGATTGTTACATACAACGTAGCAATTGCGGCAATAATCTCTGACCTCTTTGTCGCCTCATCAAGAGCCTTTTTCAACAGTACCGTACTTTTCAGATTTTCCCTCACACATCCAAGATGTCCGCCAACATCAGACAGCAGTGTAATGGAAATCTCATTCTGCCTCAAATCAGGATTATCTACCCCGATGAATCCATTCATCTGATGATTGGCATAAATCGGCACCGCAATCAAGGAACATATTTCCTGTGTTTTTAACAATTCATATTCTTCCGGTTCAGAATTTTTTGTCGCTTCCAGATCATGAATCACGATTACTTCCTTGTTTTCAAATCGTTTCACCCAGTTCGGCATCGAACTGACCGGGATTGCCTGAAGGTTATCTATCTCTGGTGCCACTCCATCGGCACACCATTCAAATGCATTGCTCAGACTGTCCTTCTGATCAGTTTCCCAGTCAAAAACATATACCCGGTCTGCCCCTGTATAGTTTCCAATCGCCTGCAACAAAGAGTGAATAATTTCTGACAGCTCCTGCTCATTTTCCACCTGATCCATAAGCGATATCTGATGCAGGATCGTGTCCATACTATGTAATTTTATTTGATAGAGTTCCTGAATCTCTTTTGTTTTCATTTTCTATCCCCCCCTGCAGTAAAACTATTATGGTTACGTCTGTGAAATAACACCGTAAGAAAGGATCCTGCTACGGCAGGATTCTCCGCCTAAACTTATGCAAAAAAACTGGTTTTATTATACTCTAACACTTTACTGCACACAAGAAAAACATTACCTTTTAGCGTTAAAAGGCAAAAAAAGAACAGCAACTGTGCCCGAAGTTCCAGTGATGTGTATCAAAAACGGAAATGGACTTTCGGCAGATATATTTTCTTCTGTTTCTCTGTCTTCAGGATCAGATGGAGGAACTGACAAAACAGACACAGACCCGCAATGATAAGATGCAGCTGATGATGGAACAGATCGTGCTGTCCAATAAGAGCAGCCAAAAAGAAAAAACAGATCGGCAAAAAGAATGAAAACAGCTTCCAGATGCCATATCAAGATGTTACCGCTTTGTGCCTGAAAAGTCGAAGTTGAGGAACATCATATTTTGGAGATCTGAAGATCGCAGGGTGCTGGGTACATTACAGGCGCAAGTTCCATGAGGCACTGGAGGTCATACCGAAAGATCTGAGGAAACAGTCTGTTTTGTACCTCATCATGAACCCGATCCGTGCGATTTACCGGGAGGAAGGAAAGCTTTCCGGTCTTTCATCAGACGAACGGACTGCCCATCGACTTTTACATAATAAATTCCGCTGATCCATTTAGATTCCTGCAGCGCTCCGTTCTTATCCATGTAATACCATTTTCCACCGATCTTCTGCCAGCCAGTCTGCATTTTGCCGTTTTTGTTCAAATAATACTTTGTGTTTTCTATGGCGGCCTTCACATGCACATCCGCAGAGGTATTGCTAGAACAACGGCTGCTATCGCTGAAGTTCCCCGTAATAATTCATTTTTTCTTACACTTTTTATGGGTTGCAAGTAAAATTATCAGTATGTAATATATCATACTATACATTCCTTAAAATTACTATTTTTATTTGCGCAGATGGTAAAAAAGCCGGCAGCGATCCTTTCCATTCAGGATCACTGCCGGCTTTTCAGCTTTCTCTTTAGTTTTTAAACGAATGAATCGGTGCCGGGATTCTTCCTGTTCTGTTGACGAATGCCTCGCAGGAGAAGTTGTTGACCGGCATGATCGGTGCATAGCCGAGGAGGCCGCCGAATTCTACGGTCTCGCCCACGCCTTTTCCGATGACCGGGATCAGGCGGACTGCCGTTGTTTTCTGGTTGACCATACCGATGGCAAGCTCATCTGCGATGATTCCGGAGATGGTCGATGCTTTCGTGTCTCCCGGGATGGCGATCATGTCAAGGCCTACAGAGCAGACACAAGTCATAGCTTCCAGCTTCTCGATGGTCAACGCACCGTCGTTGACTGCGTTGATCATACCCTGGTCCTCAGAAACCGGGATGAATGCGCCGGAGAGACCGCCGACATAGGAAGATGCCATAACACCGCCCTTTTTCACCTGATCGTTCAGAAGTGCCAGCGCCGCTGTCGTTCCCGGTGCACCTGCGTGCTCGAGGCCGATCTCCTCAAGGATATCCGCAACGGAATCTCCGATCGCCGGAGTCGGTGCCAGGGAAAGGTCAATGATACCAAACGGAATGTTCAGCCGCTTGGAAGCCTCCTGTGCAACGAGCTGGCCGACACGCGTTACCTTAAATGCGGTCTTCTTGATCGTCTCGCAGAGTACCTCAAAGTTCTCGCCACGTACTTTTTCCAGAGCATGTTTGACAACACCAGGACCGGAAACGCCGACATTGATGATGGCATCCGCCTCGGTTACGCCGTGGAAAGCGCCTGCCATGAACGGGTTGTCGTCCGGTGCATTGCAGAAAACAACGAGTTTTGCGCATCCAAGGCAGTTGTTCTCTTTGCTTGCCTCCGCCGTCTTCTTAATGATCTCACCCATCAGTTTGACAGCATCCATGTTGATACCGGTTTTGGTGGAGCCAAGGTTGATGGAACTGCAGACAAAATCCGTAACAGCCAGTGCCTGCGGGATAGAACGGATCAGAAGCTCATCTGCTGTCGTCATACCTTTGCTTACCAGAGCGGAATAGCCGCCGAGGAAATTGACGCCGACTTCTTTTGCCGCACGGTCCAGAGTCTGTGCAATCGTCACGAAATCCTCCGGCGTTCTGCAGGCTGCTGCGCCGACTAAGGCAATCGGGGTAACGGAAATTCTCTTGTTTACAATCGGAATACCGAACTCGCCCTCGATCTCCTCACCTACGGAAACCAGATTTCTGGCAGTCGTCGTGATTTTGTCGTAGATTTTGCGGTTCAGCTTGTCAAGATTGGAGTCGATACAGTCCATAAGACTGATTCCAAGGGTAATGGTACGAACGTCCAGATTCTCTTTTTCGATCATCTCGTTCGTTTCCTTTACTTCAAACAGATTTATCATGTCGTTTTTCTCCTTCGCTTTAGATACGGTGCATCATATTGAAAATATCTTCATGCTGGCAGCGGATGACAACGCCGATGGAACTTCCAAGCTTCTCCAGATCTTTTGCAAGCTCTGCGTTGGATTTCTCGCTCTTGGAGACGTCCGTTACCATCATCATGTTGAAATATCCCTGCACAATCGTCTGAGAAATGTCTTCGATGTTTACCTGGTTCTCTGCCAGATAATTACATACCTTTGCGATAATGCCCACGGTGTCCTTGCCTACGACAGTGATAATTGTCTTCTTCATGTTTCCATTCTCCTTTTTCTGGTTTTATGTCAAAGCCCCGGAAAAACCGGTAATGGCGGCCTTGCGAAAAACATGGTATGTAGCTCTAAAAATGTATATTTAAACCTCAATTAACGGTGATACTTCGCTTCTTTTAGCGACAGCGAGATGAAAATCACCCGAGTGATACGGATTATCACCCGTTGTGACCTCGCAGGCCACGGTTTCAAAGGCCAGTGCCTCATAATTATTTTCCTTGCTCAGATGGCCGAGCAGCACTTCCTGCAGATTGTCGTGCAGAATCTCGCAGAGGAGATGGCCTGCCGCCAGGTTTGATAAATGGCCTTTCGCCCCGGCGATCCGCTGTTTTAACGGATACGGGTACGGTCCGACCGCAAGCATGTTCTCGTCGTGATTTGCCTCTAACAAAACGGCATCCAGCCCGGTCAGATTCTGAACCGTGTAATCGCTGTAAACGCCAAGATCCGTCGCAATCGCAATCGATTTCCCGCCGGATTCCATGCGGTAGCCGACCGGCTCTGCCGCATCGTGGGAGATCGTAAACGGATGTACGGCGATATCGCCCAGCGTAAACGTGTCATCCGCGTGAATCGTGCGGAAAATCCCCTCCGGGAACTTTCCAAGGCTCTTCGTCTGCTGCATCGCCTGAATTGTTCCATCCGTTGCGTAAATCGGAATACCATACCGGCGCGCCAGCACGCCAAGGCCCTGGATATGATCGGAATGCTCATGTGTCACGAGAATGCCGTCCAGCTCCTTCGCGCTGCGATCGAGAACAGCCAGCCCCGCCTCCACGCGCTTTCCGCTGATGCCCGCATCGATCAGAAGGCTTGTGGTCTCGCTTCCCGCGAAAATGCAGTTTCCGCTCGAACCACTTGCAATACTACAAAGTTTCATATTTTTTCATCCTATGGTCTAACTGTTTTTTTGTTTCCTCAAAATCGCCGCTGTTGTCGATTTCAAAATCGCAGTGGCTGCTGAATTCATCCTCGGAGAGCTGATTTGCCATGATTTCGCGTACTTTCTTCTCGGAATAGCCGCGTCCTTCGATCAATCGCTCCTTCCGGACTTCTTCATCCGCATAAATATACCACAGTTCATCACAAATTTCATCATATTTTTCTTCGATTAAGAGTGCGGCCTCCACAAAGACGTATTCCGTCCCTGCTTTTTCCGCAGCTGCAATGGCTTTTTTGATATACCGTTTTACCGCCGGATGAACGATCGCATTCAGGGCTTTTAACTTTTCTTCGTCCTGAAAAACGATCTCAGCAATCCGTTTCCGGTCAAGTTCGCCGGTCTCTGTGGTGATCTGTCTGCCGAACAGCTTCACAATCTCTCCATAGCATTCGCCGCCCGGCAGCATCACAAGGTAACCTGCCTCGTCCGCCTGGATCACCGTTGCATCATAATTCTGTCCAAGGTACGTGAGCACTTCGCTTTTTCCGGCGCCCACGCCGCCTGTAATTCCAAAAACTTTCATTCTTTTGTATCCTTTCGCTCCTGGTATGAGTGCGCTATTTCGCCTCGTACCAGTTGTTTCCTGTGTGCATATCGATCTCGAGTTTGACAGCCAGATGTGCTGCCCCGGTCATCTCCTCTTCCAGGATCTGTTCTGCCTTTTCGAGCTCGTCTTCCGGCACTTCCAGCAGCAGCTCATCGTGTACCTGAAGAAGAAGTCTGGTCTTTAACTGCTCCTCTTTCAGCCGTTTCGCCACGCGGATCATCGCTATTTTAATAATATCCGCCGCCGTTCCCTGGATCGGCGCATTCATCGCAACGCGCTCGCCGAATGACCGCTGCATAAAGTTGCTCGATTTCAGCTCCGGCATCGGCCGTCTGCGTCCGAACATCGTCACGGAATAGCCTTTCTCTTTGGCATCCTCCACGCAGCGGTTCAAAAACTCATGGATACCCGGATACGTCTCGAAATACTGCTGGATATAGGCCTCTGCCTCTTTCCGGCTGATGCCGAGATCCTGGCCCAGACCGAACGAACTGATGCCGTATACGATACCGAAGTTGACCGCCTTCGCATTTCTTCTCTGCAGCGGTGTTACCTCTTCAAGCGGCACATGGAACACTTTCGATGCCGTCATGCGGTGGATATCCTCCGCCTCGCGGTACGCCTCGATCAGGTTTTCATCGCCCGACATATGGGCCAGCACGCGGAGCTCAATCTGGGAATAGTCGGCATCCAGAAAGACACAGCCAGGCTTTGGCACGAAGGCTTTCCGGATCAGACGGCCAAGCTCCATCCGCACCGGAATGTTCTGCAGATTCGGATCGGTACTGCTGATGCGGCCGGTCGCGGTGATGGTCTGGTTAAATGTCGAATGGATTCTTCCATCTTTCCCGATCACGGCCTGCAGACCGTCGGCGTACGTCGATTTCAGTTTGGCAAGCTGGCGGTACTCCAGAATATCGGCAACAAGTTTGTGATCCGGTGCGAGCTTTTCGAGCACATCGGCGGCAGTGGAATAACCCGTCTTGGTCTTTTTGCCGCCCGGAAGCTGCAGCTTTTCAAACAGAATCACGCCAAGCTGCTTCGGGGAATTGATGTTGAACTCCTCGCCGGCCTCCTCGTAGATCTGTGCCTCCAGCTCTCCGATCCGCTCCGCCAGCTCAGCTCCGTAAACGGAAAGTGCTTCTTTTTCTGCGGCGATTCCATCCGCTTCCATCTGACGGAGCGTAAACACCAGCGGAATCTCCACATTCCGGTACAGATCCCACATGCCCTGCTCCTTCAGCAGCTTTTCCATGTTTTCCTGTGCGGCAAATACAGCATACGCCTGATGACCTGCATACGACTCCTGCTGTTCCGGCGTCATCTTTCCTGCGGCCGGAATCTTGCTTCCGCCGAAGATCTCTTCCACTGCCGGCACATAGCGGTGTACGTACTCTTTTACGATATCATCGTACGAATACTGTGATTTCAATGGATTTAATAAATACGCGGCAATTCCGGCATCAAACAGATGGGCTTCATCGGCGTCCGGCATATCCTTCAGAAATTCTTTTCCGTCCATGACGCAGAAAACCGGAATCTGCTTCTGCAGCTCAGTCAATTTTTCTTTTAAATAATCTCCGGTCAGGAAACCTTCTGCTGGGAAGTAAACAACATCCGGCTCTCCGCTTCCATACGCAACTGCCATACCGACAAGTGAACGGCTCCGATCTGCCATCGGTCCGTCCTTCGGGGTTTCTTCTGTCAGAAGAGCGGCTCCTGCCTTCTCCTCCTTCGCGATGGTTCCAAAGAGTTCTTCCGCCTCGGAAAAATCCGTTACGGTGCGCAGAAAGACGGCATCCTCTGGTTCTGCATTCGTCTCCTCGAAGCGGCCCAGCAGGTTTTTAAACTCCAGACGTTTGAACATCTCATACGCTTTTGGTGTATAAAAATTCGAGAGTGCCGCTTTTTCACGGTCGAGCTCCACCGGCGCATCGGTATCAATCGTTGCAAGTTTTTTGCTTAATTCCGCCAGATCATAATGATCACGCATCGCCTCTTTTGCCTTGTTCGGTTTGATCTCCTCGAAATGTGCATGCGCATTTTCCAGTGTCTCGTACTGCAGCAGGATTTTCGTCGCGGTTTTCTCGCCGACACCCGGCAGACCCGGGATATTGTCTGCGGTATCGCCCATCAGCGCTTTCAGATCGATGATCTGTTTCGGGAGAAGACTGTATTTTTCCAGCACTTCTGCCGTGTGGTAATTTTCGATCGTCGTCACACGCTTCACGGTCTTTGGAATCCGGATCAGAATGTGGTCCGTTGCAAGCTGCAGCAGATCGCGGTCTCCAGATACGATCGTAACTTCCATCCCTTCCGCCTCGCATTTGCGGCCGAGCGTTCCTAAGATATCATCCGCCTCATAGCCCTCTTTTGTAACAATCTCAATGTCCATTGCTGCGAGCACTTCCTGGATCACCGGGACCTGTTCGCGCAATTCCTGCGGCATCGGCTTTCTCGTTCCCTTGTACTGGTCATACATTTTGTGGCGGAATGTCGGCGCATGGAGGTCAAACGCCACGGCAAGATACTGCGGCTGCTCCTCATCGAGAATTTTAAACAGAATATTCAGGAATCCATATACGGCGTTCGTGTGCAGTCCTTCTGCATTGGACAGATCCGGTACGCCGTAAAAAGCCCGGTTCAGAATACTGTGTCCGTCCAGTAATACGATTTTATCACTCATAATAATCCTTTCAGCCAGGGTAATTCTATCACTTCAAAATAGTGCAGAGCCAGGAGCACCAGAAACAGAACGAGAATCAGCATCAGCACCCGGAAAAACGTATCTTTGTACCGGCGGTGTCTCGCTTCTTCCTCTTTTTTCTCCAGATCGCGTTCCAGAAGTCCTGTCAGATTGTAGGAATCGGGCGCGTCATCCTCGAAATATGCCATCGCACGGTTCACAATAAAATATGTCTCCAGTTCCTCGTGGCATGTATGGCATTTCCGGATATGGGAAATAAACGGTTCCATCTCTTTCTCCGGCATATTTCCCTGCACGTATGGCTGTATTAATTTTTCTGCTTCTTTACAGTCCATAAAATCCTGCTCTCCTTTTGTATCCGGCCAGTGTTTTCCTCTGGCCGTTTTTTCTGCTATCTACCATCATACACTATTTTCTCATAATTTAAAAGAGACAACCCGCCGAAAATGGGTTGTCTCTTGTTCTCTTATAAGATAACTGTTTTCTAGTGGATTTCCATTATGCACGGACAATGTTCGGGGTCTCTTTTCCTGCCTCGAAATCCAGTGCATTCTGCAGTGTGGTCTCTGCAATCGCACGCAGTGCTTCCTCGGTGAAGAATCCCTGATGTGAAGTGATCATAACGTTCGGGAAGGACAGGAGACGTGCTGTGGTGGAGTGCTCCAGAATCTCATCGGAACGGTCCTCGAATACGTTCGGGGTTTCCTCCTCGTATACGTCAAGGCCGACGCCGAAGAATTTTCTTGCACGGATTCCCTCGATCAGGTCGTCTGTCTTTACCAGACCTCCGCGGGACGTATTGACCAGGATCACGCCGTCTTTCATCTTTTTGATGCTCTCGCGGTTGATCATGTGGTATGTGCTGTCCATCAGCGGGCAGTGCAGGGAGATCAGATCACTCTGTGCCAGCAGTTCATCAAGAGTTACGTACGTAACAAAATCTTTTAAGGATTCATTCTGGTATACATCGTAAGCAATGACTTTCATGCCGAAACCGCGGCAGATTCTTGCCATAGCCGCACCGATTTTTCCGGTTCCGACGATTCCGGCGGTCTTCTGATAGAAGTTAAATCCCATCAGTCCGCCCAGGCTGAAGTCGTTTTCTCTTACTTTCGTATATGCTTTGTGCATGTGGCGGTTTACCGTCATGGCCAGTGTCATCGCATGCTCAGCTACAGCCTCCGGGGAGTAACCCGGTACACGGCGTACATCAATGCCGTATTTTGCAGCTGTCTTTAAATCTACGTTGTTGAAGCCTGCGCAGCGCATCAGGATCAGCTTGATGCCTGCCTCATGCAGTGCTTCTACGGTTTTTGTTCCGACATCGGAGTTTACGAAGGCGCACACGGCATCGTAGCCCTTTGCCAGGGAAGCGGTTCTTGCAGCAAGGCCGGTTTTTAAATATTCCACTTCAATTTCTGGAAACTGCTCTTTGGTTCGGTCGAAAGATTCTCTGTCGTAGCTCTGGGTATCGTAAAATAAAATTTTCATAATGTTTTTCCTCCTCGCTTTGCGGTCATCTTATTGTTCCCGCTTACAGGTATTACTATACTTCATTGTTAAAACTTTGTCAATGTATTATTTGTTAAAATTTTATCAATTAGTAAATTTATTTTCAACATCTTTCACAACAGTACAAATTTACTGGATCACCTCGTCCAGGAACCGGGACGGCTCGACTTTCTTTTCAAACCGTTCCTCCACATAACAGAGCGTCAGCTCTTTCCGGGCGCGCGTCATTCCGACGTAGAACATCCGCCGCTCCTCCTCGATCGCCTCCGCAAGGACTGCTTTCTGATACGGCATTACGCCCTCGTTGACGTCAAGAAGATAGACCTTGTCGTACTCGAGTCCCTTGACGCTGTGCAGGGTGGAAACCATAACTCCTTCCGCACTCTCTGCGCGCTGCTTCTGTTTTTCCTTCATCTTCTGCTGGTATTCCTCAATATGTGCAAACCAGCCCTCGATGCTTTTCTGGCTCTTTGCCGCCTCCTGCAGCTCGTCCAAAACGGAAATCAGATCATCCTCTTTCAGATGGCGGTATGCAACATATTCCTTCACATACTGTTCATAGCCGATCGCATAGCGGATGTAATTGACCGCGCCGAACGGCGATAAATGCGTCAGTGTCGTGATATCCTGCTCCAGTTTGCGGATCCGCTGGCACATCCAGTCTTTTTCTTCGTAATATTCCAGAAGTGCATCGAACGAAACAGTCGCCTCCTCAAAGGCATCCCGCGACAGATAACGGTTCGGGCGGTTGGCAATCTTTAAAAACTCGCCGCGCTTCCGGCTTCCCATCGCAAGATTCAGATACGTCAGCAGATCTTTCGCAATCCAGTGGTCATAGAGATCCGGCAGGGCATCCCGCATCTGGAACGGGATCTGTGCTTCCATCAGTTCCTCTATTGCTGTCCGGCAGCCAAGATTCGTGCGGAACAAAAGCGCCATCTCTTCATACGGACAGCCGTTTTTCTCCGCCTCCCGCAGCTCCTCGGCAACGGCACGCATCTCCTCGCGCGGGTTCTTATATCCCCGGATTGCAACCGGAGCGCCTTTCTCGTTGTTGGTGGAAATCGCCTTTTCATACCGCTTTTTGTTGTGGTGGATCAGGCATTGGGACCGCTTCACGATAAATTCCGTACTACGGTAATTTTTATCGAGCACTACCTGCGCCGCGCCCGGGTAATCTTTCGGAAAATTCAGCATGATCTCCGGCTTGGCCCCGCGGAACTGATAAATCGACTGATCGTCATCCCCGACAATAAAGAGGTTATTTTCCGGCAGCGCCAGCATCCGCACAATCTCATACTGCACGGGGCTGATGTCCTGAAACTCGTCAATCAGGATATACTGAAATTTGTGCTGCCAGGCGCGGAGGACCTCCGGCCGCTCCAGAAAGAGACGTTTGCACTGCACCATCAGATCGTCGAAATCGAGTTTTTTGTTCTCCTTCCGCCATTTCTCATACGCCTCATAGATTTCGCGGAACTTTTCCTGCGGCATACAGGCGGAATAGTAATGTTCCAGCGGGATCTGATTGTTCTTCACAGTGCTGATTTCGCGCGCCAGATTTTCCTCGAGATCCTCTTCCTCCAGGTCTCTGGCATAGTGGTTGACCAGCTCGCGCATCAGCCGCTTTTTCTCTTCCTCGCTTAAAATATTGTTGCCGGACATGCGGTACGTATGGCGCAGAATCGCGTAGAATACCCCGTGGAACGTTCCAAAGGTGACCTGGGTACTCGTCTTTCCCATCGCCTTTAAATACCGCTCCTTCATCTCTTTTGCCGCTGCACGCGTAAATGTTACGACAAGAATACGAGAGGCGGAAATGCCGCTCGTTACAAGCTGGCAGGTCCGCCCCGTAATCACTGCGGTTTTCCCCGACCCCGGTCCGGCAAGGACCATCATGGGGCCGGTGGTATGCATCACCGCTTTTTTTTGTGAATCATTATATATCATTTGGATAATTTCTCAATCGCTTTGTCGATGCGGGCAAGAGACTCCTCTTTTCCCAGAACCTCAAGGATTTCCGTTGCGCCGGCCGGTGTCATCTGTTTTCCGGAAAGAGCGGTACGGATCGGCCACATAATATAACCGGTCTTGTATCCTTTTTCTTTTCCGAATGCGCTGAGCATCTCAAAGAGAGCATCATTGCTGAAATCTTCCTGCGCTGCCAGCAGCGGTTTTACTTCCTGAAGAAGTGCAAGGGAGGTCTCCTCGTTTGTCTTCATCTTTTTGTGAGTGTACATCGAAGCGTCGTACTCCGGAACTTCCTCGAAGAAGTCGATGAGGTCTGCAATATCCGGGAATACTTCGATTCTTGTTTTTACCATGGCTGCAATTTTCTTAAAATCGAGCGGACGGTGGATTGTCTTCTGGATATACGGAAGCGCCATCTCATAGAACTTCTCGTCGTCCATTGCCTTCATGTACTCGCCGTTCATCCAGCGGAGTTTTGTCATATCGAAAACGGCCGGAGATTTGCTGATGTGGTGGTAATCGAAGATTTTTACCAGTTCCTCGAGAGAATAGATCTCGCGGTTTCCTTCCGGGCTCCATCCAAGAAGGGCTACGAAGTTGACAATGGCATCTTTTAAAAAGCCCTGATCGATCAGGTCTTCATAAGAAGAATGGCCGCAGCGTTTGGACAGCTTCTGATGCTCCTCGTTGGTGATCAGCGGACAGTGTACGTAAACCGGAATTTCCCAGCCGAATGCCTCGTAAATACGGTTGTATTTCGGGGATGAGGACAGATACTCATTACCACGGACAACGTGGGTTACACCCATCAGATGGTCGTCGATGACGTTTGCGAAGTTGTAAGTCGGATATCCGTCGGATTTGATCAGGATCAGGTCTTCCAGCTCCTCGTTGTTTACGGTGATGTCTCCGTAGATCTCATCGTGGAAGGTTGTGGTTCCTTCGGTCGGCATATTGAAACGGATGACGTACGGTTTGCCGGCTGCCAGATTGGCCTCTACTTCCTCTTTGGAAAGACCAAGGCAGTGTTTGTCGTAGATCGAGATTTCTTTTCCGCCTACGTTACGCTTGCACTGGCTCAGGCGCTCTGCGTCACAGAAGCAGTAATAAGCGTCACCCTGCTCTACCAGCTGTTTTGCGTATTTCAGGTACAGACCTGCTGCATTACGCTCGCTCTGTACGTACGGGCCGCAGCCGCCGTCTTTGTCCGGTCCCTCGTCGTGTACCAGGCCGGTCTCTTTTAAGGTACGGTAGATGATATCAAGTGCGCCTTCCTGGAAACGCTCCTGGTCGGTATCCTCGATACGGAGCATAAAGGTTCCGTCATCGTGTTTTGCGATCAGATACGCATACAGGGCAGTACGCAGGTTTCCTACATGCATCCGGCCTGTCGGGCTCGGTGCAAATCTTGTTTTTACATTGCTCATTTTTCTTTTCTCCTGATTTCTGGTTTTTCTGGAACAATCCTTTTGTCTGTTCCCTTCCACCATTTATTTAGAATGGAAAACAGCCCGGCGTTTCTTCCGAGCTGCACCATCCTTCCACTTTTGCCAGCGGCAATGCTCTTTTTCAGACCTCTACGCCGTGCTGTTTCAAATATTCCATAAAGTCGCCGACGGTAGAAAGGTCTGTCAGTTCGTCGGTGTCGATTTCAATTCCGTACTCGTCTTCTAATGCCATAACCATCTCGTAGAGATCCAGGGAATCTGCACCCAGGTCATCTTTAAAAGAGGTATCTTCGTTGATGCTGTCTGCATCACAGTTGAGCTGTTCTACTAAAATTTCTTTTATCTTTTCTAACATTGTTCTGCTCCTTCCTGCCTCTACCCGGCAGCCAGTATTTCTTTCGAAAAAAGTGTATCTGTTATTCCGGCATTTGTCAATAGATTTTTCTACTTTTACTGTTCTTCCGCCTGTGCCTCTCCTTCTCCGCTCTTTCCATCCTGGAACACAATAAAGCGGGAGACGCACAGGGCAATGCCGATTTCCGTCAGGATAAAGAGCACCGATGTTCCTCCGTAACTGATAAATGGAAGGGTAATTCCCGTTGCCGGCATCAGTTTCAGAACAACGCACAGGTTCAGAATAACCTGAATGGAAATATGTGCAAAAACGCCGCTCACCATCAGCATTCCATACGCGTCCGGCGCATTCTGTGCAACCACAAACAGACGGTACAGCAGGTAGCCAAACAGCAGCAATACAAGAATCGCGCCAAATATTCCAAGCTCCTCGCAGATGATCGAGAAGATCATATCGTTCTGTGCTTCCGGAATTGTTGTAATCTTCTGCGTACTGTTGCCAAGTCCTTTTCCGAGAAATCCACCGGATCCAATCGCATAAAGTCCCTGCAGAATCTGATAGCTGCCTCCAGAAAGCCATTCATAGATACGATTCGACCGGAAGTCACCGCCTATTCTTTCAAAGATCTGCAGATTATTTTTTAAAATGATAATCGCAAAAACGCCAATTACCGCCGCGCCCGGAATCATACGCGCATAAAATTTTACCTCCGGGTCCGCCAGAAACAAAATGACGCAGGCGATGAGTCCCAGAATAATGGCGGTACTCAGGTTGTCCGTCAGAATCCACGCAGCCAGCGCCTGCAGCACGCCAAGTCCGAGGACAATTGCTTTTGCGCGGATGGTACGCATATTTTTTCCCATCTTCAGGATAATGTATGGCAAATACAGAATCAGCCCCAGCTTTCCAATCTCCGCAGGCTGAAGACTGCCACCGCCGATCCGGAGCCATCTTCTCGCCCCGTAGGCTTCATAACCAAGCGGCGTAAACCTTACCGCCGCCATCAGAAGGAGACTTCCCCAGTATACCAGTGCTGCAATCCGCTGGAACCATACACTATGATAATCTACAAACTTCGACAATATCACAATCCCCACCAGAACAATAGCAGAAAGCCCCGCCTGATGCGTGAAATAATACATATCATTTCCCTTGAATGTACTGGCCGCCTCGTAGGCACTCGCGCTGTACAGCATAATCAGTCCGAAGCTGACCAGCAAAATAGTGCAGGCCAGCAGGTTATAATCATAAAAATCCGAAGGAAGTTTTTTCTTCCTCTTTTTCTTCTTTTCTTTCTTCTGGGATGGCATGTTTACTTTCTCTGCCATGAAGTTTCCACCTCCATTGTTTTACTCCATTTATTTCAGTGCATAGCCAAGCAGGCTGACAAAGCCCGGATTTCGGTCGGTCGTTCCGAGGATAACCTTACGCACCAGCTCCGGATCGTCCGTGATAATGTTGTCCACGCCGCAGTTGACCATCCGCTGCATATCTCCCTGATAATTCAGCGTCCAGGCACAGACTTCTTTACCAAGACTGTGCGCATGCTCTACAAAGCTTTCTGTGATGTACGTATATTTTACAGAAAAGAAGTCCGCCGCGTCCATATCCTCCAGGCCTCCGTACGACATTTTCATCGTATACCCGGTCTTGATATCCGGATTGATTTTCTTTGCCTGCCTGAGGAAATTGTAGTTCATGGAAGTCAGCACACACTGATCCACAAAGTCATTGTCCTCGATGATTTTCACCACTTTTTTGACAATATTCTGGTTGTGGCCGTTGTATTTTACTTCGATATTCAGGTTGATTTTTCCTTTCGCGTACGCGATGACTTCTTCCAGCTTCGGAATCTGCTCGCCGCGGAATTTTTTGTTGAATCGTACACCGGCATCGAGCTGGCTGATTTCATCGTAGGTCAGGGTCCAGATGCTGGCATTCAGACCGGTTGTCCGCTTCAGATTTGTGTCGTGCATAAGGACAATCTCACCATCACTCGTCTCCTGTACATCGATCTCCGCGTAATCCGACATGCTGTCCACTGCATATTTGATCGCGCTCATCGTATTTTCCGGTGCTTTTCTGGCTCCGCCCCGGTGCGCTGACACCGAAATATACTGGGAGGAAGCCGTTGCCTCTGCACGTGTTGCGCGCATGGCATATACAAGATAAACCGTTTCTCCCGCCAGCATGGCGATCGTGAGAACCACCGCCGTTACCGGACCACAGAAGGTGCGTACCAGCTTCGAGCTCGGCTTTTTCGTTGTCCGGCTCTTCTGGTAGCCCTTTCGGGAGGAACGGATAAAAATCAGATACAGATACGTAATGCTTCCGACAAGGCCGAACGCTCCGCCGATCAGGCTCATCGTCGATTTGACCCAGTCACCGTAGACGATGACGGTACTGACAACGGTAGACGGCGTTTTCACCAGCTTTGCATAGGCAACGACAGCCGTTCCGAAAATCAGATACAGAACCCACGTAATCAGAAAAATCATCACCTGGAAAGAGACGTTGATGCCAAGCTCACGCAGCACGCGTTTTTCCAGTGTCTGGCGCACCCGCAGATGGGTATTTTTCTCTTTTTCCGTCATCATGCACCGGAACGGGATGGTGTAGGAAAACACAAACGAGAACGCGACAAGCAGAATCGTCAGCACCACCGGGATCCAGTATGCCGGGAAGGCATTGAAAATCTTCGTCAGGGAAACCTGAAGCAGTTTCATACTGCGGATGGCGCTGTAGCTGCTGTGCAGCCAAAGGTACGGGAAGCTCGCTGCCATGTAGAAAAACCAGGTCCACGGGCGGGCGCGCACAAACTGTGCGGCTCCTCTTCCGCCGGCAAGCATCATGACAGGAACGGAAATCCGTTTTCGTTTCCAGGAGGCCTCCAGAGCCGCCATGACAGCATAGATTTCAAACAGCATACAGAAAAAGAAAACAAGCAGAATTCCAAAAATCAGCAGAAGGGTCAGCGGATGCAGCATGATCTTGTTGAAGTTTTCCGATGTCATATAACTCGTTCCCAGCTGTTTTAAGGAAAAGTTGATCGCCGCATTGGCGAGTCTTGAAACCAGCTGGTTGGAAAACAGGCGGTAGACCGTCTCAAATATCACGATGCTAAGCAGGTTTTTCTGCAAAAGTTTCCATGCCATATTCAGATAAATTCGTATCATTCCTGCATTTTTTACTGCATTTTTTACTGCATTTTTTCTCATCTGCTGTTGTTCTCTCCTGTCAGCCGCAATTCCCCCCGATGAATCTGTATGCAAAAATTACCTTTATTTTTTCTCTTTTGTATTTTACATTTGACACTTCGAGTCTTTTTTGAAGCTCTTTTTCTTTCTGTTCATTTTAAACTATCTTCCAGTATAACACAAAACCGGGTCTTTGAGTATTCTTTTTTCTATTTCTGGTTGCACCACTTCTGCAGTTTTTTTACCATGGCGGATGGGCTGCTTACTGTGCCGTCGATCGGCGTGCCGAGTTTTTTCTGCCAGGCGAGGATTGTCTGCGGACCGATATAGCCGTCCATGCCGGCCGATGCCCATTTCTGCATTTCTTTTACAAGGGCCGATCCGCCTTTTGGCGTACTGTCCCACTCGGCGGCTGTGATGCCATCACAGAATTTCCGGTTGACGGCCAGCTGATTGCTGATTTTTCCATCCTGCGGTGTGCCGAAAAGTTCCTGCAGACGGCGCGTCAGATTTTCGCCCCAGATTCCGTCCTCTGCGACTGTCTTTCCGGATGACTTTGCTGTCTCTGCCGATTTTTCTTTTGCGGGACCGGCATAACGGCAATACGCTGTATGGCAGTTGACCCAGCCTGCCCCTGAGAGAAGCCGTCCCCAGCTTGTGTTCTGGATTTCCGTCACCGTGTAGCTTCCATGATCCCGGATCGTTCCGGCAATCCTGCTGTCCGCATCCGGTGCCTGACGGATGTTGAGGGCCGCTGTCTGCACCTGATAGATCCCGGGCGCATACGTTTTTCCTGTTCCGCTGCCTGCTGTTCCCGTTCCTGTGCTCCCTGCACCGCTTCCGATCATCCGCTTCATGCGGTCCCAGTCACCGCGGTTCATGATCTGGCTCGGACAGTATTTGCTGCAGATGTCATAATGACGATAGACTCTTTCCAGCGGAATCCCCGTCTCCCGCATGATCTCCCGCACCAGTGCCGCAGTATTCTCAAATGCTTTTTCATAATTATACCCGGCCTGCACACACATCTCCACACCGATGCTGTTCTTGTTGCCGTACTGCTGAAACAGATTTTTTCCGCCGTAATTAATGCCGACATGCCAGCACCCCCGGCTGTGCGGTGCCGCCTGGTAGGCTGTGTCACCGTCATCGACGTAATAGTGTGCGGAAATGTTCTGGAAATTCCCGTCATGCTGTGCTCTCGCATGTGCCCGCGCATCGGCACCTGCTGCGAAGTTGTCGGTGTTGTGGACTACGATACATTTGGGATTGTTTTCCGCATACGTATTCTGATTGCCAAGATACGACCGATCAATTCTCATATTCTCCCCTTTCTGACGGTTCCGACTGCTCCGGCATAACACAGATTTTTTGAAGCGCCGTTCACTCCGGCTTATGGATCTGCTTGATAATCTGATTCACATAATTGCTCAGCCCCGCCACCAGAATCCCCTGCGTGACCGCCGTAAAAACCGCCATCGCCCCCTCCTTCGCCGTCTCAATCTCACTCGTCGCCATCACCCAAACCGCACACAGCACCATGCTGATGCCGCCTAAGATCAGCGGAATGTACTTATTCTTCACCGCCTGCGCCTGCCGCAAAGCAACACCGAAAAAATACAGCACGAACGCAACGACGATGAGTTCGGGCTTTACATAATTCATTGCTTCCATGGAACATCCTTTCTGACTTTTCTGTTTTTGAAAGTCTTTTTTCTATATTATGATGGGATAATGATTTACGACTGGATAAGATTTTCTTACTGTAAACCCAAAAAATCCCACCTGTTTTTCAGATGGGATTTTCCAGTGGTGTGCTGTTCTTTGATTTTTAATTTACTATCTTGTGCAGCAATTCCCCTGACCTGCCCCTGGCTGCGGTGCCGCACAGAAAGTCTTTGCATCAAACGACGGATTAAACGCATAAAAGTTCTTCGAATTCAATTCATCCTGTACAGAACGCAGTGCTTCACCAAAACGCTGGAAATGCACAACTTCACGCGCCCGCAGGAAACGAATCGGATCTGCAACTTCAGGATCTTTTACCAAACGAAGGATGTTATCATACGTTGACCGGGCTTTCTGCTCCGCAGCGAGGTCTTCGAACAAATCTGTCAAAGGATCACCTTTCGACTGGAACTCACAGGAATTAAACGGAACTCCGCCGGCCGCCTGCGGCCAGATGCCAGTTGTGTGGTCTACATAGTAATTGGCAAAACCGGAATTCTGAATTTCTTCCAGCGAAAGATTACAGGTAAGCTGATGAACGATCGTGGATACCATTTCGAGATGAGCTAATTCCTCGGTACCAACATCATTCAACACCCCCGCTACAATTCGGTTCGGTGCTGTGAAACGCTGAGAGAGATACCGCATGGATGCGCCCATCTCTCCATCCGGTCCACCGTACTGACTCATGATAATTTGGGCGATTTTGGGGTTTGGTGTCGTGATGTTTACAGGATACTCGAGGCGTTTTTCATAATTCCACATCCGTCAGCACCCTCCTTTCCGGTTGACTTCCCACGGCCATGGCTGCATAACCCATTCGAAAGAACGGCTCATGCGGTCGTTGGCGGTATCGATCGTGAGCGGGCCGTACTGTTCGGCGTACTGTTTCAGTGCTTCTTTTCGAAGCTCCACTTTTTCCCGGAAAAAGGCAAGTGCATCTTCATCCTCCGGGTGGGTGTCGAGGTAAAGGTTCATTTCAACAACAGCAAAGCTGACCTGATCAATCCAGGCGAGCAGCTTTTCACGGGATGGCATCTGCGGCATCATAGGCACTCTCCTCCTCCCTTTCCACAGAATGGTTTACAGAGTTCCGGGAATAAGGTTCCATTTTTTAATGCAGCGGAAAGATCATAGATCTGTTCAAACCGCTGCATCGGAACGTACGCCATTGCAGGTATCATATGATCTACATGCTGCATTTTCCGCGGGAAATTCCTTGGTTCCATCTTCAGTTCCATATTGTTTGAAGCGGCGCGGCGGTTCTGCATATTGTTCGCACCGCAGCAGCCGCGATTCATACGGGATGAATCCATACCATGTTCCTCTTTCATTTTCTGTTCTTTATAGAGTATGAAGAAAATAAGAAAGTGTCAAAAAAGGCAGCGGTTTCTCTTCCGCTGCCTTTCTGTCATACTAATGAAATTTTCATCAAAACTGCATCTCATACAAATGCGCATAAATCCCGCCTTTCGCGAGCAGTTCCTTATGTGTGCCTTCCTCCGCAATTCCATTCTCCGTCAGCACCAGAATCCGCTTTGCATTCCGGATTGTGGACAGCCGGTGCGCAATCACGAAGGTTGTCCTGTCTTTCGCCAGAAGTTCCAAAGATTTCTGGACGACTTTTTCGCTTTCGTTGTCGAGCGCTGAGGTTGCCTCGTCGAAAATCAGGATCGGCGGGTTTTTGAGGAATACGCGGGCGATGGAAAGCCGTTGTTTCTGGCCACCGGAAAGTTTTACGCCGCGCTGGCCGATATCGGTGTCGTAGCCGTCCGCCAGCTCCATGATAAATTCATGTGCATTGGCCGCTTTCGCTGCGCGGATGACCTCCTCGTCGGTCGCATCCGGTCTGCCATAGCGAATGTTATCGATGATCGTTCCCGCAAACAGGTACACATCCTGCTGCACAATACCGATTTCATCGCGCAGATCCTTCAATTTCACATCGCGGATATCCTTTCCATCCAGTAGAATCCTTCCTTCTGTCACATCGTAAAAACGCGGAAGCAGAGAACAGAGTGTCGTCTTTCCGGCGCCGGAGCTGCCCACCAGCGCCACATAGTCTCCTGCCGGGACATGCAGATTCACATTGCTTAACACATTCTCCTTCGACTCCTCATAATGGAACGAAACGTTTTCAAAGGTTACTTCTCCTTGCACATTCTTCAGTGGCAGTGCATCCGGCTTGTCCTGGATGTCCGGTGCGATGCTCATAATTTCCAGGAAACGTTCGTAACCGGAATAACCATTCTGGAACTGCTCCGTAAAGTTCACCAGCTTTTTCACCGGATCTGTGCAGTTGTTGATGTACAGAAGAAAGGTAACCAGATCGGCCGCCCCAAGCTTCCCACCTGTCATCAGCAATGCGCCGACAATCAGCGAAATAACGGTAATCAGCGTCGAAAAGGCTCCCATTCCCGAATTGTAAATTCCCATATAGCGGTAGCTGACCTTCTTCGAATCGACAAAACGGTCATTTCCCGCATTGAACTTTCGCATCTCCTCTGTCTCATTTCCAAACGATTTGACAACACGGATCCCCGAAAGGCTGTCCTCGATCTGACTGTTGATATCCGCAATTCTGCGGCGGTTTTCCTTGAATGCACTCTTCATGCGGCTGTTCATCACTAACGCAAACAGCAGCATCACCACAATAACCACAAGCGGCACACATGCCAGCATCGGATTTACCACAAACAGAATAATCATCGCGCCGATCAGTTTGATAAACGAAATGACAATATTCTCCGGCCCATGATGTAAAAGCTCACTGATATCGAACAGATCGCTTGTGATGCGTGACAACAGATGGCCGACCTTCTGGTTATCGAAAAAAGCAAACGAAAGCTTCTGATAATGGCCGAAGATCTCGTTCCGCATATCATGCTCAATCCGCGCCCCCATCACATGGCCGTAATAGGCAATATAAAAGTTACAGTACATTTCAACCAGAACCATAGCAATCATCAGAATACCTAGGCGGATAATCTCACCCGTTGCCTGCTCCAGCGGCTTTTCCACAACCGTACTCGTAATATACCGTACAATCAGTGGAATCACCAGTGTAATGGCTGCTCCAAGCATTGCAAAAAACATGTCGGTAAAAAACAATCCCTTATATGGAATGTAATACCGCGCCAGCTGGCGGATTCTTCCCTTCTCTTTTCCGGTTTCTTTTTCTTTACTCATCCTGTCCTCCCTTTCCGTTGGAAACCATTTTGTAATCTTTTCGGAACTCAGACGGTGATACGCCGCATGCCGTTTTAAATGATTTCATGAAATGCTTATCATTTTCAAATCCAACCTGTTTGGCAATTTCCGTAATTTTATCTTCTGTTTGAATCAACAGACGCTTTGCCTCCGCAATGCGGATCTCCTTCAGATAGTTCACAAAATTCACACCGGTATGTTCTTTAAACGCTGCTGAAAACAGCGAATAATTCATGCAAATATGGTTAGATACCATCGCCATATTCAGATCTTTTGCATAATTTTCCCGAATATATGAAATTGCCTCTTCCATTTTTTCTTTTCCGGCTGTCTGACTTTTCAGGCTTTCCCTGTAAACGTGTATCCATTCTTCAAACGCATCCAGAAACAGATCTGCATCACGGTACTGCAGAGGACGCGGACATTTTTCCTGTTTTTCCGGCATGCGGTAAAAAAGATCCAGTTCTTTGCAGATTGCTTCCGTCACTGTCAGAAGCTGATAGGGGGAGACCCTCTGATGCGCCGCCTCAAAATACCAGTTCCGCATTTTTCGCAGCACAGTATCTGCCCGGTCCGTTGGCACCTGCAGAATAAATTTTTCCTGAAACTGTGCCAGCTCCGGCTTTTCCTCAAAACATTTTTTCTGATATTCTTCCACAGGATTTTTCTGTATAAATGCCATTTCCCGGGCCAGCAGTGCTTCCTGGTATGCCTCTGGAATTTCCATCACAGAACGATGTTCTTTTCCCACTCCGAGACAAAATCTCTCATCTTTTTCTTTCATGATCCGCTCTGCCTCCGGTTCCGGCAGAAGATACAGAACTCCTCCTTCTACGCCTTCCAGCAGAATTCCGCTGCATTTCGAAAACCGTTCCCCATTTGCCTTGCTGGTCAGCAGGATCCGGAAGCTGTCGTTTCCGATGTGGCGCCGGATCCTGCTTTCCATATCCATCCATTCTTTTTCTTCGGCCATTTCTGCATTCATCATCAGATAACGGAGCTGATTTAAAAAGCACCGTTCTTCCTCTTCTTCCGTTTCCCGGGTCTCCGAAAGCTCTCGTTCCAGATTTTCCAGAAGCTGTTCTATCGTCTCCCGCTTGATCGGTTTTAAAATATAGTCCCGAACTCCATGTTTCATCATTTCAACCGCATAGGAAAATTCATCATAGCCACTTAAAACAATAACAACAGGTTTCTGTGACAGCTCCTCCATTTTGTTGACCAGTGTCAGACCGTCCATTTTGGGCATACGGATATCAGTGAACATGACGTCCACCCTCTGTTTTCTCAAAATCTCCAATGCCTCTTCTCCGTTTCGACACTCCAGAATCTCCTCCACCGGCACGCTGCTTCGCCGGATCATCGCCACGATTCCCTGTCGAATCAATTTTTCATCTTCTACAACCAGCAGTGTATTCATTTTCTTTTTCTTCCTCTTTCTCGTCACCCTCTTGATCCATCGGAGAATATTTCCCCCTCGTGATGGGAAGATGAATGCTCACCTTCGTATAGCAATGCTCTTTTGTATAAACTGACAGTCCATACTCTGTTCCAAATTGAATGTGGATTCTGTCCTGTACATTCCGAAGCCCGATTCCATGTTTCGGCTGTGTATCTGAATTCAGGCGCATTCTTAGTTTACGTCTCAGAATTGCAAGCTGCTTTTCTGACATGCCTATTCCGGAATCTGTGATTTCAATCTCAAAGCTCTTTTCATGCTCTATTCCTTTGATTTCAATGACGGCGTCTGCATCCAGCTCCTCAATTCCATGTGTGATTGCATTTTCCACAATCGGCTGAAGAGACATCTTGGGGATATCCTGCCGATACAAATTTTCCGGTATCTGAACAGATAATGTAATTGTGAAATCATACCGCAGATTCATCAGTTCCACATAGTTCTGAATATAATTCATCTCATCCTGAACGGTTACCAGAAATTTATTCCAGCGCATATTGTAGTGCAGCATTTCACCAAGTGCTGTTACCGCATCGGAAATCGTATACTCTTCATTAATCTCAGCCATCATCTTAATGGATTCCAGAACATTATAAATAAAATGAGCGTTAATCTGGTTCTGCATTGCCCGGATTGCCGTATCTTTCAGCGCTGCCTCCCTTTTGATGCTTTCCTCGTTCTGTTTCTGAATTCTCTCCAGCATTCCGTTGATACCATAGCTCATTTCCCGCATCTCTTCTGCGCTGTAACAAACCTTTATCTTTGTTGTTCCATTGTCAATCTGACGCATCTCACACAGGACGTCATAAAACTCCTTCAGCAGGCCACGCACAATCAGATTGACCACCACAATCAGAAGCAGCCCGAAGCCGGCAAATTCAAGCAGCATTCTCTGCTGCTGTTTGATCATGTTTCCGGTTGCATCATCCAAATTGGTCAGTGTTACAAACATTCCATTGAGTTTATCGACTTTCCGAAGCACAATTGCAACGTTTTTCCGGTCAATCACCGCGCTCTGCTGACTCTCTTTTCTGTCACGGATTCCTGCCCGGAACAGAATCAGCCCCCGATAGGACTGCCATTTGCAGGCTGCCGCTGTTTTTCCGCAGTCATATAAATTCCAATTTTCATCAACAAAGCAGGCCCAGCTGCTGTCACCGGATCGATAAATTTCGGGAAATATGTCTGCCATACGCATGGATACCTCGATCACGCCAAGCCTTCCTCCGCTTTGATCCCGCAGTTCCCGTACATAAGTCATCAAATGGGAACCTTCTTTTTTTGTACCGGAGATAATATTTTTTTCCTGTATGTCAAAAAACCACTGTCCACCGCCCTGATAGCTTCGGTACCAGGCGCAGTTTTTCATCTTTTCCTTCTGATACAGGATCGGCTGCTGCTCCAGAAAACCATCTGCCATGGCAAAAATATGGATCTGGTACAGATCTGGCATTGCCTCCTGCATTTTATCGATTATGCTGATGCTGTTGTTTCGAAATTGCTGATAATAGCTCTCCGAGATCTCCTCTCCCCTCCTGAGATGAAGAAGATATTTTTCCAACGGTTCATACTCCTGCAGCGTATCTACAACCATTGAGCAGGCATTCGCTTTTGCATTCACCTCCGCACAGGTAAGATCTATTGCCGTTACTGCTTCATTTACCCCATGATCTATGGCATTCTTTTTGATACTCCTAAACCCAAAGCACATCATGCCAAAAAGCGGAATAAAAATAAAGATCAACGTTGTTGCGGTAAATTTTTGGTTCAGTTTCAGTCCGCGAAACCAGTTTCGCATTTTTCATCCCCCAGTTTTCTTTTCGGTTCTGTAACCTTACTAATTTTACCAGTTTTTTCTTTAAAAAGCAATTTTTTCAGAAAAATTATTGACAAAAAGAGAAGACGGTACACTTTTTTTCCGTGCACCGTCTCTCTTTTCGCAAGACTCATATATGACGCAAAGCATGATTCCGGGGAAACAGCTTTCGTACCATTGTTATACTGTTGTCAGATCCCACGGTTCATAAATCTTTGGAACATCGCTGATCAGACGTTTGGTATACGCTGCTGTCGGGTGAAGAATTACTTCTTCTGCCGGTCCCGATTCCACAAATTTTCCATGCTCCATAATATAAACATTATCGGATACATAGTAAGCAAGACCAATATCGTGGGTGATGAAGATAATCGTCATATTAATCTCATCACGCAACTTCAGCAGCATATCCAGGATCGTTGCACGTGAGCAGGCATCAATCATAGACGTCGGCTCATCGGCAAGCAGAATCTTTGGTTTCAGAAGGAAAATACGTGCAATCATCAGTCGCTGCATCTGGCCTCCTGACAGCTCAAATGGATATTTGTTTGTCAGTTCTGCGTATTTTAAGTTTACAAAGCTGCAGGCCTCTGTCATCAGACGTTCTTTTTCTTCTTTCGGCAGATTCTTGTCACCGCGCATATTAATGCAATCCAGCAGAACAGAATCTACACGTTTAAACATATTGTAGGAAGCAAACGGATCCTGGAAAATCGCCTGAATTCCCTTCCAGTACTCTTTTTTCTTCTTTCCGTTCGAGATGTCTCTTGGTTTACCCTGGAACTCAATTTCACCTTCCGTTACGCTGATCAGCCCGAGCAACATCTTCGAAAGGGTTGTTTTTCCGGATCCGGATTCTCCTACGATAGAAACAAATTCACCTTCATGAAAATCGAAATCAACATGGTCTACAGCGACCGTTTTTGCATCGCCAAAGCCAAACACTTTCGTTACGCCTCTTCCGGAGAGGCATGGTTTTAATTCTTTACCATCACGCATTTGCATACACCTCCCGAACCTTTCTCTCAGACATCAGGCAGCGGTACTCTCTTCCGTTCGGCAGTTCGATGACCTCTGGTTTCATACCGCGGCAGGTTGGCTGTGCATAAGGACAGCGGTCTGCGAAACGGCAGCCCTCCGGCGGATGCTTCAGGTTTGGCGGAGTTCCCGGAATTGCAGTCAGCTTCTGTTCTCTTACACCTTCCTCCGGAACGATGATCGATCCCATCAGACCTTTGGAATATGGATGCAACGGATCGAATACCATTTCTTTTGCGGTACCTTTTTCTACAATCTGTCCAGCATACATAACCATAATATCATCGGTTACGTTGTAAAGAAGCGGCAGCTCGTGTGTGATGAAGATCATGGATTTGATAAATCCTTTTTCCATCAGATCACGCATCATTTTAATAACCATTTTCTGGGAAGTTACATCCAGCGCGGACGATGGCTCATCGGCGATCAGTACCTTCGGAGAAAGAATGGTCGAAATTGCGATAACGGTTCTCTGTTTCATACCTCCGGAAAGCTCAACCGCATGCTTTTGCAGTACCTCCTCCGGCAGGCCTAAGATCTGAAAACGTTCTTTTGCCAGATCATAAATATCCTTTCTCGGCATTTTCGGATCATGCGCATGAATAACGTCTTCTACAAATCGGATGATTTTCTGTGTCGGGTTCAGAGCATTCATTGCTGCCTGCGGAATGTAGGCGATCTCATTGCCCAGAATATTTTTCCGGACATCGTCTGGTTTCATTCCGGAAATTTTTCTTCCATCTACGATAATATCGCCGCTGATGTAGTGAAGCGGTGCGAAATAATAGCCCATCAGGGACAGTGCCAGCGTCGATTTACCACAGCCGGACTCACCTGCTACACCGAGGGATTTTCCCTCCTCAATCTTCAGGGAGACTCCGTCTACGGCGTATACATCTTCATGAAAACGAGTTACATATTTCGTTTTCAGATTGTTTACTTCCAGCATTACTTTTCCCATAGCTGCCTCCTTAGTCTCTTAACTGCGGGTTGAATACCTGGTCAAGACCGGTGTTCATCAGGTTAAGAGAGAATGAAATAAGTGCGATTACAAGAATGACCGGGAAATATGCCCACCATGCACCGTTTAAGTGTGCATTGTACTGGGTTGCCCATTGCATCATAAGACCAAGTGTTGCAGTCTTTGTGGTTGCCGGTCCAAGTCCGATCATAGAAAGCTGTGCCTCTGCCAGAATTCCGGAGGAAATCTGGAGAATGAAGGCCATAACAACGTAGGATGCAACGTACGGAAGGATGTCGGTAAGGACAATCCGCAGCATGCTGTGGCCGGACAGTTTGGAAAGGTTTACATGGTCACGGTTTCGAAGAGAAATAACCTGGGAACGTACGGAACGTGTTGTCCACGGCCATGCGGTAATTCCGATCAGGAGTGCCACCATCATGATTCCCCTCTGAGACTCACCTACGCTGTAGGAGATGAGGATCAAGAGAACGAAGGATGGGATAACAGTGAACAAGTTGGTAAAGAACAGAATCAGGTTGTCCACAAAACCTCCAAGGTAACCTGCAAGAAGTCCGAGGAACAGTCCGATCACGGTTGCAATGATTCCCGCAACCAGACCAATTTTCAGGGATGAACCTGTTGCAGAGATCAGCTCAGTCAAAACATCACGACCAAAGTTATCTGTACCAAGAACAAAGTTCTGACGGTTAATGACATCTTTTTCATTGATGTACTGCTTGCTGTCGATGCTCTGAACCTCTTCCAGCTCACCGGTCTCTTCATTTTTCTCGGCAATAATGGTTGGAACATCCTCTAAAATACCGTCGATTTCGTTGTCAAGACGCTGATATTTTTTCTTTTTTGCTGCGATAAGGCCTTTCTGTTCTGCATTTGGGTCATATTTTTCCTCCCAGAGAGCAATCAGACCTTCTGCATCGGTAACATCGATTTCACTGGCATCTACACCGCCGTATTTTTCCAGCCATTCTGCCATCATAGAACGGTTGTCCATTGTCAGTTTGCTTTCAACGATGGATGCGGTTGCATCAACATTCATCTTATACGTTTTGCCGGAATTTACGGTGTCCTGAATCGAAAGATAGGTACCCGGTTTGAAAAAGTTTCCGTTTCCGATCATTGCCAGCGGATCTTTTGCCACAACAAGCGGATAGATGATAATAGTCAGGAGAATTGCCAAGAAGATTACAAATCCTGTCACGAATTTTCCTGAATGAAAAATCTGTTTGATTGTATTTTTCATAGCGTATTCTCCTTTCTAATCCTGCTGGGATGCTTTGACACGTGGGTCAATGACTGCATACAGAAGTTCAACAAGCAGGTTGGCCAGCAGAACCATGATAGTAATGATTAACGTACAGGCAGAAAGCAGCGGATAATCCTGGCCGGTAACTGCTGAGAGCATCGTTGTTCCAAGTCCCGGATAACTGAATACCATCTCAGCTACCAGGTTGCCGCCTATCATGGTACCAAGGGACATTGCAAGACCGGTGATCTGCGGAAGCATTGCGTTACGGAACACATATTTCACAATCGTATGATCCTTGATTCCAAGGAAACGACTGTATTTTACATAGTCGGCATTCAATTCATAAATTGACATTGAACGCATACCAATAGCCTGGCCGCCGATCGTGATGATTACGATAGACCAGAACGGCAACTGGTAATGTGAAAGCACAGATTTCATAAAAGCAAGGCTCATATGCGGAATCATACTGCTCGCATAGCCGCCTGCTGCAGGTGCAATATGTAATTTCAGTGAGAAAACAAATAAAAGTACGGTTGCCATACCAAAGGCAGGTACGTTACTGATAAACAGGAATGCCGGAAGGATTGCCTTGTCGAAAACACCTTTCATGTAAGCTGCAATTGCACCAAGCAGGTTACCAAGAATCCATCCAACAATAATGGCCGGAAGCTGTAAACATATGGTCCACAGAACCGAACTGGAAATAATATCGGATACGGTACGCGGATACTGGCTGAAAGAAATGCCGAAATCACCGCGAAGTGCATTTTTTACCCAGGTAAAAAACTGGACATACATTGGTTTGTTAATACCAAATTTCGCTGCATAGTCTTCATATACTTTCTGAATTGCAGTCGCATCGGTCATACCTTCTACCGATTTGGACGCAATAGTTGAAACCGGATCGCCCGGCATCAGACGCGGAAGAATGAAGTTCAGCAGCACTGCAAAGACTAACGTCAAAAGATACCACATGATCTTCTGCGTATAATACTTTTTCATTCCTTTCATAGAGGAACCCTCCTTCTGATTTTGTAAAAGCGGCCGGAGCACCCCGGCTCCGGCCGCCTCTGTTACAATTCAGTGTGTGCTTTCTTTCTGTTTGGCAAATCAGCCGTCAATCAGTTCCAGATTGTACAGTGCTGCTACGCCATAACCATCGGTGCAGTCCATCGGAGGAACATTGGTTCCATCGTCTTTCTGCGGATAGTTGGTCCATACGGACTCGTTTACTTCGTGGAATACCTGCGGTCTGTACATCAACGGTACACACGGGCAATCTTCCAGCATAATCTTGGAAAGTTCTGTATAGTAATCTTTCAGTTTTGCATCATCGGTCTCATGAGGAATTGCTGCAAGGATTTCATCTACACGGTCGTTCTGATAATGACCGAAGTTACCACTGAAGTTAACCTCAAGATCGTTGTAATCAGAGCTCATGAAGAAACGGCATCTCATGTACGGGTTGGCAACTGATGTACCAGGACCGGACTGCATGGTGATTTCGAAGTTTCCGGTGCTGTAATCGGTGCTAAAGTTTGCTGCTTCCGGGAAGTAGGTCTCAATGTTGATACCAATATTCTTTCCTGCTGCTGCTACGATTTCAAGGGTTGCATTCCAGTCAGACCATCCTGTCGGGCACTCAGCCTTATAGGAAAGGTTCTTTCCGTTGTACTCACGGATTCCGTCTCCGTCGGTGTCTACGATTCCGGCATCGTCCAGAAGCTTCTTAGCACCTTCTACATCGGCATTGGACCACTGATACTCTTTTAAGGCATCCTGATCCACCATAGCCTGCTCAGCATCGGTCGGGTTCATGACAGAACGTGGAACATCTGCGAAGGTAGGAGACTGTCCGGACATTGCTGAAGAAATAACCTGATCGTAGTCAACTGCCATAGCGATTGCCTTACGAACAGCTACCTGATCCAGTCCTTCTACTTCTGTATTAAAGAACAGGGTAGGCATTGTCATACACAGCTGATACGGTGCTTCATCAACATAGGTAGAAACCGGAAGATCCTGCTCTAACCACAATTTCTGAAGGTCTGTGATGAATATCTGTGCCACATCAATATCACCATTCTGGAATGCGGTGGTAGCTGCTGCGTTATCTTTAAAGATCGGGTGAGAAATATATTTCGGAACCGGAAGCTTACCCCACATGGAATCTGCCTGTCCCCAATAATTATCATCGCGGATCAGAACTACGTTCTGGTCATTGTCAAAGTATTTTTTGTACGGTCCGGAAGTTACCAGATCGTCCATCTTATCCATTTTAATTGCTTCAGCATCGTTGTTGTTTCTGTCAGCTACGGTCTTTAAATAATTTTCCTGCATGATGTAGAGCATCGGCAGATATCTTTCCGCAAGAACCGGGTTAACTGCTTCGCCGGAGTCATCGGTTGTCAGTTTGAAGACTACGGTACTGTCATCCTGTGCAACAACATCTGCAATGTAGCTCTTCATTTCAGCGCCGGTAGAAGAATTGTAATCTACATGTGCATGATAGGTAGCTGCTACATCTTTTGCAGTAACCGGTGTGCCGTCATTCCATTTTGCGTCAGCTTTGATTTTCACTGTGATCTCGGTACGATTGTCGTTCCATACTGGATCTCCGTCTGCAAGCAACGGATACATTTTTGCATCCAGTGGATTCCACATATAAAGAGTTTCATAAACAAGTACACGTGAAGCATCGCCCTGTGCTATAACCATTGCATTGTTTGAGTTTGCGGACATTGGGTTGTAATCGTTGACGGTACCCCACTGCTGTCCTGCGAAGTAAAGAGTTTCATTTCTTGGAAGCTCTCCTACCACATCATCTGAACCTGTGGTATCTTCGCTGGAAGCATCTGCTGTGCTGGAAGATGCTGCTGTGGCATCGCTTGATGCATCTGCTGTTCCGCTGGAGGATGCTGTTGCTCCTCCGGATGAACCGGTGCTTGTACTTCCGCTGTCTCCACATCCAGCAAGCATCGTTCCTGCCATTGTCACTGTCATTAACAGTGCAAGGACTTTCATGTTACGCTTTTTCATACTTTTTACCTCCTTAAGGTTTTCGTTCTTGCTTGATGAGTTCATTATACACAAAGACTGTTAGAAAAACAGTGTCTATTTTTTGTTTTTGGTGTTCTTTTTTTGTTTTGTGTTGGTTGAATTGCTCGTTTTTCCCTTTTTAATCTCCTTTGTTCTGCTCATTTTTCACATATCCATTTTCGCAATATCTGCACTGTTTCGTCATTATGATTATTTGTACCATTTTTCCGTCTTTTCCGACATTTTTCCGTTCGCTTTTTCCATCTGTTTGTGCTATGATGAATATCGTATCAATTTCAGGAGGTTTTTTCTATTATGAATACTGTTTCTCATAAGTACCGACAGTCAGCGCTTCTGCTTCTGACCGCTGCGATCTGGGGTTCTGCCTTTGTCGCACAGCAGACCGGCATGGATTATGTCGGACCTTTTACATTCAACGCGGCACGAAACCTGCTCGGCGGACTTACGCTTCTTCCGCTGATTGTCTTTTTCTCCTCGTGTAAAAAGCGAACCCTACCTCCAGATGCTTCGTCAGAAAATGGCACACAGTCAAAAACGCTCTGGGCGGGCGGTATTCTCTGCGGCATCGCACTGTTTGCCGCCTCAGCTCTGCAACAGATCGGCATTCAGTACACAACCGTCGGAAAGGCCGGTTTTATCACCGCACTTTACATCGTCCTTGTTCCGGTCTGCGGCCTGTTCCTCCGAAAACGAGTACAACCGAAGGTCTGGCTCGCAGTTCTCATTGCCGTTGCCGGTCTCTATCTGCTCTGCATGACAGACGGATCCTTCTCTTTGCAGAAGGGCGATCTTCTTGTGCTTGCCTGTGCTCTCGGATTTACCATACATATTCTAGTTATTGATCATTTTTCTCCGCTTGTCGACGGCATCAAAATGTCCTGCATTCAGTTTTTTACCTGTTCGATCCTGTCAGCTGTCTGTATGGCCCTCTTTGAAACCGTAAACGTTTCCAACCTTCTGCACGCCTGGATACCGATTCTCTATGCCGGAATTCTCTCTTCTGGTGTCGGCTATACCCTGCAGATTATCGGGCAGAAAGGATTAAATCCCACCATGGCTTCTCTGCTGATGAGCCTGGAATCCGTTTTTTCCGTTCTCGCCGGTTGGATTTTCCTTCATCAGGCACTCTCCGGTCGCGAGCTCTCCGGCTGTATTCTGATGTTTGCAGCGATCGTGCTGGTACAGCTTCCGGGCTTTTCCAAAACCAGCGCTGTTTCCTGATGCCATTCCTTTTTCAGTGTAAAAAAGATTCCTGTTTTGCGAGCTTCTTTCTTACGACAGCTTGCTTTGATGACATAATTTCCCTCCGCCGCAGTGTGATCCTGCCCGGAGGGCTTTTTTATGCCTTCCGAAAATTTAACCGAATCTAGTAAGTCCCCTGCTTCCATTTCGAATATCCGCTTGCCCAATATTTTCATAGCATAAAAATACAAAATTCTGCATATTGATTGCAGGATTTTTTAATTCGTGCTACACTGTTTTTATTGTACCAATAAGCACTTATTTTATTAGGAGGTTCTGTCATGCCCGTTTTTGATTTCAGCAATTCCCCGGAAAAAGCAAAAGTTTCCGAATGTACGTATACTGTTTTCCGCACAAATGCACCGTTTACTTCTCCGGATCAGCCGATCCTAATTCTGGATACAAAAGAGAAGGCTTTCCCGCATCATCCCTGTGGTATTTTCACAAACCCATCCAAACGGACCTCGTTTGAATTTAAAAACGAAGAAGAAACCTTCATCGCCGATATTCTCCAGATTGATGCCCGTTTTGTCAGCCTTTTAAAATGGCTCGGTGAAAACCATATCAATGTCCGCCTTTCCGGCACACAAACATCCGACGGTTATGCAGTTTACAAAATCCGCGAGATCGCTTTCGGTGGCGGCGCAAAGCTTTCGGCTGAGGATGGATTTTTACAGTTTATGATTGAGCGTCTCCTCGCCAGCAATGCACCGGAAGAAGAAGTTGAGGATGAGGATCAGGAGGAAACCGGTGACAGCATGAAGCTCACCAGCATCCAATCCATCACTGATTTTATGAACTGTGCCGGAAGAACGCTGCCGGATAATATCCGCCTTTGGGCTCGTCGAAACCTCGCTGTTGCCCGTTCCCACGAAGTCTCTCCCGAAGAACGTCGTCACGCGCAGCGCGCCCTCTCCATGATGATGAATATTCAATGGAAAAGCAACTATTTTGAAGCCATTGATCCAGTGGAAGCACGCCGGATCCTCGATGAAGAACTGTATGGCATGGAACGTGTGAAGCAGAGAATTATCGAAACCATCATTCAGATTAACCGGACTCATACGCTGCCGGCCTATGGTCTGTTACTGATCGGTCCTGCCGGAACCGGAAAATCGCAGATTGCTTATGCCGTTGCGCGTATCTTAAAATTACCGTGGACAACACTCGATATGAGTTCGATTAATGACCCGGAACAGCTGACCGGAAGTTCCCGCATCTACGCAAACGCAAAACCGGGAATCATCATGGATGCTTTTTCCATGGCTGGTGAATCCAACCTCGTCTTTATCATCAATGAGCTCGACAAGGCTGCCTCCGGCAAAGGAAACGGAAACCCGGCAGATGTTCTGCTGACCCTTCTTGATAATCTTGGTTTTACCGATAACTATATCGAATGTATGATCCCGACCGTCGGTGTATACCCGATTGCAACCGCAAACGACAAGGACCAGATCAGTGCTCCGCTGATGTCCCGCTTCGCTGTGATTGAAATTCCGGATTACACACCGGAAGAAAAGAAAATCATTTTCTCCCGCTATGCACTTCCAAAGGTGTTAAAACGTATCGGTATGAAAGAAAAAGAATGCATTCTGACGCCGGAAGGACTCGATGCCGTAATCTCCTGCCACGAAAACACAAGCGGTATTCGTGATCTTGAGCAGGCTGCTGAGCATATCGCAGCAAATGCGTTATATCAGATAGAAGTCAACCATGTTTCCTCTGTTACCTTTGATGCAGAAATGGTACGTGAACTGCTCTTGTCCTGCTGATCTGCCTTATTTTCTATTTTGAAGGCGTATCAGGGTACGGCGAAAACCAGTGACGCAACAATTCACGCTCTGTGGTGCTGAAATTTTTTGCATTATTTTAGAGTGTGCTGTAAAATAGTTTCCTGTCCCATCAGTCTGTACTTTCGGGCAGGAAACTATTTTATTTCTCCAGATATTTTCATAAAAGAAAGCCCCTGACACTTTCATGTCAGGGGCTTCCTTTCGGTCAATTCAGAAAATTTATTTCTGCGGACCAGCGGAAACAAGTGCTTTACCAGCAGCGTTTCCTTCATATTTTGCAAAGTTCTTGATGAATCTTTCAGCCAGATCCAGTGCTTTGGTCTCCCACTCGGAAGCATCAGCATAGGTATCGCGAGGATCCAGGATAGCCGGATCAACGCCCGGAAGTTCAGTCGGAACTTCGAAGTTGAAGTACGGAATAGTCTTCGTCGGAGCTTCGTTGATAGCACCGCTTAAGATTGCATCGATGATTCCACGGGTATCACGGATGGAGATACGTTTTCCGGTTCCGTTCCAGCCTGTGTTAACCAGGTATGCTTTTGCTCCGCTCTTCTCCATTTTCTTAACAAGCTCTTCTGCATATTTGGTTGGGTGCAGCTCCAGGAATGCCTGGCCGAAGCATGCAGAGAAGGTAGGAGTCGGCTCGGTAATTCCGCGCTCGGTTCCTGCAAGTTTTGCAGTAAATCCGGACAGGAAATAGTACTGAGTCTGCTCTGGTGTCAGAATAGATACTGGCGGAAGTACGCCGAATGCGTCTGCGGACAGGAAGATAACATTCTTAGCTGCCGGTGCAGAAGAAATCGGGCGAACGATGTTCTCAATGTGGTTGATCGGATAAGATACACGAGTATTCTCGGTTACGCTCTTATCATTGAAGTCAATTTTGCCTTCTGCATCAACAGTAACGTTCTCAAGCAGAGCGTCACGTCTGATCGCATTGTAGATATCCGGCTCAGACTCTTTGTCCAGGTTGATAACTTTTGCATAGCAGCCGCCCTCGAAGTTGAATACTCCGTTGTCGTCCCAGCCGTGCTCGTCATCACCGATCAGAAGACGTTTCGGGTCTGTGGAAAGTGTTGTTTTTCCTGTTCCGGAAAGTCCAAAGAAGATTGCGGTATTCTCACCGTTCAGGTCTGTGTTTGCAGAGCAGTGCATGGAAGCGATACCCTTCAGCGGCAGATAGTAGTTCATCATGGAGAACATACCTTTCTTCATCTCTCCGCCGTACCATGTGTTGATGATAACCTGCTCACGGCTTGTGATGTTGAATACTACTGCTGTCTCAGAGTTCAGACCCAGCTCTTTGTAATTCTCAACTTTTGCTTTGGATGCGTTGTATACAACGAAATCCGGCTCGAAGTTCTCAAGCTCTTCTGCTGTAGGTTTGATGAACATGTTAGTTACGAAATGTGCCTGCCAAGCTACCTCAACGATGAAGCGGATAGCCATACGGGTATCTTTATTTGCGCCGCAGAATGCATCTACAACGAACAGTCTTTTGTTGGAGAGCTCTTTTTTGGCGATCTCTTTTACTGCTGCCCATGCTTCCTGGGTTGCCGGATGGTTATCGTTTTTGTACTCATCGGAAGTCCACCATACAGTATCTTTCGAATTCTCGTCCACAACGATGTATTTGTCTTTCGGTGAACGGCCTGTATAGATACCGGTCATAACGTTAACTGCACCAAGCTCTGTCTCCCGGCCTTTTTCATAGCCTTCCAGCTCTGGTTTTGTCTCTTCCTCAAATAACTGCTCATAAGAAGGGTTGTACACAATTTCTGTGGTACCGGTGATGCCATACTTTGTTAAATCGATCTGTGCCATCTTGTAATTAACCTCTTTCCTTTGATAGTAATACTACTTCATTCTGCAGAATGCAAAAATTTGAAGGTATCCTTTAGAAGAAACCGGACCAGCCGGCCTCTTCTACTCTAATTATACATAAAAGGCCAAAAAAATCAACTGAAAATCTTCCGTTTTTTTACAGAACATGTCCCAAAATCTGTAAAAATTTTATAAACTTCGATTTTTCGAAATTTTCTGACAATTGCACTTTTGTACACTTCATCCTGCAAATTGACATTTTTTGATTTTTTATGTTATAATATTAACAATTATGTTCGGAAAGAAGTTTCTTTATGTATTACGATCTGACCCGCGGGAAAATCTCCCGCTCTCTTATCCTGTTTGCCCTGCCGATGATCGCAGGAAATCTGTTGCAGCAGTTTTACAACATTGCCGACACCCTGATCGTCGGACGCGTTCTCGGAAGCAATGCGCTCGCCGCCGTCGGCTCCTCCTATACGCTGATGACGTTTCTGACTTCCATTTTTCTCGGCCTGTCGATGGGCGCCGGTGCGCTCTTTTCGATTTATCAGGGACGAAAAGATCTTTCTTCTTTAAAACTTTCGATTCTCCACGCGTTTCTGCTGATCCTTGCCGTTACGCTCGTGCTGAATCTCGCTGTTTATGCAGGCATCGAGCCGATCCTTACGTTTCTTCGCGTCCCGGATGAAGTCCGTCCCGGCATGCGGACGTATCTTCTGATTATCTTTGCCGGCCTTATTGCAACATCCGTATACAATTTCTTTTCCTGTATGCTGCGCGCGCTCGGAAACTCTTCTGTGCCGCTGATTTTTCTCGCTGTCTCTGCTGTGCTGAACATTGCACTGGATCTGCTCTTTGTCGCTGTACTGCCGTTCGGCATCGCAGGCGCGGCGCTCGCTACGGTTCTTGCGCAGTATGTGTCCGCTGTCGGTATTCTGCTCTATGTGCTGCTCCGCTGCCGCATGTGGCTGCCGTCAAAAAAAGAATGGCGTTTCAGCCATTCCATTTTAAAAGAGATTCTGAATCTTTCTTCGATGACCTGCATTCAGCAGTCGGTCATGAATTTCGGCATTCTGATGGTACAGGGGCTCGTCAACAGCTTCGGTCCGGCGGTCATGGCGGCATTTGCGGCCGCGGTGAAAATTGATACCTTTGCCTATCTGCCGGTGCAGGATTTCGGAAATGCCTACTCCACTTTCACCGCACAGAATTACGGGGCCGGAAATCACGAACGGATCCGGCGCGGCACGAAAGATGCTTTTGCACTGAGCGCTGCTTTTTCCATCGTCATTTCTCTGCTTGTCAATCTGTTCGCGCATCCGCTGATGCAGATTTTCGTGAAAGCATCAGAAATGGAGGTCATCGCGATCGGCGTACAGTACCTGCGGCTGGAAGGCTCGTTCTATCTCGGCATCGGATGGCTGTTTCTGCTGTACGGGTATTACCGCGCTGTCAAACGCGCCGAGATGTCGGTTGTTCTGACCGTCATTTCGCTTGGCATGCGTGTGGCGCTGGCATACCTTTTCTCCGCCACGGCGCTTGGCGTTGCCGGAATCTGGATCGCCATTCCGATCGGCTGGGCACTGGCTGATATGACCGGACTTTTCTTCCTGCGGCGTGCATTCCGATCGCAGAAGCCTGCATAAGTTCCGAATCTTATATCGCAGTACGGTTTTCTGCGGATAAATTGCGGAACTGCCCCGGCGTCTGGTGCATGCGTTCCTGGAAGACGCGGTTAAAATAGCTGATATTTCGGAATCCGCAGTCGCTCGCAATCTTGCTGATCGCCTCCTCTGTGGAAAGCAGCAGCCGGCAGCTCTCGGCAATCCGCAGGTTATTGACATACGTCACGGCGGAAATATGCATAATCGACTTAAAGAAGCGGCAGAAAGCGCTCTCACTCATATGAAACTGGCTCGCCAGTTCCGCGATTTCGAGATCCTCACAGAAATGAGCATTCATGTATGTGAGGATCTCTTTCATTCTGCTGACACGGTAATTCGTCGAGGCATCCGTTTTTCCGCCGTTCTTTTCTGCCGCACTGTAATATCCCTGCCAGATTTTCAGAAGTTCCGCTTTTAACAGCAGCTCCCAGCCCGGTTCTTTTCTTTCCTGCAGATTTCGGATCTCCTGCATGGCCTGTGCCGTTTTTTCTGCAAGGCGTGTTCCCCGCTCTGTCTTGGATGGAAAACGGATCTCGGAGGACAGCACTGGTTCGATATACTGCTGCTGGATCCGGTCAAGCGATGTGCCGGACAGAAAACGCGGCTGGAATACAACGGCAAGAAACGTAAATTCCTGTCCGTCGATTCCCTCTACCTCATGCAGACGGTTTGCATTGACAAAGGCGGTCTCCCCTTCCCGCAGAAGAAAGGTTTCGGTATCCATATGAAAAACAGCTTCGCCCTTTACTGCATAAAAGAGCTCCACTTCCTCATGCCAGTGGCAGTACACCCGCACGTTACTCTGCAGGTCTGTCTCGAAAACGTGAATGCTCAGCGGAAAAAGCTCATCACCGTGGGGCTGTGTTTCTTTTCGGTAATTCATCTGTGAGAGCATATTTTTGTCTCCTCTCTTGTTTTGCTCTGCTGTCCCAATTGTAACACGAACTTTGCGATTCCGGCAAGTTTCCATGTTCTGCCGGCGAATCGCCCTTCCATGACCGTATTTTTCCTTCTTATATGATAATAATTATCATATTTTATCAGCTTATTGACATTTCTTTTCATCCGCGCTATATTTTAGATACCCCGATAGGGTATGTGATTTCAAATTTTTCATCAAACTCCAGGAATACAGTCCGGCACGCTTTCGTTTCGCTGTATTCCCGGAAGAAAGCAGGTATTGTATGATTAAAACAGTCTTAAAAATTGATGGTATGATGTGCGGCATGTGCGAATCCCATATGAATGATGTAGTCCGCAAGAGCTGCTCTCCAAAGAAAGTAAACTCTTCTGCAAAAAACGGCGAGACCGTTGTCATCAGCGAAGCGCCGCTCGATATTCCGTATCTGAAACAGCAGATCAAGGACATCGGATATGAGCTGGTTTCGTATACGAGTGAGCCGTATGAGAAAAAGGGATTTTTCCATTTCGGACGATAAGCGGATTTCATGCCCTTCCTTTTGCAGTTTGTGCGTCGGAAAAAAGCACCGTTTCAGAAGTTTATTTCCTTTTGGAAATCTGCCTCTGAAACGGTGTTTTCTATTTTTTATCTATGATTTGATCAGCCGCAGCAGCATCCGCAGGACGGCGGCGTTTCTTTCTCCTCTTTTTTCGGAGATTCTGCGCCCAGATCGTACCAGGTCGGGTCGATGTCGAATCTGCGGTTGTTTCCAAGATAGATCGGATGGGTCGGGTCTGAGGACAGGTAGGCGCGCTCGGTCGAAACCTTCCACTGTGCATCCCAGTCAATCTTCGGAAGTGCCAGATCGTAGTGTGTGCTGGCGCGGAAGCCGTCTTCCTCTCCCTCAATTCTTCCCTGGCGGATGATGGCTGCAAAATCTGTGTGATGTGCAAATGCCGGAATCTCCCACAGCTCTTTTGCGTAGCCCCACAGGTTTTTGTAAGTGTAGAGCGGACGCTTCGTCTCGCCGAGCTGTGTGGTATAGCGGATGTCCAGACGGGCAAGTGTCACGTATAGGCGGATATCGGAATCGGTTACGTAATCACCGAAGATAAAACGATTGGTTTCCAGCCGTTTTTCCAGGCGGTCCATCGCAGCGTAGAAGGTGTTCACACCGTCGAAATGGCCTTCGTTGCTTCTGGAGAAGGAACTGCGGTATACCGCGTTGTTGATATTATCGAAGAGCCAGAGATTCATCTTGTCAATCTCTTCCCGCAGCTCAACCGGATACAGCTCCGGCGCGCCTTTTTTGTGCCATGGGCGGAAGTTGACCTCGAAATAAGTGGTCAGCCAGTTGTAATCGTTGTTGACTACCTTTCCCGTCGTTGTGTCGATCAGCGCCGGAACGGTCGTTCTTCCCTGGTAATCATCATCAGCACGGTAATACGCCTCAGAGAGGAACTGATCACCGAGCACCGGGTCGATGTTGTTTTCATTGTAAACGTATTCCCAGCCAAGGTTTTTCTCATGCGGGGCATGTTCTACCATATTGACGGAAATCTGATCTTCCAGGCCCTCCAGCTCTCTTACGATCGCCGCGCGGTTGGACCAGTGGCACAGCTTTGCCCAGACGAGACGGTATCTCTTATTACCTTCTGCCTTCAGATCGTTTTCACCGTCGCCGAACGGAGTCGTGAAGTGATTCGGCTGTCTGCGGAAATAGCCGTTTTTGTCGATCTCCGATACGGTTTCTTTTGGTCTTACGCGGATTTTTCTTCCATTTACAATCTCATAATCATAATTCGCCATTGATTTTCTGCCTCTCTTTCGCGTGTTCTATCGAATGAATTTTCAAATAGGAAAGCTTTTATTTTCCTATTATTTCGCTATGTTTTCTATGCAGTTATCATACCATATCTGTCTGGTTACGTCTAATTGCTAATTTTTTGGAGTGGCTATAGAATTTTCTTATAGTAAAAGGCCAGTGCCGCATTCTCTGCAAATGAGCACTGGCCTTGTTTTCGGCGCTTTTTGTTTTTCAGATTTTTCCTTCCCGGCGCAGATACGCCAGAAAGCCGTTGCATCCCTCCACGACATCGCGGTACGTCGCCTCAAAATCTCCCGTATACCACGGATCCGCAATATCGCGGCCGGAACCGGTGAAGGAAAGAAATTTGTAAACCTTTCCATCCGGATCATTTTTCAGCATCCGGTTCAGATTGCGGATATTCGCGGTATCCATGCCGATGATGTAGTCGGCGCACTCGTAATCCTTCCATGTAATCTGCTTCGCGTGATGCGGCACGAGCGGAATGTGCTCCTCGCGCAGTTTATTGACTGTCCCGTAGTGCGGCGGATTGCCGATCTCCTCACGGCTGGTGGCGAAGCTGTCGATTTCAAAATTGTGGGCAAGGCCGAGGGAATTTACTTTGTGGGTGAATACGCTCTCAGCAAGAGTCGAGCGGCAAATATTGCCGTGACAAATAAAGAGTACTTTTATCATTGTTGCATAACCTCGCATTTCTTAGTTTTTCTTGGTTTTTCGGGCTTTGTAAGCCTTTGTAAATTTTTGCTTTCTGGCATAACCTGGTTTATTTTCGCATAATATCGTCCGCAAAAGGTGTAAAATAAGGTGTATATTTTTCTATTTTACACCTTGCTGTTATCAATTAAAAATCGTAATTACACAATCCGAAGTCTGGCGATTTCTTCTCTGGCATCCTCAAGATTTACATGCGTATATGTATTCAGCGTTACGCTGATATCTGAGTGGCCCATCAAATATTGCAATGCTTTTGGATTCATTCCGGATTTTGCCATATTTGTGCAATAGGTGTGCCGGCATACATGCGGTGTAATGACAGGCATCTGTACTTTATAAGTATTATTATACTTCTGAATGATGTGTTGAAAATAATGCTCCCAGTGCAGGGAATAACAGATACTTTCATTTTTATCAAAGTATAAGAATCCACTTTTTCCATCTACCATAGGTTCTGCTTTGGGTGGGTTTCGTTTTTCTATTATTTTCCGAAAGCATTCCTCTACATCTGCAGTCATAGGTATCTTTCTTGTTCCGCTGGTTGTCTTTGTTTCTTGAATATAATATCCGATTTTTGATTTTTTCTGCAATTGATGATCGATGTTGATCGTATGCTCCTTGAAATCAATATCAGAAATCGTTAAACCACAAAATTCCGAGATGCGAAGGCCGGTTTTAAATAATATGTAAATCCCCTCATAATACCTGCAAAAATGAGGATCCTCCTTCACAAACCGCAGAAACTTTCGTTCCTGTGCTCTGCTGATTGCCTCTCTTGTCACACTGTCATTCACAACCACTTCCATTAGCTGAAACTGAAATGAATTTTTCCTGATCAGGTCATCATCCACTGCCAACTGAAATGCCGGACGAAGAACTCCTCGGATTGAATGGATGGAACTATAGCTTTTCTTTTCTACCTGCTGAAGATGTATCAGCCAACATTTTGCATCCGAAATCCGAACCGTATCAATCCTTCTTTTTCCAAATGGATCTTTCTTCAATAAATTGATAACTGTTCCGTATCCTGCAACTGTAGTAGGTCTGACACCGGTTTTTGTTGATGTATATTTTTCAACCAGTTCCAGTACCGTCATATTTCCGCCATTTGTTGCAATCTGCTCGAAATGGTCCGCCTGGATTTTTTTCTCCATCTCCCGAAGCGACAAAGTACGGCGCTTTCCTTTCGGAGTTGCATCGTTATGGTCTAAGCGCCAGCTATATACGCAGCGCTCCTTTCCCATCTCATCGACATACTTAAATCGATATCTGCCATCAGATAACTGTATTTCTCCATTGTGTAATATACGTCCTCTATGATCTCTCCTTTTTTCACTCATAATATTTTAGTCTCCTTCATCAAATGTTCATTTAACTTGGAAGACCGTCTCGGTTTATTCATTATACCACAAGACCTTTCCTTCGCTAAGATAAAATGAACATTATTTTCATTACTATTTCTTCTATTCTGTCACTTAAACTGTGCTGGCTGTATCCAGATAATCTTCAAATAATTTCCTTTTGAATCGGATATGAGAACCTACTTCCAAAATAAAATCTGCTCCTTCATTTTCACCTACGATCTGTCTTAATCTCTTTTCGCCAATTCCGTAATATTCAGCCGCTTCGGAAACATTTAAAGAATATTTCTTCCAAACAGGTATTGTTTTTTCTGTATGATTCATTCGCAGTCCTCCTCCCCTTTGTTTGTATTCAACAACTTTTTCGCTTTCTCCATTTTCATACTTGCAATCACTTCTCGTTTGCTTATGCCTCCAACATACATAGGCGTACACATTTCTAAAATACGGTCATAGATACGTCTTTTATCTAACATGGTCTCGTTTTTTATTTCTTTCAGTGGAAGATTGGTTGTGATGATTAAAGGTCGTCCCGAACGGATCCTGCGGTCTATGACACTGAAAATAATTCCTAACGCATATTCTGAATTTCGTTCCACTCCAAGATCATCAACAATCAAAAGCTGGTAAGAAGCCAATGCATTGATATATTCCGTTTTGTCTGCCAGCGGAAATATATCATCGATAATAGTATTGAAATTTGTCATCTTTACCGTTACTTCTCGTTTAAGAAGAGCATTGGCAATACACCCGGCAATATAACTTTTCCCGGTACCAACTGGTCCCCAGAACAAACAGCCTATATGATTTCTTTTCATTTCCTCCCAGTTATCAACATATTTTTTTGCTCTATGCATTACCGTATCTGACATATCTGCATTCTCAAATGTCCACTCTTCCATTCTGCTCTCGTCAAAACAGATGCTCGTATTTCTGCTGACTAATTCCCGGTGCTCTTTGTCTTTAAAATATTTTTGTTCTTCTTCATACGCTTTTCTGTCACAGGCACATTGCCTGGAATGTTTCTTCATCCCCATAAATCCACCCTTGGGGAAAAATACTTCTTTCGCTTCCCCACAGACTTTGCAATATTGCAAACCATCATTGCCTACACATACAGTATCTTCTTCTCTTATCACAAACTCTCTCCTTCCCCATAGCAATAATTTACTTCATGATATTTATTTCTTTTATATTTCTCAGTTACTTTACTAGGTGCCATATTTCCGACTTCTGCACAGCCATTTTTACGACCAGATGATGGTTGCTTTTCCGGCTCTGTTGCAGCTATCTTTTCATCCGCCTTATCATCAACCGGCTGTAAAACCATCTCATCAGATGGAATTCTCACATACAAATGATTGGGTTTTGAAAATCCGCCGGACCTGCGAACCAATAATCCCATATCATCTAATTCCTTCAATGCTGTTTTTACAGAAGATTTGCATTTATCGATTTGAACAGACAATTCTTCTATTGGAAATATCAGATAAACATTTCCATACTTGTCTATCCAGCTATTCTTTCTCGATATCCGTGCCCGGTCATACAAAATCATATAAAGAAATTTTGCATTTTGAGAGATTGACAGCTTTAACAAAAACTTCGGAAACTGGAAGTACTGAAGCATCTGCTCTGACTCCTTCATGTATTCATATTTCATTCTTTTCTCGCCTCATTTCTGTTTCTAATTGTTGTAAAAATCATTTTTATGCCGGCTCAAAAATGTCCTTACACATATTCAAAAGATGAAGGGCATAAATACAGGCTCTTGATGAAAATTTTTATTTTTTCCTGTCAAAAATACCCTTACATAAAACGAAACGCTGAGAGGCATTTTTATAGCCCCCTGAGGAAAACTTTTTTTATTTTTTTCGATTAATTAAATATTTGAAAACAAAAAACACTCACCTATTCCAAGTGAATGCCTTATCAAATTTCATTATTTTGTTGTCTGTAATTCTTATCCAGATATGCTTGCATATCTGCTAAAATGTAATTGCCGGCAATTATATTTTCACGTGGGTATGGGGACGTTATCTCCATCAAGTCTGCTACTCGTAAGTAATACAAAATTGTCAAAATGACAATACTGTAATACACGGGTGGATCTTGCTCTGGTTGTACACATGAATTCATACAATAATAGGCCCAAATGGGCACTTTCACCATTTGAGCCTATATATTATATGTCTTTTGGATAATAGCTAAAAAAGTAGCTGTCTAGACGGTATGTTTTTAACGTAGAATTGATTTTATGGCTGACACGGTATTTATCCATAGTATCATTGCATGCAAGTGTAAGAAATACCCAGTAAAATGCGTGGAAGATGCTGTATATTCCTCTGATCATACCTACAACTGAATATATAATCCCCAAGCAAAGTAATACCGGTAATTTGAGAATTAATTTAAATGTATCCCATAAAAAGCTCAATACGATCATGTTGAGCACCTCCTCTCTCTGAAATTTGTTTCGACTTGATGTATTTATTATAATTCATCATTCAATTCTACATTAAGTTCTCTCCGCTCTGCTGATACAATGTATATATTGGATAATTGATGAACTCTTGCATTTGCTCTTCACCATAAGAGTCAAAAATCTTTTTTGCTTCATCAAATTCTCCCAATAAGATAAATGCCCCCGCCCGATAATTGTTATTCTCTGATTTCTCAATAATCGAAAATAGTTCCGCTTTATCAGAATAACCTAGATATGTTTTTCGGATCTTAATTTGGTATTTATTGATAATACAAACTTCTCTTCCAATCAATTTAGGATGCTCCTGAAGCCAATCATTTATTTTTTTTGCTGTAACTAGTAGTTCATCATTTTTTGATTTATCATATGCCTTTATCATTTCGAGCATCAAAAGATTTGCCTCGTTGATTATTTCCTCTGAACATGGTAATAATTTAAAATCATCAGCAATCATTGGAAGACGTATATTATCATATTTTAAGAAATCGGCCATAGTCATTACGGTAAACTGTGAAATTCGTGTTGCTTTATCACCATCTTTCCAATAAGACTCCAGATGCTCTCCAAAATAATCATGCATATAATAGTATCCATCAGTGTGTTTGATATATATAACACCTAATGAAATATTTGATATTTTTAATAATTGAAGGCACTCTAATTGTCTCTCTTCCTCTCGAACGGGTTTATGTTTGCCATGTGCAGCAATCAAGAAATTAAGATTTTTCTCATCCTCCTCACTGAAATTCTCAATTTCTAAATCTTTTTTAACATGCATAGATTTCAACAAATCCAAAATATACTTTAACCAACTCAATCTATTAGAATACCCTTGTATTTTTTCTTCAAAGTGTTTTTCTTTTAGAAGGATTGAAATATGAGTATTTTCAATCTCATATCCATTATTGGCGTAAACCGCTTGGATAAACTCGAATCCTTTAATTTGTTCTCGTAAAGTACCTTTGACATCGATATGAATTGTGGTTTTGATAGATGATTCATTTGCATCTGCAACTACCGGTGTTGTCATCGTTAGACAATTACCAATAATCAATTTCGTATCAAATGCACTATGTAAAACAAGATAATGATTATAGTATTCTATTCCGTTAACAAAAATTTTCTTATCAAATTTCTGACATGTTGTAACCTGTGTAATATTCTGATGTTGTTCAACTGGAATCCCTATAGGATTGCCTTTAATATTTGCATATAATGTAATTGATTTGCCTTCCATTACCTGTGGAATTGTATTTGGAGATATCTCTTTTCCTACATGAGTAACGTGAAAACTGAGGCTTTCCATTATTCCCTTTCGGTTCAATTCGTCTATCGTTGGCAACCTTTTCCCTGCAAAACTTTTTTGTCTTTGAGCATCATTATATGCGTTAAGAACTACTTCTATTTTTTCTTTATTATCTGATGGAAAACTGAAAAAATCTATGGAATAAGAGTCCTGCGTTTGCTCCAGTATTTTCATAATTCTAATAGGCAAAAGATCTGCGTAGTATATTTGAAGTGCTTCACCTGTCTCTTTTTCAATATACACAACAAAGAACAATGTTCCACCATCCATCATGTATGCTTTTAAATCATCATATTTGACCCGATATTTAATTTTATCTTTCACCGATTTTGTCTTGACATCTTTCCCCTTAACCTGAGTAGGTATTCTTTTAATATTCTTCTTCGAATGTCTGGAATTTTCATGTATATAAATATTGCCATCCCAACACGGTTCTTTATCTCCATCATTTATAAATCCACTCAACGTATCTGTTTTAGATATTGAAGATACGATTGCACTGGTTGCTATTTTTTCTAAATCCATCCATTAATCCTCAATTCTGTTGTTCTAAAAGAGAAACTATATACTTCATTACTTTGTCCTTGTCTTTGTCATTTAATCGATCATAAAGAAGTGAATAGTTGATCATTCTAATTTCAGAATTGCCAAGAAACGCTTCGAACTCTATCTCCGGAAATTCATCCGCAAATCCATATAACAATTCATTCGCACTTACCTTATACATCTCTGCAAACTTTGTAATCTCCTCAGCCCAGACCAGTCTTTTGTCTGATTCTATTGCACTTAAAGTCGTTCGAGACATCTCCATCTTTTCAGCTGCAGCACCCTGTCGAATCTTGGCATCTTTTCTTGCTTTTTTTAATCTTTCTCCAATTGTACGTTTCATCTTCGCCTCCAAAATGTCAGATATACTTACTTCTTTCAATATATCATATCCCATCCAATTTGTCAGCATTCCCGACTATTATACATAAAAAATAACGGGTAGCACGAATGCTATCCGTTGTTTTCTAAAGGATTATTTTGCAAGTCGAGGTCTTCTGGAATCTATGTAAATCATGTAGATGTATTAGAAAAGCACTGGATTTATAAGGCTTTGTCCAAAAAGTACGCGTCCTGCCTTGGCAAACGAAAAGCTTTAGAATAGGTTTCGTGATTTATCGCTTTATTCCAAGATTTGCCCCATTTTACGGGATTTCTTGGCATTTCTCTTTTTTCATTATTTTTGCCAAAGTTTACTACACTTTGGAAAGATTTAGCAAGTACATCTACAAATGTAGTAGTCGAAATAGTAGTAAAACCGGGATGGTTGACTACAAAGATTTTTCCCTTTTGCTCAACATTACATACACACCCGTGCTATCCTTCTCAATCGGATATCCCCAGTTTATCAAAGTAACCACCACATCTTCTAATCCATCTGACAATACATTTCCACGTATCATATACATTGAAATTGCAGACATAATAGAATGGACATCCCCCGCTGAAAGATTATCCTTATCTTCCATCAATAAGCGCATTCTTTTCTCTGCTTCATCGCAATTCTTATCTGTGTTTAGATAGTAGTCGGCAGCTTGTCCGTGTGCATGAATTATTCCTGCATTCGATGCTCTTAATATAAACTCTTGATATAACTCAATATTGTGGTCAATGACAAAAGATCTATCCATATAGATTTTAATCACGTCACACCAAGTTTTAAGTCTATCGTCACTAGATAAAATCCTCTGAATGTCTTTATCCATATCTTTTGTTCTTTGTACCTGGTCGATACGTTCTTCATCTATGGATTTTTGCATTTCAATAATTTCTGCTGAATATCTTTGCCTATATTCTAGTCTAATCTCGTCCGGGATATCAGTTTCCCATTCATCAACGGTATCAATAAAACGCTGTAAATTCGTAAGCGAAAGAAACGCATATCTATATAACTCCTCACACTCTTCATTTTCGTCAGAATGACCATTAACATTTCTATCCTCCGTAAGTTGCTCTATTGCCTTTCTTGTTTCAACTTTGGACGGGAATATATATGAACATTTATGAATAACCTCCGATATAAATGTTACATCCATATCGTCAATTTCATAGTTTTCGATACCTCTTGTTCTCATTATTTTATATGCAGGCTTATACTTTGCTGGAGAATATTTTACAGCTATCTGAGTCTTCTCATATAACTGATTTTTCCAATCTTCAACAGCAACCATCTTCAAATAGTCCTGACACGCATTACATCTTATTTTTTTTATATCTGAAATTCGATTTCGTATATGCATACTTAATCCCCCCAAACATAATAATAAAAAAGGGCATATAACCTCTTGGCTATACACCCTTATCTACGAAATTAACAATTGCACTGTTCAGCAATTGCAAACTCCTTGCAAGCATTAACCATTTGGGTTGACACTCTTTCGGCTGCGTAGTCATCCATTTTCACTGCGAAAATGATTCCAACTGCAGACGCACCAAGGGCAACAACAAACTTCCAGTCGATTGTGACGGATAAGTTACTCATAGCACTACCTCCTTTCTGAAGCCCACGCTTCAATTACCTCGGTATGCCATGTTGCCCATTCCAATATAAATTGGAATACTATAGAATATCACAATCATCCTGTTTGTCAATACTTTTTTATAATAACATACACCTCTAAAATAAACCACACAAAAATAACGCCCGGCCTAAGCCAAAGCGCCACTTTCTGCTATATTAAATTATCTTGAACTGTTTCTGGAAAACGCCTTTGCATTGCTCTTCTTCGGGAGTTTGACACATTGAAATCAAAAAAAGTACCTCAAAGCCTTGGCTTAACAGTGATAAGGAACTAATTTACTTATCAACTGTTAGCTGACGGTTTCCGGGGTGCATACGGATAAATCCCGTCTGATTTCTAACAGGAAGTCAGACGGGATTTTCGCTTTATATTACGAATTATGGAGGACATACCATGAAAACCTTAATATCTTGTGCCTACAATATGGATAACTGCTGTGTAGAACTGAAATTCGCCGATGGCAGCATGATTGCGATTGATACCATTGCAGTGGAGAACGAGGTTGCCGACAATATGTATCAACGGTCAGAGCTTGACTATCTGATTTATAATGACCCGATTGGATATGCAGACCTTATCTTGAACGGCGATCCCGAAACCTATTTGAAAACTGTAACAGAATACAAGCCTTTGGATAGCTGACAACATGCTGCCCGCAGGAGAAAATCCTGCGGGCGTTTTTCTGTTTATATTATTTTCCACCGTTGGATCTCAGTTTTGGAAAGAAAATGACTATCTTAAAGCCCTTTCCCCACTGGGAAGTAGCTTCCAGACGAAGGTTTAGATCGTCAGCCATCTTCTTAACCAGGTAAAGCCCTATACCAGTAGCTTTCTTTCGGCTGTCAGTAGAATCCCCGGTAAAGCCCTTTTGAAAAATATACGGCAGATCATATTTTTTTACACCAATGCCGTTATCCTCAACAGAAAGGACATCTGCGGTCTCCGAATGTATCATGGAAATCATTAGCATGGGACTATCGCTGCTATATTTGATGGAATTGCTCACGATTTGTCCCAACATAAACTGAATCCCTCTACGGTCTGTATAAACTGTTTCATATTGCAGTTTGTTGAGAATTACAAACTGCTTTTCTTCCAGAAGTGGGGCATAGTCCTCCAGAACTTCCCCCAAGCAGTCATTCAAATTGACATCTTCAAACCGATAATCCTTTGTACTGCTCTTTAACCGGGCATAGTAAAGCATCTGCGTGACATTCTCCTGAAGTTGACTACGGACATAATCCAACTTAGCTTGCAGGGAAGGCGATATTTCGTCGATTCGGTTATCCAAAAGCATGGTCAGCAACGACAGGGGCGTTTTCGCTTCATGTGCCCAGCCTTCCACATATTCTTCATAGTCCCGTAGGGCATCTGCCATACTGCTGCTCTCATTTTTGTGTTCCTGTAAAACTGAGGCCAGAAGCCGGATAGATTCTCCTTCTTCCCGGCTGATGGCACTGAGCAGCCGTTCCTCGTTGCAGATGGTAGGATCACTGAGGAAATCCCGGAACAGCTCCCGGCGGGTGGTCTCCCGCTTGTTTAGTACAAACAGGATCGCTGAAAACAGAAGGATGCTTGTCAGAACCACTAACTCAATCAAGGTCTGAAATGCCTGAATGTCAGAAATCCAAAGAATGATAAAACAAAAGCAATCCACCCCCAGCAGCAACAGCAGCCAAGGGTAGTACCGTTCTATTATGCGCCAAAACTGCTTCATGGAGATACCTCCGCTTCCAAACGATAGCCCATCCCACGAACCGCAACGATTCGTTGCTTCATCTCCAGACCGGACATCGTCTTTTTCAACCGGGTCAGGTTAACCTGCAAGGCATTTTCGTCTATGTATTCCGTGGTTCCCCATAGTGCTATGCAAAGTTGCTCCGTCGTGACCAGAGCATCGCCGCCGGACAAAAGAGCAACCAACAGTTTTCCCTGATTTTTGGGAAGCACCACAGAGGTGTTATGAATATAAAGTGTGTAAGTCTGCTGATCCAACAAGAAATCCAATCCCTCTATGAGGTTGGTACGGCCTTCATACCTTTTGAGAATATTGGATACCCTGGCAAGAAGCCGGTCTTTTCTGCACGGCTTCGTCAAATATTCATCTGCACCCAACTGGAACGCTTGCAGTTCATCCTTTACCTGGTCTCTGGAAGTCAGCACCAGGACGGGGATAGCGGTTTTATTCTTTAGCTCCTGGCAGATTTGAAAGCCACTGATCTCCGGCAAATTCAGGTCTAAGATCACAAGGTCAGGACGGAGGGCTGCCAGGAGCCGAACGGCATCTTCCAACTCGGTGATTGCCTCCGCAAGATACCCGTCCTTTTGAAGCATATTGCAGAGTTCTTCCCGCATATAGACTTCATCTTCCACAACAGCAATTCTTTTCACGGCAGCACCTCCTTCCAAATTATTCTTCTCTCTGTGGCTGCATCAGTGTCAGCAAATACCGATCACTGGAGCGCTTGACCACTCTCATATAAATATATTCTATCACGCAAAGCAGCAAAATCATAGCAGTAGATACAAGTAGCATTTCAGACACTGTCCCACGGGTTCGGGACGAGAGTATCCCTGTAAACAACGCTCTGACTCCAAACAGACTGCTGACAGCTGCAACCAATACAGGAAGTCCCATAAACCACGCAATCTGCTTTCCGGCAGACTGGCAAAGGCTTTCGTAAGTGGCTCCCAGGCGGATCAGGGTCTGGTATCTACGCCCGGTTTTCTGCTGGCTCATCAGGAACTGAACACCCACAATGGTGTTGGCAACCACCAGGAACACAATCGCCAGATAGAGGGTAATATAGCTGGATGCTACGGTATAGAAAAGCTGGCGTCCCATGTTCTGAAGATAGCTTTCATATTCGATACCTATTTCGTCCAGCTCCTCGTTCAGACCAGAATAGGCAGTCATAAGGCTATTTCCTTCCATAGCCTGCTCACTGAGTACCGCATTCACATACGTATCATACATTCCTTGGGTATGATAGAGGAAGGCTTCATCTGGAAGAATCAATGCAAAGGACAAAGTAATAGAACGATCCGTAATCAAATTTACAGACTGAACCTCTCCAGTAAGATAAATCGGACTGCCAACCAGTTCCGTTTCAGGCTGTTCAGTAAGTATGCCGTTCAGCATTGCGGTACGATTTACAGTAGTAAAGTCGAAACCTATATAAACAGCGGCTTCATCTTCACTTAATTTAATGACAGGCCTGCCGGACAATTCCAGTAAACGATTATAGTCCGACAGACAAATCAAATACGGGGATGTGGCATAACCAAGATTGTCCAGAAGGACATCCCGATCTTCCGACTGGGGCAGGCTCCGAAGAGAGTCCATAACAGCGTCCATGCTGTAGGCATTCTCATAATCTTCTGTGGTGCGAATATGCCCAACCTTCATTTCAAAAAGCTCAGAAAACTGATTTTCCAAACCGTTTTCTTTCAGGACTGCCTGTATATTTGGAAGAACCTGCGCCGAATCTTCAACGGTATGATCTTCAAAGGTATAGTCGATTACATGGCCAGTGGATAGATTGTTCGTTCCTGCGATTCCCACGCCTGCACCAAAGCAACACAGTGCTGCCAGAATCAGCAGAGAGCTGATTGCCATGGAGCTTGACTGATGAATGACATTCTCCTGAATTTGACGGAAGGTAAATACATGAAGCTGCTTATTTCCCTTGCCTTTTTTAACAATCAGTGCAATCAGTGCCCGCATTCCATAGAACAGCAGCATCGTACCAGCCGAACCCAACAGTAAAGTCAGCCCCATCATACTTACCTTCGTCCATGCAATTCCCTGAATCGCCATGCAGTAAGCCACTGCCAACATCACACTTCCGCATACAGCAGCCAGCCCATAGATAACAGAGGGCATTTGCTTTTGGGAGCGGTTCGTCGGCTGGGATAATAAAGTTCCAATCTCCTGTCGGCTGATCTTTCCGCTCAAAATCAGAAGTGCCAGCAGTTTAATACCCAAGAATCCTGCCAGTGTCCATTTTATTGCAGACCAAGACAAAGAAAAATGATGGCCGATGATCCCCATACCCACAAGCTTAGCGGTGACAAGACTAACGATTTCCGAAAGCACTACAGCCGTAGGTAAGCCAATGAGCAGCGCCAGAATACTGCTTAACAAATCCTCCGCCAAAAGCATACAGAACAGTTTGCTTCTGCGCATTCCCAACATCAGATAGACACCAAACTCGTGGCGTCTGCGCTCAAATTGATACTTGCAGGCGAAGTAAATCAAGAAGAAAAGAATACCCAAGGTCACTCCGTAAAACACAGGAATTAGAAGCAGGAGACTGTTCACTGCATCGCTCTCCATTTTCTGCAAAAAAATCATTACATCCTGGGTGGAGATGGAAAGAATCATATAAAAGGCAATAATAGAAATCACCAGGGAGCTGAAAAACAGGCCGTTTTCCTTTCGGTTGCGGCGACAGTTTCGAAAAATCAGATTAGAGAACATTGGAACTCCCCCCTCCCAGTTGCGCCATCACCTTCAAGATGCGTCCGTAGAACTCCTGTCGGCTTTCATCTCCACGGCGAAGCTCATGGAAGATCACACCGTCCTGGATGAACAGAATACGCCTGCAAAAGCTGGCAGCATTAGAATCATGGGTCACCATCAAGATCGTTGCCTGTTCGTCGCAGTTCAATCCGGACAGTTTTTCCATAATGTTTCTTGCATTCTTGGAATCCAAAGCACCGGTAGGCTCGTCGGCAAGAATCATTCTGGGGTTCAGGATTAGTGCCCTTGCTGCCGCTACACGCTGGCGCTGCCCCCCAGACATCTTGGAGGGAAATTTGTCCAGAACATCGTTGATTTCCAGATACTTCGCCAACTGGCTTAGACGCTGGTTGCTCTCCTTTTCGGGTATACCATGCAAAGAAGTTGGAAGCAGTATATTTTCACGTCCGGTCAGATTATCCAGTAGCTCAAAATTCTGAAATAGATAACCAACTTTTTTTCCACGGTAATCTGCAAGAGTCCTTCCCTTGAGTGCTTGCAGATTAACGCCCTCCACCTGAATGCTTCCACCTGTGGGTTGAATCACAGTCGCAATACAATTGAGCAGTGTGGATTTACCAGAACCGCTGCTTCCCATAATGCCAAGAAACTCTCCCGGCATCACCTGGAAGGTGATCCCATTCAGTGCCTTTGTTTGACTTGGCACATTGCCATAGATTTTTGTTAAATTTTCAATATTCAAAATGGGTTTCATGTGAATACCTCCTATCATTTGTAATAAAATGATAGCATGGGAACACAGCAAATACCACTTACAGTTGTTGTAAGGATTCAAGATATAAGTGGCGGCTCAAGAGGA